>Ga0335082_10001716_pt1 | contig 23410 bp, 21 predicted proteins | sample Lox_Sample_41_FD_206718 | JGI IMG/M metagenome (GOLD analysis project Ga0335082, IMG submission 206718) | Soil microbial communities from Loxahatchee National Wildlife Refuge, Florida, United States - Lox_Sample_4.1 | ecosystem: Environmental > Terrestrial > Soil > Wetlands | place: USA...
TCGGCCTGTTCAATCAAGAGCAATGACGGCACGCTGTCGCGCGTCGAGGTCGATCGCATGCTGCCGTTCTTCGGCCTCACCATGAAGCTCGGCCCCGTTGCCGACTGGGGCCTGAAGATGGAGGACGAACTGATCCCCACCGATACCGGCGCATTCGAAACCAGCATTCCTGGTCTCTTCGCGATCGGCGACATCAACACCTACCCGGGTAAGCTCAAGCTCATCTTGTCCGGCTTCCACGAAGCCGCGTTGATGTCGCAGAAGGCGCACCGCTACGTCTATCCCGAGAAGAAACTGGTCTTTCAGTACACCACCTCCTCGACCAGCCTGCAGAAGAAACTTGGCGTCGCCTGACGCCAAAAACCCCATGCCGAAAATTACCTACATCGAACATGACGGGGTCAAGCACACCGTTGAAGCTGAGCTCGGTGCCACCGTGATGGAGACAGCCCTACGCAACGACGTTGCCAGCATCGTCGCCGAATGTGGTGGCAGTTGCACCTGCGCTACGTGCCTGGTGCACGTGGACGAAGCATGGAGCGCAGTCGTCGGCCCTCCTTCGGCCGAGGAGGAAGAGATGCTCGACAGTGCGTTTGAGGTGAAACCGACGTCGCGGCTATCATGTCAGATCAAAGTGACAGAAGCGCTTGACGGGCTGATCGTTTATACGCCGGCCTATCAGGGCCGTTGACCCGAGGAAAGATCGCAGCACGCGAGTCGTACTACGCCAAGAATTAACCTGGACGTTCAACTCGCGTGTCGATTTCGTTGCGGAGAGCTCCGAAATCGATCGGTTTGGTCAAAAGTGTATCAGCGCCACCCTCAAGCGCTTTCTGTTTCGTTTCCGCATCACCGTAGGCGGTGATCATGATAATTGGAACATCCGGTCGCATGGCCTTTGCCTTGGGTAACAGCTCAAGGCCGCTCATCCCCGGCATGTTGATGTCGGAGAGGATCAGAATAAGTGAAGCCGCACGCGCTTCGCTGATACAGTGCAATGCCGCCGGAGCGGACTGCGCAAATTCCATGGTAAAGCGGCCGGCACGGATATCGCGCCGGAACTGCTGGCGAAACAGCAACTCGACGTCAGGTTCATCGTCGACCACGAGAATGAGAAAATTCACGCGCGTCCTCCGAGTGTTGCAAGCGATGCTGCGCTGCGCGGAAGTATGATCTTGAATTCCGTAAATTCGCCGGGCTGCGTATCAACTTCGATAGATCCGCCATGTTGCTTGACGATGATGTCATGACTGATCGAAAGGCCAAGTCCCGTGCCTTCTCCGGCCGGCTTGGTTGTGAAGAACGGATTGAACATCCTCTCTTTGACCTCGGGCGGAATACCGGTGCCGTTGTCGCGAATCCTGATTTCAACGCGATCCCCGAGATCCTTGGTCACGGCGGCCAGGATCGGCTCATAGTCACTGCCATTTTCTTCCGTTTTACGCTTCGTCGCCGCGTAGAAACCGTTCGAAATAAGATTGAGGAGAACGCGCGTAATCTCTTGCGGGAACAGATCAACCTCGCCGGCCCTCGGATCAAAGGATTTTTGCAAGGTAATGTTGAAGCCTTGCTTCTCGGCGCGCGCTCCATGATAGGCGAGATTGAGGCTCTCTTCGACGATGTTGTTGATATCCATGGGCCGATGCTCTCCGGAGCCCTGCCGCGAGTGCAACAACATGTTCTTGACGATCGAGTCAGCGCGCTTGCCGTGCTGTACGACCTTGTCGAGATTGCCCTGAAGCATGTCGGCGATCTCGCCTACTTCAGTTTGCAGCTTCTTGTCGAGCTTGGCCGCAGCAAGCGCCTCGCGCAATTCGTCAATCAGTTCGACCGAGACGGACGAGAAATTGTTGACGAAATTGAGCGGGTTCTTGATCTCATGTGCAATGCCGGCGGTCAGCTGGCCAAGTGAGGCGAGCTTTTCCGTTTGGACCAGGCGATCCTGGGCGGTGCGTAGCTCGTCAAGAGAGCTTGCCAGCTCACGGGTGCGCGCCTCCACGCTCTCAAATAGCCTTGCGTTTTGTATCGCCAGGACCGATTGCGCGCCGAAAGTTTGCAGCAGTTCGATCGTACCCTTGGAAAATTCGCCAGGCTGCCGACGCCGGACAACAAGTGCACCGACAATCTGGTCGGCGCTGAGAAGCGGCACGATTAGCAATGCGCGGAAGCCGGCGCGGACGATCACATCGAGCGTGGCAGAGGGATCCTCTTTAATATCCGGAATTTGCAGCGGCATCCGCCGTAGAGCAGCTTCGCCGATCGACGTCTCCCCGATCCGGATATGGCGGTCCCTGATTTCAGCGACCGCAGACTCTTCCAGTCCATGCGTCGCCCTTAGCCTGAACTCCTGGGCGACATCGTCGAACACGTAGATCGCGCCCGCTTCAGTACTGGAAAGCTGGGTCGCCTTGGCGACAATGGTGGTCAAGACGGTTTCAAGGTCGACGGTTGAGTTCACCGCCTGCGACACCTCTCCAAGCGCACGCAGCTCACCGACCGATTGCGCAAGTTCGCCGGTTCGAGCCTGAAGTTCGTGAAGCAGTCGCGTGTTTTCGATGGCGATCACGGCCTGCGCCGCAAAATTCGTCACCAATTCGATCTGCTTTTCAGTGAAGGGACGCACTTCCTGCCGGTAGATGGCAAAAATACCGATCAGCTCATTCTCCTTGAGCATCGGTACGTCCAGCAGTGTGCGGAAACCTCCGAGGTCAACGGCAGCGACAAAGACGGGCTCGCGAGCGATATATGCAGGCTCCGCCCTGACGTCTACAACATGGACTGTCTGTTTTGACTCGACGACACGAGCGAAGGCTGTTCGTGAGCCCGGTTGCCGCGAACCCTTCTGCCAGAATTCCGCAAATGCCGGCGGCACACCATACATTGATGCGGCATAAATGCTGCCGTTTTCGTAACGAAACAGAACGCCAAAACTCGCTTCGCAGATGCGAACCGCATTGGCAAGCATTGCCTCGAACACCGGCTCCAGTTCGCCGGGCGAACTTGAAATGACTTTCAATACCTCGGATGTCGCAGTTTGTTGCTCCAACGCCTCGCTCAAGGCTTGAGTGCGTACCTCGACTTTCTTTTCCAGGCCGGTATAGGACTCTTGCAGACGCCCAGCCATGTCATTGAATTGATCGGCGAGTGCCTCGAGCTCATCACCAGTGTTGACTGAGATACGTTGCGACAGGTCGCCGCTGCCCAGCCGCGCAGCGCCTGTCCGTAAAGCCTGGATCGGAACAACCATTCTACGCGCAAGGAAAATGCCGGCGAGTGCAGCGAGACAAAGTGCGGCAAAAAGCACAAGGAGAGAGCGTTGCATCGAGGCGATCAGTGGTTGGTACGCCTCCTCCACCGGCAGTTCGACGAACACTGTCCAGCCAAGCGGCACGACGGGCGCAAATGCAGTGAGAACCTGACGGCCCTGAATATCGGTCGCCGTCTGGATCTCTTCCGCCGAAGTGCCGGTCGCACCTTTTTGTGCCGCCTGAATTTGGGCAAGGCGCGTCATGTCTGTGTTTCGCAGAACCAGGCTAATGTCGGGATGGGCAATCAAACGTCCTCGCGAATCCACCACATAGGCCTGACCGTGTTCGCCAACCTTGATTTTCGAAACGACATCCCAAATGAGCTTGAGATTGACTTCCGCGATGCTCACACCGGCATCGCGCCGCGTACCGGCAAGCGACAGCGTCATGTAGGGTTCTGATTCCCGGCGAAAATAAACCGGGCCGTAGTAGACTTTGTTTTTCACCGCTTCGGCAAATTTTGGTTCTTTCGACAGATCGAGTCCGCTGCCCACAACATCCATGGCCAGTCGCGACACCCGCAGCTGCTCTTTGCCACTCGCATCGACCTGCGAAAGCTCGGTGATCGCCGGAACCTGACGCAGCAAGCGCAGCGCATCGAACCGTCGTTGCTCGATTGTCTCGACAGACCAGAGCAGCTGAGTTGTCCAGCCGACCTGACTTTCGATCTCCTTGATGAATTGCCCTATTTTGGTCGCCGCAGATTCGGCCTGCTCATGCTGCACCTGGATCAGCGCATCTTTGTGTTGCCGGTAGGAAACCCATATTTCGAAAAGGCCGTTCGTCACGAGGGCAACACAAACCACCGCCACGAACAGCGCGGCATATTTCAGGAAGAGGCGGCTGCGGATTTTATGACGCGCCGGTGGGTCAGCCTGGACCGTTGTGGCTTGGTCCGTCATCCGACTATCTCGTCGGCATGCGCGAAGAGCGTCGGAGGCATCGTGCGGTCGAGCACCTTGGCCGTTTGAGATTGATCACCTGACCCCCCAGGCTCGGGAAGGTATCGTACCCGTTCAAACTACCACACCGGAAGGGGTCCGGGTGACGTCTGCGTGGTTTTGAAGCTCGAAATCAGCGGCTGCAATGGGCCCTAGGTCATCCAATACGCGCAGAGGTCCCCGGCGCCGTGCCGGAGACCTCGTCAAACCGAGTTACGATGAAATTCTAAAGAAGCCAAATCTATTCAAACAGGGAGTTTAGCCATCACAGACCGACAGACCGGTGCAAGCCCCGAGGGTAAAACTTGTCTTCTCTTTCGCACTACCAGCTGCAATCTCCAGCGCCTCATCGCAGAATCCGCCGATGAGGAGGTCTTCTTCATTCCCGTCAAGTCCGAGGGTCTTGTCGCACATGGTATCGGTCCTTTCTTTGCACAAGCTTCCGTTCGGGCTTGGGCCTTGCCGACCGGAAGTCAATATTCGCCCTGCCGACAAGATAGGATGGCAGGCAAGTTACCACTGTGACTTGGGTCACATAACAGACGATTTTTTCTGACGGTTGAGATCAACAAGGGCGCCGGGCATACCCTGCAACCGGGTTTTTGGATTTTTGATAGTACCGCTAGTCCATCGTGAGCCGTGTGCCGGTCGCTCCGTTCAAAAGTCGCCTGAGATGGAACGCCGCAAGTTGGTCGTCCCGGTACTTGCCGACGTGGGCCGCGAAGGCGGCAATTGCTCCGGGATCGCCAGCCTCCAATTGAGAAAAGGCGTCGAGATAACTTTTTGTGGCGGCACTTTTAAATTTTTCCGCACGAAGCGGTTCGAAGGCGCGCATTGCCTCGGCCCTGCCTCTCAGCACGAGATCCCCGATCGGTCGCCCGCGGAAGTCCTTTACGGATTGCGCGAGGGCCGCACTTACACAAATGCGGGTGCCAAGTTGCTTATTGGCAGTTTCGAGTCGCGCCGCAACGTTAATAGTGTCGCCGTAGGCAGTGTAATCGAAGAACCGGCCTCCCCCGAAATTACCGACGATCGCCGGTCCCGCGTGGACTCCAATGCGGGTTACTCCCAGTGCGATGCCCTTTTTTTGACAGCGCTCGCGAAATGACTCGGAAAATTCGTCCAATGACAATGCGCAGGCAACCGCACGTGCGGCATGATCCGGTTGTTCTCCCGGCGCTCCGAATAGGACGTGCAAAGCGTCTCCAACAATTTTGGCGACCGTGCCATCCTGAGCGAATACGATATCTGTCATACCGGTGAGGTATTCATTGAGAAGTGGTCCGAGGACGGTCGGTTCCAATGTCTCTACCAGTGCAGTGAAGCTTTCGATATCAGTGAATAGCGATGCGATCTCGCGGCGTTTTCCGGCGAGATCGACCGCGTCTGTGTCGCTGGCGAGACGCTGGACAAGATTTGGCGAAAAGTAGCGGGACAGAGAGGCATAGGCCCGCTCCGCTGAAGCCTGTCGCGCGCGCGCTTCCCGCAAGGCTTCGATATGGCGGATGGTCTTGGCAATCGTCGTTTCCAAATCGATGAAGTCGATCGGCTTGGTTACAAAATCAAATGCGCCGCGGTTCATTGCGGTGCGGATATTGGTCATATCACCGTAAGCTGAGACAATTACAGTCGATATACGGTCATCGCTTTCCTGCAATTTCTGCAGAAGCGACAACCCATCCATCCTCGGCATATTGATATCGGTAACCACCAAATCGATGTCGCCATTCGCCTTCAATGTCGTAAGAGCGTCAACGCCGTCCCGAGCGAACAGAAAGTTGATCGTTCCGTCCCGAATTTGGTGACGAAACTTCTGGAGGACGAGAGCCTCCAAATCCGGTTCATCGTCTACGACCAGGACACGAGCAGTCATGCAACACGTTCAACCCGCATTTTGATCTCGTTGCGAAAAATCAAAAAATTGATTGGTCCGTAAAAAGAGCTGGAGCGTCGTCCTCGGGCACGTGCGCAATCCCACAGGCACATCGGGTGCTTTCGCTTCGGCCCGGATTTCTTCGCGTTTTTTCATAGGCCCCCGGGCGAACTGCGCTAATACTTAACCCATTGCAGCATGCTTTTTGGGGGTTGGGAACTGGCACGCGCGTAAATATGATCGGTAGCAAGCCTGGATAGGGTGCGCGACGAACAAAGCACGGCGATCACGGCCCTCGCCATCAATGCAGGAAAGCTTAGTGCTCGATGTCGTCGTCCGAAAGGACACGCAAAGCGGCGCCATCGACATCGCTATATTGGCCGCTGCGCAGTGCCCACAAGAAGGCAAAAAGGCCAAGTAGCCCTAGCCCCAGCGCCATTGGCACCAGATAGATCAGGACGTTCACGGCGTTCGACCTCCAGCACGGAGTGCATTCAACGTCACCAGCAGCGAGGAGCCCGACATCGCCAGAGCGGCGATCAACGGTGTCACCGCGCCGGCTATAGCGACGGGAACCGCGATCGCATTATAGATCGCGGCGAGCCACAGGTTTTGCGTCATCAACACCCGTGCGCGCCGGGCGATCACCATGGCGTCGAGCACCGGCTTAAGCCGCTCGCCCAGAAAAACCGCATCCGCCTGCGCTTGCGTCACGTCAGTTGCGCTGATGGGCGATAGCGAGACGTGCGCGGCCGCGAGAGAGGGTGCGTCATTGAGGCCATCGCCAACCATGAGCACCCGGCTGCCACGCGCCTTCCATTCTTCGACGCACCTGATTTTGTCTGCCGGCTTCATACTGCCTTGCCAATACTCAATGCCAAGTGCGCGAGCAATTGGCGCCACTGCCTCGGGATGGTCGCCGGAAAGAATTCGTAAGTCCAGGCCGCGTTCACGCAGTGACTTGACTACATCTACTGCGTCAAGACGAAGCTTTTGAGAGATTGTGATGACGCCGAAGCGTTTTCCATGACGAAAGCAAATCGCCGACGCGCTCGACGTGTTTTCCGTCACCACATCGCAGAATTCGGGGCTGCCAAGGCGTGCCTCAACACCGTCGATAATCGCGTACACGCCCTGCCCTGGCTCTTCTACCGCGCCATCGAAAGCCATGCGCACCTCAGCTTCGCGCGACAATGCGACGGCGAGTGGATGACGGCTCGACAGCGCCAACCGTGCCGCCATTTGAAGCAATCCGGGGTCGAGGATAGCGATATTGGCCACACGTGGTTCCGGCAGCGTGAGGGTGCCGGTCTTGTCAAAAACGATGGTGTCGGCTTCGGCCAACCGCTCGATGGCATCGCCAGCGTTTAGGATCACGCCGGCGCGGAACAGCGCGCCGGAAGCAACCACCTGTACTGCCGGGATCGCCAACGCCAACGCGCATGGGCAGGTAATTATGAGCACGGCAATCGCCGTCACCAAGGCGTCGTGCAGAGACGCGCCGGCGACCAGCCAGCCGGCCAAGGTCAAGGCGGCGGTCAGATGCACAACCGGCGCGTAAATGCGAGATGCACGATCAGCCAGTCGTATCGCGCGCGATTTCGCGCCAGCCGCCTTTTCCAATAGTTTTTCGATTTCGTCGATCAGTGTGGCACCGCCAGCGGCGGTCACTTTCAGCGTCAGGGCGCCGGAATAGTTCACGCTGCCCGCATAAACAGCTGCACCAGACGCGACCTTGCGCCGGGCTGTTTCGCCTGTGATCAGGCTTTCGTCGATCTCGGAATTTCCACCCAGGATCGTGCCATCGGCCGGCACGCGCTCACCCGGTTTGACGAGGATTCGGTCGCCACCTTTCAGCGCTGCCACCGGGACACTCACCAACTCACCGACGGCAAATCGATGCGCGGAGTCCGCCTTCAATGCGGCCAGGTTGCCGGCGACCGCGCGTGTCTTACGGCGCATGGCGTGATCGAGTGCGCGCCCCACCAGCAGAAAAAACAGCAACATGATGGCGGAATCAAAATAGGCGTGCTTGGCGTGGTTGGCTGTTTCCACCACCGACATCCCGAGTGCCAGGATGACGCCAAGCGAAATCGGCACATCCATGTTGAGTGCGCGCGACCTGAGTGCGCGCCAGGCGCTTGCAAAAAATGGCTGCCCCGCATAGGCCGCCGCCGGAAGAGCGATCAGGGCCGAGGCCCAATGGAAGAAGTCGCGCGTTTCCGGGGTGATATCGGTGACATTGCCCGACCACACCGACACCGACAGCAACATCACATTCATAGCGGCAAAGCCGGCGACGGCCAGGCAGCGCGTGAGCCGGCGCGCCTCTGCCGCCTCCTCTTTTTCGGCACGTAGCGGCACGAATGGATGGCCGTGATAACCGGTCGCTTCCAACACCTTCAGGATCTGAGAGGGCTGCACGGCACCATCCGCCCAAGCAACGTGCAGGCGGCGATTTGTGTAGTTGAGGCGTGCCTCGGTAACGCCGGGCAGGCTTTTCACCGCGCTTTCGATGCGTCCGATGCAAGCGCCGCAAGCAATTCCCTCAACCGCCAGTTCCATGCCAAGCGTGCCGTCGCCGGCCGGCTTGGTGTAGAGCGAGAGGTCAAGCGCCTCGGTCATCAGGTCACCTTAAAGTGACGCGGCTATGCGAACGGAATACACGGGCATCGCCGCGGTAGAGATCGACAATCAACCCCCATTGGCCGGCTTGGGCTTGCACTTCGCCGTGAAATTGACCGGTGCCGGTCCCGTTCAGAGCGAAAATGCGGTCAAGCCGTTCGTTCGCGGGGTGGGCAAGCCGTGCGCGGGCGGTCAGCCCCGCCAGCAACGCACCTTTGGCATCGCGCGCGGAAATATCGAGCACGGCCGCACCAGCGTTATCGCGGGAAAGCTTGCCGCCGATCTGCCAATGCAACGCGTCTTGCTGTTCCGCCCTGGCAACGTCCTGCTCGAACATCAGGCCAGCCTGATAGGAGCTTGAGGTTTCCACTCCGCCGAAGGTCGACGTCGCCGCCTTGACCAGCACTCCGTTGACCGCAAACACCACGCCGAAAAAGCCAAGCAGGCAGAACAGGACGTGCTTGCCGGTCAATTCGCGTTTTTTGCGAGGGGTGCGCATTACTGCCTCCCATCATGGTCCGAAAAAGTGATCGCGCATTTCGGCGACCTCACCTGAATCGATGTCGATCAGTTTGAAAAGAATCGAAGTCGAAGGCGCCGGCGCAGTGTTGCTGTAGTCGGTCACTACGACGCGCACTTCCTTGGTCTGGTCGGGTCCAACCGAGATCAGCTGACGTCCGTCGGCGCGCGGCGGCAGGCCGACGAAATCCACCAGCGTCGATGGCAGACCGTCGACGCTGACGATGAAGTCACGGTACTTCAGCTGTTTGTTTACGATGCGAATGGTGTAGCCGTTGCGCAACGCGCCGTCGGATAGCCGCACATACATCGGATTGCGGTCGTGGATGACGCTGATGCCTTCGCTGTCGCGCGTCGCGAGCGTGTAGATCATTACGCCACCGACAATGGCGATGATAGCGGCATAAAGCGCGGTACGGGTCCGCACGAGCTTATAGAAGGCGGGCTTGCCTTCTATACGTTGCTTGATATTGAGATCGGTATCGTAGGCAATCAGGCCGGTCGCGCGGCCAAGTTTGCGCATAACTACATCGCAGGCATCGATGCAAAGGCCACACTGTATACAGCCGAGATTGGCGCCGCCGCGGATGTCGACACCAGTCGGGCAAACATGCACGCACTGCAGACAATCGACGCAGTCGCCGGCCGGTTGCTTTTGTGCACGCAATTGCTCGGCTTTCTTGGCGGAGCAGCGCGGCTCGCCGCGATCGTAGCGATAGGTAACGTTGAGCGCGAATTCATCAGTGAGTGCGGCCTGGATGCGCGGCCACGGGCACATATAAAGACAGACCTGCTCGCGCATATGGCCGGCGAGCGAATATGTGGTGAGTGTGAGAATGCCGATCCAGGCGTAGGCAATGAGCGGCGCTTGACCGGTGGCAAGATCTTTCACCAAGGTCGGCGCGTCAGCGAAATAGAGCACCCAGGCGCCGCCCGTCCACCATGCCACCATCAGCCAGAGGAAATGTTTCAGGCCCTTGCGGGCGTACGTTCCTGCCGTCCACTTACGGACATCGCGCTGCATATGCTCGCGGCGGTCGCCCTCGACCAGGCGTTCGATCGCAAAGAACAGGTCGGTCCAAACCGTCTGCGGGCAGAGATAGCCACACCAAATGCGGCCGGCGACCGCGTTCATCAGGAACAACACTATCGCCGCAAGAATGAGCAGCCCGGTGAGGTAATAAACTTCCTGCGGCCATATCTCGATAAAAAAGAAATAGAAGCGACGATTGGGGAAATCGATCAGCACGGCCTGTGACGGTGCGTTGGGACCGCGGTCCCAGCGCACGAACGGCAACAGGTAATAGATTGCGAGGGTGATGGCGAGCACCGCCCATTTGATGTTGCGAAACCTGCCGTGCACGCTCTGTGGATAAATATTTCGTCTTGGCGCATAGAGTGGAATGTCATCATCCGGCGGCGCTTCGCCGACTTCCGCCTCGGCGACCAAACGCGCAAGAGCCGGCGCACCTGGCGCAGGCTGATCGAGCGACATCATTCGCACTTGCGCGGTCATTTTTCTCCGCCGCCGAAACTGTAAACATAGACAGTCAACGCCTTGATGATCGGTTCGCTGAGACGGCCATTCCAAGCCGGCATCACGCCGCCGCGTCCGTTCTGGATGCCTTGCACGATGGTCGCCTTGTCAGGTCCGTAGAACCAGATCTTGTCGGTGAGATTTGGCGACCCGAACTCGCGATTGCCCTTCCCCTCCGCTCCGTGGCAGGCCGCGCAATTATCGGCAAACACCTTCTTGCCCAGCGTGAAATCGGCCCCGGGCTCGGTGGATAGACCTGAAAGCGAGCGCACATAATCTGCCACCGCCGAAATCTCATTGGGCTTCAGAATATTGTCACGGCCGAATGCTGGCATATTGCCCTGGCGGCCTTTTTCGTCGCCGGCGCGCGCGCCGTAGCGAATGGTCCGCTCGATATCGGCGAGCTTGCCACCCCACAGCCAGTCATCATCGTTGAGATTGGGATAGCCCTTGGTGCCTCCGCCTCCCGCGCCGTGGCATGGCGCGCAATTATCGGCAAAGGCCACCCGTCCTTGTGCGCGGGCAAAGTCAAGCAACTGCTGATCTGCGGCAATTTCGGCAAGCGAAGCAGTGGTGAGCTTTTCCATCATCGGCCCGCGCTGGCGCTTGAGCGAGTCGAGGTCCTCCACCACTGCACTGCGTGTATGCCAGCCGAAAACACCTTGCGTGGAATTAGTCAGCAGCGGCCACGCTGGATAAACGATCCAGTAGCCGAGCGACCAGACAATGGTGATGTAGAACAACCACAGCCACCACCGCGGCAGCGGCGTATTCAATTCGCGCAAGCCATCCCATTCGTGCCCGGTGGTCGCGGTGCCGGTCAGCGCGTCGATTTCCTTATGTTCTTCGGCCACCGTTCAATCCTCCCGCAGTGGAATGCGCGATGCTTCATCGAATTGCTTCTTGCGCGAAGGCCACAGCGCATAGACCACTACAAGCACGAAGATAACGACGAAATATGCAAGGCCCCAGGTCTGGGCAAATTCGGCCACAGCGCGATATGTCGGATCCATTGCGTTCACCGGATGTTGGCTCTGTCGTCGTAGAGCTTGAAGTCGACCTGTGTTCCGAGCATCTGCAGATAGGCAATTAGAGCGTCGGCTTCGGTGATGCGTGCCGGGTTGCCGTCGAAGTCGCGTGCGTTCACTTTCGGATAGCGCTTGGCGAGACTGCCGGCCTCAGAGCTGTCGTTGGTCGCCTGCGCCACCACGTCGACAGCGGCGTTTGCGATCATGTCTGCAGAATAAGGGACGCCCAGGAGCGCCTGCACCTTCAGATCCTGCGCGATGTGCGCGAAATCGAGGTCGGTTTCGACCAACCAAGAATAGCCCGGCATGACCGAACCCGGCACCACTGAACGCGGACTCTTCAAATGGTCCCGTTGCCAATCGTCGGAATACTTGCCGCCGACACGGGCGAGATCCGGCCCAGTGCGCTTGCTGCCCCACTGGAACGGCTTGTCGTACATGCTTTCAGCGGCAAGGGAATAATGACCATAGCGTTCAACCTCATCGCGCAACGGCCGGATCATCTGCGAATGACACAAATAACAGCCTTCGCGTACGTAGATGTTGCGCCCGGCAAGTTCGAGCGGCGTATAGGGCCGTACGCTATCGACTTTCTCGATCGTATTCTTCAGATAGAAGAGAGGCACGATTTCAACGAGACCGCCGATCGCGATCACGGTCAGGATGCCGATCACGAGGACGATCGAGTTCTTTTCGAAAATGGCGTGTCTAGACCAGAGTGACATCGCGATCTCCCCTATTCTGCCGGTGCCAGCCTCAAGCCGGCCGGCGCGGCGGAGGTCGCCGAATTTACGGTTTTCCAGAGATTAAAGGCCATCAGCAATGCCCCGGCGAGGAACAGCAGGCCCCCGAGGGCGCGAATGACGTAGAATGGATGCATCGCTTCCACCGTTTCGACGAAGGAGTATTCAAGGAAGCCGAGGTTGGTGTAGGCGCGCCACATCAGGCCTTGCAGAATTCCCGACACCCACATCGCGCTGATGTAGAGCACGATGCCGATGGTCGAGATCCAGAAGTGCCAATTGACAAGCTTGAGCGAATAGAGCGGCCGATTCCACAGCCACGGAATGAGACAGTAGAGAGCGCCGAACGAAATGTAACCGACCCAGCCGAGTGCACCGGAATGCACGTGGCCGATAGTCCAGTCGGTATAGTGCGACAACGAATTGACGATCTTCACCGACATCATCGGCCCTTCGAAGGTCGACATGCCGTAGAAGGCGACCGACACCACCATCATGCGCAACACTGGGTCGGTGCGCAGCTTGTCCCACGCGCCGGATAGCGTCATGATTCCGTTGATCATGCCGCCCCAAGACGGCATCCACAGCATCACTGAGAATGTCATGCCGAGAGTTTGAGCCCAGTCAGGCAACGCCGTGTAGTGCAGATGATGCGGGCCAGCCCAGATGTAAAGAAAGATCAGCGACCAGAAGTGGATGATGGACAGGCGGTAGGAATAGACCGGCCGGTCCGCACGCTTCGGGATGAAGTAGTACATGATGCCGAGAAAGCCGGCTGTGAGGAAGAAGCCGACTGCGTTGTGTCCGTACCACCACTGCACCATGGCATCCTGCACGCCGGACCAGACGATGTAAGACTTCGGGGAGAACAGTGAGAGCGGTACCGATGCGTTGTTGCCGAGATGCAGGACAGCGATAGTGACAATGAAGGCGAGATAGAACCAGTTGGCGACGTAAATGTGCGGCTCGCTTCGGCGCATGATGGTGCCGAGATAGATGAGGAAATAGGCGACCCATACAACGGTCAGCAACAGGTCCGAATACCATTCAGGCTCGGCATATTCCTTCGACTGGGTAATGCCAAGCAGATAGCCCGTGCCAGCGATTACGATAAAGAAGTTGTAGCCGAGCACGACAAACCACGGCGCGATCTCGCCGGCGAGCCGCGCCCGGCAGGTGCGCTGCACGACATAGAGCGAGGTGGCGAGCAGCACATTGCCACCGAAGGCGAAAATCACCGCCGAAGTGTGTAGCGGGCGCAGGCGACCAAATGTGATCCACGGTAGGTCGAAATTGAGAACCGGAAACGCCAATTCAAGCGCGATGTAGAGCCCGACAGTGAACCCGGCGATACCCCAGAATACCGCAGCGACGCTCGCGAACTTGACCGGACCCATGTTGTAGTTGGGCTTACCGTCTATGGTAAGGGGCGCAGCGTCAGCCGGACGGTCGTAGTAGCGATTGATGATGGCAAACACCGCCGCAATGCTGGCAGCAGTAAAAAGGTAGGCATGGAAAGCATATTCCGCAGTGAACGCTTTTGCGGCGACGACAATGGACAGGAGCGCCAACGCTGCGAAGGCAAGCGCGGACCCTCCTTCGCCGAACGTCATGGTTTTCGGTGTAGCTTGCGCGCTGGCCATGCTGTTGCGTCCGTTTTTTGGCGGAAAAATCCCGGCAATCGGAAACAATTTATCTCGCGAAGCCTCGCTTTCCTTGATGCAAGTCAAATGAGAGTGGCCCTTGCGGCGCTTGCTGCAAAACAGAATGCCTAAAAATGCGCCAACTGCGACGCTAGCGAACACGCTAGGATGTGCTCGGCAATCTGAACTCTTCGTCCGTGGGAATCACGAAAAGCTTCACCCGGCGTTGCGGGCGCGAGATATAAGTGAGTCGATGGCCAGCGCAATGAGTCGATCGTATTTCGGCCGATGGTTGGCCAACCTGAACGCTGAACGCTGAACGTAGTCAAGACCCTGTCGTACGCGCGGACCCTTTTATCACGAAGCTTTTGCCTGAGGTTTTTTCGGAACCTCTCGAAGGTGCCCATCGAGGCCAAAAAGCTTTGCAAGCTCGCTCATTCTTTTCTTTTCTTCAGCAGACAATTCGCCGCGCGCACTCAGTACCTGTTTGATCAAGTCGTAACCTTTTTCACGAGTTTCGGCGTCAGAAGGCAGCATTGACGGAATTGCGGCGAGGGCCGCTTCTTGATCGATCAAAAGGATGTTGAACTGCTCACGAACGAGTTCTTTGAATTCCACAATGGGAATATCGCCATGCGCTTCGCGGATTCGACGGGCCAATTCAAAACCGCGTTCATCGACTGCGGCGCGGCTCATCCCCGCATAAATGAGACCGCGGATAATGACGGCGCGGAGACCGCCGGCGGGAATATGCGATTTGAGTTCAGCAATCCGCTTTTGCAAAAGCTCTCGATGCAAAGGACTTTTGGGCGCTTTTCGCAGACGGTGGTTGGCGGCGGGATCGACGCCGACCGCCGCCTGTAGTGTCGGGGAGCCATAGACCGCGAGGAATGTCCGCTCAGCCAGCATCTCGCTTGTATCGCGCCACGCGTCGAGCATGGCAACGACCTGATCGGAAAAGTTCTCCTGCATCGCGGCAAAAGCATTGTCGCTCGCCAGACTTTTGCGGTTCTTGTGAATTTGTTCTGCTAGCGCAGCGACCGGAGCCATAGCCGGGTTCTGATCGGAGAAGAGCTCGTATTGCAGGCGAAGGGGATGGCAATTCCGCATCCAGTCCGCCACCGGCGCATTAACCAGCGCCCGCACCATGGGCTGCATAAAAGTCCGGTAAAGGGCGAGATTTGTCTCGGAAACGCGCGCAGCTGCTGCAAAGCGGCGCTCGTCAGCCATGTCGTTGCCACCAAGCGCGCGAATGTCATCCAGCGTTCTCATCTCGCACCGCATCACCCAATTGCCGCTGGCGAGGTCGGGATTGACTGTGTTTTCGCTCTTGTTCTCGAAAACGGCCTCGTAGAGACCGGGCGGCAGTGTATCGATCAAGTCGATATTGCTCGAAAACTCGCCATGTTCCTTTTTTGCGACGCCGCCCGAAACAAAGATACCGAGATGGCCTACTGATTCATGAATGGTGTAAACGATAGTTTGTCCATAGGATCTGATCTCGTCGACATTCTCATATAGATCGAGGATCCATCCGAGCGCCTGTTGTGGCGGGGTGATGTTGTCGCCTTTCGAGCAAAACACGACAATTGGCGAACGGATGTTGCGAAGGTCGATGGTCGTGCCATCAGATGTTTGGATCTGCCCGGCAGCAAGCTTGTTGCCGATGAACAGCTCGTCGACAATGAACTGAATCTCCTCCGCATTCAGGTTGACGTGCCCTCCCCACCACCGCTCGAATCCCATGTAACGCTGAGCTTCTGTGTCGATCTTCGAATAGAGGTTGTATTGCTTGGTCCAAAGCGTATTTGCGGGATTTTGATTTTCGAAATTCTGTACCAGCCAGGCGCCATCGAATTTGCCGTGACCGAGGTCACTTGCAAGCGCAGTGAGCCAACTTCCGCCCAGCAGGCCGCCCGAATAGCGCATTGGATTTTTACCGTGCACGCCTGCCCAGTACGAAAGGGGCGATCCGGCAACGATGATGGGGCCGAACAATTCGGGGCGAATGGCGGCCAGCATCATCACCGCCCATCCCGCTTGGCAATTTCCGATCACGCATGGCTTGCCACTGGCCTGGGGGTGTGCGGCCGTGACCTTTTCAGTGAAAATCGCTTCGGCGCGAGCGATATCTTCGATCGTCTGCCCTTCAACAGGATCCGGAAGGAAGCCGATAAAATAACACGGGTGTCCGGCCTTGAGCGCCACGCCGATTTCACTGTCGGCCTTGAAGCCGCCAATACCAGGACCGTGTCCGGCGCGCGGATCCACGACAATGAACGGCCGCAGCTTCGGATTGATTTCGATGCCCCCGGGCGGGACGACGCGGACAAGAGCATAGTTTACGGGCCGGTCGAGCGTACGTCCGTCAACGATCAGCTCGACTTTATAGTCGAGCACATGAGGAGCAGTCTCCGCCATGTGCTCGCGGTATTGATTCCCTCGCTGACGCATCACGTCCCAAAACAGAACGCTGCGTTGAGCCGCGTCGACCATGTACTCGATCGCGGGCGCGAATATGCCAAAAGGCACCACATTCCAGTCTGTTGAGGAAGAGGTTTTTTGCGCTGACGGCATTGTTCGGCTCCTTTACTACTTCGTGGGCCTTCGAACGGATCACGATACAAGACCGCCCGCGCAAAGCCACATTGATGGGGTTCACTCGCGTGTCGATATTCATCGAGAGCGCTTCGGACCCCGGTCCGCAGATCAGTTTTCTTCTTGGTCGAGCGAATAGCTTCGGACAGCCGTTTGTTTTTTCTAGCGCTTAAAGGTGGCTGTCCATTGATGCAGATCAATGAACCGAAAAAGCGCGACGAGCATCATTTAAATCAGCTGCGCAGAAAAGAAAGGTATCAGGTTATGGCAAGCAAAGACACGGCAAGTTCAACAGCTTCAAAGGCGGGTACGCCTCCATTTCTTATGAATTGGGGACAGGATCGAACCGAGTCCGCTTTGGCATTGCAAAAGGCGATCTTGGAATCATACGAGCAGACCAGCCGCGCTTGGCTTGATCGCATGCAGTCGGAAGTCTCCCTATGGTCGGATCTGGCTAACAAGTTGAGTGCCACGCGGACCGTCCCGGAAGCACTGGAAACCTGTACGAAATGCGTTTCCCAGCGGATGCAAATGGCCGCCGACGATGGACGCCGGCTCGTTGAGGAAGCTCAACAAATTACACAAAAATTCGCTAAATCTTTGGGCAACGGGGGGCCGACCGCGAGCACTTGAGAGCCCCCAACAAAGTATGCCTTGCGAGACAGGAGGACGCCGATGGAACAAGGACGTGACACGCAAGGCGTATCGGTGAAAGGTCAACCGCAGGATTGGGCGAAATTAATTCGCAAGCTGCGGTGGATCGGCATGGACGACGAAGCACACCGCCTGCAAATCGCGGTGTGCAGTCTCCCTCCGGACGAAAGAGGCACCGTTTCAGCCGGACCGTTCAGCACTGACTGAAACGGACATCCGAAACCGTACGAGCGGAACGAGAGATCAGGCTACAGCCTTCTCGCCGCCCTGCTTGCGTTCATCCGGCTCGATCGCGAGTCCCGACACAGGCTCAACCCAGACCAGATGATCTTGTACGGCTTTGACGCCGGACACATTTTCGCAAAGCACCTTCAATGCCGCTCGGTCGCGCTCGTCCAGGATCGTGCCCCAGAGATCGACAATGCCTTTGTTTACGGTAACGTCAACCAGCGCAACTGGCGCCCATTTTTGGCTTTGCAGTTCGGCCAAGATGCTCTTGCGGATATCGAGATCGCTTTGAGCCGGTGCCCGGGCGGCCTTCGCGATCGGAAGCATCGCACGAACCAGATTTGCGCGGCTCACAATACCAACCAGCCGTGCGTCGCGGATGACCGGAACGCGCTTGATCCTGTGGCTTTCCATTAGACTCACAATTGCTTCCACTGAAGCGTCTTCTGAGACGGCAACAGGATTGTCCGACATGACCTCAGCGACTTTGCGGCCATGCGAATGAGTATAATCGGCCGCGGCCCGGCCCGGGCCCAATATCCATTGCAGCCAGCGCTGCCGCTTGCGTTCCGTGCCGGTTTCGGCGCGGCGCAGAAAATCGCCTTCAGTAACGATTCCGATCAATGCACCGGCCGAATTCACCACCGGCAAACCGCTGATGTGATTTTGCAGCATCAGCCGTGCTGCCTCGTAAATGGTCACATCTGGTCCGACCGAGATGACGCGCTGGGTCATGATTTCTCTGGCTTTCATCATACTCTCCTGACGATTGACGGCGTTACCTCTTCGCAGTGTCGCAGGCTCAAAACCTCAAGCATTCAACCGCGCGAGTGCCGATCGATTGCGAAGAACGATTCGGCGCGAAGTCGGCAATGCAATTGCGCAGATATTCTCGAAATGCGTAAGCGTGCGGGACACGGTTTCGATGGTCAGGCCGAGGTAGTCGGCGATATCTTGCCGCGACATTGGCAGTTCGATTTCATTGGCGGCATACCTGCGATTTGCCATTTCCATCAAGAAGCCGGCGACACGTTCCTGTGCGCTTTTGATCAACAGCAAAACGCGGGCCTGGGTGCGTTGCAATTCCACGGCTGTCAGCGCGAGCAATTGGCTCGCCATCTCGGAATCGCAAACCGCTCGCGAGGCAAGCGCCGCGCGCTTGATAATACGAACTGTGGTCGGAGCAAGCGCTTCGGCAGAAAAGCTGTGCTCATCGCCCGCCTCCAGTCCGAATATGTCTCCCGGCATGTAAAATGCGCCGATCTGGCGACGGCCATCATTGAGGATTTTGGACGTACGAACACAACCGGACACGACCGTGTAAAGATATTCAGCTGGCTCACCTTCCCCGTAGACTTCTTCGTTCCGACCGAACGTCAGGGGGGCACCCATCAAATTGAAAAGCCCTGCCACTGGCGCAGCCGGTACGAGTGCTATCGAGGGCTTCATTTTGCGCGACGACGATTCACGGATTGTTGTGGCTTGCGTTTGCATGGTCTGCCTCATGGGTTCAAAGCTCGCGAAACCATGCCGCGCAAGCTGCCTTGCGAAAATTCAGATATTGCCCATAAGGGCTATTACGGAGTCTTTCATTTTGACAGAAACGTTAGGTATAACAATCACTTATAAGCCGATTCCGGCAGAGAATGTGGTGCATTCAAGGCCCGACTGACGTAAAGATATTGCCCATGTACGAAATCAACCAAGCTGTCCCCATTGAAGCGGCGACACGTCAGCGCTCGGCCGGTGCAAGCAGCGCTTTATTGCCGCATGCATTGAGCTACGCCCTCGCCACGGCTTTGGTCGCGATGGCCGGCATGGCGCGGCTGCTGCTGCCGGTGCTCAGCAACGAAATAAAATTCCTGCTGTTTGTTCCTGCTGTTCTTGTCGCGAGTGGCATCGGCGGCTTGGGCCCTGGCGTTCTTGCAACCGTCTTGAGCGCTTTGTTCATGGTTTTTTTCGACCAAAATTCGTTTCCATTTCCGGCATCAGATATCTTCGGCCTGACCGCCTTTACCGTAATCGGCATCGGCATGGCGTTGCTCGGCGCGCGCCTGCTGCGCGCGCGCGCATCTGCCGCGGAAAGCACGCGCGATCTTGTTGCGCGCGAAGCCCATTTGAAATCTATTCTTGATACTGTACCTGACGCCATGATTGTCATCGATCCACAAGGCATCATCCAATCTTTCAGCACTGCGGCTGAGCGGCTCTTCAAATATACGGCCGACGAAGTGATCGGAAAAAACGTCAAAATGTTGATGCCGCAACCGTATCGTGACGATCACGACAGCTATTTAAAACGTTATGCAGAAACGCGTGAGCGTCGCATCATCGGGATCGGTCGCGTTGTTGTCGGTGAACGAAAAGGTGGAGCAACTTTCCCGATCGAACTGTCCGTAGGAGAAGTTCGTTCATCAAAGAAGACTTTCTATACTGGCTTTATCCGCGACCTGACGGAGCGTCAATCCACCGAAGCGCGCTTGCAGGAGCTGCAATCCGAACTGGTTCATATTTCCCGACTGACCGCAATGGGCGAGATGGCGTCCACTCTCGCACACGAACTCAATCAGCCGCTATCGGCGATTGCCAATTATCTCAAAGGAGGCGTCCGTCTGCTGCAAGACCGCTCCGACGAGGAATCGCGCATGACGCGGGATGCGCTTGAGAAGGCTACCGCCCAGGCGCTGCGCGCCGGCCAGATTATTCGCCGCTTGAGGGATTTCGTGTCGCGGGGCGAGAGCGAACGGCGGCCCGAAAATCTGAGCAAGCTGGTGGAAGAAGCCAGCGCCCTTGCGCTGGTGGGCGTCAAGGACGTTCGTGTTCGATTTGAACTCGACTCGGCCGCGGACCAGGTTTTGGCCGACAAAGTGCAAATCCAGCAAGTCCTAATCAATTTGATGCGCAATGCGCTTGATGCAATGAGCAATTCCGACCGCCGGGAGCTGACTGTAAGATCGGGCCTCATCGCAGATGGCATCGTCGAAATTCGGGTCGCCGACACAGGCTCAGGGATCTCGCCGGAAAACGCCTCCCATTTATTTCAACCGTTCTTTACAACCAAGCTTCACGGCATGGGGGTGGGACTATCGATCTGCCGCACCATCGTGGAGGCCCACGAGGGTCGCATTTCGGTGGAACCCCTTCCTGGCGGCGGGACGGTGTTCTGCTTTACGCTACGAGCGGTGACAAAACAGGACACGGAGACCGATGCCTGAGAAATCGATCATCCATATTATCGATGACGACGAGTCAGTGCGTCAGTCGCTGGAATTTCTATTGAAAAGCGCCAAACTTGATGTTCGGGCTCATGACTCAGCTTCGGCGTTCCTTGATGCGCTACCGAACCTCAACCCTGCTTGTGTCATTACAGATGTTCGTATGCCGGGGCTTAGCGGCATTGATCTGTTGAAGCGGCTCAAGACCATCGCAAACTCGATTCCCGTCATCGTCATTACCGGACACGGCGACGTTCCGCTTGCAGTCGAAGCCATGAAGCACGGCGCGGTGGATTTTCTGGAAAAGCCATTTGACGACGAGCTGCTGCTCAAGACGGTTCATTCCGCCCTCAATCGGCTGGAAAAGGACGCCAAGCGTGAGATCGAGCGCGCGGAAATCCTTGACAAGATTGCTACCCTGTCAAATCGCGAACGGCAGGTGCTGGAAGGATTGGTGGCTGGCGATGCCAACAAGGTCATCGCGTTCAATCTAACGATCAGCCCGCGGACCGTTGAAATCTATCGCGCCAATGTCATGTCAAAGATGGCGGCAGCGAGCCTGTCGGACCTCGTGCGGAAGGCCCTGGTCGCGGGCATATTGGACAATTCTCCAACTTAGCTTTGGCTGCCTGAAATACGAAACTCACACCGCAGTTAATTGCGCGATGATTACGATGGAAAATGCTCCGCGTGCCAATCTGCCTCGAGATCCGGATTGATCTTGGCATCGATCAGAAAAATACCAGGTGCTCCTTCGCCGACCCAGGTCCGCACGGAGTCCAGATCGGCAACCGTCCGTACTGTCGCCGCCCGGGCACCATAGCCGCGTGCAATGGCGGCGAAATCTGTTTCAGGAAACTGGACGAGATCTATCGAATAGCCCTGGCGCCGGAAAAAATGTACCTCGGCAGCATATGAGCTGTCGTTGTAGATCAAGATGCACATTCGCAGCCCGAGACGGATTGCGGTTTCAAAGTCAGCAATGGACATCATGAAACCGCCATCGCCTGCGCCCAGCACGGCCAATTTGCCAGGATTTGCTATAGCAAGGCCAATCGCTGAGGCGAGCCCAAGTCCAACCGATTGAAATGAATGACTGAGGCATGACGCTTTCGCGTTGGGAACGCGGAGATAGCGCGGGACCCAACCGCAGAAGTGGCCAGAGTCGGAAGCAACCACGCGGTCCTTGGGCAGAATATCATCGACCGCCTTGCTCAGCGTGCGAGGATCGATAAATCGCGCGTTCGATTCGTCGGAATACGGGCTATGATGGTTGTCGCCTGAACGGATGCGTTCACGCGTACGGTCATTGCGGCGGCCTGATTTGGCGTATGATGAACCATGCCGGCCCAATTCAGCCAACAAAGCTTCGGCCGTCGTTTTTGCGTCACCAAGCACGGCATATTGCACCGGCATCTGGTAACCTAACTTTGGCGCCTCAATATCAATTTGCGCGACGCTCGCAGCCGGCGCGATCAGCTTGCCTTTTTTGGTGGTCCATTGCGTGAAACTCACGCCAAATCCCAGAATGAAATCGCTTTCGGCGATCAGCTCGTCGGCGACCGGTGAGCAAAACCCACCGCTAATGCCAAGCGACCAGGGATTTTCAGCGAACAGACCATGGCCGCAAATCGATGTTGCGAGCAACGCGCCCAGGCGATCAGCGAGCGCAACCAGCGACCCTTCGGCGTCCGACAGCACGGCACCACGTCCAGCCAGAATCAGCGGGCGCCGCGCGCGCGCCGCCGCTTCGGCAAGCCGGCGCACATCAATGGGTTCCGGTTGCAGGCGGTCCGGCATTGGACCAATTTCAAGTGGCGCGTTGGTACCATTGAGTTTTGCGTCTTGCACGTCGAGCGGCAAACTAAGCACAACGGTCTGCCGGTCATGCAAAACCCGCGTCACCGCGCGGAGCAAATCGGCTCGGGCGGATTGCGGCGTGTATGTGCGCTCGGAAATTGCTCCAACCGACCGGACAAGGTCAGGCTGTTCGAAATAAAAATTCGATTTGACGTTGCCCGTAGGTACATCGCCCGCCAGAACCAGAAGAGGTGTCCGGCTTTTTGCGGCCTCGCCGATCCCGGTAATTGCATTGGTGAGGCCTGGCCCGGAATGCACGCTCACGAGAGTCAGCTCTCCGGTCGCCTTGGCATAGGCGTCGGCCATGCTGGCGGCATTGCCTTCGTGACGTGCGGAAATGAGTTCGACGCCGGCCTCGACGAGTCCGTGCGAAATCTTGAAATTGGCTGTGCCGAGCAACCCGAAACACCGCCGCGCGCCGAGCGCCGCGAGATCCTTCGCCAGAACTGCCGCAACCGTAGGATTATTGCTCAAGCGTGCCAATCGCCTTCGTTTGACTCTCTGACCTGCGCATAACAATATAGAAAATATATTTCATGACAAACGACCGGGCGTTCGAACTCGGCAAGGGGAGGCACATCATCATGCGCAGGGAATTTGCGCTCGGATTGGTCGCGACGACACTCGTTTGCTCGTCG
>Ga0335082_10001717_pt1 | contig 23409 bp, 17 predicted proteins | sample Lox_Sample_41_FD_206718 | JGI IMG/M metagenome (GOLD analysis project Ga0335082, IMG submission 206718) | Soil microbial communities from Loxahatchee National Wildlife Refuge, Florida, United States - Lox_Sample_4.1 | ecosystem: Environmental > Terrestrial > Soil > Wetlands | place: USA...
CGAAGGACGCCACGGGCGGGATCTCTGTCCGTGGCGTTTGCGTTTTTCACAGGGCCACGGGCAGCTTCCCCCGTGGCCCTTCGTGTTTCAGGGCCGACGCCGAGGCGTCGGACCCGGAATGGAGGCAGTGATGGAAACCGATCGGAAGCGCGTGTGGATCTTCGATACCACCCTCCGCGACGGCGAGCAGTCGCCGGGCGCGACCATGAACGTCGAGGAGAAGGTGGTGATCGCCCGACAACTGGAGAAGCTGCGCGTCGACGTCATCGAGGCCGGCTTTGCGGTATCGTCACCGGGTGACTTCGATTCCGTCGCCCGTGTCGCTGCGGCGGTCAGCGAGCCCATCGTCCTCAGCCTGGCGCGCACGCGCGAACCGGACCTCAAGCAAGCGATCAAGAGCGTCGAGGACGCCAAGCACCCCGGCATCCACATCTTCATCGCCACCTCCGATCTGCATCTCAAGCGCAAGCTCATGATGAGCCGCCAAGAGGTGATCGATGCGGCCTGCTGGGCCGTCGAGTTCGCCAAGAAGCACGTCGAGTACGTCGAGTTCTCCGCTGAGGACGCGTCGCGCTCGGATCGCGACTACATGGTCCAGGTCTTCGGCGAGGTGATCAAATGCGGCGCCGTGACCCTCAATGTGCCCGACACCACCGGCTACGCCGTGCCCGAAGAGTTCGGCGCCCTCTTCCGCTACCTGATCGCCAATACGCCGGGCGGCGACACCGTTCGCTGGAGCGCGCACTGTCACAACGATCTCGGTATGGCCGTCGCCAACTCGTTGGCCGCCGTCCGCAACGGCGCCCGCCAGGTCGAATGCACCATCAACGGCATCGGCGAACGCGCCGGCAATACCTCGATGGAAGAGGTCGTCATGGCCATCAAGACACGGCACGACTTCTTCGAGCTGCACACCAACGTCGTCACCGAGCAGATCTACCCCGCCAGCCGCCTGCTCTCGCAGGTCACCGGTCTGACTGTCCCGGCGAACAAGCCGGTCGTCGGTGACAACGCCTTCGCTCATGAGGCCGGCATCCATCAAGACGGCGTGCTCAAGGACAAGCTCACCTACGAGATTATGCGCCCCGAGTCCGTCGGCATCAGCAGCAATAAGCTGGTGCTCGGCAAGCACTCGGGCCGCCACGCCTTCGCCGAGCGCCTGAAGCAGCTCGGCGTCGAGCTCTACGAAGTCGACATGAACAAGGCATTCGAGCGCTTCAAGGTCCTCGCTGACTTGAAGAAGAACGTCTATGATGAGGATCTGTTGGCCATCGTCACCGAGGAGACGGTGCGCGTGGCCGATCAATTCGAGTTGTTGGAGCTCCAGGTGACCGCATCGAGCACGACTCTGCCGCACGCCATCGTCCGCCTGCGCGTCGACGGCACGGAGCGCCGCGACGAAGGCGACGGCGACGGCATGGTCGACGCCTGTTACAAGGTCATCTCGAAGATCACCGGTATCCATCCGAAGCTCGAGCGCTACGCCGTCCAGGCGATCACCGGCGGCACCGACGCGCTCGGCGAGGTGTCGTGTCTGATCACGCAAGATGGAGTCACGGCGACCGGCCAGGGCGCGCATACCGACATCATCCAGGCGAGCGCGCTGGCCTTCGTCAACGCGCTGAACAAGCTGCAGTCGCGACGCGCTCGCTACCGCCAGGCGCCGGTGGAAGGCCCGTGAGCCGAATGCAGCGTCGCGCCAACGCCTCAGCGGGATGTTGGGGGAGAAGGAGCGTGCGGTGAAGATCCTCGTATTGCCGGGCGATGGGATCGGCCCCGAAGTGGTGGAGCAAGCCAAACACGTGCTCGACGCGAGCGCGCGCCGCTTTCAGTTCAACCTGGTGTTCACCGAGGCCATCGTCGGCGGGGCGGCCATCGATGCTTTTCACACGGCGCTGCCCGACGGCGCGCTGCACCTGGCGCAGGCCAGCGATGCCGTGCTCCTGGGTGCCGTCGGCGGTCCGAAGTGGGACGTGCCGCGCGCCCCGGTGCGCCCCGAGCAAGCGCTGCTCGGGCTGCGGAGAGGACTCGGTCTGTTCGCCAACCTGCGGCCGGTCCGCGTCATCCCGGAGCTGCTCGATGCGGCACCGCTCAAGCCCGACATCCTGCGCGACGTCGATCTCGTCGTCGTGCGCGAGCTCACGGGCGGCATCTACTTCGGCAAACCGAGCGAACAGCGACAGGGCGCCGACGGGCGAGAGGCCGTCGACACGCTCTTCTATACGGAAGCGGAGATCGCCCGCCTCATGCACACGTCCTTCGAGCTGGCGCGGCGGCGCCGCAAGAAGGTCACCTCGGTCGACAAGGCCAACATTCTGTCGTCGTCGCGCCTGTGGCGCGAGGTGGCGCACGAAGTGAAGCGCGATTATCCCGACGTCGCATACGAAGACGTGCTCGTCGACGCCATGGCGATGCATCTGCTGCGCCGGCCGCGCGACTTCGACGTCATTGCCACCGAGAACATGTTCGGCGACATCTTGACCGACGAGGCGTCGATGCTCGCCGGCTCCATGGGCTTGTTGCCGTCGGCGTCGATCGGCGATGCCACCAACAGCCTCGGCCTGCCGCGCGGCCTGTACGAGCCGATCCACGGCAGCGCCCCCGACATCGCCGGGCACGACGCGGCGAATCCGTTGGCCACCATCCTCTCGGCCGCGCTGATGTTGCGCTACTCGCTGGGCCAGGTGCCGGCCGCTGAGGCGATCGAGGCCGCGGTCGCCGAGGTGCTGGCGGACGGCTACCGCACCTCCGACATCATGCAACCCGGCGCCCGCCGGGTCGGCTGTCGCGCCATGGGCGCGGCGGTCACCGAGCGGGTGGCGCGCGCCTCGCGATGAAGAAGTCCACCTACTCGGTCGCCGTCGTCGGAGCCTCCGGGCTCGTCGGTGCGGAGATCGTGACGGTCCTCGCGGAGCGCCAGTTCCCGCTGGCGGACTTGCGGCTCTACGCCTCGGCGCGTTCCGCGGGCGACGAGGTGCGCTGCGGCCGGCTGCGCGCCCGCATCGAGCTGCTCGAGGGCGCCCGCTTCACCGATACCGACCTCGTCTTCCTGGCTGCCGGCGAGCAGATCAGCGCCGAATGGGTGGGACGCGCCACCGAGCACGGCGCGGTCGTCATCGACTGCAGCCAACTGCTCGCCGACGATGCCGATGTGCCGCTGGTGGTTCCCGAGGTAAACGCCGCCGACGTGGCGGGCTTCCGCAGCCGCGGGGCCGTGACGTCGCCGGATGCACCCGCCATTGCCCTGGCAGTCGCGTTGAAGCCGTTGGAGGTGGCCGTGGGCATCGCGCGGCTGGTGGCGACGACGTTCGAGCCCGTCGCCGGCGCCGGCCGCGCCGGGCTCGATGAGCTGCAGCAACAGACGCTGGCGCTCATGAGTGGCCAGAGCGCCGAGGAGCGGGTCTTCCCGCAGCGCATCGCTTTCAACGTGCTGCCGCAGGTGGGTGAGCTGCTCGCCGGCGGCGTCTCGCGCGACGAGCAGCAGACGATCGATGCGCTGCGGCGGCTGCTCGGGACTCCCGAGCTCACCGCAAGTGTGACGCGCGCGCGCGTGCCGCTCTTCTTCGGTGGGGCCGTGTCCGCGAACATCGAGACGACGCACCCGCTGCCGGCGGCGCAGACGCGTGAGCTGTTGCACGGTGCTCCGGGCGTCCTGCTGGAAGACACGGCGGCGGAGCCCCGCTATGCGACGCCGGCGGATGCGGTGGGGCAGGATGCCACGCTCGTCGGCCGCATTCGCGAGATCCCGTCCGCCAATGCCGTTGACCTGTGGATCGCCTTCGACAACATCCGCAAAGGGTCGGCCGTGAACGCCGTGCAGATTGCCGAGATCTTGGTCCGCGACCACCTCTGATCCGGCGCAGCGTCATGCGCTTCAAGTGCATCGTCGAATACGACGGCACCGACTTCCACGGCTGGCAAGTCCAGCCGAACGCACGCACCGTGCAAGCCGAGCTGGAGGACGCCATCCGGCGCATGCTCGGTGAGTCGCCGCGGGTGCTGGCGGCGGGTCGCACCGATGCCGGGGTGCACGCCGCCGGCCAGGTCGTCAGCTTCACGCTGCAGCGCGCCATCTCGAGCGAGGCGCTGCAACGTGGCCTGAACGCGCTATCGCCGCGGGACGTGGCGATCCGTGCGGTCGAAGTGGTCGACGACGCCTTCGACCCGCGGCGCGCCGCGCGCAGCCGGGTGTATGTGTACCGCATCTGGAACGCCGGCTGGATCTCGCCGTTCTGGCGGCGTTACACCTGGCACGTGTCGCGGCCGCTCAACGTCGATGCCATGCGTGCCGGGGCCCAGTGGCTGCTGGGAGAGCACGACTTCAGCTCGTTTCGCGCCGCCGGTTGCGACGCCGAGCATGCGGTGCGTCGCCTGCTGCGCAGCGAGGTGGAGCAACGCGCCGAGATGATCACGTACACCATCGAGGCGACGGCGTTCCTGCGTCACATGGTGCGCAACATCGTCGGCACGTTGGTCGAGGTCGGGGCAGGGGAACGCGCGGCGGATGGCCTCGCCGCCCTGCTCGCTGCTCGCGACCGCACCCTCGCCGGTGCGACGGCGCCGGCGTCTGGGCTGTGCTTGACCGAGGTGAAGTACTGACCGAGAAAGCTCTGCTCAGGAATTCGACCCTCCACATCCAATTGCATAGGCAGACTCACCACCGGCGGCGAGCACGATCTTGTCGGCGCCACCGGGGATCGCGATTGTTGCACTACGGCGTTCGACACCGTATCAACAACCGAGACGGCCAACCCTCTCGCGAGGTAGGCTATGTGCCCATCAGGTGACAGGGCGATTCCGTCGGCTCGGTCAAGGTTGCCGAGACTCATCGCGACTGCAGGGATCACCGAGAGGGTGCCCGCGGGCCCCGCTCCCGACGGGTGTGCCGAAGGGGACGGTCGGAATCTTCGCCTGCCGGCGGAGAATCGGACGCCGAGTCGCCGCGAGGCCACCACACTGGCGGCCGGGTCGCAGCGATGACCGGCGCGAGGTCGTGGCTATCGCCCGCGGGACCAGCCCCGCCTATTGATGAATCGATCTACTGTAAGAGCGCGAGGTGTGAACAACCCGGGCTAGAACGTCCCAGCCAGGCCGATGCCGACGCCCCAGTCCAACGCGGTCTTCGTCAGGTTGGCGAGGCCGGTCGGACGGATGGTGAGGTTGTTCGCCACGTTGAAATCGATGCCGGGCAGCATCGTCGCGTCATGGAAACGCTGCCCGGCTTGGTTCCACACGCGGCCGGCAATCTCCGTGCGCAGCGCGTACGACTCGCCGCCGCGCACCACCGCCTCGACACCGTAGTTGAACACGTCCGACACGTCGCCGCTGTAGAAGTCGAAGCCGACGTTGGTCCCGACGGCGAAGGCGCCGCGCTGGTAGCGCGTGCTGATGAACGGGTTGACGCCGAGCTCTCCGGTGCTGAAGCCCTTGTCCTTCGGGCCGTTCGGCAGGGTCAGCTCGACGCCGCCGCCGGCCCAGCAATGCTCGGCCACGGAGCGCTTGAACTTGCCGTACAGCGTGATGTCGGCGATGTCGGAGTTGTTGATGCGCTGGCCACTACTGAGCCTCTTCGATTCGATGATGCCCGGGATGTCGATGCCCAGCTCGGCGTTCTTGGCGAAACCGTACGACCCGAGGAGGTCCACGACGCCGCCGTCAACCTTGTCCACGCTGTGCTTCGGCAGCTGCAGGTTGCCGTACAAATTGAGGCGGGTGTTCTCTTCGTCCTGGAGCTCCAGGCCGCGGACCTCGACCCGCGCCTGTCCGTCGGAGAGCGTTGCCGTTTCGCGAGTGAAGTTGCGATACATCCGATCCGCTTCAGTGGTGTCCGTCGCGGCAGCTCGACCCGCTACCCCGAGACACGCCAGGACGGCCAGCCCCGCCGCAATCCAACTCTGCGTTGCACCCTTCATCGCCCCTCCTTCACGTGCCAGGCCCAGCTGGCTCGGTTTGAGCGGGAAGCCCGCTATTCGCAATTGGCGGCGGATGCTACGCCGCTCGCTACAATTTTGTCAAGACAAGATGCACGCGTTGTGGACGCGCGCTTCGACGCGTGCGGTTCAGCCGGCGTCCGACTTTTCGACGTTCTGAATCAGCCGGCGGGCGTAGCGCAACGACTCGGCCGTCCCGCTGCCACCGAGCATGCGCGCCAGCTCGCTGATGCGGTCATTGCTCGCCAGCGCACGGGCGGTGGTCATGGTGCGGCCGCTGGCGACGCGCTTCTCGACGGCGAAGTGATGATCGGCTTGCGCGGCGATCTGCGGCAGGTGGGTGATGCACAGGATCTGCCGCGAGCGACCGAGCGTGCGCAAGCGTTTGCCGACCGCTTCCGCCACCGCCCCGCCGATGCCGGCGTCGACCTCGTCGAAGATCAGCGTCGGCACCTCGCCCGCCGCGGCGGTGAGCGTTTTGAGGGCCAGCATGATGCGTGAGAGCTCGCCACCGGAGGCGATACGCGCCAGTGATTTCGGGTCCTCGCCCGGGTTGGCGGAGAGGTAGAACTCGATGACGTCGGCGCCCAACCCGTTCAGACGCGACGCGCCGGGCGTGGCGGCGTCCGCCCAGCCGGCTTGCGGCGCGTCGGAGCCGCAGACGGTGAACACGACGCGGAAGGTGCCGCCGCGCATGCCCAGGGTGCGCAGCTCTTCGGCCATGCGCAGCTCCAGCTGCACCCCGGCGGCTTGCCGGGCGCGTGAGAGCTCGCGTGCCACGCTCCACGCATGCGTCGCGCGCGCCCGCAGCTCCTGGCGCAGCGTCGCGGCATCGATCCCGCTCCCTTCGAGCCCCGCCAGCTCGGCTTCCAGCTGGGTCAGCCGCTCCGCCAGCTCATCCGCCTCGCAGCCGTACTTGCGCTGCAGGCGTGACAACAAGGCGAGCCGTTCGTCGATCTGCTCCAAGCGCTCCGGGTCGTGACGAATGTGTTCCATCGCGCGTCGCAGCTCCAGGGCGACGTCTTCGATCTGCGCGGCGGCTTGCTGCAACGCGTCGGCGTTGCCGGCGAAGCGCGGGTCGATGCGCCCGGCATCGCGCAGGTGTCCGATGACGCGGCCCAGCCCGGCCGCCATGGCGTCGTCGCCCGAGTAGAGCGCGCTCTCGCTCTGCTGGCAGATCTGCGTGAGCCGCTCGGCATGCCGCTGCACCTCGCGCTCCCGGCGCAGCGCCGCGGATTCCCCGGGCGTCGGCTCGGCCTCGCGCAGCTCCTTCACCTGAAAGCGCAGCAGGTCGAGGCGCTGCCGGGTCGCCTCGCTGCTCGCCGTCACCGCAGCCAGATGATCGGCGACTTCGCGGAACTGCTCGTAGGCGTCGGTCATGCGAGCGCGCGGCTCGCCGAGCCGGCCGAACTCGTCGAGCAGGTCGAGGTGGCTCTCGGGCTTCAGCAACAGGGCGTGCTCGTGCTGGCCGAAGACGTGGATCAGGCGGCTGCCGAGCTGGCTGAGGACCCCCGCGGTTGCCAGGCTGCCGTTCAGGTGGACGCGCCCCTTGCCCGAGCGCTGGATGACGCGGCGGACGAGCAGCTCCGGCGTGGGCGGTAGGCCGCAGGCCTCGAGCAGCGCGCCGCCCGCATCGCCGACATCGAAGAGGGCTTCGAGCTCGGCTTCCGGCGCATCGCTGCGGATCAGATCGGTGGCGGCGCGCTCGCCGCACAGCAGGCCGAGGGCGCGCATGATGATGCTCTTGCCGGCGCCGGTCTCGCCGGTCAGCACGTTCAGCCCCGGCGCGAAGGACAGCTGCAGCTCGTCGATGATCGCGAAGTGGTTGATCCGCAGGTCGCGCAGCATGCGATCAGCGCTCGCCCCAGCGCAGCTTGCTGCGGAGGACGTCGAAGTAGGTTCGCGTAGCCGATTGCACCAGCGGCACAGTACCCGTGCCCTTGCGGATTTCAACGACGTCGTTGCTTTGCAGTCGCGCCCCTTCCTGGCCATCGAGGGTGAGGACGACGTCCTCGTCGGGGGAGCGGATGCAGACACGCACGATGGCAGAGTCTGGGAGCACCATCGGCCGGTTGGTGAGCGTGTGCGGACAGATGGGCGAGAGCACCATCACCCCGACGGACGGATAGACGATCGGGCCGCCGGCCGAGAGCGAGTACGCGGTGGAGCCGGTCGGTGTGGTGACGATCAACCCGTCCGCCTTGTAGATGCAGACGTCCTGCCCGTCGACGGTGGTTTCCAGGTCGATGATGCGGCCGACGGCGCCTTTGGTGATCACTGCGTCGTTGAGCACCTGGCTTTGCGTCACCACGGCCTTGTGCCGCCACAGCGTGACCTCGAGGGTCATCCGCTGGTCCACGCCGAACTCGCCGATGAGGATACGCTCCATCATCGGCGTCAGCTCCTCGGTGGTGACGGCGGTGAGGAACCCGAGGGCGCCCAGGTTGACGCCGAGGATGGGGACGGCGCGTTCGCCCATCAGGCGCGCCACGCTCAGCAGCGTGCCGTCGCCGCCGAGCACGACGATCAGATCGGCGCTTGCGATGATCTCGGCCTTGCTGAAGCCCGGGCTGGTGCCGACCTCCTCAGCGCTGCCGGCTTCGACGAGCGCGCTGCGATCATGCTCGCGCAACCAGCCGACCAGCTGGCGCGCCAGCGCGACGGCCTGGGCGCTGCCGCGCTTCACCACCACGCCGATGGTCCGCATGGCCCGGAAGGCTATCATTTGGAGGGCAGGGGGTCCAAGCGCGTGGAGCGAGGGCGCGGCGAGGGGGCATAGTTGTAGCCGGTTTTGGGGACTGCTAAAGTCCAACATCTGACTGTTGGCGCGAGACGCTAGCCGGCCGACCGCGGCGTTCTCACCGCATCCCGCACTTGCAATCAGACGAAGAGGAGGCAAGTGCATGCGCATATTCCTGATCCACATTCGCGATCCGCAGTTCTACGCCCTGCCGGCACGCACCCGCGCCAAGAATGGCCGGATTCGGGTGATGGGCTTTCCACCCATCGGCATCATGTCGCTCTCGGCGGTGCTCAAACGTGCCGGTCACGAGTGTGTGATGTTCGACCAGGCCAACCCCGACACGCCGAACGACGTCATCGTCAACGAGATCCAGCGCCAACGTCCGGACTTGGTCGGGCTCAGTTTCCTGAGCACCACTAGCTATCCCTACGCCAAGATGCTGGCGCGGCAGATCCGCGCCACCGACGCCCACGTGCGCTTGGCGTTCGGCGGCGTCTTCGCCACGCTCAACGCGCAGCTGGTCAAGCTGCAGTGCCCGGAGGTCGACTTCGTCTGCCGCGGCGACGGCGAGCAGCTGATCCTCGATCTGGTGACGCACCTCGACGCGCCGGAAAGCGTCGCCGGGCTCACCTGGGCCAAGGATGGCCAGCTGGTGCACAACCCCAACCGGGCGATGGATCGTGATCTCGACCAATGGCCGTTCCCCGATCGCGAGAGCTTGCCGCTCGACTTCGTGGAGTCGATGCCGCTCGACGTGCCGGCGGTGCTGTCGATGGAGCGCTTCACCACCATGCAGACCTCACGCGGTTGCCCGTGGCCGTGTGTCTTCTGCGACATCCCGATCTTCAACGAGGGCAAGTGGCGGGCGCGCGGCGCTCAGCACGTGGTCGACGAGTTCAAGCACCTGCAGGCCCTCGGGTACGGGTCGGTCTACTTCGTCGACGACCACTTCCTGCTGCAACCGAAGCGCATCGAGGCCATCTGCCAGGGGATCAATGACAGCGGTGTGACGATCCAGTGGGGATGCGAAGGCCGCGTCGATTCGACGGCGCAGCACCTCTTCCCCGCAATGGCCAAGGCGCACTGCCGGACACTCATGTTCGGCGTCGAGAGCGGCAGCCAGGCGGTGCTCGATCGCCTGAAGAAGGAGCAGACGCTAGCCGAGGTGGAGACGGCGGTCGTCAATGCCAAGAGCGCTGGCATCGAGATCGTGCACGGGTTCTTCGTCGTCGGCACCCCGGATGAGACGGTCGAGGACCTCCGCGCCACCTTCGACCTCGTCTCGCGACTGCCGTTCGACACGTTTGCCTTCAACCGCTTGTGCGTGTACCGCGGCACCCCGCTCTGGCAGGAGTATCAGCGACGTGGTTTGGTGAACGACACGACCGATTGGTACAAGTACTTCAAGTGCTCGGAGATCGATCCGACCTGCTTGCCCGGCGAGGTGATCAACAGCGAACGCGCGGCCGGGTTGCGGCGCCTGTTCCGTTATAAGGTCCTACACTATCCCCTGCAGACCTGGCGCCTCCTGCGCCGCTTCACGCGCTACATGCCGCTGCGCGACGTCTTCTACCTGATCGTCAAGCCGTTCCTCGGGAACAAGAGCGGACCGACCAAGAATGAAGTGCTGTCGCGGGCAGTCGAGCACGGTGCCATCAAGGACGCCGCGGCGCAGCTGACGCAGGTGTCCGATGAGTTGCTCGAGCGGGTGATGGCCGAAGCCCGCGCCGAGCGGTTGCGCGTCCAAGGCGAGCCGATGGCGCAACCGCTGTGATCGCGCCCGGCGACGCGCACACAACGCTTCGCGCCTGTGCTACGATCGCCGCCATGGCCAAACGCACTCCCACCCGCAGCGGCCCGGACCTCTTCGCTGCCGAGGCCGAGCGCGCCCGACAACGTGAGGCCCCGCTGGCCGAACGCATGCGGCCGCGGACCCTCGACGAGCTCCTCGGTCAGACCCACCTCGTCGGGCCCGGCCGGCTGGTGCGCGAGATGGTCGAAGGCCAGCGGCTGCACTCATTGATCCTGTGGGGCCCGCCCGGGAGCGGTAAGACGACGCTGGCGCTGATCATCGCGCGCTCGGCGCAAGCCCACTTCGCGCACTTCTCCGCCGTGCTCTCCGGCGTGCGAGAGCTGCGCGAGCTCATCGAGGAGGCCAAGCAACAGCGGCAGTATCACGGCCGGCGCACCATCCTCTTCGTCGACGAGATCCACCGCTTCAACAAGGCGCAGCAGGACGCGTTCCTGCCGTATGTCGAGGACGGGACGGTAACCCTGATCGGCGCCACCACCGAGAACCCGTCGTTCGAGGTGATCGCCCCGCTGTTGTCGCGCACCTCGGTCCTGGTGCTGGAGCCGCTCGCGCCCGCTGCCGTCATGCAGCTGCTCGAGCGCGCCCTCACGGATCGCGAGCGCGGCCTTGGCGAGCGCGGCATGACCAGCGAGCCTGCCGCCCTCGTGTTTCTCTCCGAGCATGCCCGCGGCGATGCCCGACTCGGGTTGAACGCACTGGAAGCGGCAGCCGATCTGGCTGCCACGAAGGGCCTCACGACCATCGACCTGCGGCTGGCCGAAGAGGCCGCGCAGCATCGCGCGCTGCTGTACGACAAGGCCGGCGACGAGCACTACAACGTCATCTCCGCGTTCATCAAGAGCCTGCGCGGCAGCGATCCCGACGCGGCGCTGTACTGGATGCTGCGCATGCTCGACGCCGGCGAGGACCCGCTCTTCATCGCCCGCCGTATGATCATCTTCGCCGCCGAGGACGTCGGCAACGCCGATCCGCGCGCCTTGCAGGTGGCGGTGGCTGCCAAGGACGCGCTGCATTTCGTCGGCCTGCCGGAGGGGCGCATCCCGATGGCGCAGGCGGTGACCTACTTGGCCACCGCGCCCAAGTCGAACGCCTCGTACGCCGCCATGCTCGCCGCCGCCGCCGACGTGAAACAGCACGGCCCGCTGCCGGTGCCGTTGCACTTGCGCAATGCGCCGACGCCGCTCATGAAGCAGCTCGGCTACGGCCGCGACTACAAGTACGCCCACGACTACGAGGGCCACGTCGTCGCGCAGCAGCATCTCCCCGACGCGCTCAAGGCGCGGCGCTACTACGAGCCGTCGGAGATGGGTGACGAACGGCAGATCAAGGATCGGGTGGCGCACAGCCGCCAGGTCCGCGACCAGCAGAAGAAGACGTGAGCGGCGACGTGCGCGTCGTCACGTAGGGAGTGAGTATGGGAGCACAGACGAACCCGCGTCCGGCCGGGCGCTGGGGGGTGGTCATGATCGGCGTGGTCGGGGCGCTCGCCATCGCCGGGCCCGTGGTGTTGCATTTCGGCCAGAAGCGCCACGATGTGCTGGCGTTCGACGTGGCGACGCTGTTTCCGGCGGACAAGGCCATCGTCGAGGGCGAGGTCTTTGCCGACACCGTCATCGCCATCATGCAGCACGAGCTCGATGGGGTCACCGGCTGGCGTCCCAACGACTTCGTGCTGTGGGGTCCCGAGCTCTGGGCAGACAACAACGCCAACCGTCAGCTCGGCATCATCCAGGCGGTGCGTGAAAGTGTCCGCGTGTTCAAGGACCACCTCACCAAGGTCTCGAGCAACGAGTACGATGCCAACCTGGTGGCGGCCGACCTGGCCTTCCGCAACGACGCGGAGAAGCTGTGGTTACCCTCGGCCGAGAGCAAGATCCGCGAGGGGATCCGCCACCTGCACGCCTACGTCGACGGCCTCAAGACCTCGCCGCCGCAGTCGAAGCCGATCAACCAGCGCAACATCGAGCTGATCCGTCTCTTCCAAGCGTGGGGGGACTTGTTGGGTGACGCGCACGCCAAGCTCTACCGCGAGCCCGAGAGCATCTGGCGGACGGACGACGACTTCTACCACGCGCAGGGCTTCGCCCACGCCATGCGTTACCTGGTGCAGGCGGTTGGCCGCGAGTATCAGCACGGCTTCGACACCAAGCCGGTGATGAGGACCCTCTTCGACGAAGTAGCCGCCGCCTTGGGCGACGCCGCCAAGCTCAAGCCGTTGATCGTGCTCGACGGTCGCCCCGACGGCCTCTTCGCCAACCACCGCCGCAACCTCGATGCGTATATCACCGAGGCGCGGCAGAAGATGTACTCGATTCGCGAGGAGTTGGAAAAGTAAGCGGCCGGCGCCGCCTACTCGGTTTGGAACGCTTGTCGAATCGCCTGCAGGATGAACAGGTAGTCGCGAGTGGAGCGGACCGGACCGAGCGCCGACACCTGCTGCAGGAGCTTCAGCTCCTTGTGGGTGACACCGTGGCGCGTGTGCAACCGCTTGTCGGTGCGGAAGTGCTCCCACGCCGACTGATTCGGGTTGGGAGCCTCGGTGCGCATGAACTCGCGCACCTGCGGATGCGCCAGGAAGAACAGCTCCTCGCGGTCCAGATCCAGGACCTTGGCGAGCTTCACCAGCACCGCGGTGCTCGGGCGCCGCATGTCGCGCTCGAGATACCCCACGTAGTTGGCGCGGACGCCGACCTTCTGGGCCACTTGCTGTTGGGTCAATTCCAGTTGCCGACGGCGTCGGCGCAGGACACTTCCGAGATTTGTTGCTGCCACGAAATTACTCCTTCCTTCAGTCTTCGAAATTTGACCACCGGGTACGCCGCTGCTTCAGCATCCGAAGGATACTACCAGTTGTCTTCGGGAACTTGTCGCGTGCGACTCGATACACCCGGCTGGCCTGTTTCCAGAAATCACGGCGCACGTCGTATTGCTAGCACAATTTGCATCTTCAGAGCAGGAATGGCGCGCCACCATGATGCATTCCATCACTGACCGTGTATGGTATCCGAATCGCAGATCGAGTCCAGAGGGCAGGTTATGACGTGGGTGTACATCGAGGATATTGGCCGATACGAGGGGCATGACGTCACACTCAAAGGGTGGCTGTATAACAAGCGCTCCAGCGGCAAGCTCCATTTTCTCCAGCTCCGCGACGGCACCGGCGTTCTGCAGTGCGTCGTGTTCAAGAACGACGTGCCGGCCGAGCAGTTTGCCGTGGCCGATCATCTCACTCAGGAGTCGTCCCTGATCGTCACCGGCACGGTGCGCGCCGATGCGCGCGCGCCGCTGGGGTTCGAGCTGAGCGTCAAGGATCTGCAGCTGGTGCAGGCCGCCGATGCCTATCCGATCACCCCCAAGGAGCACGGCGTCGCCTTCCTGCTGGATCAGCGACACCTGTGGCTGCGCTCCTCGCGCCAGCATGCGATCCTGCGCGTCCGCAGCACCATCATTCGGGCCTGCCGTGACTACTTCGACGGGAAGGGCTTCACCTTGCTCGATGCGCCGATCTTCACGCCGGCGGCGTGCGAAGGCACCACGACGCTATTCGCTACCGACTACTTCGGCGAGCCCGCGTACCTGACGCAGAGCGGCCAGCTGTACGCCGAGGCCGGCGCCATGGCCTTCGGCAAGGTGTACTGCTTCGGGCCAACGTTCCGCGCCGAGAAGTCCAAGACGCGCCGCCATCTGACCGAGTTCTGGATGATCGAACCCGAGGTGGCGTACATGGACCTCGCCGGCGACATGGACCTGGCCGAGGACTTCGTCGAGTACGTCGTGCAGCGCACCCTGCGCGAACGGCGCACCGAGCTCGAAGCGCTGGCACGCGACACCAACGTGTTGGAGCGGGTGCGCAAGCCGTTCCCCCGTATCACCTACAGCGAGGCGATCGCCGTGCTGCAGCAGCAAGGGTTTTCCGTCGAGTGGGGCGCCGATTTCGGTGGCGACGAGGAAACCGCCATTTCCAGTGCCTTCGATCGGCCGGTGCTGGTGCATCGGTATCCGGTCGAGTGCAAGGCCTTCTACATGAAGGCCGACCCGCAGGAGCCACGTGTCGCGCTGTGTGTCGACGTGCTGGCGTCGGAGGGCTACGGCGAGATCATCGGCGGCGGCCAGCGCGAGGACGATCTGGCGACGTTGGAGCACAAGATCCGCCAGCACGACCTGCCCCTGGACGCCTTCGCTTGGTATCTCGATCTGCGACGCTACGGCTCGGTGCCCCACGCCGGCTTCGGCATGGGTATCGAACGCGTCGTGGCGTGGGTGTGCGGACTGCATCACGTGCGCGAGACGATTCCCTTCCCGCGGATGCTGGAGCGCCTGCGCCCGTAGCCTCCACGAGTCGGAGCGCCTGATGCGACATCGTGTCCGCTTTCTCCTTTTGCTGCTCTGTTGCGGTTGCCACAGCAGTGAGCCGCCGACGCAACCGCCGGCGTCGCTCGAGCAAGCGGTGCCGGTGCCGCCGTCCGACACCGCCCCGGTAGAGGCGCGCCGACACGAAGCGCTGCCGCGAGCCGTTGCGGGTATCACGCTCGGGATGAACGTCACCGACGCGGAACGCGCGCTCGGTCACCTCGAGTGTCACGATACGAAAGGCGGCGTCCGCGTGTGCCGCGGTGAGAAGCGTGATGTCGACGAGGCCCACGCGCTCCAGCTGTATATCGCCCACGATCGGGTCATTTCGGTCTCCTATGAGAGCCCGCCGCCGGCCAACGTGTGGGATGCCCTCAATGGGCTCATCGACCGCTTCGGGCGCCCCAGCCTCAGCGGCGTGCGCGAGCGCGACACCAACGGACGCGTGCACGAGATCTACGGGTGGAAGGATGAGGAGAGCCTCTACTCCGTGCGGTTCATGTGGAAGGAACGCGACACTGGCAGCCCCGAGCTCATGGGCACCGCCGTCGCCCTCTGGGATCGCAAGGGCTATCAGCAGTGGGAGGCCGAGACGCAGCCGCCCGCGGCGCCGGAGCAGCCGCGCGAACCCACCTGAGCGGGCCGCCCGTGTCCCCAGCGCCTGCGGCCGGCGTCATTCCTATGGACATTCCTATGGACCGCTCCCCACCGGGCCGGGGCGCGCGGCCACGCCCGGCGCGGGCGGCTAGCGAGCCGGGTTGCGGAGCTTGCGGATGTCCCCGACGCGCAGGGTGAAACCGGTGCGATCGAAGTAGTCCAGCAGCGAGATGCTGAACTTGCGGCTGGCGTCGAGCAGGTCGCGAAAGGTGGCCGCGTTGATGTCACCGTGCGCGGCGACGTGCTCGCGCAGCAGCGCCCGCGCCTGTTCGAGTGGCGCCCGCGCGAAGTACAGGCCCTCGGCGATCTTGGCAACCCGACCTTCGCGCTCGAGTTGCTGCAAGATGGCCTGCAAGCGCTGCCGCGGCACCTGCAGCTCGCCTTCGATCTGCTTCAGATCGGGTGGCGTGAAACCGGCGGCAGCGAGCAGCGCTTCGGCCCGTGCCCCGAGCTGCGCTTCATCGCGCCGCAACTCGACGCGGTGCGACGGCAGGCGGATGATGCTGTCGGTGCGCGCAATCGCCGCCTCCTGCAACAACGCATCGAGCACCGCGCGAAACAGCTTCGGCGAAAGTGCCGGGGCGATTTGGGTGCGCAGCGACTCCATCTCCATGCCGGGCGCGAGCGGCTGCTGCTGGTGCAGCCGCGCCAGCGCCGCCGTCACCGCCGTGCGTAGCCTGTTCCACTTCTCGGTGGTGGTACACGCTGCGACCGCCTCGCTGTCGGGAAGGGCGCGCAACGAGGGGGCCTGGCGCAGGGCGTCACGTACCGCGTCCGGCGGCAGACCCGCCGCCTGCACCAACAGCGCGAAGCCGACGGCGAAGTCGGGCTCGAGCTGCAACAACGCCGCGACGACGGCCGCCGGGGTCGCGGCGTCCCGCAGGGCATCGAGCTGCGGCAAGAGATTCCCGTCGCCGCGCTGGTGCCGATGCGCGAACGGATGCACGACGACGCCACCGCCGATGGTTCGCTGCGCACTCTGGTTGCGCAGGATGAAGCGGTCGCCGCGCAGCGCGTGGACGGGCTCGCGCAACACCAGCTGCCCGTAGCCGGCGCCGCGCGGCGGCAACGCGTCGCGACCGTCGAGCAGCACGAGCTTGCCGATGGCCTCGGCGGTGCCGAGGTAGAGGCGGACGGCGTCGTGGCTCTGCAGCGGACGACCGGCGGCCGGCCGGATCTCCACCCAGGCGTCGAGACGGTCGGTGACGCGATCGAGCCGCGGATCGCAGATCACGTGCCCGCGCGTGACGTCCGTGCGCTCGACGCCGACGAGGTTCAGCGCGACGCGCTGCCCGCAGCCGGCCTCTACGACCTCGCTGCCGTGTACCTGCACGTTGCGGACGCGCGCCTCGTCGCCACCTGGGAGTACACGCACGCTGTCCCCACCGCGTACGTTGCCGGCGATGGCCGTCCCGGTGACCACCGTGCCGTGACCGTGCATAACGAAGGCGCGATCCACCGGCAGCCGAAAGTATCCGAGCGCGGCGGCCCGATGGTATCCGGCGAGTCGCTCCTCGATCGTCTGCCGCAGCTGCGCCAACCCCGCGCCGGTGACCGACGACACCGGAACCACCGGTGCGCCCTGCAAGGTGGTTCCCGCAAGCAGGATGTCGATCTCCTCACGCACCGCGGCGAGCCGCGCGGCATCCACCAGATCGATCTTGGTGACGGCGACCACGCCATGCGTGGCGCCGAGCAGATGCACGATGTCGAGGTGCTCCTCGGTCTGCGGCATCACGCCGTCGTCGGCCGCGACCACGAGCAGCACCAGGTCGATGCCGTGCGCGCCCGCCAGCATGTTGCGGATGAAGCGCTCGTGTCCCGGCACGTCGACGATGCCGACGCGCTCGCCGTTCGACAGGTCCATGTACGCGAAGCCGAGATCGATGGAGATGCCGCGCTCCTTCTCTTCCTTGAGCCGGTCGGTCTCCTGCCCGGTCAAGGCGCGGATCAACGCCGTCTTGCCGTGGTCAATGTGGCCGGCAGTCCCGATGATGTGCGGCATGGTTACTTAGGACTCAGCACTCAGGACTCGGCACTCCTCGGGGCACCAGTTCTTCAGGAGCGAAGATGCCGCGCAGGTCGAGCAGGAAGCGGCTGTCGTGGATGCGGCCGAGGATCGGCGGATCGGCCTCGCGGAACAGTCGGGCGATCTGCTGCGCCGCGAGACGCGGATGCGTGATGCTGATCACCTTTGTTGGCAGGCTTTCAACCGGGAGCGCACCGCTGCCGATCTCGGATTGTGCATCCATTGGCTCGATGACAAACTCGCCGCGCAGAGCGGCACGCAGCAGCGGCACCACCGCCGCGCCGATGGCCTCCATCTCGGCCAGCGGTCGAGTGAGCCAGCGCAGCGTCGGCAAAGCGGTGCGCAGGTCGGGGCTGGAACGGTAGAGGCGCAGCGTCGCTGCCAGTGCCGCCAGGGTCATCTTGTCGCACCGCAACGCGCGCTTCAGCGGATTGTGCGTGATCCGCTCGAGCAGCGCGCGTCGTCCGACGATGACTCCGGCTTGCGGGCCGCCGAGCAGCTTGTCGCCGCTGAAGGTCACCAGATCGGCGCCTGCTGCGACCCGTTCCGCCACCACCGGCTCCTTGGGCAGCCCGTAGGGGGACAGATCGATGAGCGCGCCGCTGCCGAGATCCTCCATCACCGGCACGTCGCGCCGGCGACCGATCTGCACCAGGTCATCGAGCCCGACCTCGCTGGTGAAGCCGACGATGCGATAGTTCGAGGTGTGCACCTTGAGGAGCAGCGCGGTGCGTTCGCCGATGGCGGCGTCATAGTCGCGGGCATGGGTGCGGTTGGTGGTGCCGACCTCGCGCAACGTCGCGCCGCTCTTCGCCATGACGTCGGGGATGCGGAACGAGCCGCCGATCTCGATCAGCTCGCCGCGCGAGACGATGACCTCGCGCCCGTCGGCGAGGCTGTTCAGCGCCAGCAGCACGGCGGCGGCGTTGTTGTTGACCACCGTCGCCGCCTCGGCGCCGGTGAGCGCGCACAGATCGTCGGCGACGAGAGCGTCGCGGTCACCGCGCTCACCGCGCCGCAGGTCATACTCGAGATTGGCGGCGCTGGCGGCGATGCGCGCGACCGCGTCGACCGCCTCGGCCGGCAGCAACGCGCGCCCGAGGTTGGTGTGCAAGACGACGCCGGTGGCGTTGATCACCGCCCGTAGCGCCGGCGCGCGCTCCGCATCCATGCGGCTGACCGCGACCTCCATGATCTCTTGTGGTGAAGGCATTGGCACGCTGCCGTTGGCGGCGACACGCTGCCGCAACTCGGCAAGCACGGCGCGCACGGTGGCGGTCAGGTATTCGCGCTGGAAGCGCTGCAACGCGGCGGCCGCCGCGGCGGTTTGCAGGACCCGGTGCACGGACGGGATGGCGCGCCGGCGCTCCGCATGCTGAGGCATGCCGCGATGGTGCCGCGTTTGGGCGGGCGATACAACCGCCGATCCGGTCTCGGTAGAGGCGGAGATGCGTGTCGCGGCCGGCGATCCCCGCTCTCGGTTTGACACTGCGAAGGCGAGCGTACGATACTCGCCACGCAACCCGGATCCGCTCGCAAATGAGAACACTCACCGCTGGTGTGCTTGCGGGTGTCGTCGCGGCGTTTGGCGCGCCGACGTACGCGGCCACCTTTGTGGTGAACAGTGTCAATGACATCGTCGATGTGATGCCGGGAGACGGGATCTGCGCCACTCGATCGGGCGTGTGCACGTTGCGCGCGGCGATCCAGGAAGCGAACGCCTTGGCCGGCGGCGATTCCATCACCCTGCCGGCCGGCTCGTTCCTCCTGACCAGCGGCGGGCGCGACGAAGACGCCGCGGCGATGGGCGATCTCGACGTCACCGACGATCTGGTCATCAGCGGCGCCGGTGAGGGCTCGACCACCGTCAGCGGATACAGCAGCGATCGTGTCTTCGACGTGTACGCACCCGCCACCGTGACACTCGCGAATCTCACGATCGCGGATGGCCTGCCGGCTCCGGAAGAGGCGGGCGGCGGCATGGTGAACCGCGGCACGGTGATCCTGACCCACGTGACCTTCGTGGGCAACCGTGCCGGGCGCGGGATCGACGGTGGCAGCGCTGCGGGTGACGGCGGCGGCCTCGAAAATCTGGGCAGCGCGACGCTGACGCACGTGACCTTCAGTCGCAATCACGCCGGCAACGCCGGTCCGAGCGACTCGGCTGGCTCGGCTGGCGGAATGCTCAATGCGGGCACCGCAACCTTGCGTGACGTGACGTTCAGCGGCAATCAAGCGGGTGCCGGCGATCCCATCCCCTTTACCCTGCACGAGGGTGGCTCGGGCGGCGGGATGGTGAACGACGGCATGGCGACGCTGACTGATGTCAGCTTCAGCGCCAATCGCGCTGGCAACGGCGGCTTCGATGGCGGCGGCGGTGTCGGCGGCGGGATGCTCAACCAGGGCAGCGCGGCGCTGAGCAACGTCAGTTTCAGTGGCAACTTCGCCGGCGACGGCGGCTCCAACGAAGAGGAGGATGGCGGCTTTGGTGGCGGCGGCGGCGGACTCGAGAACTACTCCGGTCCCGCGACGCTGACCAACGTCAGCTTCAGTCAAAACCGCGCTGGTGACGGCGGCAGCGGCGGTCCCGGCAGCACCGGGGGAGCCGGGGGCTCGGGCGGCGGGATGGACAATCAAGCCAGCGCCACGCTCATCGACGTAACCTTCGACCGCAATCGCGCCGGCGACGGCAACGGCGATGTCGGCGGCAGCGGCGGTGGCCTCGCAAACGGTGCGAACGTGACGCTGACCAACGTCACCGTGTTCTCGAACCAGGCCGGCAATGGTAACGGCATCGATGCCACAGGCGGTAACGGCGGCGGCATCGACAATCAGGGCAGCGCCACGCTCACCAACGTGACCATCGCTCTGAACTCGGCGGGCAGCGGTGCCTTCGGCGGCGCTGACGGTAAGGGAGACCAGTTGGGCGCGGATGCTTCCATTAACTTGCGAAACACGATCGTCTCCGGCCCGGGTCAAAATTGCAGCGACGCGGACAGCGTCTTGTCCCTCGGTCACAACATCGATAGCGGCACGACGTGCGGCTTTGCCGCTGGCGGCGATCGCTCCGCGACCGATCCCGTCCTTGGCCCGCTCAAGAGCAACGGCGGCTTCAGCCAGACCATGACCCTCCTGCCCGGCAGCCCCGCGATCGACGCCGGCGACGCCACCAACTGCCCACCTACGGACGCACGCGGGGTGACGCGCCCGCAAGGGACAGGGTGCGACATCGGGGCGTTCGAAGTCGAAGCTCCTCCGCCAGCCGCAAGCAGCACTGCAACGCCGACGCAAAGCACTGCGCTGACGCAGACCGCTCCGCCTACGCCAACACCGACCGACACCAACACCCTGACCCCCACAGAGACGGAGCCCCCCACACAGATGCCGACCACGAGTGTGGCGGCAACACCAGTTGCGACCGCTACAGCGACCGAGACCGTCACGCCGACTCTTACGCCAACCCAACGCTGCGTCGGCGACTGCAACGGCGACGACTCGGTCGCGCCCGCCGAGCTCATTACGCTCGTGAACATCGCCCTCGGGAACGCGCCGGTGACCGATTGCATGCCCGCTGCCGTGAACGGCGCCGCAACGGTCACTGTCCGCGACATTCTGGCAGCGGTGAACGATGCGCTGGACGGGTGCGGCGGCAGCGCGGATGCCGCGCCTGTGCGGGCGATGCAACGGCGGGGCGCGGCCTCGTCCACTTCATGAGACCCTCGCTGGAAAGATCGCGTCGATCGGCGAGAAACGAGCCTGCCATCGCGGACGCCGGGGAACGGAGTTCCGCGGCTCCGTCGCCCAAAGTCGGCTGATGCCGACTGCCACCCGAGTCCCCTGCAATCGGGTTCCAACCCAGCAACGAGAGTCCTGGCCTCACCACCGCGTCTCGCGGCTGCTGGCCCGCCGTCCTTGACCCCCACGGCGCCCGCTGAGAGCATGGCGCCGATGACCCACAAGGAATCGGCGGCGCGCGCGATTGCGGCGCGGCTGCGCGCGGCGGGGTACACCGCGTATCTCGCCGGCGGCTGCGTGCGCGACCGCTTGCTCGATCGCGAGCCGAAGGATTTCGACGTCGCGACCGACGCGCCGGCGGCCGTCGTGCAGCAGCGGTTCACTCGCACCATTCCGGTGGGCGTGCAGTTCGGTGTCGTCGTGGTGATCCAAGACGGCGAAGCCGTCGAGGTGGCGACCTTCCGTGCCGATTCCATCTACCTCGACGGCCGGCATCCGCAGTCGGTGCGCTTCAGCTCGCCGGAAGAAGACGCGCGCCGGCGGGATTTCACCATCAACGGGATGTTTCTCGACCCGGTGCACGACACGGTGATCGACTACGTCGGCGGGCAGGACGACCTGCGCGCCGGCATCATCCGCGCCATCGGTGACCCGGCGGCGCGCTTCAGCGAAGACCGGTTGCGCATGCTGCGCGCGGTGCGCTTCGCGGCGCGCCTCGGGTTCCACATCGATCCCGGCACGTTCGCCGCGATGCAGCGGTTGGCTGCGGCGATCACCGACATTTCCTGGGAACGCATCGGCGACGAGGTCGCGCGCATGCTGACCGACAGCGTTGCGGCCAGCGCCCGCCGCGCCTTCGAGCTGCTCGACCAGAGCGGGCTGCTGGCGGCAATCCTTCCCGAGGTCGCGGCGATGAAGGGCGTCGAGCAGTCACCTGACTACCACCCCGAAGGCGACGTCTTCGTGCACACGCTGGGCCTGCTCGCGCAGCTGGAGCTGCCGACCGAGACCCTGGCGTTGGGCGCGTTGCTGCACGACGTCGCCAAGCCGCGCTGCGCGCGTCGCGAGCCGCACCGCATCACCTTCTACGGACACTGCGAGCTGGGCGCCGAGATGGCGGTGGCCATCTGCCAACGCTTGCGTCGCAGCCGCGAAACGTGGGAGCGCGTCGCACTGCTGGTGCGCGACCATCTCCGTCCGGTGCACGCGCCCGAGATGCGGCTCAGCACGCTCAAGCGCTTCCTCGCCAGCGAGGGGATCGACGAGCTGTTGGAGTTGGCGCGGCTCGACGCCATGGCGTCGAATCGCGACCTGACGTACTACGACTTCTGCCGGCAAAAGCTCGAGGAGCTCGGCGCCGAGCAGATCAAGCCGCCACCGCTCCTGCGCGGTCACGATCTGCTCGCCATGGGCCTGACGCCCGGCCCCCGCTTCGGCGAGATCTTGACCGCCGTCGCCGACGCGCAGCTCGAAGGCCGGCTGACGACGCGTGACGAGGCGCTAGCCTGGGTGCGGGCGATAGCCGACACCACACCGGTGACGGGCAAGACAGGGCAGCAGAAGTAGGCGCAACAGGACACTCGCGGAACGCTCGGGGGGGATGGGAACGCGCCGCCTTGACTCTGGCCGGTCCCGGCGGAATAACCCGCGACGTGTACATCCTATCGATTGACCTGGGGACGAGTGGGCCCAAGGTCGCGTTGGTGAGCGCCGACGGCGACCTGGTGGCCAGTGCGACGCGGTCCGTGAACACGCAACTCCTGCCGCCCGACGGCGCGGAGCAGGACCCGAATGAGATCTGGGCGGCGGTGTTGAGCGCCGCCAAGCAGGTCCTGCGCGACGCCGGCAAGCCGGGTGCGGCCGTCGTCGGGATCACCTGCGACAGCCAGTATTTTTCCATCGTGCCGGTGGATCGCGACGCGCGCCCGGTGATGAACCTGGTGCTCTGGATGGACACCCGCGGCCGGGCGCAGAGCCAGAAGATCTACGAACGCCACCCCGAGGCGTTCGAGACCTGGGTCGACATCCACGGCATGATCCCGTTGCCTACCGGCAACGACTCCTTGTCGCACATCCTCTACGTGCAGGAGGAACGCCCCGAGGTCCATGCGCGCACCTACAAGTACCTCGAGCCCATGGATTTCATCATCGC
>Ga0335082_10001718_pt1 | contig 23402 bp, 22 predicted proteins | sample Lox_Sample_41_FD_206718 | JGI IMG/M metagenome (GOLD analysis project Ga0335082, IMG submission 206718) | Soil microbial communities from Loxahatchee National Wildlife Refuge, Florida, United States - Lox_Sample_4.1 | ecosystem: Environmental > Terrestrial > Soil > Wetlands | place: USA...
AGCGTGCCGAGGATGAGGCGCGAGAACATGAGCAGCGGCGTAACGATTACGGCCTGGTAGACCTCGTCGATGTAGAACTTGTTCTCGACGAGGCGGTAGAGGGCGGGGAACTTCGCGGCGTAGGAGGCAGCGGTGCCGGGTTTCTTGTAGTAGAGGACGTAGGCAATGAAAAGGCCGAGGAGCGCGACGAGGACGGAGACGGCAGCGAGGCCGAGCTCGAGGCCGTGGCTGAGGGCTTCGGCGGCGGGCGCGCCGGTTGAGAAGACGGGGGCGAGAAACTCGCCGATCTCGTCGTGGCCGCCGAGGGCTGCGGGGATGCCGACCCAGCCACCAATGATGGAGAGCAGGGCGAGGATCATGAGCGGGAGCGTCATGACCAGCGGGGACTCGTGGACGCCGTGAGAGTGGCCGTGGTCTCCGTGGTGCGCATCGTGGTGTTCTTCGAAACGCTCTTCGCCGAAGAAGGTCTTGAACCAGAGCCGGAACATGTAGAAGGAGGTCATGCCGGCAGTGACGAGGCCGACGAGCCAGAGGAGCTTGCTGATGGGGTTGTCGCTGGTGAAGGCGCGGAAGAGAATCTCGTCCTTGGAGAAGAAGCCGGCGAGCGGGGGGATTCCGGCGATGGCGACGACGCCCATCGTCATGGTCCAGAAGGTGACGGGGATGCGCTTGCGGAGGCCGCCCATCTTGCGCATGTCCTGCTCGCCGGAGAGGGCGTGGATGACAGAGCCGGCGGCGAGGAAGAGCAGCGCCTTGAAGAAGGCATGGGTGAGAAGGTGGAAGATGCCTGCGGTGTAGGCACCTACTCCGCAGGCGAGGAACATGTAGCCGAGCTGCGAGACGGTGGAGTAGGCGAGGACGCGCTTGATGTCGTGCTGGACCATGCCGATGCAGGCGGCGAAGATGGCCGTGGCCGCGCCGATGATGGCGACGACGCCAAGGGCATAGGGCGAGCGATCGAAGATGGTGTGGGTGCGGGCGACCATGTAGACGCCTGCGGTGACCATCGTCGCAGCATGAATGAGCGCGGAGACCGGTGTGGGGCCTTCCATCGCGTCCGGGAGCCAGACGTAGAGGGGAATCTGCGCGGACTTGCCGGTGGCGCCTACGACGAGCAGAAGAGCGATGGCGGTGAGGAAGCCGCCCTGCCACTCAGAGTGCTGCTGGATAGCGGCGAAGACGGTGGAGAAGTCGAGCGAACCGAAGTGCGCGACGACGAGGAACATTGCTAGGAGGAAGCCGAAGTCGCCGATGCGGTTGACGATGAAGGCTTTTTTGCCGGCGTTGGCGGCGGAGTCCTTCCTGAAGTAGAAGCCGATGAGCAGGTAGGAGGCGAGGCCGACGCCCTCCCAACCGACGAAGAGGAGGAGGAAGTTGGCAGAGAGGACCAGAACCAGCATGAAGAACATGAACAGGTTCAGGTAAGCGAAGAAGCGCCAGTAGCCCTCTTCGTGGGCCATGTAGCCGACCGAGTAGACGTGGATGAGGAAGCCGACGCAGGTGACGACGCCCAGCATGATGAGCGTCAGGTGGTCGACGGTGAAGGCGAAGTCGGCGTGGAAGCCGGAGATCTGAATCCAGTTGTTGCCAAAGATGGTGGCAACGGTGTGGATGGACTCAGGCGCTCCCGCGGCCTTCATGGTGAACCAGAGCCAGACCCAGAGGGAGGCCGAGATAGCCGTCGGAATAAGAGCAACTGCGGCGACGAGCGCGCGGGGCAGGCGGCGACCCAGGGTTCCGTTGATGAGGAAGCCCGCGAAGGGAAGCAGCGGAATCAGCCAGAGGTAAGAAGCAGGCATCTCGAGTCTCGTGTCCTTAGTTCTTGAGCAGGTTGACCTGGTCGACGTTGAGGGTGCGGCGGGTGCGGAAGATGGCGATGATAATGGCCAGCCCAACGGCTGCCTCAGCTGCGGCGACGACCATGACGAAGAAGACGAAGATCTGTCCGGTGATCTGGTGCCACATGTGCGCGAAGGCGACGAAGGTAAGGTTGACGGCGTTGAGCATCAGCTCAATGGACATGAAGATGGTGATGATGTTGCGCTTGATAAGGAAGCTGGCGACGCCGATGGAAAAGAGAACGGCGGCAAGTATGAGATAAGCAGGAATTGGAACGGTCGCGGGCATAGGTGGCTATTGCTCCTTTCGCGCGAGCACAACGGCTCCGAGGATGGCGACGAGGATGAGGATGCTGGTGACCTCAAAGGGAAGAAGCAGGTCGCGGAAGAGGACCTGGCTGATCTGAGCGATGTTATTTACCGCGCTTGTGAGGTGGCTGGTGAGATCCGTCGAGCCTAAGGCCTTGCCGTTGGTGAGAAAGACGAAGCTGAGGAGACAGAAGACGGCGCCCGCTCCTGGGAATCCGACGATATAGGCGGCGCGGCTGCCGTGGGTTCGTTCTTCTTCGCCCGCATTGAGCAGCATGACGACGAAGACGAAGAGCACCATGATGGCGCCGGAGTAGACGATGACCTGCGCGGCTGCTAGAAACTCAGCGCCGAGCGACCAGTAGAGAACAGCCAGCGACATCATGACCACGACGAGGGAGAGCGCCGAGTTGATGGGGTGTCGCTGCAGCAGGAAGTTGACAGCTCCGGCGACGGCGAGCAGGCCAAAGATAATGAAGAGTGCGAGTTGCATGATGCTCCGCGGATTCCTTTGCCAGTGAATCGCTTGAATCACTGGAGACAGCGCGAATTGTGGTGGCTACCTATTGATTGTAAAGCAGGTAGCTCGGAGCTCACCCTCGCAATGCGAGGATGAGGCTGGTTACGATGATGTTGAGGATGGCGACGGGAAGCAGAAACTTCCATCCGAAGGCCATCAGTTGGTCGTAGCGAAAACGGGGAAGCGTGGCGCGGACCCAGATGTAAAGCAGCAGGAACGCAAGGACCTTGGCGACGAACCAGAAGATCGGCAGAACGGCCTGGACGATGGGGCCGCCAAACGCGGGGATCAGATTGCCGAAGGGACTGGACGGGCCGCCAAAGAAGAGTAGGGTGGCCACGCAGGCGACGGTGATCATGTTGGCGTACTCGGCCATGAAGAACATGGCGAACTTCATCGAGGAGTACTCGGTGTGATAGCCGGCGACGAGCTCGGATTCGGCCTCGGGGAGGTCGAAGGGGGCGCGGTTAGTCTCCGCGTAGGCTGCCATGAGGTAGATGAAGAAGGCGACGATCTGAAAACCGCCAAAGATGTTCCAGGAAAATGCCCCGTGAGCGGACTGGCTGGCGACAATGTCGCGGAGACGAAGTGATCCTGCGCGGAGAACGACTCCTACCAGAGAAAGCCCAAGTGCCAACTCGTAGCTGATGACCTGGGAGGTGGCGCGGAGCGAGCCGAGCAGGGCGAACTTGTTGTTCGAGGACCAGCCGGAGAGGGCGATACCGTAGACACCGATCGAAGTGATGCCGAGGATGACCAGCAGGCCGATGTTGACGTCGGCAATGGCGAACATGTCGACGCCCTGAATGTGGGTGACCGCACCGAATGGCACGACGGCGATGGAGACGAGTGCGCAGGTGAGTGCGATGATGGGCGCGATGATGAAGAGCGGACGCTCGGAGGCCATGGGCATGAGGTCTTCCTTGAGGAAGAGCTTGATGCCGTCGGCGAGAGGCTGGAGCAGGCCGAAGGGGCCGACGCGCGAGGGTCCCCAGCGGTTCTGCATGCGGCCGAGAACCTTGCGCTCGAGCAGGACGGTGTACGCGACGGCCGTCAGAGTTATGACGAGCACGACGACGATCTTGAGGATCGAGAGCAGCAGGAATGTCTGGAAGTCGGTGAGGTGGCTCACGGTTTAACTTTTTACTCCTGTATCGAGGTCATTCTGCTGCGGATTGAATCTGGATGAGCGGCTCGCTGCCCTGGTACCGCTGCACGTCGGTGAGCATGGGCGAGAATCGTCCCAGTGTTCCGGAGCTAAAGAGAGTGTCGCCGGAGGGAAGAACAAGATCGCGGCGGGCGGACTGAGACGGCGTTGCAGCGGGATCGAGGTGCTGGTCGTTGCCGCTGAGCAACTGCAGGCGAAGAAGGTTGTTGTAGCCGGGAACGAGACGCTGGATCTCGTCGAGGATGGCCCAGGGATCGAAGGGGGAAAGCTTCGGCTCGAGGTTGTTGGCGGCGAGCCAAACGGCGTGGCGATCGGCCTCTCCGGAATGCGCGCCACGGGTCTGGCCCATGTCGGCGCGGAGACCCTTGCCGAAGGGGACGAGAGACTTTATGTCGGCGCCCATCTTATCGGCGACGCGGACGATCATCTCGAAGTCGGAGCGGACACCGGCGCGGTCGCCGGCCTTGGCCACCTGCTGGAGATCGCCGTAGCTGTTGGTGACCGAACCGGACTTCTCGTAAAGGTTGGCGGCGGGAAGGATGACGTCGGCGAGCTGTGCAGTCTCGGTGAGGAACATCTCCTGCACGATGACGAAGGTGTCCTTGAGAGCGGCTGGATCTACGTTATAGCGCGCGATGGGGTTGGAGTTGACGACGTAGAGCGCGGAGAGCTCGCCACGGCCGGCGGCTTCGAAGATTTCTAGCAGGTCGAGGCCGGGTGTCGTTGGGGCGTTGTGCTCGGCGAACGGGCCAGGGTTGGTGACCGGAATGTAGCCGGGGAGCATGTCGGGGAGCAGGCCCATGTCAGCTGCGCCGCGCGAGTTGACGTAGTCGGAGAGAAGAGCGAACTTCGCGCCGGGGATCGTGAGGCCGAAGTCGATAAGGCGCCTCAGGTCGGCGCCGCGAAGCTCGGACCCGATAAGGATGAGCAGCTTCTCTTCACCCTTGACGGCTTCGACGAATGAGGCGAGAGCCTTCGTATCGGTGGCTGCACTCGTTGCCGATACGGCATCGCCGGCAAGATAGTTGGCAAGAGCACCGTAGCCAAAGGGAGCGACCGGGAGGAAGGCCTTTGCCTGACGACGGAGCTTGATCTCGTCGGTGTTGGCGACGTAGAGGCGCGCCTTGTGGAGGCGGACGTCGGAGCGCAGGTTCCACGCGGTTCCAGGCGCCTGGTTGGTGGGATCGCCGCCGACCATCAGAATGGCAGGGAAGCTCTGCGTGTCGCGCCAGGAGGCGGTGCGGCCCTTCTGGCCGGCCAGCGCCTGGGCGAAAGTGACGTAGTCGGCTGTGCGGTGGTGATCGATGTTGTTGGTGCCGAGGACGGTACGCGCGAACTTCTGCAACAGGTAGGCCTCTTCGTTGGTGAGGCGGTTGCCGCCGATGACGCCGATGGACTTGCCGCCGCGCGCGTCGCGCAGTTCGCGGAGATTCTTGCCTGCGTGAGAGAAGGCCTCTTCCCAGGAGACTTCTTTGAACTTGCCGCCGGCCTGGCGGATGAGCGGAGAGGTGATGCGCTCGTGCGAGTTTGCGAAGTCGAAGGCGTAGCGGCCCTTGTTGCAGAGGAAGTCGCCGTTGATGCCGCTCTTGTCGCGGTTGTCGCCGCGAACGATCTCCGCTCCGTCAGAGGTGGAGCGGACGCCGAGGGTGGTCTTGCAACCGTCGCCGCAGTGAGTGCAGACGGTGGAGACATGGTTCATCTCCCAGGGACGGGTCTTGTAGCGATAGGTGCCCGAGGTCAACGCGCCGACGGGGCAGGCGTCGATGCACATGCCGCACTGTTCGCAGTCAAGGTGCGCGAAATTGTCGGGAGATAGCTGTGCCGGGATATTGGGGGCAATCACGGCAGAGGAGCCGCGGTTCTGGATGCCGAGGGCGAAGACGTCCATGCCTTCGCCGCACATGCGGACGCAGCGGTAGCAGAGGATGCAGCGCGGACGGTCGAAGTAGACGGCGGGGGACCACTTCTGTTCCTCGCGGTGATTCTTGGGCTCTGAATAGAAGCTCTCAGCCGCGCCGTACTTGAAGGTCATGTCCTGCAACTCGCACTCGCCGCCAGCGTCGCAGACGGGGCAGTCAAGGGGGTGGTTGCCGAGGAGGAGCTGCAGGGTGGCCTTGCGGGCCTGGATGATCTCCGGGGTCTCGGTCTGGACCACCATGCCCTCAGTTACCGGGGTGGTGCAGGCGGTTTGGAGCTTGGGCATCTTCTCGATGCGGACGACGCACATGCGGCAGGCAGCCTGGAGCGAGAGCCCAGGGTAGTAGCAGAAGGCGGGGATCTCAATGCCGGCGGACTTGCAGGCATCGATGAGCAGAGTTCCCGCTGGAGCGGTGAGGTGTTTGCCGTCTACTGTGAACTTTACGTCTGGCATTAGTGCGCTCCCACGAGCTGTTCGACCGTGATGATCGGGGTTCCGGCCTTGTGGCCCTCGATGTAGTCCTCGAACTCCTTGCGGAACTTCTTGACGAAGCCGAGCGTCGGCATGGCAGCGGCGTCGCCGAGCGGACAGAAGGTGCGGCCCAACATGTTTTCGGCAAGGTACTGAACGTTTGAGACGTCCTTCTTGTTGCCGCCGCCGTTGTAGACACGGGTGAGGGTCTTCTTGATCCAGTCCGTTCCCTCGCGGCAGGGGATGCACCAGCCGCAGGACTCGTGCTGGTAGAAGGCGATGGTGCGCAGGGCGAACTCGACGATGGAGACGGTCTCGTCGAGCACAACGATGCCGCCGGAGCCGAGCATGGTGCCGGCCTTGCCCATCTGGTCGAAGTCGAGACCTACGTCGATCTCATCGGGCAGAAGCACCGGGCAGGAAGAGCCGCCGGGAACGACGGCTTTGAGCTTCTTGCCGTCCTTGACGCCACCGGCGACGTCGTAGATGGCCTTCTTGAGGTTGTAGCCCATGGGCAGCTCGTAGACGCCGGGGCGCTCGACGTGGCCGCTGATGCCAAAGAGGCGCGTGCCGCCGTTGCGCTCGCTGCCGATCTTCGCGTACTCTTCGCCACCCATCAGCAGGATGTGTGGGGCGGAGGCGATGGTCTCGGCGTTGTTGATGACGGTGGGGCCCCCGTAGAGGCCGACGACGGCGGGGAAGGGCGGCTTGATGCGAGGGACGCCACGCTTGCCTTCGAGCGATTCCATCAGCGCGGACTCTTCGCCTACTTCGTAGGCGCCCGCGCCGGACTGAGTGACGACGTCGAAGTCGAGGCCGGAGCCGAAGATATTTTTTCCGAGGAAGCCTTTTGCATAGGCATCGGCGACTGCCTTCTCCATGATCTTGAGGAGGTAGCGGTACTCTCCACGCAGGTAGATGAAGCCCATCCTGGCGCCGATGGCGAGGCCGGCGATCATGGTGCCTTCGATGACGGCGTGCGGATCGTGCAGGAAGATGACGTGGTCTTTGCAGGTACCGGGCTCGGACTCGTCGCCGTTGACGAGGACGTACTTCGGCTTCTCGGACTGCTTGGGCACGAAGGACCACTTCATGCCGGTGGGGAAGCCGGCGCCGCCGCGACCGCGGAGGCCCGAGGCCTTCATGGTGTCGATGATCCAGGAAGCCATCTTGTCCGGGCCCTGGGCGATGGCCTTCTGAACGGCCTTGTAGCCGTCGAGCTCAAGGTACTTATCGATATTTGCAGCGCCCTTGCCGAAGCGGCGGGAGATTACTTTGACTTCATCGGGATGGGAGACGAGGGTCGGCATGGCTATTTCACGTCCTTTCCCTTGCCTTCACGGTAGGTCTCGATGATCTCGTCGACTTTGCCCGTGGTGAGATTATCGTGGAAGTCGTAGTTGACCTGCATGGCCGGGGCCCAGCAGCAGGCTCCGATGCACTCGACCTCTTCGAGGGAGAAGGTGCCGTCGGCAGTGACCTCTTTGTGGCCGATGCCGAGCTTGTGCTTGCAGTGGTCGAGGATCTCGTAGCCGCCGCGCAGCATGCAGGAGATATTGGTGCAGACCTGAACGTTGTACTTGCCCGCGGGCTTGGTGCGGAGCATGGAGTAGTACGAAAGTACGTTGCGCACGTCCAACTCAAGAAGATCGAGACGCTGTGCGATCTCGGTGACCACGGCGTCGGAGACGTAGCCTACTTCGTCCTGCGCGTAGAGCAGCATGGGGACGAGGGCGGAGCGCTTGACGGGGTAGATGGTTGCGAGGTGATCGAAGCGTGCTGCTGTCTTGGGGGTGAAGATCGAATTTGTAATCGTGCTCATCGTGTGACTTCCTGGGCTGTCAGGGGAAGCAGATTCCTCCGCTTCGCCGCGCTCCGGTCGGAATGACATTTCAAACTAAGACTCACTCAGCATCTCCCGCGCCAGTTGTTCGGCGGCAAGGTCCATCTCTTCGATGGCTCCATTCAGTTTAACCGTTCCATCTTCTTCCAGCGAGAAAGTTGAGCGGTTACCGTCACTATTTTCGATGAGGTCATGCGTGAAGCGAAGCCAGCGGCTGGCTACGCGAAGCGTGATCTCGTCTGCGCCGACCTCGACGACTGCGTGATGCCGGCTGTTGAGTCCGTGGGCGGCGGAGTAGGAACGAAGCAGCGACGCCCAGGAGGTCCAAAGTTCAGTGCGGAGTCGACCGTCCAATCGATACCTCAGGGGCAAAAGCCCCGAATCCGCCATCTCATGTTGCGGCACGACTGAAGCCGTGCCCTAAACGAAAACGAAACAGAACAATCTGGCCCCGGTGGACCAGAAATACTAGCGGTCGATGGCCCCCAGAACAATGTCAATGGAGCCGATGACAGCAACGACGTCTGCGAGCAGGCGGCCCTTGCACATGGTCTCTAGCGCCTGGAGATTTGCGTAGTCGGCGTTGCGCATGTGCACGCGGTAGGGCTTGGCCGTGCCGTCGGAGACGACGTAGTAGTTCATCATGCCGTGCGCGGCTTCGACGGAGCTTGTGGCTTCGCCCGCCGGAACGGCGAAGCCCTCAGTGACAATCTTGAAGTGATGGATCAGCGACTCCATCTGGGTCTTCATCTGCTCGCGGTCGGGCAGGATGATCTTAGGCGCGTCGGCGACGATGCGGCCTTCAGGCATACCGTCGAGCGCCTGCAGGCAGATCTTGACCGACTCGCGCATCTCCTCCATACGCAGCACGTAACGAGCCCAGACGTCGCTCTCGGTCGAAACGGGCACCTTGAACTGGAACTTCTCGTAACTGGAGTACGGCATGTCGCGGCGTACGTCGAAGTCGATGCCGGCCGCGCGCAGCACGGGTCCGGTGACGCCGAGCGCGATCGCGTCTTCGGGCGAGATGTAACCCACGCCCTTCAGGCGGTTGATCCAGATCGGGTTATTGTGTAGCAGCGATTCGTACTCCTCGATCTTCGAGGGGAAGTCGAGGAGGAAGGCCCGAATCTTGTCGAAGAGATCGAGCGGCGGCTCAAGGCTTACGCCGCCGATGCGGATGTAGCTGGTCATCATGCGCTGGCCGCTGACGGCCTCGAAGATTCGCAGCAACTGCTCGCGCTCGCGGAAGCAGTAGAGGAAGACGGTGAGAGCGCCGATGTCCATGGCGTGCGTGCCGAGCCAGACAAGGTGCGAGTTCAGGCGCATCAACTCGTTGAAGAGCACGCGCAGCCATTGCGCCTTCTCGGGAATCTCCAGGTTGAGGAGCTTTTCGACGGCGAGGGCATACGCCGTGTTGTTGGTCATCGGCGAGAGATAGTCGATGCGGTCGGTGAGCGGGACGACCTGCTGGTAGAACTTTGCCTCGCAGGTCTTTTCGATCCCGGTGTGCAGGTAGCCGATGTCGGGAGCGAGGGAGACGACGGTTTCGCCATCGATCTCAAGCACGAGGCGGAGCACGCCATGGGTCGATGGGTGCTGCGGCCCCATGTTGATGACCATGGTCTGGTCTGCGATGGGGTCTGTGCCGTGATGATGCAGCCGGGCGTCGGCGATGACGTCTTCAACACCCGGATTGATCTGGTCGGGAGCGGCGATGGGTGACATTAGCGGTAGCCCTCCACGGGGTAGTCCTTGCGCAGGGGATGACCCTGCCAGTCTTCGGGCATCATGATGCGGCGCAGGTTGGGATGGCCGCCGAAATGAACGCCAAAGAGATCGAAGACCTCACGCTCATAGAAGTTCGCCGAAGGCCAGATGGAAGTAATGCTGTCGAGTGAAGCATCTTCGCTCTCCAGGCGAACCGTGAGACGCAGACGGCGCTTCAGGGAGTGCGAGAGGATGTGATAAACGACATGGAACCGGGGCTCGGAGGGATACCAGTCGACGGCGGTCACGTCTTCGAGAAAGTTGTAGCCGGCATTTTGAACGGCCTTACATGCAGCGATGAGGTTTTCCCGTGCGACTGTAATGGTCAGTTCCGCCCGGTCGAACTTTGCGTCTGTTGCCAGGCTTGCCAGAGCTTTGACGGCTGGTTCTTCGGGCAGCGCTTCGAAGACAGCCTGTGTACCTGTGATGGCAGGGTCCATTAGAGATCCCCTTTGTCTGTGGACCAATCGAGAATGCCTTTCTTCCAGACATAGAAGAGGCCAACGCCAACGAAGCCGAGATAAACAAGCATCTCGTAGAAGCCGAACATCTTCGAACCGGTGATGGCGGGAAGACGGCGGAAGATAACTGCCCAGGGCAACATGAAGACTGCTTCAACATCAAAAAGAATGAAGAGCATTGCCACCATGTAAAAGCGGATGGAGAAGCGACCACGGGCATCGCCTATCGGGTCCATTCCGCACTCGTACGGGGCCAGTTTGGTGCGTGAGTTTTTGTGCTTGCCGATGAAAAACGATGCTCCTACCATGCCGCATGCAAGGCCAAGTGCGACCAGTATTTGCAGGACAAGCGGGAGGTAGTTCCAGATGTATGGATAATTGCGCATGGCCATCTTTGACTCTAAGATTGTGATTGTCCAGTGTCAAGTTTGCCAGGCATTTGTTCGGCTATCGCGCTGATTAGTGGAGTAGTTGCACGTAGGCGTCGATAACTCGATCTCCGACCTGCGCGACAATAAGTCCTGCTGCGCCGAGAAAACTTCCGAAGGCGAGCTTTGAGGATGCGGCTGCCCGGCCCCGCACGAGTTGATACGTTCCGTAGATGCTGGCGCCGAGTACTCCGAAGAAAAGTGAGAGGATCGCAGGCCAGAAACCAAGAAATGCGGCAATCATCGCCAGCAGCTTGACGTCGCCGAGCGCCATGCCCTCGCGATGTCGTGCAGCCCGATAGAGCCAGCGAATGGCAAGCAGCAGGAGCGAAACGCCACAGATTGCAAGCAAGCGTCCTCCAACCAGAGCCTCTGCTCCCGTCAGAAAAACATTACCTCTGTCGGTTACGCCTCCAGGGCTGGATAGCTTGATGCTGTTATGGGTTAGCAGCACCTGTCCCTGAGATGGCCCTAGAAAGATGGCCTGAACGCAGATAAGGAACAAGCCGATGGCGATGCCGGTCAAGGTGAAGCTGTCCGGAAGCAGACCAGTCTGCCAGTCCATGACAATCAGGCCAATCAGTAAGAATCCGATAATTGTGACGGCTACGTTGGCGATGATCGCGAAGGCGGCGTAGGACGACGAGCCGTGACCTGGATCAAAGAAATAAAACGCCAAAACAGTATGCAGACGGGCTGCCTGAGTCGCGAACCAGGCAGCGGTGGCCAGTTCGACGAGCGGATAGCAAGACGAAATGGGCTGTTTGCAGTCACGGCAACGGCCACGTAGCCGCAACCAGCTGATAACAGGAATGTTGTCATACCAGCGAATTGGCGCCTTGCAGTGAGGGCAGTGCGAGGCCGGCAGGAGAATCGATTCATGCCGCGGCAGACGTGAGATGCAGACGTTCAGGAAGCTGCCAAACAGCAGGCCGACCAGAAAACCGATTGCCTGGTATACGATGCGTGCATTCACTCGGAAAGTATACGGCTGTTATTAGAAATCGACGTGCATGCGTACGGCTTCAACCAGAACAGGCCCGCGGTCCTTGTTGTAGCCGGGGTGGTCGATGAACTGAAGGTTGAGTGCGTAATAGACTCCACGCCACGCATGCAGGTTGTAGTAGCTCTCCAGGATGTCCTCACGGGCATAGTTCAGATTGCCATCGCCAAGTAGAAATCCCAGACCGCCGTAACGCAGGTAGTTCTGGTGATCGCGCTTGATGGCATTGGAGACGAAGGCGATGCCCAGTTTGTCGCTGGGGCGTGAGAAGGTACGTCCCGAGTAGTCCCCGCCGAAGGCGACGGTCTGATCGACTTCGGTGTAGGCAAAGGACTGATGCTGGCCTTCGTTCCAGCCCACACGGAGGAAGGCGCGCAGGTTTGGCGTGAGCTCCTGCTCGGCGTTGAGGCCGAAGCCGTATTTGACCGCGCTGAACTTGGCATGGGCGGTGATATCAGGTTTCGCGTCCTCTCCGGAGAGGTAGGCGTTCACTGCATCGCGGTAGAGTCCCATGTGCGCATGGTTGACGAAGCTGAGTATACGGATCGTTCCCTTGCGCTCAGGTGATACAAGGCGTCCGAGGAGCGGCTTGCGCAACTCGAACTCGAAGTTCTGCCCGCTGGCGCGGCTGAATGCCCAGTCGAGATCGATGCCGTTGGCGACGGTAGGCATCGCGGCGACAGCATAACGGGCAGACCAGTTGCGGTCGTGGTACTCGAGGACGCCGGCGTACGTGTAGCCGCGGGTATCGGCGGCGTAATCCCACGCGCCGTTATTGTCGACGGTCCAGTTGAGGAACTGTAGATGGCTATCTGAGCCGATTGAGTTGACGTCGAGATAGTCAGGAAGACTCATCTTTCCGATGTGCAGTTCCAGGCGTCGCTCCGGCACCCGCGTGGATAGAGAGAAGGGAGTTCGCTCGGCGTCAATCAGTTTGTCTGTTAGGCCGACGGTCTGATGAATGACTATGCGAGCAAGGTATGGCTTGGAGCCCAGGTTGGGATTGCGAACGACATCGAGATTGGTGAAACCAGCGAGGCCGAGTGCCTGACTGATACCGCGGCCGCCGGCGGACTCGAAGTTTGCGATGACATCGGTTGCGTAACGCGGAATGCGATTGACTTGGAACCCCATAAAGAGCGTACCGACGAGTGACGTCTTGTACTCGCCGCGCCCCTGAAGACTGTTCGGCCCGTCGTAGGGTGAGTGGAACGGTCCGTGCGCCTGAAAGACGATGTTGGCCTGACCGGCGATAAAGTAAGGTGCGTTCTCGGAGTGGGGAAACATTGTGGTGGCGTTGCTGGCAGACGGCGCATCGGGTAGAGCCGCTGAGGCCACTGATGGAGTCGTGGGCTGCTCTGCAGCCTGTGCGAGAGCGAGTGGGATGGTAAACAAGTTCAATAAAACTGCCAGGCAGCGCATCTAGCTTAACGATGTCCAGGGATCGGGTTTTGATGCTGCAGGAGAGTTTCGGTTCGGAGAGAGGGAGCCTGTCCTCCATCGCAGGCGGAGAAAGACAGGCCAATTTGATCCGGGTTCGTCGTCATGTTCCGTGACGCTTTCTTCAACCGCGAACCAAGTGCAGGCGATAGGGCAGCTCTCGTCCGCGGTCGCGAGCCAGCGGGACCGAACGACGTGCTCCAACTTAGGCTCATGCCGAAGAGAGCGCTGAAGCTTTGTAAAGCTGGTCCTCATCATTGGATGCTTTCTCCTTTCCGCAGGCTGCAGCGTGAAAACGCAGATCCGCCAGATGTACTATGTATACTATACCCCCTATGGGTATAAATGGGAGATCAAAAATGTCTGATGCAAGCCGCGAGCAGGCAAAATTGCAAAACCGCATGAAACGCATTCGTGGGCAAATGGAATCGGTAGAGCGAAAACTCGGGGAGGAAAAGCATGATTGTGCGGATATCCTGATGCAGCTTGCGGCAGTTCGAGGCGGTATCAACGGCTTGATGGCTGAGGTTCTGGAGGATCATATTCGCTTGCACCTGCTCGAGGACGGTCATGCTCCACTGACGCCCGACCTGGGTGAAGATTTGATCGATCTTGTTCGTGCTTATCTGAAGTGAGGTCGATCCGGGGCTATCGAAAGCTTTGAATCAGCAGCCATGCGTTGAGTCCTGCGATCAGCGCTGCGACGATCCAGCTTGTCATACGAAGCACGCGGGTATTCGCGAACGGGCCCATGATTCGTGTATCGCTGGTAAAGCGGACCAGCGGAAACACGGCAAAGCTCAGTTGCATACTAAGAATGACCTGGCTGAAGACAAGAAGCTTCCCGGTGCCAGCACTACCATAGAGAGCCGTAATGATGACAGCGGGGACGATCGCGACCAGGCGCGTGATCAGTCTTCGCAGCCAATTGGGCAGATGCAGGTCGAGGAAGCCCTCCATGACAATCTGACCTGCGAGGGTTCCGGTGATCGTAGAGTTCTGACCGGAGGCAAGCAGCGCAAGGGCGAACATCATGCTCGCCCCGGTGAAGCCGAGTAACGGAGTAAGGAGCTCGTACGCGTCGCCAATCTCGGCCACTTCGGTGTGGCCACTACGATGGAATACTGCTGCAGCGAGAATGAGTATCGCAGCATTTATGAAAAGAGCGATGGTGAGCGCGGACGCAGAATCAAGGTTGGCTAAGCGGATGGCTTCGCGCTTGCCAGGTATCGTCCGGGGATAGGACCGGGTCTGAACGATAGACGAATGAAGATAGAGGTTATGCGGCATGACCGTAGCTCCAAGAATGCTGATTGCGATGTACAGCATGTCAGGATTCGTGAGCATCGAGGCCGACGGGACGAAGAGATGGTGCAGGACGGGAAGCCATTCGGGCCGCGAAAGGACGGTTTCAATACCGAAGAGAGTCGCGATCGTTCCGATGAGAACCATGACCAGCGCCTCGAGATAGCGAAAGCCGCGATGCTCAAGCAAGAGGATGATCAGGACATCGAGACTGGTGATGATGACGCCGACGATGAGAGGAATGTGAAAGAGCAGTTGCAGCGCGATGGCCGAACCGATGACTTCGGCGAGGTCGCAGGCGGCGATAGCAATCTCCGCGAAGAGCCAGAGGCCGATTGTCACGGGGCGGCTATAGCGCTCACGGCAGACCTGGGCAAGGTCCTGCTCCGATGCGATGCCGAGTTTGAGGGCAAGGCTCTGCAGCAGAATCGCCATCAGGTTCGATGCCATGATCACAAACAGTAGCGTGTAGCCGTAACGCGATCCGGCGGCCAGGTCCGTTGCCCAGTTGCCGGGGTCCATATATCCAACCGCGACCAGAAAACCCGGTCCTACGAACCCGAGGGCGCGCCGCCAGAGCTGATTCGACTGTGTGACATGAACACTGGAGAACACCTCAGGCAGAGAGGGGCGTCGCCTGATGGCGGTCTTCTGATCTACCGGTATGGATGTCGCAGTTTCCATGCGTTCTGTTAGCATTAGTATGCCACACGGCATTAACCACGATTAACTATTCTTTAGCGGCTATCTGGACTTCACCCAGACTTTCTCTGCTGCGGGTTTGCCGAGCGTTGACGTCCCCAAACGGGTCTCAACGGTGACGGTCTCATCGTAGTTTCTAGCGACGAGGCGTACACGGGCCTGTGGACCGATGCCCAAACCATGCAGGAATAAAAGGAGCTTCGGATCACGCTCGTACAAGCTTGAGACGATGTAATCAGTCTTTTCGGCTGCCTCAGATAGAGAGATCATTCCTCTCTTCTTACGCTGTGCGGGGCTGTCGGGCAGAACGGCATTTCCGTGAGGGCAGGTTCCTTTTTCTCCCAGCTTCTCGATCAGCTTGGCTTCAAACGCCGGCGAGACTGCGTGTTCCAGCCGCTCCGCCTCATCATGGACCTGGTACCATTCCATGCCAAAGACCTCGGAGAGCATTCGCTCGATGAGGTGATGCCGGAGCGCTGTCCTGTAAGCAGTCTCCTTGCCCTTGGCAGACAGGCATATCGTGCCGTCTTTCTTGACGAGAACGTAGCCGTCACGCTTTAGACGCTTGAGCGCCATTGTGACCGCAGGCGGCGAGACGGAGAGCCAGTGTGCGAGCGTGGCAGAGATGACATGCTGGCCCTCGCACTCCGACTCGAGAATTGCTTTGAGGTAGTCTTCCTTCGATACAGTGATTGACGTTTTCATTCCAAATCTCACCAGGGTTACTGATCTGGAATTAACTATAGCTAATCACTGAAGAGTTACTGTTCCGATTATTTCGCTTTTACGCCTACGACCACGAGCCCAACCCCTGCGATCAATGCGATTGTGCTGAGGACCGGGGAGACAGGAATAGTCTCTTTTTTCTCGTGAGAGATCTGAATGGGACCGGCGTCAACATCCTTGTGCTGGTGGGTAAAGCTGAAGCCACCAGTGGCGAAACCTACGACGCCGAGGAGAATAAGCAGGGCTCCAATAATCGTTGCTGGTTTCATCGTGGAAATGACCTTTCGTGAGGCAGAAGTAGAACTGCGAGATAGCGAGCACTCGGACTAATCTTCCGATGCCAGGCTGGAGACGCGAGATGTACACCTCCGCCCGGCATTCTCTTGCCTTCGCGAGGGGACGCGGAGTAATCTGTCGCTACACGGGAAAGGAGGATGATCCAGCCTATGAAAATTGACAGTAAGCGTTGTATCGAAACGCGTGAGGTGACTGAGGCTTAGAGCGTCCTGCTCTAGTCCTGGCGACTTCAGTCATTCGCTGAACGTACTCCGCCGAGGTCCATGTCCGAGCAAGGACGCCTCAGGTCAATCTCAACAGTTCACCGGTAAACGGCCCGTGGCTCATCCTGAGCGCGGGCCGTTTGCATTTGGTTCTAGAATGATTGCATGACACCTCTTGTGATTGCAGGTAGAGCCTTCCAGTCGCGGCTGATTGTTGGAACAGGGAAGTACAAAGATGGGCCAGAGACCCAGGCGGCAATCGAGGCGTCGGGAGCCGAGATGGTGACCGTCGCGGTGCGCCGGGTAAATCTGGACCGGTCCAGTGAATCGTTGCTCGATTTCATCGACCCTAGCCGGTATTTCCTGTTGCCGAATACGGCCGGCTGCTACACGGCCGAGGAGGCTATCCGGGCCGCTCGCCTTGGACGTGAGGTGGGACTGTCTGACTGGGTAAAGATTGAGGTCATCGGCGATCAGGCGACGTTGTATCCGGATGTTCAAGCGACACTGGAAGCTACGCGGGTGCTGGTCAAGGAAGGGTTCACTGTTTTGCCGTATACCTCTGATGACATAGTGTTTGCCAGCCGATTGATTGATGCAGGGGCGGCGGCGGTTATGCCTCTTGGGGCGCCGATCGGCAGCGGATTAGGTCTGCAAAATACGGCAAATCTGAGGATACTGCGCGAGATGATCACTGAAGTTCCCCTGATTGTCGATGCTGGTGTCGGTACGGCTTCGGATGCGACGGTTGCCATGGAACTCGGTTTTGACGGCGTCCTGATGAACACTGCGATTGCGCAGGCGAAAGACCCGCTTCTGATGGCAGAGGCGATGCAGCACGCGGTACTGGCAGGCAGGCAGGCGTACCTCGCAGGAAGAATGCCGCGGAAGCTGTACGCAACGGCCAGCTCGCCGCTGGAAGGGATCTCACGGTAGCGGACTCAAATTGGCTAGTCGGAGAGCGTCGATAAATGAAGTAAACTTCGCCCATGCGGGTCTTTGGGATCGACTGCGGAACAGAGTTTACCGGATATGGCGTCGTTGAAGTAGACAGCGAGGCGAGGATGCCGCGGCTGGTGCATCTTGCTGCAGGAACGATTCGGCTGAACAAAAAGGACAAGACTCCGCAACGGCTGGCCCAGGTGTACGCCGAGTTGACCGCCATGATGGCATTACATCAGCCGGATGTCGTGGCGATCGAGGAGGTGTTCTTCTCGGCAAACGCGAAGTCGGCTCTCAAGCTGGGACAGGTACGCGGCGTGGCGATGCTGGCAGCGGCTACCTCGCGATTGCCGGTCGTCGAATATGCTCCGCTGAAGATCAAGAGCGCCGTCGTTGGATACGGTCTGGCCGCAAAGGAGCAGGTCCAATTTATGGTGACGCGGCTGCTGGAGCTTGATCGTGCGCCGGAGTCGCCTGATGCGGCGGATGCTCTGGCAATTGCGATCTGCCACATCCATTCGGCCCAGACGCTGGCGCTTCAGGGTGCCGGACGATGAAGATTCCTCTGGCGCTGTGTTTCAGCGTGATGACCATCGCTGGCTGGTGTCAGGCCGGTACGGCGGGCGCTGCTCCTCAGGTCACACCGGCGGAAGTCAGCTTTCAGTTCGAGCGTTCAGGCTTGGCGGTTCCGAAGTTCACGCTGGTCGTTCGTGAAGATGGAACAGGAACCTATAAAGGCGAGATGGCTCCGGCAAGCGGCGGAGCGAATGGTGGTATATTGCAGCCTGCCTCGGCAGGCCAGCCGATCGACCGCAAGATCAAGATTAGCGCAGCCACAACGGAGAGTATTTTCAAAACGGCGCGTTCGCTCGATTACTTCAACATCGAGTGCGCATCGAAGGCCAAGAACATCGCCGATACCGGGAAAAAGACTCTAAGTTACACCGGGTCTGACGGTCACGGGTCGTGTATTTACAACTACTCGGATAACAAAGTGGTGAGCCAGTTGACGGAGACCTTCCAGGCGATTGCGTTCACGATGGATGAGGGGCGCAAGCTTGATTTTATGCACCGCTATGACCGGCTGGGACTGTACTCGGAGATTGATTCGCTGAATCACGAGGTTCAGGAGAAGCATGCGCTGGAGCTGGGGAATATCCGGCAATCTCTTAGTGCGATCGTAAACGACGAGGCCCTGATGCAGCGTGTGCGCGAGCGTGCGGTGAAGCTGCTGGATCAGGCAGGCGAAGCGAAGTAGCTTGTATCGCGACGATCGTCACTGTTGTTCGGCGAGTGCGCGGTAGAGTTTCGCCATCTCTTCAAGTGCCACCGACTCAGCGCGTGCTTGCCGCGGAATATCGGAAGGCCATGACTGCGCTATCGCCGTCGATGAGAATCCTGCTGCGCGCAGATTGTTTTCGAGAGTCTTGCGTTTCTGCGCGAAGCTCTGTTTCAGAAAGCGATCGAATTCGGCGGGGTCGACATTCAGCTCGGCGAAGCGCGGCGCAAAGTTCAAGCGAAGCACTGTCGAATAGACTTCCGGGGGCGGCGAGAACGCCGTTGGGGGCAGGGTAAAGAGATGCTCAACCTGTGCGTTCATCTGTGCGGTCGCAGAGAGCAAGCCATAATCGCGAACCCCTGGAGAGGCGGCTACCCGGTCGGCCACCTCGCGCTGCATCATGACTACAGCGCGGGATAGTCGACCAGTGGAGCCTGCCGCAAATAGCTTGAGCAGAATGTCAGAGGTGATGTAGTAGGGCAGGTTTCCGACGACGTCGGCTGTCTCAGTGCCAGGAATGAGAGCAGCGAAATCGGCATCGAGGACGTCAATCTCGACGATCTCGACGTGCGGTTGATCCGCAAAGCGGTGAGCGAGCGCAGGCGCCAGCTCGCGGTCCAGCTCGAGCGCAACAAGTCGCTTGCAGCGGGGAGCCAGAATCTCGGTGATTGCGCCTCGCCCCGGACCGATTTCCATGACCGTTCGTTGGCTCACATCGCCCAGGGCATCCACGATGGCATGTCGGGCGCGGTCGTCGACGAGAAAGTTCTGGCCGAGTTTTGGCTTCCTCTTCATGTGCTCTGGTACGCTTTGACGGATTCGTGCATCGCTTTGTATAGACTAACGTTTTGGTCTGCGAAGAAGAGGGAGAAGGCATGCATATTGTTTTTGCGGCATCGGAGTGCGCGCCGTGGGCGAAGACCGGCGGGCTGGCAGATGTCGTCAGCGCTCTGCCGAAGACGCTGGTGAAGATGGGTCATAAGGTTCAGGTGTATCTGCCGTATTACAGGCAGGTAGCGAAGGCCGTACCTACACCGCAGGTCGTGTTGCCAAGTGTGACCGTTCCATTTCCTTCCTATAACCGTTTCGCTCGTATTTTGGATGGCGGAGATGGCGACGGCGTGCAGGTCTTTTTTGTGGATGCGCCTGAGTTGTTCGATCGTGAAAACCTCTATGCAACTCCTTCGGGAGACTACCCGGATAACGCCGAGCGCTTTGGTACCTTCTGCCGCGCTGTCATTGAAGCCACAAAGATTATTGGCGTGCCGGATGTTTATCACGTCCATGACTGGCAGTCGGCGATGCTCGCCGTCATGCTTCGCTCCATCTACTATTTTGATCCGGTATTGCGCCATGTGCCTGCATTGCTGACGATCCATAATGCAGGCTATCAAGGATGGTTTCCGCCACGGACCATGGAGACGCTTTTGCTGCCGTGGGACATGTTTACTTTTGAGAAGCTGGAGCAATATGACACTCTCAACTTCCTGAAGGGCGGAATCGTCTACTCCGATGCGATAACGACGGTTAGCCAGACCTATGCACAGGAAATTCAAACGCCGGAGTTCGGCAACGGCCTGGAGGGTACGCTTCGGAAGCGTTCAGGCGATCTCTTTGGCATTCTTAACGGTGCTGACTATGCGGAGTGGGATCCCGCGACTGATCCGTACATTGCCGCGCATTACACCGCAAAGAAGTTGGAAGGCAAGCAGGAGTGCCGTCGCGATCTTCTGCACGCATTCAGGTTCGAGAATATTAGCGACGAGACTGCTGTGATTGGCGTGGTCTCACGCTTTGCCACGCAAAAGGGCATTGACTTCATCGTGGAGATCATGGAGCGCCTGGTTAAGGAAGACGTCGTTCTGGTGATGCTTGGCAACGGAGAAGAGTATTACGAACGACTGCTGACCGAAATGGCCGAACGACATCCGGAAAATGTTCGCGTACAGGTCAAATTCGATAATGTTGTCGCCCACAAGATCGAGGCTGGCGCTGACATCTTCCTGATGCCCTCGCGGTATGAGCCCGGCGGGCTGAGCCAGATTTACAGTCTGAAGTACGGCACGATTCCTGTCGTCCGCGCGACTGGCGGACTCCAGGACTCAATCGATGAGCAGCCATACGGTGGCGGCAACGGCTTCAAGTTCTTGGGATACGATCCGAATGATTTTCTGGACGCAGTTCAACGGGCGCTCGCAACTTTCCGCGACAAGAAGACGTGGAAGGCGATGATGAAGCGTGCCATGGAGCAGGACTTCTCCTGGGAAAAGCCCGCGAAGGAGTACGAGCGAGTCTATGAGCGCATTATTCAGAACCGCACTTGAGTTGATCTTTGCTTCCGCTGAAAGATGTAATGCAACGGAATGCCAAGCAGGATAATGATGGTTCCAATGATGGAGTTTCGCGGCTGATCGGCGAAGGAGAAGACCAACAGGACGATCGCCGAGATGATGAACAGAAGCGGAAGAACTGGATAGCCCCACACGCTATAAGGCCGTTCAGCGTTAGGTTCACGTCTGCGAAAGATAAACACTGTGCTGGCTGTGAGTGCGTAGAAAAGCCATTCGGCGAAGATAGCCAGCGAGAAGAGGGCCTGAAAGCGTCCAATGGCAAGCAGCAGAAAAGAACTTAGGACCGCCTGCAGGATGAGTGCGGTCGAAGGCGTTCGAAAGCGCGGATGCACATGGGCCAACTGCTGAAAGAAGAGGCCATCGCGTGCCGCCGCGAAGGGCACACGAGCTCCTGAGAGCGACGACCCAACAAAGGTGGCGCAGATGCTTACCGCCATGCCGAGAGAGACAAGGCCAGCACCCCAGTTGCCCACGATTAGCCTTAGAGCATCCGCGGCGGGACGGTCTGACGTGGCGATTGCCGCTGCGGGCATCACATACTGAATAGCCGCGTTGGTGAGCATGTAAAGACCGCCGACGATGGCGACGCCTCCAACAAGCGCAAGAGGCAGGCTGCGTTGCGGCTTCTGAATCTCGCCGGCAAGCTGTGTCACGTCGCTCCAGCCATCATAAGCCCAGAGTGCCGCTATGAGGGCCACCATAAAGCCTGAGAAGCCGCCACGAGCACCTCGAAAATCCGTCGCGAAGTTCTGCCATGAACCGTGATTGCCTGCCGCACCAAAGCAGACACCTGCGATGACGACAATGAGCAGGATTTTTAGCCAGGTGAGTGCGAGTTGTACGTTACCGGACTTTCGTGTGCCCAGAATATTGAGGCCGGTAATCAGCCAGGTCATCACGATGGCAAAGATCTGGCTCCACAGCATGTGAGCGAAGGCTGGTTGCGCGAGAAAACTAAAGATGGAGAAGGTGCTGAGGACGCGAGCGAGTCCGGCCGCAATCGTTGCAATGGACGCAGGCTTGGCGATCGTAATCCAGGTCCACATGTACAGAAAGCCCGTGAGGTCGCCGTAGGCTTCGCGGAGAAATGCGTACTCGCCGCCGTATTTTGGACGTAGGGCCGCAATCTCAGCGTAGGTCATCGCACCAAAGAGCGAGAGCAGGCCACCGACGATCCATACCGCGTAGACCATTCCGGAGGATCCGACGGCAGCCATCATCTCTCGCGGAACAAGAAAGATGCCGCTGCCAATGATGATGCCTACGACGATAGACGTGGCGTGGGAGGCGTTAAGGACGCGTGGAAGTTCGGTCTGGGTTTCCTGCATGGGGCTTGTCGGAGAGTAGCATATTCGCCGAATTCCCTTGCGTTTCTAAAAGTAGAACTTCAAGCTTTCCCAATCGCCTGACAGATCTTTCTTCCTGCCGCGCGCCAGGTAGATGTTCCGCCGTTCAAAGGGCATCGAGAGAAAATGGTTCATATGTCCGGCGATCTCGACTGAGTCGTAAAACTTGTGCATCTCTTCGGGGCTTGCACCGTTGACTACGATCATCAAGCTACCTGTATATCCATGCGGTCCCCATAGCCAGTAGTTGTTGTGTCCGCTTACCGCAAATGGAAGTCCATGTCCGAGAAAGTTTATGGCGCTCGCCTCGCCATAGTTGGATCCCAGTATGCCAACTTCGCGCTGATCTTCCGGAGAGAGCGACTTGTAGATTTGAGTTACTTTATCGACCTCCTCCTGCCAGCCAAAACGGTCAGCATAAAACTGGGGCAGAACACCGCTCGGATCGTTCTCGGTGTTTCCGCTCGTGTCGTATAGGTGTGTTGCTTTCGTATAGGTCAGCCATGTATTCGGACTCATGACCGGAATCGCCATAGGAAGAGCAACTAGCCCAAACACCACGAGAAGAGATTCATAAAGAGGGAAGGCAAAGATGCGGTTTTGCGTGACGGACAACCTTGAGGCAAAGCTCCGCTCCCACGCGATGCCGCCGGCTGCGAACAGAATGGGGTAGATGGGGATAACGTAATAATCCTTGGCGTGAAGAACCATCATTGCGCCGAGAAAGATCAGATAGGTGTAACCAAGCCAGCGCCAAGTCTTTCCCTGTGGGTTGCGTAACAGCCAGATAAGGCCAGGAATCCAGACGAGGATAGTCAGGGGCTGAAGGTTGAGAATCTGCTTTCCAAGAAAGGGAAGCGGAGCGAGTTGAATATTTTTGTTCTGAACCCTGCCGTTGTGCAGGAACTCCAGCGTCGGCCAATGATTATTTATCTGCCATAGCAAATTCGGGAGGGCTATCAGAACGAGCAGAGCCACTCCGACGGCTGCCCAGCGATTAAAGAGCAATCGACGCTGCGGAGTTAGAAGCAGTGCCAGTAGAAGCGCCAACAGGAAGAAGGTCATGGAAGGCTTATTGAGCA
>Ga0335082_10001719_pt1 | contig 23396 bp, 20 predicted proteins | sample Lox_Sample_41_FD_206718 | JGI IMG/M metagenome (GOLD analysis project Ga0335082, IMG submission 206718) | Soil microbial communities from Loxahatchee National Wildlife Refuge, Florida, United States - Lox_Sample_4.1 | ecosystem: Environmental > Terrestrial > Soil > Wetlands | place: USA...
AGTTCGACGTCGCTCCGCATCCGATGGGAGAGGCATAGCCGGGAAGGGGGACGAATTCGTCGAGCTGCAGGTTCACCTGCTGCGCGGTGTACGTCCTGGACGTGGCGAAGAGCGGCCCGTTGCACATCGTCGTGGGGTCGAGCGGATCGAGGAACGTGTCCAGATTCGCGTCCTGACCGGCGCTGATGGTGCCGACGGCGAGGCCGTTGGCCGCCGCTTCGACGTGCGCAATCCAGTTGCTCACATCCTGGCCGGGGACGAAGGCCCGGAATTCGTCCTCGCCCGCCAGCCCCACCGTGAAGCTGGGGCCGGGGTCCGAGGGCACGAAGTCGAAGTCCTTCGTGACCGATTGAAAGACGACCGTGCCGTTGCCCTGGGGGGTCGACGAGCTGGAGGTGAGTGAGTCCGTCAGCGCGCCGTCCCGCGCGACGCTCACGCCGACGAACGCCATGTCGGCCTTCCCGCGCGGATTCCCCTGCGTGACGGTGATCGAGAGCTGCCGGTGGGCGCTCGTGTCGAAGGACTGCGTCGCGGCCGTGGCCAGGTGATTCCCCAACGAGTCGGCCAGGAAAGCGTTGAGCGCGTTGCCTGGCGCACCGGGCGGCGCGGTGAACGTCAGGACGCCCGTCTGCGTCGAGTAAGCCGGCACGCTGATGAACCAGCTCGTCGTCGCGTTCGTTCCACCCACCGACCGGAGCACGTTGCCCTGCACCGATCCCGAGACGGTCTTGCTCGTCCGGTTCGTCACCGTGAAGGGCGCCGTGACCGGGCTCCCTTCCTCGGGGACCGCAGGCTCGATGCTGTCGATCGAGAACCTCAACAAGGAGATCATCAGGTCCGCGCCGCGCGACTCGGTCGCCTCCGTGGGGGTCGCGTCGGCCGCGCAGCCAGCCATCGCCGCCCCGAGCAGCAGCAGCACGGGGGCACTCGTCGTCGTTCGTCGTCGCATTGGTTTCCTCCGACGCGACCCCCTAGCAGCGCGCATGCCGGCACGATCTCGCAGGGAATCCCACGAGATCCCCGGACTGCGCCGTAGCGCCGCGCGCTACACCGTTGCTGGCCGCGCTACTGCGCGCAGCCGCAGCAGATGCTCGACGTGATCTTTTGCAGGGCCATCTGCAGCGACGCGCCGTCTTCGGCCAGATAGAAGAGCGGCGCCCCCGAGGTGCTCGTCGCGGTGTAGCCGCCCGCGTCGCCCTTGGTGCACGGCGCGGGGAAGCCCGTGGCGGTCTCGCCGGCGCAGGCGACGTTGTCGAGCAGCTTCGTGTTCACCCCTTTTGCCCCGGCGTCCGCCGCGCCGAAGCCGACGACGAACGTCTTGATGCCCGATGCCGCGAGCTGCTGCGTGATGCCGACCACGTCGCCGCTGCACGTCTCGCCGCCGTCGGTGACGAGGAGCACGTACTGCGAGACGCCGCTCTTCACGATCGACGCGAGCTCCTTCTGCGCAGTGCCGAGGGCGAGCGCGATGGGCGTCGAGACGCAGAGGCGCATCGTCTCCGGGTTCAAGATGTTCGAGATGGTCATCCCCGTGTTCACCGCGGGCGTCACGAGGACCTCGCCCGCCTGGCACTGCGTGTTCGTCGATGCCGTCCCGCCGAGCAGGTTGGTCAGCGTCTCGCACTTGCCGGTGCCGCCGGCGTCGGTGATCACCTGCGGGTCGAGCGGGAACGGCTCCAGGCCGTAGGCGACCTTCTGGTCCATCGGCGGCGCGACCGCCGCCTTCACGGCCTGCGTCGCCAGGTACCACTTGGTGAGCATGTGACCGGCCATGTTGTTCGCCGGCTTCCCGCCGTTCGGCTCCGCGCTCATGCTGTCCGTGTGATCGAGCACGATGAGCATGTCGGGAGGGGTGCAGCTCCCGCCGTCGCCCCCGCCGCCATCACCGAACGAGCCGCCGCTGCTGCTCCCCGAGGCGCCGCTGCTGCTGCCGGACCCGGCGCCGCTGCTTCCCCCGCTGCCTCCGCTGCTGCCGCCGCTCCCGCTGTCGGCGGTGAAGCCGCTGGTGTTGTTCGACGATCCGCAGCCGTACGCGACGGCCGCCCCGCAGGCCGCAACTGCCGAGACGAGAGCCAGACCCCACGGACGCATGGTGCTCAGGCTGCCACTGAGCTAGATCCCGCGCCATGCCCAACCGCAAGAAGATTGGCCTCATCGGAGCCGGCAACATCGGCGGCGAGCTCGCACGCCTCGTCGCGAACGAGGAGCTCGGCGACGTCTTTCTCTTCGACATCCCCGCGAAGGAGAACTTCGCGAAGGGCAAGGCGCTCGACCTCGAGCAGAACGGCGCCATCCTCGGCTACGACTCGAACATCCGCGGCACGGGGAGCTGGGCGGACCTCGAGGGCGCCGATGTCCTCATCATCACCGCGGGCATTCCGCGCAAGCCGGGCCAGTCGCGCGACGACCTGGTCGCGACGAACCTCCCCATCATCCGCGACGTGGCGAACAACGCGAAGAAGGTGTGCCCCAACGCCTTCACGATCGTCATCAGCAACCCGCTCGACGCGATGGTCTACGAGTACAAGCGCGTCGTCGGCGCGCCCAAGAGCATGGTCGTGGGCATGGCGGGAGTGCTCGACAGCGGGCGCTTCCAGCTCTTCCTCGCGCGCGAGGCGGGCGTCAGCGTCAAGGACGTGCGCGCGATGGTGCTCGGCGGCCACGGCGACGACATGGTGCCGGTGCTCTCGATGACCACGATCAACGGCGTGCCCGCGACGTCGCTCATCGCGAAGGACAAGCTGGAGAAGATCATCGACCGCACCCGCAAGGGCGGCGGCGAGATCGTCAACCTCATGGGCACGAGCGCCTACTACGCGCCGGCGTCGGCCGCCGTGCAGATGGCCAAGGCGTACCTGCGCGACGAGAAGCGCCTGCTCGCCTGCGCCGCCTACCTCGATGGCGAGTACGGCTACAAGGACCTGTTCATGGGCGTCCCCGTCGTCATCGGCGGCAAGGGCATCGAGCGCATCATCGACATCCCGCTGACCGAGGACGAGAAGGCGATGCTCGCCAAGAGCGCCAAGAGCGTCCAGGCCGTCGTGGACATCTGCAAGAAGGGCTGAGGTAGCCATTTTCTTGCCCGAGTAGGCTCCCCGTTGGCATCCATCGGGGTGATGCGCCGCCGTACGTTCCTGGCCGCCCTCGGTTCGTCGCTCCTCGCCGCCTCGGTCCCGCGCCTCGCGCGCGCTCAGACGAGCTTTCGCTTGAAGAGCGTGGCACGCGACAGCATGGGGACGACGCTGGTCCTCGGCCTGCCGCACGCTCCCTTTGCCGGCTTCGGCTACGACGATGACACGGTCATCGCGTTCGTCCCGGCGCACTACCGTTACCGGGCCGAAGAGGGCGTCGCGGCGCTCGTGCACTTCCACGGGCACAACTCGACCGCCGAGCGCGCCATGAACGCGCACGAGCTGCGCGAGCAGCTCGCCGACAGCCGGCAGAACGCGGTCCTGGTCGTCCCCCAGCTCGCCGTGTTCGCGGCGGACTCCTCGTGCGGCCGGCTCGAGGGCGCCGGCGGCCTCTCGCGCCTTCTCGCCGACGTCATCCCCGCGGCCGCTTCCACGGGCCGGGTCAGCCTCGGCGACTCCGGTTTCCCCGGGGACGCGCCGCTCGGCACCGTGTGCATCTCGGCGCATTCGGGCGGCTATCACGCGGCGGCGTGCTCCCTGCGCGCCGGCGGCGTCGAGGTGCGCGAGACGTACCTCTTCGACGCGCTCTACGCCGAATCCGACGCCTTCCGCGACTGGGTCGTCACCCGCATCGGCGAGCCGCTCCACCGGCGCCACAAGCTCGTCAGCTACTTCACCGAGGGCGGGACCACAGAGGTGGTAAACGAGGCGCTCCGCTCGCAGCTCGATCGCGCCGGCGCCCTCGTCGCGCACGAGATGCAGGAGGGGGAGCTCTCACGCCACGACCTGTCGCACGCCGAAGCCGTCTTCGTGCGCACGGGCCTCTGGCACTCGGCCGTCACGTGGGAGACCAACGCCCTGCGCGACGTGCTCTTCGCCTCGGCCCTGCCGCGGCACCTGCCGACCACCTGGTTCGCGAGCAAGACCGGCGCGCGCCCCCTCGAGCGCCGCCGCTAGACCGCCCTTTCACGGGCCGGCTATGTCACGTGACGTGACGTGACATAGCTCCGCGGAAGACGGGGCGTCGGACCGGCTACCCTCGGAGGCGTGGCGTACCCCGACCACCAGCTCTGGGCCCTCGCCGTCGGCGCGCCCGTCATCCGCACCGAGGGGCACGACGTCTCGCTGCTCGGCGGGCGGCGGAACGACGATCCGCAGAGCGTCGGTTGGTGCCAGTACGCGCTGAAGACCCTGTACGGCGTGGAGTCGCGCCCGCAGCTCGAGCGGGCGCTGACGTTTCTCTTCCAGCGCGCCGGCGGCCCGCCGGCCTGGGACCTCGCGCGCGCCGTCGCCGTCTCCGGTTGGGGCTTCCGCGCCGGGTTCTTCCAGGAGCTCGAGACCTGGCAACTCGTGATGACCGCCGCCGCCATGGTGCAGCGGGCCTACCCATCGTGGGACGCCTTCGCCGACGCCTACGAGGCGGGTCGCTCCGCGTGGGCGAAAGGCGCGCCTCACGAGCCCACGGCCAGGGCGCTCGCGTGGCTCCGCACCGACGCGGAGAGCCCCTGGAGGCGTCTGCCGTGGAGCCTCGATCTCGGCATCACGCTGTTCGACGCCAAGGCGGCCAAGGTGCGGTTCAAGCGCACGACGTGCCCGACCTGCGGCGCCCCGAAGCAGCGCCCGAGCCCGACGGCCTACGTGTACTGCGACTACTGCGGTGCGCTCTGCGACTTCGACTTCGCCCGGGCGTGCGAGAAGCCCCTCGAGCGCCCCGGGCCCGTCTACGAGCAGTTGCTCGCGGGTCTCGAGCCGTCGCTCGACGACGCGATGGCCCGCGGCGACGTCGACGCCTACCGCACCCTGCAGAGAGAGCTGTACGATGCGTACGTCGACGCCGCGCCGGGCTCTTGCTCTCCCCGCGTGCGCGACCCGGCATACAGGGCCAAGTACGTCGCGTGTGCCGCCGAGGGCGCGGTCGTCCGCGCCTTCGACGCGCAGTCGAAGGAGCACGAGGCGGCGGTCGCACGCGCCACCAAGGGGCTGGCCTTCGCGCAGCTCGCGCCAGGGGTGATCCGCGTGGCGACGCAGCCGTGGGAGGCGCTGGTCGACGCCGTCTTCGCGCAGCAGGAGTACGACGCGACGCTCTTCGACGCGCGCGGAATCTGGGAGCTGAACCCCGACGGGGCGTCGCGCGCGGTCCAGCGCCGCGCCGGCCTCTCGATGTTCGTCCAGGGCTGGTTGCCCATGCTCGAGGAGGCGCAGGCCCGAGCGCTGGTCGAGCGCGCAGGTCTTCGCGGCGAGTACGTCGAAGCGGATCCGGTGCAGGGGGAGACCAGGAGCTGCGGCAGCTGCGGCGGGCCGACGCTCGTGCTGCCCGGCGCCAAGCGAGTCGTCTGCGAGCACTGCGGGCGCAAGCTCGACGTCGTCGCCATGATGAAACCCTGCTAACTTGCGCGCGCCATGAAGATCCACGAGTACCAGGCGAAGCAGATCTTCGCCCGCTACGGCGTGCCCATCCCGCGCGGCTACCCCGCGTTCACGGTGGACGACGCCGAGAGCGCGGCCAAGAAGCTGGGGCAGGAGACCGGCAGCCCCGTCGTCGTCGTCAAGGCGCAGATCCACGCGGGAGGCCGCGGCAAGGGCGGCGGCGTGAAGGTCGCCAAGGGCGGCGCGGGCGAGGCGCGCGAGCTGGCGCAGAAGATCCTCGGCATGCAGCTCGTGACGCACCAGACGGGCCCGCAGGGCCAGAAGGTGCGCCGCCTGTACATCGAGCAGGGGCTCGACATCGCGCGCGAGCTCTACCTCGGCGCCGTCATCGACCGCGACCGCCGGCGCATCGCCTTCATGGCGTCCACCGAGGGCGGCGTCGAGATCGAGAAGGTCGCCGCCGAGACGCCGGAGAAGATTCTCACGGTGCACGTCGACCCCGCGGTCGGCTTCGCGCCCTACCAGGCGCGCGAGCTCGCGTTCGGCCTCGGCATCGGCGGCAAGGACACGCTCGGCAAGTTCGTGAAGCTCATGCGTGCTCTCTACGAAGTCGTCGTCAAGGAAGACTGCTCGCTCTGCGAGATCAACCCGCTCGTCGTCACCAAGGGCAACGACATCGTCGCCCTCGACGCGAAGATGAACCTCGACGACAACGCCGAGTTTCGCCACCCCGAGTGGCACGACCTCGAGGACAAGGACGAGGAGGACCCCGTGGAGCTCGAGGCGAAGGCCGCGGGCCTCAACTACGTGTCGCTCGACGGAAACGTCGGCTGCCTCGTCAACGGCGCCGGCCTCGCGATGGCGACGATGGACATCATCAAGCACTTCGGCGCCGGCCACGGCGTCGCGCCCGCCAACTTCCTCGACGTCGGCGGCGGCGCCAACCAGGAGCAGGTCACCAAGGCGTTCAAGATGATCCTCAAGAGCCCGAAGGTGAAGGCCATCTTCGTGAACATCTTCGGAGGCATCATGAAGTGCGACGTCATCGCCAACGGCGTCGTCGCGGCGGCGCGCGAGCTCGGGCTGAAGGTGCCGCTCGTCGTGCGGCTCGAGGGCACCAACGTGGAGCTCGGGCGCAAGATCCTCAGCGAGAGCGGGCTGGCCATCCAGGCCGCCGGCACCATGGCGGACGGCGCGCAGAAGGTCGTCGCCGCGATCGGAGGTGCGCGATGAGCGTCCTCGTCGGCAAGGACACGCGGCTGCTCGTGCAGGGCATCACCGGCAGCGCCGGCGGTTTCCACGCGAAGCAGATGATCGAGTACGGCACGCACGTCGTGGGCGGCGTGACGCCAGGGCGCGGCGGCGAGAAGTTCGAGGCCAACAAGACCGCGGTTCCCGTGTTCGACACGGTCGCGAAGGCCGTGAAGGAGACCGGCGCCAACGCCACGTGCATCTTCGTGCCTCCGCCGGGCGCCGCGGACGCGATCCTCGAGGCGTTCGACGCGGGGGTTGCCCTCGTCGTGTGCATCACCGAGGGCATCCCGGTCGCCGACATGCTGCAGGTGCGACGCGTCCTCGAGGGCCTCGGGGGCAAGACGCGCCTCATCGGCCCGAACTGCCCCGGCATCATCACGCCGGGCGGGTGCAAGATCGGCATCATGCCGGGCCACATCCACAAGGCCGGGCACATCGGCGTCGTCTCGCGCTCCGGCACGCTCACCTACGAGGCGGTGGGGCAGCTCACGGCGCTGGGCATCGGCCAGTCCACGTGCATCGGCATCGGCGGCGACCCCGTCGGCGGCATGGACTTCGTCGACGCGCTCGAGCTCTTCCAGGCCGACGCGGACACCCACGGCGTCATCCTCATCGGCGAGATCGGCGGCGGCGCCGAGGAGCGCGCCGCGCGGTTCATCAAGGAGAAGATGAACAAGCCCGTCGCCGCCTTCATCGCCGGCACCACGGCTCCGCCCGGCAAGCGCATGGGCCACGCCGGAGCCATCATCGCGGGCGGCAAGGGCACCGCTGCCGAGAAGATCCGAGCGCTCGAGGCCGCGGGGGCGCGCGTCGCTCCCACGCCGAGCGACATGGCGAGCACCCTCGCCGGGATGATGAAGCACTAGAAGTTGCAGCGCGGGCGGCTTTGCCGTAAAAGCCGCGCCGGTCCGGGGAAGTAACGCAGCACCGAGGCAACGAATTCATGGCGAACCAGCGCACTCTCTGCATCGTCAAGCCGGACGCCGTCGAGAAGCGACGAGCGGGGGCAATCTTTGCGCGCATCGAAGAGTCCGGCTTCCGGATCCTCGCGATGCGCATGCGGCACCTGACGCGGGCCGAGGCCGAGGGGTTCTACGAGGTGCACCGGCAGCGGCCGTTCTTCGGCGAGCTGGTGCAGTTCATGACCCGCTCGCCCGTCATCGTCGCCGTCCTCGAGAAGGACGAGGCGGTCACCGGCTGGCGCGACCTCATGGGCGCCACCGACCCGGCGAAGGCCGCGCCCAACACCATTCGCAAGCTGTTCGGCAGCAACGTCGGCGAAAACGCGACCCACGGGTCGGACTCGCTGGAGAACGCACAGCGCGAAATTGCTTACTTCTTCGCAGGATCGGAGGTCTCGCCGTCGGCTTGAGCGGCGCGCCCCCTCGAGGGGTGTTATTGCATCCAAGATGGCGACGCGGGGGCGGCGCGTCTGCCCGGCCTTCGAGACATTCGGGCCGGGTTGAACTGGACGCGAGGATCCCGATGTCGTCGGAGAGCAACGGACGCAAGCCCGATTCGCAGGAGCCCGGCCGGCTGTCCGGCATCAGCACGCGCTCGAGTGCGCGGGCGCCGTCGGCGTGGGGCGCCGTCAGGGACGCGCTGGCGTCGCTGCACAACCTGGACGCGCTGCTGCGCAGCGCGAACGTCCTGTACCGGACCATCCGCGACCTGCTTCCCGAGCTGCGCACGAGCGCCGGGGTGCTGCGCGAGATCTTCGAGCGGGCCCAGGCCTCGGGCGACGAGGTCCTCGTCGCCGTGGGCGACCAGGGGGCCTCGCGCATCCAGGACCTGGAGAAGCTGCTCGACGCGACGGCCATGGCCGAGCACGAGCGGGACGATCTCGCCAAGCGAGCGCGCGACCTGGCCGACGAGCTCGAGGCGGCCGCGGAGCTGCTCGACCTCATCGAGCGCGAGCCCGTGACGACCGACGTGAGCCTGCACCTCGTGGTGCGGGAGACCGCGCGCCTCGTCGGCGGCAACAAGGGCCGGGAAGTCGCGGCGCACATGGACATGACCGAGCCAGACGCCAACGTGCACGCCGATCCCCACGTGCTCGGGCTGCTGCTCACGCTCCTCGTGGGGCACGTCGCGACCGCGAGCGGGGCCGATGTCGTCATCCGTGCGCGTGTATGCACGGGCGGCGGGGGCCTCATCACGGTCGAGCCGGCGACGCCCGAGGATGCCGCGCTCGAGCGGACGACCCTCCGTGTGCTGCCCACGCTGCGCGCCACGATCAGGGCGTCGCGCCGGGTGGCCCAGCAGATCGGCACCACGCTCGAGGTCGAGCCCCGGCGTGCCGTGCTCCGCCTGCCGCCGCCGGGTTGACAGACCCCCGGGGCCCGTCCGACCTTGGGGTCCACGATGACCCTCGAGGAGACGCACCGCAAGCGTGTGGAGGAGGCGTTCGCAAACCGAAAGCTCCTCGCTGACCCCGATCACCGCTACGCCGTCGAGGGCACCATGGCCGCGCTCGACCGCGGCGAGCTCCGCGTGGCGACGCCCCCCGAGCAGGAGGACGGCGAGTGGACCACGCACGCGTGGGTCAAGGAGGCGGTGCTGCTCTACTTCGCGATCCGCAAGATGGAGCGGATCGATCTCGGGCCCTTCGAGTTCCACGACAAGATCCCCCTCAAGAAGAACGTCGACGCCGAGGTGCGCATCGTGCCGCCGGGCGCGGCGCGCTTCAGCGCGTACCTCGAGCCGGGGGCGGTGCTCATGCCGGGCTACGTGAACGTCGGGGCGCGCGTCGGGAGCGGCACGATGGTCGACACGTGGGCGACCGTCGGCTCGTGCGCGCAGATCGGGCGCGACTGCCACCTGGCCGGAGGCGTCGGCATCGGCGGCGTCCTCGAGCCGCCGAGCGCCCAGCCGGTCATCGTCGAGGACGGCTGCTTCGTCGGCTCGCGCGCCGTCATCGTCGAGGGCGTGCGCGTCGGGCGCGAGGCGGTCATCGGCGCGGGCGTGGTGCTCACGTCGTCGACCGCGATCCTGGACGTGAGCGGCCCGCAGGTGGTCGAGCACCGCGGGCGCGTGCCGCCGCGCAGCGTCGTCATCCCCGGCGTGCGGCCGAAGAAGTTCCCGGCGGGCGAGTACGCCGTTCCGTGCGCGCTCATCATCGGGCAGCGCACCCAGAGCACCGACAAGAAGGTGAGCCTCAACGCGGCGCTCCGCGATTTCTCGGTGCCGGTGTGACGCTCGACGAGACGCTGCTCTGGCTGTGCTCGATCGCGTCGCCCATCGGTGAGGAGAAGGCGCTCTGCGACGCCGTGCAGGCGCGGGTCGGCGCGCTGCAACTCGCGGCGCCCGTCCGTCGCTACGGCGAGTCCATCGTCGTCCCCCTGACGCGCGGCACGGGCGGGCCGAAGATCGCGCTCGCGGGTCACCTCGACACGGTGCGCACCGAGAACGGCCCCGCGCGCATCGAGGGAGACCGGTGCCACGGCGCGGGCGCGAGCGACATGAAGAGCGGGCTCGCCGTCATGATCGAGCTCGCCGAGAAGCTCGCGCCGCGCGTGCGGGCAGGGTGCGATCTCACGCTGGTCTTCTACGCGCGCGAGGAGGGCCCGTACGCCGAGAACGAGCTCGGGCCCGTGCTCGAGCGCGACCCGGAGCTCGGCGGCGTGGACCTCGCGGTGTGCCTCGAGCCGTCGGACAACAAACTGCACCTCGGGTGCATGGGATCGATCCACGCGACGGTCACCTTCGCGGGGCGCACGGCCCACAGCGCCCGCCCGTGGGAGGGGGAGAACGCCGTCACCAAGGCGGCGACGCTGCTCGCGAAGCTGGCGGCGTCGAAGCCCGTCGAGAGCGTCGTCGACGGCCTCACCTACCGCAGCGGCACGACGGTCACGCAGGCGCGCGACGGGGGCAGGGGTCGCAACGTCGTGCCCGACCGGTTCGTCCTGAACCTGAACCACCGCTTCGCGCCGGACCGATCGATCGATCAGGCGTGCGCGGACGTGATGGCTCTCGTGGGCGGCGCGGCGGATGTCCAGTTCATCGACCTGTCCCCGGCGGCGCCCCCGAACGCGTCGCACCCTCTCGTGAAGGCGCTCGTCGCGTCCGGCGTGCGTGCCGTGGAGCCCAAGCAAGCCTGGACCGACGTGGCGCGCTTCGCCGCGCGCGGGATCGCCGCGGTCAACTTCGGGCCCGGCGAGAACGCGCAGGCGCACCAGAAGAACGAGTCGACCTCGCTGCCGCTCGTGCACGAGGGGTACGCCATCGTGCAGCGATGGCTGGATTCGGTCAGCGGGACCCGATTATGATGCCGGACCATGGTCCGAACTCTGAAGGCCGCGACGCTGGCCTCGCTGTGCGTGGTGCTTTTCGGCTGCCCCTCGCTGCTCAAGAAGCAGGGAGACGACGCGGGCGGCACTGACTCCGGACCGGCGGCGACCGCGTCGACCCCCGAGGCGGCCGCGCCCACCGCCGCCTCCAACGACGGCGACATCACGCACTACCCCGACCAGAACCCGGGGAACAACGAGACGCTCAACGTGCGCACGATGGTCGCCGCCCGCACCGAGGCGAGCACCACGGGGGGCAAGCTCGTGACGGAGCTCAAGCCCGGAATGCAGGCGACGAAGCTCGCCGACCACGAGGGGTTCGACCTCGTGACCTTCACCGACCCGAGCAACCCGAGCAACAAGCTCGAGGGCTGGGTGCACGCGACCGCGTTCGGCGCCATTCCCACGCCGGTGCACGTGGACGGCGGCGTGGTTCCCACGGTGACCGACGGCGGGGCGCCCCCGGCGTGCAAGCCGCAGCCGCTCGACCTGAAGAAGAACGCGAACGGCTCGTGCAATGCCGGCTACGCCGCCTGCGGCGCGATGTGCCGCATGACGTGCAAGGCCGACGCGGACTGCTGCCTGGCGACGGCACACTGCACGGGGGGCTACTGCCTCGGGCCGGGCGCAGCGCCGTGCGGGCACTGAGTCTCGACCGAGCAGACGCTAGCCCAGCTCCACCTTGCTCCACATCTCGCGCCGCATGCGCTCCTTACGCTTGTCGGTGCGCGTGATCATGCGCGCCGCGCTCCAGGCGGCGAGAAGCTCGCCTTCCTGACCCAGGGCGGGCAGGGCGCTCGGCCCCACGACGAACGCGCCGGCGAGCGGCGTGCGTATCGGCTCGCCGCCGAGCCCGTGGAACGCGGCCGGCTCGACGTGCCAGCGCGCCGCCATCGGCTCGGCCTCGAGCGAGCCGCCCGACGTGCGCAGCGCGGCGCGCGGGACCTCCTTGCGCGGCCCTCCCCGCATGTCCCAGAGAGGGCGCCCGTCGTGCGGCGAATCGACCACCAGGTAGTGCCGCTCGATGAAGGGCAGGAGCGACTCGATCGCCGCGAGCACCGACTCGCGTGCGCGCGACACCGGGAGCTCGGCGCCCTCGGGGAACGCCGCCTCCGCCACGAGCAGCGTCGCGCCCGGGATGCCGCACGGCTCGCGCCGCCTCTGGAGGTGCACGAGCGGTGAGCCCCGGTGGGCCCCGCGTCTCGGCCACACCGGAACGAGGAACGACTCGTCCGCCAGCGGCGCCGGGATGCCCTCGTCGCGCACCACGATGGACAGCACGAAGCGCCACTCGGCCGGGATGAGGTGCGGCACTGCGGCGAGCGCGCGGCGCGGCGGGTCGAAGTCGGTCGTCAGGTCGAGCAGCCCGCGGCTCGTCGACTCGGTCACGACGAACCCCAGGCCCGTCGTCTCTTCCTCGCCGTCGACGACCACGCCGGCAGCGTGACCACGCTTGTGCACGATGCGCGCGGCGCGCTCGGTCAGCCGCGTGTCGCCGCCGTGCGCACGGACGCGCTCCGTCAGGAAGTCGACGAGCGTCTCCTCGCCTCCTTCGATGCGCGAGACGCCGCGCGTCCACGCGCCGTGCAGGCGCGCCACGGCGAACTCCGGCATGTCGGCCGCCCAGCTCGAGAAGCGCGCCGGGACGTCCACGATGGTCCGGTAGTCGTGCTCGGTCGGGAACTCCGCCAGGAGCGCCGTCCCGGCGAACCCGTCGAGCCGCGGGAGCGAGGAGGCGAGGCGCTGCGTCTCGCGCCGCTCCCAGAAGGTGCCGGGCGGCCACACCACGTCGCGCTCGAACGCGGCGTCGGCGGCGGCGTTCGTGCGCGCCAGCTCCGCGTAGAGCTCGTCCACGACGCGCCGCACCTCGGGGAAGGCGCGGTCGATCTCGCGCGCGAAGAGCTGCACGTCGGGCGGCACCTCGAGCCGCAGCTTCGGCGCGAGCACCTGGAACATCGGGTCGAGGGCGATGACGCGCCGGCGGAACGTCTGCGACTGCGCGAGCTCCACGAGCACGCGCGTCCACGCCGGCGAGGAGCCCGAGAGGAAGGTGAACGGCCGGCGCGAGAGGGTCACGCCGTCGTACTGGTACGTGCTCGGCCGCCAGCCCTGCCCCAGGACGAGGACCCTCCACGACCGGCGCGCCAGCAGCGCCGCCGCCGTGAGCGCGCCGAGCCCGGCGCCGAGGATGGCCACGTCGTAGTGCTTCGCCATGGGCTGCCTTCAGCTCCCCGCGATGCGAACCCGGGCGCGCTTGCCGGGCGGCCCGGGCTCGACGGTGACGCGGCCCTCGGCGAACCATTGCAGCACGCGCGGCAGGAGCGCGTGCTCCTCCTTCAAGATGCGCAGGCGCAGGGACTCCTCGTCGTCGCCCTCGAGCACCGGGACCGCGGTCTGGGCGACGATGGGCCCCGTGTCGGTGCCGGCGTCGACCAGGTGCACGGTGCACCCGGACACGCGCACGCCGTAGTCGAAGGCCTTCTTCTGCGCGTGCAGGCCGGGGAAGGCGGGGAGAAGGGCCGGGTGCACATTGACGATGCGCATCGGGTACGCGTCGAGGAGCACGTCCGTCAGCAGGCGCATGAACCCCGCGAGGACGACCAGGTCGACCCCGTGGGCGCGCAGGGCCTCGACGACGGCCGCGTCGAAGGCGCGTCGGTCGGAATACTGCGCGTGGTCCACGACCACCGTCTTCACGCCCGCGTCGCGCGCTCGCTTCAGCGCCCCCGCCTCGGGGACGTTGGAGACGACGACGCCGATGCGTGCGTCGAGCGCGTGGCTGGCGATGGCGTCGACGATGGCCTGCAGGTTCGTCCCGGTGCCCGAGACGAGGACCCCGAGGGTGATCACGACGGGTACTCCACGCGCTCCTCGAACGCGCGGTCCGCGGGCACGCTCACGATGCGGCCCAGCACGACGGGCGACTCGCCGGCGGCGCGCAGCGCCTCGGTCGCGCGCGCCTCCTCGCTGGCGGGCACGATGACCACGAATCCCACGCCCAGGTTGAAAGCGCGGCGCATCTCGTGCTCGTCGACGCCCGCGCCGCGCTGGATGAGATCGAAGATGGCGGGCCGCGCCCAGGGACCCTCGATGCGCAGGCCGAGGCCCTCGGGCAGGACGCGCGGCAGGTTCCCGGGCAGGCCGCCGCCCGTGATGTGGCTCATCGCGTGTACGTCGATCCCGGCCGAGACCAGGCGCGCGACGGCCCTGGCGTAGAGCCGCGTCGGGACGAGCAGCGCCTCGCCCACGGTGCGCCCGCCGAGCTCCCGGGGCTTGGCCTGCAGGTCGAGCTTCATCACCTCGAGCAGCGCCTTGCGGGCGAGCGAGTAGCCGTTGGAGTGCAGGCCGCTCGAGGCGAGCCCCAGCGCCACGTCTCCCTCGCCGACGCGCGTCCCGTCGACGATGCGCTTGCGTGCGACCACGCCCACCGCGAACCCCGCGAGGTCGTACTCGCCGGGCGCGTACATGCCCGGGAGCTCCGCCGTCTCGCCGCCCAGCAGGGCGCAGCCGCTCTCCTTGCACGCCGCCGCGATGCCGGCGACGACGCGCTCGCCGACGCCCACGTCGAGCTTGCCCGTCGCGAAGTAGTCGAGGAAGAAGAGAGGACGAGCGCCGCATGTGACCACGTCGTTCACGCACATGCCGACCAGGTCTTGCCCGATGGTGTCGTGCACGCCGGTGGCGAAGGCAATCTTGAGCTTCGTCCCGACGCCGTCGGTGCCGCTGACGAGCACCGGGTCGTCGATGCCCTCCGGGACGCGGCAGAGCCCCGCGAACCCTCCCACGTCGCTGACGACTTCGGCGATCCTCGTGGCTGCCGCCAGCGGCTTGATGCGCTCGACCAGCTCGTCGCCCGCGTCGATGTCGACGCCGGATTGCTTGTACGTGAGACCCACGGCGGGCGCAAACTAGCACATAGCCCATGCAGCGCCGTCCACGCATGGGAGCGCCCATCCGGCGGGAGCTACCCTTTTCGCGCTCCGCCATGTCATGTCACATGACGTGACATCGAGGCTCACATCCCCGGGATGGACATCAGCTCGACCACCTCGATGACGTGGGGCAAGAAGGCCGAGTCGAAGGAGGCGCTCGCCAAGGCCCTCCCGGCCTTCTGCTGCTCCGGCGTGGCGCTCTTCTTCATCTGGTCGAACGATGAGGTCGGTGCCCTGTAGAGCACGAGAAACCTCTTCATGGTGACCGCTCCTCTAGAGGTGAGCGGTTGTAGCATTTGGCTCGTTGTCTTCCGCCGTCTCCCGCTGGCTGCCTCGTGCGTCGGTCACGATTCTCGTCGTGACGGCGTCGCTCCTCGCCTGGAAGGAGGGAGGAGGCGCCGACGCACGGACGCCCGCGCCGCACGTCGACGTGGTCGGCGCACCCACGGATGCGACGACCGGCCGAGGTGCGGCGGCGTACGAGGTGACCGCGCGCCTCGTCGACGCGCTGGGTACGGCGCACGTGCAGGTGCCGTCGCTCGCCGCGGCGCAGCCGTTCATGGGGCCCTACTGGCGCAAGATGCACGCTCCCTGGGCGCACCTCTCGGGCAGCGCAGCGCAGCTCGGGCTGACGCTGGCCATCCGCACGAGCCGCGCGCAGGAGAAGCAGGTGGCGGTTCCCACGACGGCCGGCGCCACGTGGGTGCCGCAGGCGCGCATCTGGAACATGAACGAGGGCAGCTTCGACCAGCGCGAGTGCATCTTCGCGCCCACCCCGGCGATGATGTCGTTCCCGCTCGACGTGCCGCCGCGCGCCCGCCTCCGGCTGTCGCCGGCCGTGCTGACGCCGGTGCCGCTGACGACGGTGTTCGACGTGTCGGTCGTGGACACCGGTGGCGGCGAGCAGTCGCTGAAGCACCTGCGCGTCGCGGGGGCCGACGCGCGCAAGTGGATCGACCTGGACCTGGACCTGGCGCCGTGGAGCGGTCACAAGGTGACCCTGGTGCTTCGCACGTCGACGGATGCCCCGGCGCCCGACGAGAAGCGGTGGACGCTGCCGGTGGCGGAGGAGGCCTCGCCCGACGGCGGCGTCGAGAACGCGCCCCCGGTCCCCCCGATGGCCCTGGCGCTCTGGGGCGATCCTGTCGTCGTCGCCGAGCAGCCGACGCGCGTGCCGTACAACGTGCTCTGGTTCGTCGTCGACGCCCTGCGGCCCGACGTCGTCGCCTCGCTTCACGACCCGGCCGAGGACGCGGCGAAGCTCTCGGCGCCCCGGCCGCCGCTCGATGCGCTGCTGCCGGCGGTGCCGGGGCTCCTCCCGAACATCGACCGCCTGGTCGCGCGCGGCGTGCACTTCACGCACGCATGGTCCGCCGGTACGTGGACGCGCGCCGGGACGCTGGCGATGCTCTCGGGCGCGCGCTCGGCCGAGCTGGGGATCGACACGCGCGACTGGGTCCTGCCGCCGGAGGCAGTGGCCCGCTACTACCACCCGGAGCCGCCGATGCTCCCGCTGCTCTTGCGGCGGGTGGGCGCCGACGCGACGGCCTTCGTGAACAACTTCTTCATGGCCGGCTACGTCCCCGTCGGCGTCGACATGGGGTTCGAACGCGTCACCGACCACCGCTACCGGACGCGCGACACCGACGCGATCGCGAGCGACACGCTCGCCTGGCTCGACGCCCACAAGGGCGACCGCTTCTTCCTCGTGGTGAACACCAACTCCCCCCACGAGCCCTACGACCCGCCGAAGGACCTCCTGGCCCGCGTCCCGCGCCCGCCCGCGGGACCGCGCGATGCCCAGGTGCGCGCCTACATGGCCGAGGCGGCGAAGGACGACGCCGCCATCGGTCGCATCCTCGACGCGGTCGACGCCATGGGGCTCGGCAGGTCGACGCTCGTCGTGCTGACGGCCGACCACGGCGAGACGCTCTCGGCGGCGCACGACGCCGTCGGCTTCGAGGACATGCCGATGCGCTTCCACCACGCCATCGGCAACTTCGAGGAGACGACGCGCATCCCCATCGTCCTGGCTCTGCCCGGCGTGCTCGAGGGCGGGCGCGCCGTGGCCGACCGGGTGCGCAACATCGACATCGCCCCGACGGTGCTCGAGCTCGAGGGCCTCGAGGCCGACCCGCGCATGAGCGGCAAGTCCCTCATGCCGCTCGTGCGCGGCGAGAAGGAGCCCGAGCCGCGCGTGGTCGTCACCGAGGGGCGCGGCACACGCGGCATCCTCTGGGACCGCTGGCACCTGGTCACCCACGAGGAAAGCGCCGACGACGAGCTCTACGACCTTCAGGACGATCCCGGGGAGCGCCACGACGTGGCCAAGCGGCCGCTCAACCGCGACGTCGTGGCCGAGCTGCGGGCGCGCCTCGATGCGGCCCTGGCCAACGTGAAGGCCGCCGACGCGAAGGACGCGGGCGGCGGGCCCACGACGGTGCCGGTCATCCACATGGTCTTCGCCGGGGCAGGGCGTGCCCACCGTGTGACGGGCACGATCACCGCCGGCGACGGCAAGCACGGAGTGACCCTTCACGTCGCCCCGGTCGGCCTGGCCGCCGACGTGGTGCGGCTCGACGGGCCCACGGCGACGTTCGCCCTGAGCACTGCGCCGGACGCCCTGGTCGGGCTCGACCTGCGTGTGGACCCCCCGGGCGCGCCCGTGTCGTGGAAGCTCTACCTCGACGACGGCGCCTGGCCCGATGCCGGCACGTACGCGGGCGCCTTCGGTCTGCCCGCCGTGGCATCCCGCACGGGCATCTCGGGCGACGACGCCCGCGCCGAGGCCTACGCGGCATCGACTCCGGTGATCGACCCGGCCCGCGACCTGGGGGTCTTCGTCACGCGCGACCGCCCGCAATCGGGGCCCGCCGGAGCACCCTCGAACCACACGCCGGAGGCGGCAGCCGAGATGCAGCAGGTCCTCCAGCAATGGGGGTACGCGCACGGGAGCCACTGACTCCGGGCATGCACTTGGACTAGTCTGCGCATCGATCCATGCGAGTCGGCGCCCTGCTCGCCCCCGATCTGAAGCAGCTCCTCAGGGAGGACCCGGAGCAGGTGCGCGAGCTGTTCGACGAGATCCACGCCGAGGACCTCGCCGACGTCGTGAGCGAGCTCGAGCCCGACGAGGCCGCCGAGCTGCTCGCGCGGATGCCCGCGGAGGACGCGGCGCCCATCTTCGAGCGCCTCGACGAGGAGGAGCAGGAGCACCTCGTCGAGACGATGCCGCCCGAGTCGGTGGCCCAGATCGCCAGCGAGATGGCGGCCGACGACCGCGCGGACCTCTTCAGCGCCCTGCCCGAAGAGATGGGCGAGCAGCTCCTCGAGAGGCTGCAGAGGGTCGATCCCGAGGCGGCGCAGGAAGTTCGCGACATCGAGAAGTGGCCGGAGACGAGCGCCGGCCACCTGATGACGACCGACTTCGTCCAGGTCTCCTCGCGCGCGCGCGTGGCCGAGGCGATGGACATCGTGCGCAAGCGCGCCAAGGAGCGCGAGGAGTTCGTCTACGTCGTCTACGTCGTCGACCAGGGGCGCCTGGCGGGCGTGGTCAGCCTGCGCGAGCTCATCATCCTGGAGGGCAACGTGGGCATCGCCGAGGTGATGCGCACGAACATCATCTCGGTGCCGCCGACGATGGACCAGGAGGATGTCGCGCGGCGCATGGCCAAGTACGACCTCAACGTCATGCCGGTGGTGGCGGACGACGGGCGACTGCTCGGGGTCATCACGATCGACGACGTCATCGACGTCCTCGTCCAGGAGCAAACAGAGGACGTGCAGAAGATCGGCGCCGTCGAGCCGCTCGACGTGCCGTACTTCCAGACGAGCTTCCTCACGTTCATCCGCAAGCGTGCCGGGTGGCTCATCATCCTGTTCATCGAGGAGTTCTTCACGCAGACCGCGCTGCGGTACTACGACCCCATCATGGAGGCCGTGCGGGGGGCGCTCCTCTACGTGCCGCTGCTCATCTCGGCGGGCGGCAACTCGGGGTCGCAGTCTTCGACGCTGGTCATCCGCGGCCTGGCGCTCGGCGAGATCAAGCTGCACGACTGGTGGCGCATCCTGATGCGCGAGGCCGCGATGGGCCTCGTCCTCGGATGCATGATCGCCGGCATCGCGATGGGCCGCGTGAAGATGTACCCGGACCAGTCGTGGCTGTTCGCGCTCACGGTGGGCATCACGGTCCTCTTCATCATCATCGCCGGCTGCACGGTGGGCTCCATGCTCCCCATCATCCTCAAGCGCGTCGGCATCGACCCCGCGACGAGCTCCACCCCGTTCATCGCGAGCCTCGTGGACACCATCGGCGTCATCATCTACGCCCACGTCGCCAACATCGTGATGCACGACGTGATCGCCGCCGCCCAGGCCCACGGCGCCGCCCCCTGACCGGCGCCCGCAGCGTGATGGCCGCATGCCACGATCCAGAGGTGGACGACGCAGCGCGAGCGCGAGCCGCGGCAAGGCGCGGCCGGATGGTGGGTGGCGTCGCGCGGTCGTTCGCCGAGATGGACGAGCTCTCGGCCGCCTGGTGGGCTCGAATGAAACCCGAGGAGCGACTCGAGTGCGTCTTCGACACGTACGACGAACAGATGCGTTTCAAGGACCCCAGCCATGAAGCTGCCTCCCGACTTCAGAGAGCTGTTGGAGGAGTTCGCCCGCGAAGGGGTTGAGCACGTCATCGTCGGGGGCTACGCGTTCTCGTTTCACGCGGAGCCGCGCGCGACGAAGGATCTGGAGCGGCGCTGCGAATCGATGGATCGGCGCTTTCGACGACGGCAGCGGCTGTGAGAACTCGGGCAGCGGCGATTTGGACGACGGGAGCCGCCGTGAGAATTGAAAGAGCGGCGATTTCAACGCAGGGAACCGCTCCCCGAGTCGAAAGAGCGGCGATTTGAATGCTGGCAGCGGCTCCCAGAACCGAGAGAGCGGCGATTTGAAGAGCGGGAGCCGCTCTTTCGACTGAAAGGGCGACGATTGGAAGACCGGGAGCCGCTCCCTCGATTCAAAGAGCGGCTCCCGCAAGGCACACAGCCGCTCCCGCAATTCAAGGAGCCGCTCTCTTGGTCGGAGAGGTGCCGGAGGGCGTTCGATGTGCGTGTGCCGCTCTATTCCAGGCGGACAAGGCCCGCGCCGTCCGGCACGCCGCTGCGAAGGCGCGGGTCCCTTGGGACCAGATAGCCGCCGTGCTCGGTCATGTCGGGGTCCTCGCGCATCCAAGCCCAGAGCTGGCCCTGCATGCGGGCGAGGATGTCGGGGTGGGCGGCGGAGACGTCGTGGGTCTCTGCGGGATCGTCCGTGGTGTCGAAGAGCATCCAGCGGGCGCCGGTGCGGGTCGGGATGTAGAGGAGCTTCCAGCGGCCGTCGCGGACCATGCGGTGCTTGGCGACGATGGTCAGCGGGCGCATGGCGCTGGAGAGGACGATCTCGTCGCCGTGCTGGGTGTCGACCTCGGTCAGCCGCGCGATGCCGGGGTAGGGGAGACGGAGCTCCGACGGGAGGCCCGGGATGTCCTCGGTGAACCATAGGCCCGTCTCGGCGTAGGCGGGGCGGGCGGCGAGGGCTTGGCCGTCGAGCGCGGGGATGAGGGAGCGGCCGTCGAGGTCCGCGGGGGCATCCACGCCGGTGAGCGCGTAGAGCGTCGGGGCGAGGTCGACGTCGCGCGTGATGGTCGGCTCGCGGTGGGGCTGCGCGTGGCGCGGATCGATGATGGCCAGCGGGACGTGGGTGCCTTCGTCACCGAAGAGGTGATCGCCGTGGCCCACGCCGTGGCCGCCGTCCCAGAGGGTCTCGCCGTGGTCGGCCGTCACGACGACCACGGTGCGGCCCGCGGCGCCGTCGCTCTGGAGGGCGTCGATCATCCACTGGGCGGCGTCGTCGATCGCGGACACGGCTCCGTCGTAGAGGCCGCGCACCTGCGCCTGGTCGCGCGCGTCGGCGGGCGCGTCGCTGCCGAGGCCGACGGGGCGGTCGTACTTGTAGCGGCCGCGGTAGGCCGGATCGGTGAAGCGGCGGTAGTAGGGCCACGGAGCGGCGTAGGGGAAGTGCGCCGTGGAGAAGAAGACGACGAGGAAGAAGGGCCCGCGCGACTCGAGGCGGCGCATCGTGCGGATCGCGTCGCGCGCGAGCATGGCCGGGTCGGCCGCGTCGTTCATCTCGCGCATCACGGGGAAGGCGCCGCGGCCGCCGTGCGTGTGGAGGAACGGCATGAGCGGGGCCTCGCGCTCGAGGGCGCGCTGGCGAACGAGCTGACGGAAGTCGAACTCGGGCACGTCCACCGTGCCGAACCCCAGATCGATGCGCGAGAAGATGTCGCCCGCGTAGTCGCTGACGACTGCGGTCGTGTAGCCGGCGCGCGCGAGGCGCTCGGGGAGCGCGTCGAAGTCGTGGGCGCGCTCCGCCCACGTCGGGAACATCGACCGGATGCCGTGGTGGTGCGGATAGCGCCCCGTGAGCAGCGTGACCCACGAGGGGAAGGTGCGCGGGAGCGAGACGTAGGCGCTGTCGAAGCGCGTGCCGCGCGCCGCGAGGGCCGTCAGGTGCGGGGCCGTGCGTGCATCGAGTCGGTCGTTGCGCAGCGAGTCCGCCGCGAGGACGAGCACGTTGGGGTGCGACGCATCGGCTGCAGGCGCGGCGCTCGCCGCCGGCACGCGGGTGAGCGACGCGAGACATGCGATGACCGCCGCGACGCCGGCGGTCTCCCACGGCCGCGTCCGGACGAGGTGCACGAGACGCGCCCCGCGATCGAGCCACTGCGACGGGCTTCCGCCGATCCACGCGACGATCGCGAGCACCGCGAGCGCGATGACGCCGTTCGGCCCGAGCACGTCGCTCGCCAGCACCTGCACGGTGCGCCGGAGCCCCCCGTGCGCGTACCACGCGTCGACGTAGAGCGACGGATCGTGCGCCATCCCCCACCACACGATGGCCCCGTGCAGCGCGGCTACGAGCATCAGCACGATGGCCGTCTCCCACACGACCGACCGCGCCGGCCCCGCGCGCCGCGTGAGCGTGTCGCGCGCCGCGAGCATCGCCCACGCGATGCACCCGAGCACCGCGCCGATGGCCACGGACGCCGCGAGCACCGCCACGCCGATGCGCGTGATCTCGTGCCCGAACCGCGCGTGCACCAGCGCCTCGAGCTGCCTCGCCTGCGCCCCGCCCGCCCGCTCGTCCACCGTGGGGCTGCGCGCCGCCCAGGCCGCCGCCGCCAGCACGTACACGGCGCCGACGAGTGCGGGGTGTGCGACGGTCCGGGTCAGATCGATTCGTTTCATCCCACGAGCGCCCGCACGAGCGGCCGCGGCCTCGGGTCGCGCGGGGACACCTCGGCCGACAGGTCCGCGATCTTGCGCCCGATGGCGTTGATCGCATCGCGCGGCAGCTTCTCCCTCGCCCCGTACGGCGCTTCCCCGTGCTCGCAGAAGAAGGTACGGCACCCGAACGGCCGCGACGCGTAGATGCGGCAGCGCCCCTCGGGCGACAGCAGCGGGCACGGCCTGAGCTCGGCCATCGGGAGCTTGCGCGGATCCCGCGGCGTCACGCTGGCGGCGCGCATCGCGTGGCGCACCTCCTCGAGCTCGACCGCCGTGGGATACGGCTCCCGCCCCGTCACGCCGAAGTGACAGCACTGCGCCTCGGGCGTCCCGCCGACCCCCGAGCGCGAGCAGGCGCAGGTCCAGCCGGCGAGCAGCTCGTCCACCTCGGCATACAGCGCGAGCAGACGCGCCCGGTGGGGGGACCGGTTCCATTCGCGGGAGGGGCGCTGCACGTTGCTAGAGTACCAGGCGATGGATGAAGCCTCCCGTCCCGCGCTGCGTCCGGTCGAGTCAATCGTCGTGCCGGACCGTGAGCACGGGCGCGTGCTGGTCCTGCGCGACACGCAGGGCGTGACCGAAGCCAACGCCGTGCTCCCCCCGGTCCTCGTGCCCATCGTGGCGCGCTTCGGGGGGCGCCTCACGTGCGCCGAGATCGCCCGCGAGGCGTCGCGCGAGATCGGCTCCGAGGTGCCCGTCGAGGTCGTCGTGCGTCTCGCCTCCGAGCTGGAACGCGGACTCTTCCTCGAGGGGACGACGTTCCGCGAGGCGAAGCAGCGCGTGGAGCGCGAGTTCGCCGAGTCCTCGGTGCGCGCGGCGACGCACGCGGGCGGCGCGTACCACGGGGACCGCTCGAAGCTGCGGCGCTACATCGACGAGTCGTGCCTGGCGATGGCCAACGGGACGTCGCGCGCGAAGAACGGCACGATGGTCGGGCTGATCTCGCCGCACATCGATCCGTGGCGCGGCGCCGTCGGATACGGGCACGCGTACAGCTCGCTCGCGGCGACGCTGCCCGAGGAGGTCGAGACGTTCGTCGTCTTCGGCACGTCGCACGCCCCCATGCGCGAGCCGTTCGCCCTCTGCCGAAAGGCGTTCCAG
>Ga0335082_10001722_pt1 | contig 23378 bp, 26 predicted proteins | sample Lox_Sample_41_FD_206718 | JGI IMG/M metagenome (GOLD analysis project Ga0335082, IMG submission 206718) | Soil microbial communities from Loxahatchee National Wildlife Refuge, Florida, United States - Lox_Sample_4.1 | ecosystem: Environmental > Terrestrial > Soil > Wetlands | place: USA...
GCGCGCACGGCAATGCTGGCCTCGCGCTTCAATACGATGCTGTCGATCCCGATGCTCTACGGCATGGTGTCGGCGCATCTGCCGACCGCCTGGTAGCGCGCGGTCGGCCGCGGCGCTGGCCTACGCTATCGCGATGAGGGCCGCCGCAACCCGGCGGCCCTCGGCCATCAGGACATTATAGGTCCGGCACGCGGCGCCGGTATCCATCGGCTCCATGACCACGCCGAGCTCGCGGAAGGCCTGACGCAGGCCGGGCGGCAGCGGCGCCATGCGCGCGCCGCAACCCACGAGCAGCAGATCGACGGCGCCCGCGCGCGCGGCGTCCGCCACCGCAGCCAGGCTTTCGATCGTGGCGCCGGCGATATCCGGGGCCGCCCAGGCCGTGGTGCGGTCGGTCAGGACGAGGATCGCGCCTTCGAAGACCTGGCCGCTGACCCGGAACCGCCCGCCGCCGTAGGATTCGACGATCTGTCGCCCGGCTGGGATGAGCGGCGTGACGTCCATGAGCGCGGCTAAGGCCGGCTCGCGGCCTTCTCGGCGTCGGGCCGCAGGGTGCCGACCTTGTCGCGCCGCAGATTCATGTAGATCAGCATCGGCGAGGCGACGCAGATCGTCGAATAGGTGCCGATGACGATGCCCCAGGTCATGGCCAGGGCGAAGCCGCGCAGCACTTCGCCGCCGAAGAACAGGATGGCGAGCACGGACAGCAGGGTCAGGCCGCTGGTCATGACCGTTCGCGACAGCGTGCGGTTGATCGACATACTCAGCAGCTCGCCCAGCGGCATCTTCTTGTAGCGGCGAAGCTCCTCGCGGATGCGGTCGTAGATCACGACGGTGTCGTTGACGGAGTAGCCGGCGATCGTCAGCACCGCCGCCACCGTCGTCAGGTCGAACTGCCAGCCGATCAGCGCGAACAGGCCGACGGTCGTGATGCAGTCATGGAACAGGGCGACCAGGCAGTTGACGCCGAACTGCCATTCGTAGCGGAACCAGACGTAGAGCATGATGCCGAACAGCGCGAGCGCCGTGGCGAGAATCGCGTCGTGGATGAGTTCGCTTCCGACCTTGGGCCCGACGAACTCCGTACGATCATAGGTGTAGCCGGGCCCGAGCGCGGTCTTGACCGCCGCGATGGCGCGTTGCTGCGCCTCCTGCTCGGCATAGACGGGCGCCAGCCTGTCCAGCTCGTCCTTCGAGATGCCCTTCCGTTCGGTCTTCAGCTTGTCCGCGGCCGCCGCAAGATCCTGTGGACTGTAGGCCTGGTGCTGCAGCCGGATGAGGACGGTCTCGGGCTTGCCGAACTGCTGCAGCGCGGCCTCGCCGAGGGACAGCTGCTCCAGTTGGGAACGGAGCTTGCCGAGATCCGCCGGCTCGGGAGCGGTGACTTCCATCAGGATGCCGCCCGCGAAATCGACGCCGAAGTTGAGGCCCTTGAAGGCGATCAGCAGGATCGATCCGACCACCATGATGAGCGAGAACGCGAACGTGATCTTGTGATAGCGCATGAAATCGATGCGCGTGTCATGGGGTATCAGGTGCAGTCCGTGATACATCGGGCGACCTCAGATCGGCAGCACTTGCGGCCGCGCGCGCCGCAGCCAGAGGACAATCTGCAGGCGCGTGACCACGACCGCCGTGAACAGCGAGATGATGGTGCCGAGGATCAGGGTCACGGCGAATCCCTTCACCGTCCCCGAGCCAAACATCCACAGGAAGCCGGACGAGATGATCGTCGTCAGGTGCGAGTCGAAGATGGTCCAGAAGGCATGGCGGTAGCCGGCGTCGATGGCCATCACCGGCCGTCTCGCGGCGCGGATCTCCTCGCGGATGCGTTCATGGATCAGCACGTTGGCGTCGACCGCGATGCCCAGCGACAGCACCATGCCGGCGATGCCGGGCAAAGTCAGCGTCGCCTGCAGCAGCGACATCGAGGCCACCAGGAGAATGAAGTTGAACATCAGCGCGATGTTCGTGAAGACGCCGAACAGGCCATAGGTGATCAGCACGGCCACGACGACCAGGGCCAGCCCCATGACGCTCGCGAGCTTGCCCGTGGCGATCGAGTCCGCTCCCAGCTCGGCGCCGACGGTGCGCTTCTCGAGCACGGTGAGGGGGGCCGGAAGGGCGCCGGCCCGCAGCTGGACGGCCAGATCGTGGGTCTGCTGCGGCGTGAACTGCCCCTCGATAAAGCCGCGCCCGCCGGGAATCGGCTCGTTGATCCGGGGTGCGCTGATGACCTCGTTGTCGAGGACGATGGCGAAGCGGCGGCCCACGCCGTCCGTCGTCGCGCGGGCGAACTTCCGCGCCCCCGAGGAATCGAACTCGAAGTTCACGATCGGCCGGCCGTTGGTTGGATGCGTTCCCGCCTGGGCGTCCAGCAGGTTCTCGCCGGTCAGGATGACGCGCGTCTCGATGACCTCGAAGCCGCCGTCCTTGGAGGGTAGCGCGATGGTCCCAGGCGGCAGGTTGGTCGGCTTCTGCTGCGACGGACCGGCGATCTGATTGGAGACGAAATGGAACGTCATCTTGGCCGTCTTGCCGATCAGCTCCTGCAGGTGCGTAGGATCGCCGACGCCCGGCAGCTGGACGATGATGCGGTCGTCGCCCTGGCGGATGATGGTCGGCTCCCGGACGCCCTCGAGATCGATACGCCGGCGCACGATCTCGATCGACTGCTCGATGATCTGCCCCTTCAGCTGCCGGATCTCCTGGTCGGAGAACGAGCCCGTGAGCTTGCCGCTGTCATCGGCCTGCACCGTGACCCCGATGGGCGAATCGCGCAGCAGCGAGAGCACGTGGTCCCGGGTGCTGGGGTCGGTAAGCTGGGCCGTGACGGTGTCGTTGGCGACCGCCAGCCCCGTGTAGTTGATGGTGTTCTTGCGGAGGACGTCCCGCAGGCTGTCTTTCGCCGATTCGAGCCGTTCGCGCACGACGGCGTCGATATCGACCTGGAACAGCAGGTGCGAGCCGCCCTGCAGATCCAGCCCGAGGTTGATGCGGCCATGCGGCAGCCAGCCCGGCAGCGCATCGGCTTGTTGCTGCGTCAGCAGATTGGGCGCGGCGAAGATGATGCCCAGCACGAGGATGGCGAGCGTCAGCCAAGTCTGCCATTTCGAGAAATTGACCATGGCGTCGTGCGCGTATTTGCTAGGTCCCGACGATCTCCGCGTGGAGCGTCAGGACTTCGTCGTCTCGCGCGTCTCCTCCGGCTCCGATTCCGCCTCTTGCTCCTCGTCGGCCTCGTCCTCCTCCTCGCGCTTTTCGTCGCGCTTGCCGGCCGGTTGCGCCGGCGCCGTGCGCGACGGGATGTCGGCGATGGTCGATTTCACGACCTTGACCTTGACGCCCTCGGCGATCTCCACCTGCACGTAATTGTCGTCCAGCACCTTGGTGACCATGCCCACAATGCCGCCGCCGGTCACGACGCGGTCGCCGCGGCGCACGCTCGAAAGCAGGGCCTTGTGCTCCTTCGCCTTCTTTTGCTGCGGCCGAATCAGGAGGAAGTAGAAGACGACGAAGATGGCGACGATCGGGAGCAGTTGCACCATGCTGCCGAAGCCGGCGGCGCCATCCGCGGCACCTGCGGTCTGGGCATAGGCGGTGGAAATGAACATTCAGGTCTCCCGATCCCTCGTCGCGGGGGCGGACTATAGCGGCCCAGCCCTGGATTGCAATGTTACTGCAACGGTCAGGCCTAGGCCGCGGGATCGCCTGCTAAATTGACCGCCCGCCCCACTGTGGGTAGGGTCGCCGTGACCGAGCGACGCAACAGCCGCCAGCCATGAGCGACCCCGAAATGCTTCCTCTCCTGCGCACGATCGCCGAGGCCCTCGAACGCTTGGCGCCGCGGCGGCCAGCCGGCGCGGCTCTGGAGGCGGCGGACGCCTTCATCTGGCATGCCGACGGGGGCTGGCTCGAGCCGGTGGCGCAGGTGAACCGCGTCGAGCTTGGCCTGCTGCGGGGCGTGGATCGCGCCCGCGACATTCTGCTCGACAACACGCGCCGGTTTGCCGTCGGGCTGCCCGCCAACAATGCCCTGCTGTGGGGCGCACGCGGCACGGGGAAGAGCTCCTTGGTCAAGGCGGCGCATGCCGCGGTCAACGCCGAGAGCCGGAGCAACGGAACGGCCGCGATCGCGCTGGTCGAGATCCATCGCGAAGACCTGGCGTCGCTCCCGGTCCTGCTCAAGATGCTGCGTGAGAGCGCGCGGCGCTGCCTGCTGTTCTGCGACGACCTGTCGTTCGACAGCAGCGACACCAGCTACAAGTCGCTGAAGGCGGTGCTCGAGGGCGGCATCGAAGGGCGGCCGCGCAACGTCGTGTTCTACGCCACGTCGAACCGCCGCCACCTGATGCCGCGCGAGATGATCGAGAACGAGCGCTCGACGGCGATCAACCCGTCGGAAGCAGTCGAGGAGAAGGTGTCGTTGTCGGACCGCTTCGGCCTGTGGCTGGGGTTCCACCACTGCGACCAGGAGACCTATTTCGCGATCATCGAGGGCTACGCCCGCCACTACGCGTTGGACGTGCCGATCGAGACCTTGCGCGCCGACGCCAACGAATGGTCGGTGACGCGCGGCGCGCGCTCGGGCCGCGTCGCCTGGCAATTCATCCAGGATCTGGCCGGGCGTCTGGGGCGACGTCTGGACTGACGCAGCCGCTACGAGCCGAGATACTTGAGCGGATCGACGGGATCGGTGCCCTTGCGCAGCTCGAAATGCAGCTGCGGCGCGGAGACGTTGCCGGTGCTGCCGATCTGCGCGATGGCCTGGCCGCGCTTCACCTTCTCGCCGCGCTTGACTAGCAGCTTCTCGTTGTGGGCGTAGGCCGTGACCCAGCCGTCGGCGTGGCGGATCAGCAGCAGATTGCCGAAGCCGCGCAGCTCGTTGCCGGCGTAGGCCACGACGCCGTTGTCGGCCGCTATGACGGTCGCGCCCTCGGGCGCGGAGATGTTGATGCCGTCGTTGTTGAGGCCGCCCTTCTTCGGGCCGAAGTTCGAGATCACCTTGCCCTGCACCGGCCACAAGAAGCGCTCGCCGCCGCGCGGCGACGGGACCGGCTCCGGCGGGAGGGCGGCCATCTCGGTGTTGGCTTGCTTCGCAGCCGCGGTCGCACCGGCAGTCGGCTTCTGTGGCGCGGACGCCGGATTGACGGCCGTGGTCGCGGGTGACGTGCTCTCGGCCGTCGAGGGCGCTGTGTTTTGAGGCTCCGCGGGCGCGCTGCTCTCCGGCTTTGAGGGCTCGGCGGACTCGGATTTCTGGGTTACCGCCGCTGATTGCGCGGGCGGCTGCTGTTTTGGAGCCCGCTGCGCCGTGGGCGACGACAGCTGCTCGACCGTCATCGATCCGCCCGTGGTGGCGTTCGCACTCGTGGGGGCGGTGGACGGATCCAACTGCCCCGGCGGGATCTCCGCCAGGTTGGCGTCGATGCGGCCCGGCAGCGTGAGCCGCTGGCCGGGCTTGAGCGCATAGGGGGGCCTCAGGCCGTTGATGCTGACGAGGCTGCTCTGGTCGACCCCATAGATCCGGGAAATCGCCAGCAGGGTATCGCCAGCCTGCACCACATGCTCCTGGCGCATCGGCACCTGCAGGCGTTGGCCGGCCACCAGCCGATAGGGCGGCTTCAGTCCGTTCGTCTCGATCAGCGTGCGTACGGGAACGCCGAAGCGCTGGGCCACGCCGTAGACGGTATCGCCGGGAAAGGCGCTGTAGGTGCCTGCCCCCTCGGCGCCGGCGGCGGGCGCCATTGCCGTTGGCGCGGGTGCAGCCGGCCCGGGCGCCTCTGCCTCCCCTTCGGGGCGACCAGAGAAGTTGCAGCCGGCAAGCATCAGGAACGCAGCGGCGACAGCGCCTCGCGCGAAGCAACGTCGTGCCCTGCGGATGCCGCTCATGCGCCGGCCCCGCGCCGACGATGACCACCGGCGGCTGCGGCCTCTTCCTCCGGCAGCGCGCCGGAAATGAGCGGTACGAAGCGGACGGCGCACAGCCGGTGCGGCTCGAAGCCGCTCTCCGTGCGCGTGATGCGGTACAGTTCCTGGTCGCCGCGCTCCGGGCCGATCGGGATCACCAGATGGCCGCCGACGGCCAGCTGGTGGACGAGCGTCTCCGGAACCTCTGAGGCGGCGGCGGTCACGATGATGCGGTCGAAGGGCGCCTGCTCTTTCCAACCGAGACTACCGTCGCCGTGCTTCGTGACGATATTGTGGCGCCGAAGCGCCGCCAAGCGCTGCTCGGCCTCTTTCAGCAAGGGCTTATGGCGTTCGATCGTGTAGACGCGGCGCGCGAGGCGCGACAGCACGGCGGTCTGGTAGCCGGAGCCGGTGCCGATCTCCAGCACCTTGTGGCGCGACTTCAGCTCCAGCGCCTGTGTCATGACTGCCACGACCTCCGGCTGGCTCAGGGTCTGGCCGTGCCCGATCGGGAGCGTGCGGTTCTCATAGGCCTGATCGAGGAAGGGCTGCGGCACGAAGGCTTCGCGCGGAATGCGCTCGATCGCCGCTAGCACCGCGGTGTCGGTGATGCCCGACTGGCGCAACATCATGATGAGCCTGATCTTGCGCGCCGCCAGGTTCACGCGAACGCCTTCTTGAGCTTGGAGAGCGCAGCGCCGTGCGTGAGATCCAGATGCAGCGGCGTCACGGAGATAGCGCCGGCCCGCGTCGCCGCCAGGTCGGTATCGGGGCGGAGCGCTTCGTCGCTGAGGAAGTCGCCGATCCAGAGATAGGGCCGGTTGAGCGGGTCCTTGATCGGCACGATCTCGATGCCGGAGGCGCGCCGGCCCTGGCGGACGACCTGCACGCCCTTGACCTCCGCCGGGGGCACGATCGGAAAGTTCACGTTCATCAGCACGCCGCGCGGCCACTCGACCGAGGTCAGCTTACGGATAACGTCCGCAGCGAACGTCTCGGCGCTGTGCCACTTGATGACCGTGCCCTCGCGCAACTGGCTGAGGGCGATCGAGGGGATATCCAGCAGCGTGCCTTCCATCGCGGCCGCGATCGTGCCGGAATAGGTGACGTCCTCGCCGAGGTTGGCGCCGCGGTTGACGCCCGACAGCACGAGATCGGGACGCCGCTTCGGAATCAGGTGATTGACGGCGAGGAGCACGCAATCGGTCGGCGTACCATCGACGGCGAAGCGGCGCGAGGAGAGGCGGCGCACCTGCAGCGGCCGCCGCAGGGTGAGCGAGTGGGCGGCGCCGCTCTGCTCGACTTCCGGCGCCACGACCCAGACATCCTTCGACAGGCCGCGCGCCACCTTCTCCAGCACGCTGAGGCCGGGCGCATTGATCCCGTCGTCGTTGGTGACGAGGATGCGTGCCTTGGCGAGGTTGAGCGGCGCGTCAAACACCGGGGCCGATCACCTTCAACCCGCCCGTATAGGGCACGAGCGCGTCGGGCAGCACGACCGAACCGTCCGCCTCCTGATAGTTCTCGATCAGCGTGCGGCCGATCGCCAAGCCTGAGCCGTTGAGGGTGTGGACGAAGCGCGTGCCCTTGTCACCGGCCTTGCGGAAGCGCGCCTTCATGCGGCGAGCCTGGAACTCGCCGCAGTTGGAGCAGCTGGAGATCTCGCGGTAGGTCCCCTGCCCCGGCAGCCACACCTCGATGTCGTAGGTCTTCTGCGAGGCGAAGCCCATGTCGCCGGTGCAGAGCGTGACGACGCGGTAGGGCAGGCCGAGCCGCTTCAGCACCTCCTCCGCGCAACCGGTCATGCGCTCATGCTCGGAAGCAGAGTGATCGGGATGGGCGATGCTCACCAACTCCACCTTGCTGAACTGATGGACGCGGATCATGCCGCGCGTATCCTTGCCGGCGGCGCCGGCCTCGGAGCGGAAGCAGGGCGTGTGTGCGGTGAAGCGCAGCGGCAGCACGCTCTCGTCGAGGATCTCGTCGGCGACGAGGTTGGTGAGCGGCACCTCGGCGGTCGGGATCAGCCAGAAGCCCTCGCGCGTGCGGAACAGGTCTTCGCCGAATTTCGGCAGGTTGCCGGTGCCGTAGGCGGTCTGATCGTTCACCAGGAACGGCGGGAGAATCTCCTGGTAGCCGAACTCGCGGGAGTGGATGTCGATCATGAAGGCCGCGAGAGCACGCTCGAGCCGCGCCAGCGCGCCCTTCAGCACGACGAAGCGTGAGCCCGCGAGCTTGGTGGCAGCGGCGAAGTCCATCAGCCCCAGCTTCTCGCCGATGTCGAAATGCTGCTTCGCCGTAAAGGGGAAGTTGCGCGGATTGCCGTGGCGGCGGATCTCGACATTGGCGTCGGCGTCCGCGCCGTTCGGCACGTCGGCGGCCGGCAGGTTCGGAATACCCGCCAGGATCTGCTCGAGCTCGGCTGCCGCCGCCTGCTCTTCGGCCGTAGCCGCCTCCATGGCGTCCTTGAGTTGGGCGACCTCGGCCATCAGGGCGGTGGCGTCCTGGCCTTTGGACTTGGCGGCGCCGACTTGGCGCGAGACGTCGTTGCGGCGCTGCTGATGCTCCTGCAGGCGCGTCTGGGCCGCGCGCCGCCTGGCATCCAGGGCGAGAATCTCCGCCGACTGCGGCGGCAGGCCGCGTCGCTTCAGTCCGTTATCGAAGGCCGCGGGATCATCGCGGATTTGTCTGAGATCGTGCATCCCCGCCTATCCCAACCCGATTCGCGCCTTGGCGAAAGGGCCGTCTATATACGGCGGGGGATGGCCCGGCGTCCACCGGGCGCTATTGGGCGGGGGTTACGGCCGTGCCCTCGCTGCGTTTGGCGTCGTCGTTGCCGTCCTCGTCTTCCTTCTCGCTCTCGCGCATGCGGCGTTCGCGGTCGCGTTCGACCCAGACCGACAGCCAGACCGAAATCTCGTAGAGCGCGACCAGAGGCACGGCGAGGCTCATCATGCTGATCGGATCGGGCGGCGTGAAGATCGCCGCCACCACGAAGACGACAACGATGGCGTAGCGCCGCTTCTGCTTCAGCGTATCCGAGCCGATGATGCCGACGCGCGTGAGCAGCGTGAGCAGCACGGGCATCTGGAAGCAGAGCCCGAAGGCGAAGACCAGCTGCATCATCAGTGAGACATACTCGCCCACCTTGGGCAGCAGCTCGAGCGCGGGATGGTCCGGAGTCTCGGGGAACTGGAAGCTGATGAAGAACTGCCACGCATAGGGGACGAGCACGTAGTAGAGCAACGCCGCACCCATCGCGAACAGGATCGGCGTCGCCACCAGGAACGGCAGGAAGGCCGCCTTCTCGTGCTTGTAGAGGCCGGGCGCGACGAAGGCCCAGATCTGCGCGGCGACGAACGGAAAAGCGAGCACCATTGCGCCGAAGAACGACAGCTTCACGCGGACGAAGAACGGCTCCGTCAGGCTCGTATAGATGAACTGCTGCAGATGCTGGTGGAACTTGGCAAACCACGCCGCGTCCAGCGGCTGCATCAAGAACAACAGGATATCGTTCGAAACGAACCAGCAGCCGAAGAAGGCGATGACGACGAAGATGGCTCCGTAGAACAGGCGTTGGCGCAGCTCGATCAAGTGATCGAGCAGCGGCATCTTCTTGGCTTCGTTCGGATCCTCTTCCGACTCGCTCTTCTTAGCCATGGATCAGGCGCTCTTCTCGGGCCCCGCAGACGCCGCTACGGGAGAGGAGGCCGGCGTTCCTTCGCCGGCCGGCCGGTCGCCGGCGGCGTCGGACGGAATGCCGCCATTGGTCGCAGGTTTGGCTGGCGCCGCGATCGTCTGGGTGGGCGCATTCGTCTCCTTGATATCGGTAAGGGCCTGCTTGACCTCCCCGGTTGGGTCGACCGATTCCTCGACATCGCGAGCGATCTTGCGGCGGGCTTCCTCGACGGCCTGCTTGGCTTCGTCCAGCTCCGCCTGGCGAATCATCTCGTCGACACCCGACTGGAACTCACGGGCCAGCTTGCGTGCCTGCTTCGTCCAGTAGGCGAACGTCTTGAGTGCGCCCGGTAGCTCTTTGGGCCCGATGACGACGAGCGCCACCACGCCGATGATGAGCATCTCGGACCAGCCGATATCGAACATTTACCGACGCACCCGTTCTTCGCCCATGGAGCCCCCGCGCCCCGTTCCGGCGCGCGCTCGTGGCTGCCCGAACTCCCGCCCAGCGTGTTAGCCGGGCGCCTTGTCCTGCTCGATGACCTTGGCGTTCTCGCCTTCGGCCGTCTTGGTCTTGTCGTCTTCCTTCAGGCCCTTCTTGAAGGCATTGATGCCCTTGGCGAAGTCGCCCATGATCTGGGTGATCTTGCCGCGGCCGCCGAAGAGCAGCAGTACGACGACCAACACGAGCATCCAGTGAATCCAGCTTAGACCGCCCATGGAATTCTCCTCGAAACCCTTGCTTTCCTTGGTATTTCCGGAAAAGCAGCCATTCGTCGGCGGACTATCGCAAATCCCGGGCGTCGCCGCAACGATGGTTGCCGGTGGCAGACTAGCTATTTGGGGCGCCGGAACTGGCGATTCAAAGGCCTAGCGACGGATATTTGAGCCTCTAAAAGAGCGCTCATTCCTCTTCGGGCAGGTCGCCGAGAGTAGCAACGAGGGCGGCCTCGTCGAGGGCGTCGGCCGGCTCCTCACGCTCCTCGTCGTCGGCCGGGTCGGCGCCATTGCTGTCTTGGATGCTCGTGCGGGCCGTGTCGGAGAGGGCCTGCGCCCCCAGCGTGGAGATGGCTGAGCGGACATCCAAGAGCCCAGCGGCGCGCAACTCCTCGACCCCGGGCAGCGCCTCGACGCTCTCCAGTCCGAAATGGTCGAGAAACGCGTCGCTCGTCACCCAGGTGACGGGGCGGCCGGGCGTGCGCCGGCGCCCCTTGGGCCGTACCCAGCCGATCTCCAGCAGCGTGTCTAGCGTGCCTTTCGACAGGGCCACGCCGCGCACCTCTTCGATCTCGGCGCGGGTTACCGGCTGGTGGTAGGCGATCACCGCCAGCGTTTCGATTGCCGCCCGCGACAGCCGGCGATGCACCTTCTGCTCGATCTGCAGCCGTTGACCCAGGTCCGCGGCCGTGCGGAACGCCCACTTGCCGTCGACCTGGACGAGGTTAACGCCGCGGTTCGCATAGAGGCCGCTCAGCTCCTGCAACAGGGCGGCGACGTCGGTCCCTTCCGGCAGCCGCGCCGCGAGGCCCGTCTGCGGCACCGGCTCGGCCGATGCGAAGATCATGGCCTCGAGGAGTCGGATCTGCTGAAAGCGCTCGTCGCTCATTCCTTCTTCACCTGAACGGGGCGGAGATAGATCGGCCCGAAGACGCCATCCTGGCGAACCTCGGCGCGGCCGGACCGGACGACCTCGAGCGACGCGGCGAAGGTCGCCGCGACGGCCGAGCGGCCGCGCAGGCCCTCGTTCCAGTCGGGCGGCAGAAAGCTTATCAGGGTCTGCCAGTCAAGGCATTGGCCGAGCATCTCGCTCAGGCGCTGGAGCGCATCGTCCATCGAGTAGATGTCGGTCGGCAGGATCCGCAGCATGCCGCCCTGCTTCCGATTCGCGATGCCCCCATAGGCGCGCAGCAGATCGTAGAGCTTGACGGCGTAGACGGGCGTGCGGACGACTGCAATGGGTTCGGGCGCGCCGCGCGCGAAGAAGTCGTGGCCGAGTTGCGGCAGCGCCATCAGCTTGCCCGAGACGGCGCGCATGGCCTCCAGGCGCTGCAGCTGGAACGCCAGGGCAGCCGCCATCTGCGCACCCGTGGGCTCGCCGTCGACGGTCTCCGGCTCCGGCAGCAGAAGGCGCGACTTCAGGTAGGCCAGCCATGCCGCCATGACGAGATAGTCGGCCGCCAGCTCGAGCCGCAGGCGACGCGCCCGCGCCACGAACGCCAGATACTGATCGGCAAGGTCGAGGATCGAGATCTTCGTGAGATCGACCTTCTGGTCGCGCGCCAAGTTCAGCAGCACGTCGATCGGGCCCTCGTAACCATCGAGATCGAGCATGAACTGCGAGTCGCTGGAGTCGCTCGTCGCGGGGTCGTCGAAGGCGTCTTCGTAAAGCGTGCCGGGCGACATCGTGCGTCTCAATCCAGACCGGTGAGAGGCCACAGGAGCTTCCAGAGATACTGCACGGGATGATGCATCATCCAGCCAATTATATCGACATTGATCCCGAGGTTGCGGCCGATCAGAGGCGGCAGCACGATGACGGCGAGCACCAGCAGAAGCCCGAATCGGAAGAGCCGCCCATAGAGCTGGGCGAGCGGCTGGGGAAGCAGTCCCAGCAACACCCTGCTGCCGTCGAGCGGCGGTATCGGGAGGAGATTGAACACCGCCAGCGAGATGTTCAGGGTCATGGAGTTGACCAGCGTGTGGCCGGTCCAGTTCCTGGCCTGGTCGGGCAGAGCGAAAACGGCGTTGATCAGGACGGCCGAAGCCAACGCGATCAAGAGATTGGCCGCCGGTCCTGCAGCGGCCACGAAGATCGAGTCGCGGCGCGGGTTGCGCAGGTTGCGGAACTGCACCGGAACCGGCTTCGCGTAGCCGAAGAGGAACGGCGATCCCGACAGGAACAGCATGCCGGGAATCAGCACCGTGCCGACAGGATCGACATGGCGCAGCGGGTTGGCCGAGACGCGACCGAGGCGGTAGGCGGTGTCGTCGCCCAGACGCCAGGCGACGAAGCCATGCGCGGCCTCGTGCAGAGTGACGGCCAGCAGCACGGGCAGCACCCACAGCGATATCTGGTAAAGATCGACTGACGGCAAATCCGGTTCCTTCGGTCAGGCGGTGGCGAGCAGCTGATCCAGGCGTGCTTCCGCCGCAGCAACATTCAGCAGCGGCACGTCCGCCGTCGCTGTCGGGCGGCGAGCTAGGCGCTCTGCGGTAACGCCGGAGACCGGTCCGGCCGCCGCCGCGACCGCGCGCATCTCCTCGAGCCGGCCGTTGCAGTGGAGCGCCAGATCACAGCCGGCCGCGCGGGCGCGCTTGGCGCGATCGCCGATATCGCCGCGCAAGGCCTCCATGGACAGGTCGTCGCTGACGAGCAGCCCTTTGAACCCGATCTCGCCACGGATGATATCGGCGATGACGACCGGCGAGGTCGTGGCCGGCCGGTCCGGATCGATCGCCTTGTAGACCACGTGACAGGTCATGGCCCAGGGCATGTCGGCGAGGAGGCGGAACGGCACGAAGTCCGTCTGACGAAGCTCAGCCAGCGATACATCGACCTCCGGCAGGGCATGGTGGCTGTCCACTACGGCGCGGCCGTGGCCGGGCAGGTGTTTGAGCACGGGCGTGATTCCGGCGGCCAGCAGACCCTCGCAGACCGCGCGCCCGAGTTGCGCCACGAGTTCGGGATCGGTCGCGAAGCCGCGGTCGCCAACGACATTGCTGGCGCCGGCGAACTGGAGATCGAGCACCGGCGCGCAATCGACGCTGATACCGAGCCCAGCCAGTTCCGCGCCCATCAGCCGGGCATTGAGCCGCGCCGCTTCGAGGGCCGACGGAGCGTCACGCGAGGCGAGCACGCCGAAGCGCCCCGCAGCCGGTGCCTTCCGCCAAGCCGGCGGCCGTAGGCGGGCGACGCGCCCGCCCTCCTGATCGATCAGCACGGGCGCATCTGCCCGGCCGACGGAGTGGCGCAGATCCTGCACCAGGCGGCGGACCTGCTCGGGCGTCTGGCAGTTGCGCTGAAACAGGATGAAGCCGAGGGGATCAGCCTCATGAAAGAAGCGGCGCTCCTCTGCCGACAGCGTCGGACCCGCGCAGCCGAGGATGGCGGCCGTGGTCATTGCGGCATCACGGAGCTAAGGCGCCACGACGAGGCAGGGCTGGCTCTTCTGCTTCAGCTTGCTGCAGGCGCTTTCGGCGGCATCGCGCGTGACAAAGGGACCGCCCTGCACGCGGAACAGCGCCCCATCCGTGCCGCGGTTCACTTTGACGATGTTCGGCGTCAAGCCTTTGAGGACGTCGGGATAGTTCTTCGTCAGCTTCTTCCAGGCAGCCTGGGCGGCGTCATGAGTCTTGACGGCGGCGAGCTGGATGCGAAAGGCGCCGGCTGCGGTCGCGACCTGGGCCGGCTGCGTGTCGGCAGCCTTGTTGTTGCTCGCCGGCGTTGGTGGTGCGCTCGCCTGTGCATCGCCGCCGGCGGCGGGTGTGACCTCCCCGGGTGGCGTCGGGACAACCGGCACGTCCGCGGTCGCCGGAGCGGTGGCGGACTTGTCTGCCGCGGGAGGCGCTGGCGGCGCAACCGGTGTCTCCGGCGGCGGCAGGAGCACCTCGCCGTCCTTGGTCGGCTTGGCACCGTTGAGTTCGTTGTAGACGCGGATGTCCTGATTGGGGACGTCGATGCCACCCTCCTGCTGCGGGCGGATCTTCTCCGGTCCGGCGTCGGCCGTGATGTAGGGGACTTGGCCGCCGGCCGGCGCAACCCCGGTCCGTTCGTAGACCATCCAGGCGATCCCGCCGCCGATGACAATTGCGACGGTCGCCGCGCCCAGCGGCCACAGCCTGCGACGATGCGGCGCTTGGCTTACACGCCGGATGGCGCCATCGCCGCCGGCGCGTAGTGCCGTCGGCGGCGGGGGCGGAATCTCCGGATCTGGCTCGTCCTCTACCACGTCGAACGTCGGCGGCGGCAGGTGACTCGACTGACCGTCGTCCGCTGACGGCACGAGGCGAGGCTCATGACGCGCCCCTTCGCTTCGCAGCATGTAATCGCGGCGCCGCGCTAGGGCCGGGCTGGTGGCCGGCTCCTCGCGCTCCGGCGCAGGGTGCTTAGGCAGCATCAACGCATCTCCTCTAGGGTTCGACCCCCATGATCTCGAAGCCGGAGGCAAGGCTCGGTGCGGCGGAAAGTGATGCGGTGCGGCTCATGCGCTTCCACAGCCCATTTCCACGAGTCGGGCTCGGCCGGCAAGCAGTTTCGAACGTCGCGCTCACCGGGACTCGTTGCCGCCGCAATGAGTTCGGTGCTCGTCGAGCGCGAAGCGGTCGGTCATTCCGGCGATGTAGTCGGCGACCACGCGCGCCTTGGCGGTTTCGTCGTCTTCATCGAAGAGCTGGCGCCAGTCGGCGGGCAGCGGCGCGCGCGCGCTCATATAGAGAGCGAAGAGGTCGCCGACAACCCGGCGCGCGCGCGCCGTCATCTGGTTGACCTTCTCGTGGCGGTACATGTGCTCGAACAGGAAGCGCTTGAGCGCCCGGTCGTTCTCCGCCATCGGAGCAGAGAATGCGATCACGGGCGTTGCGAGTCGCCGCAGGTCGGCGACGCTTTTGGGCTGCGCTGTCCGCAGCCGGCGGCGGGTCTCATCGATCAGGTCGGTCACCATCAGGTCGATCAGTCTGCTTATGGCTTCATGGATCAGTCGGCCGCTTTCCAGGCCGGGATGGCGGCGCATGATTTCGGCAAATACCGGCCCCACCAGCGGAACATCTGCGAGATCGCCGATCGAGAACAGTCCGGCGCGCAGACCGTCATCGATGTCGTGGTTGTTGTAGGCGATGTCGTCGGCCAGCGCCGCCGCCTGCGCCTCCGGGCCGGGCCAAGTACTGAGCTCCAGATCCTGCCGGGTCGCGACATAGTCCGCGATTGTGGCGGGAACAGGGCGGTTGCGATGCTTGTCCGGAGCGGCCGGGCCGATGAGCGGGCCGTTGTGCTTCACCACACCCTCGAGCGATTCCCAGGTCAGGTTGAGGCCGTCGAAGGCGGCGTACCGCCGCTCCAGCATCGTGAGGACGCGGAAGGTCTGCTCGTTGTGATCGAAGCCGCCGTAACGCGCCATTGCACGATCGAGCGCTTCCTCGCCGGCATGGCCGAAGGGCGGATGGCCGAGATCGTGCGCGAGCGCCAGCGCCTCGGCCAGATCTTCGTTGAAGCCGAGCACGCGGCTGATCGAGCGGGCGATCTGCGCGACCTCGATGCTGTGGGTGAGCCGCGTCCGGTAGTAGTCGCCCTCATGGTAAACGAACACCTGGGTCTTGTGCTTCAGGCGGCGGAAGGCGCCGGAGTGAATGATGCGGTCCCGGTCGCGCTGGTAGACCGTGCGGGTCGGACTTTCCGACTCCGCAATGAGGCGGCCGCGGCTTTGGCTGGGCTGGCTGGCGCAGTGCTCGAACCGCAGGGCGGACGGCGTCATGGCCGGACAGTACGCGCTGGCGCGCGCCCGCGCAAATTTGCCGGGTGTGGTTTGACAAACCGTTTCAATTGCTTACATAAGAATACTAACGACAACCGGAGCCCGATGATGAGCGAGACGACCACCCTGCCCCGCCCGGTCACCATCACCGAGAAGGCGGCGCGTCGGATTGCGGCGCTGATGAGCCAGGAGGCCGATCGCGGTCTGATGCTGCGGGTGGCCGTGTCGGGCGGCGGTTGCTCCGGATTCCAGTATGGCTTCTCCCTCGACAATGCGCGCCTCGAGGATGACGTGCTGTTCGAGCAGTCGGGCGTCAAGGTGGTCATCGATGCGACCTCGCTCGAATTGATCCAGGGCGCCGAGATCGACTTCGTCGAGGAACTGGTGGGCTCGTCGTTCCAGGTGCGCAACCCCAACGCCACCTCCTCCTGCGGCTGCGGCAACTCCTTCTCCCTCTGAGCGCAGCGCCGCCTTGGTCCGCATCGCCAGCTGGAACATCAACTCCATTAAGGCGCATATCGCGAATGCGCTGGCTTGGCTGCGCGCCGCCAAGCCGGACGTGGTGCTGCTGCAGGAGATCAAGGTCACCGACGACGCCTTCCCGCGGCTGGAGATCGAGGACCTCGGCTACAACGTCGCGGTTGCCGGGCAAAAGACCTACAACGGTGTCGCGATCCTCTCCAAGCACCCGCTCACCACCGAACTGAAGGCCTTGCCCGGCGGCGACGGCGACTCGCATGCGCGCTACATCGAGGGCATCGTCGAGGTGCCGCGCAGCACCGGCACGGGGCATGAGACGGTGCGCGTAGCCTCGATCTATCTGCCGAACGGCAATCCCGCCAACAGCGACAAGTTTCCGTACAAGCTCGCTTGGATGGAGCGCCTGCGGGCGCGCGCGCAGGAGTTGCTGGCGCTCGAGGAGGTGCTGGTGCTGGGCGGCGACTACAACGTCTGCCCGACCGATGCCGACGTCTACGATCCCGAGGGCTGGCGCGGCGACGCGCTGTGCCGGCCGGAGTCGCGCGGCAGGTTCCGTTCCCTCCTCCATCTCGGCTACACCGACGCGATCCGCGCGCTGCACCCGGAGCCGCGCCTCTACACCTTCTGGGACTACCAGGCCGGCTGCTGGCAGCGCGACGAAGGGCTGCGCATCGACCACCTGCTGCTGTCGCCCCAGGCAGCGGACCGGCTGCAGGCCTCGGGCATCGATCGCGAACCGCGCGGAGCCGACAAGCCCTCGGACCATACGCCCGTTTGGTGCGAGCTGACGGTCTAGCTGTCGCTGCCGGCGCCGGTGATCAGGCGCACGCCGCGCTGATAGGTCACGTAGGCCCACATCCAGTCCAGCATCACGGCCAGTCGGTTGCGGAAGCCGATCAGGAAGTAGATGTGGGCGGCCCCCCACAGCAGCCAGGCGAGATAGCCGCTGAGCCGGATCCAGCCGAAATCGGCGACGGCGGCATGGCGGCCGATGGTGGCGAAGTTGCCGTAGTTGCGATAGCGGAAGGGCGCGCGCATGGGCTTGCCGGCGATGCGGTCGGCGATGACACGCGCGACGTAGGCGCCCATCTGCTTGGCGGCCGGCGCCACGCCCGGGACCGGCTGCCCGTTGGCTTGCAGGACCGTGGCGCAGTCACCGATGACGAAGATGTCGGGATTGCCGGCCACCGACAGGTTGGGCTCGACCTTCACGCGGCCGGCGCGGTCCTTCTCGGCCTCCAGCCATTTGGCGACGGGCGCCGCTTGCACGCCCGCCGCCCACAGGATCGTGCGGGCTTCGATGCGCTTCCCAGCGCTCACCACGCCGGCGGCGTCGCACAGCTCGACGGGCGTGTTCGTCAGCACCTCCACGCCCAGTTTCTCGAGCGAACGGCGGGCCTTGGCCGAGAGGCCCTCGGGGAAGGCCGTCAGCACGCGCGGACCGCCCTCCACGAGGATGACCCGGGCCGAGGCCGGATCGATGGTGCGGAAGTCTTTCACCAGGGTCTTCTTAGCGAGCTCGGCGATGGCGCCGGCCATCTCCACGCCGGTGGGGCCGCCACCGACGATCACGAAGGTCAGCAGCCGGCGACGCTCCTCGGGATCGGTCGCGGTCTCCGCCTTCTCGAAGGCGACGAGGATGCGGTGGCGGATGGCGGTGGCGTCGTCGATCTTCTTGAGGCCGGGGGCGACCGCTTCCCATTCGTCATGGCCGAAATAGGCGTGGCGGGCACCGGCGGCGATGATCAGGTAGTCGTAGGGGATGCGGCGGCCGCCGTCGTCGATCAGCACCTCGCGGCGCTCGCGGTCGACATCGGTGACGCGGGCCATGATCACCTCGGCGTTGGCCTGATGGCGCAGGATGCCGCGGATCGGCGAGGCGATATCGGCCGGCGACAGGCCGGCGGTCGCCACTTGGTAGAGCAGCGGCTGGAACAAGTGGTAGTTCCGGCGGTCGATGACCGTGACCTGCACCGGCGCCTTCGCCAGCGCCTGGGCGGCGACCAGGCCGCCGAAACCGGCGCCGACGATCACGATGCGCACCCGGCTTCCCGGGGCGCGCGCAGGTGCGAGCCCGGCCGGCACCTCCCCGGCCGTGGGCGTGGTGCGGCTACGATCGGGCGTGGCGCGCAGGGCCGTTTCGCTCATGCGGGACTCCTCTCCAGAATATATGGGGATCATCCGCGACAGCGCCGCAAAGCGGAAATGCCCAGGCAATATCGATTGGATGCCCGCCAGCTATGTTAGCGGCCCTGAATGGGTCAGCTATCCTTTCCTTTCTCTCCCAACATGCGGAACAAAGCTACGGTAATTTGCGTATGACGCTTCTGGGGCCTCGGGGATGTCGTGGTCAGGGCACCTCCTGGATACAGGCTCTCGCATTGGTGAACAATACACGAACACGCTGTACGCGTCAAGGCTGATCGGGTCATATCATTGAAAACACGTTGCCTCACAAAGGGGTTAATGAGACCGCGTCAGGTAGGGCAGAAACGTGAAGGCGCCGATCGCCGCGGCCCCGATCGCGCTGACCAGAACGCTGCCGGCCGCGACGTCCTTCACGATGCGGATGCGCTCGTCCGGCTCGGGCGATACCAGGTTGCAGATCCGCTCCACCGCGGTGTTGAGGGCCTCGGCTGACCAGACCCATAGCACGGCGGCCGCGATCCAGCGCCAGTCGACGCTGTCGAGCCTGAGCGCCAGGCCGGCGCCGATCACCGCGGCGGTGGCCGCGAGGTGAAGCCAGGCGTTGTGCTCGCTGCGGGCCAGGAACAGGAGACCACGACCGCCATGACGCAAGCTTCGCAGGCGGGCCGCGACCGTGAAGCCGGGGCGCGACGGCGGCTGCTGTCGGAGGGGCATGGATGCGTCGAGGCGCCAGGCGAGCGGGTTGCTCCGGGAGCGAAGTCGCGCGATCAGCCAGATCGGCAGGGCGAGGACGAGCGAGAGCAGCACACAACAGGTCATGGGATAGTCACTCGGATCTGACGATGCGGAGCTCCGTACGGCCGAAGACGGGTAGGCTCAGCCGCGCCTCACCCTGGCCATTCGCCATGAAGCGGTAGTCCCGGCCGATCGCGGCGACATGGCTCTGGCCGGGCGCGAGACCGCCGAAGGTCAGGAAGCGGAAGCCCGCTTTCCGTCCCGGATAGAGCACGGCGAGGAGCGCGCCGTCGCTCTGCACGGCCTTGGCGACAAGCAGGTCGGAATAGTCTGCCTCTTTGATGTACGGGCCGGCCTGACCTGCGGCATGGGGTGGCGCGGCAACGAGGGAGCGCAGGCCATCGGCCTGCCCGAAGCGCGCGATCAGCTCGAGGGCGTGCGCCAAGAGCGAGGCGTTGCTGCGATGGGCGACGCCGCCGATGACCTGGAGCGGGCAGGCCTGATCGAGAGCCTCCAGCAAGCACGCGGCGATCTCCACGTCGCCCATCTCCACGGCTGCGGCCGCGGCCGCAGCATAACTCGAAGCGCGGGAGATCCCGTAGTTGCCGATATCGATCGGCCAGAGCGCGCGGCGCGCGCGGCCGGGCGCGAGATCGTCGCGGACCAGCAGCCATTGCCGCCGCGCGATATCCGGCAGCACGGCATTCAGGAAGAGGCAGGGAAAGGCCTGCATGAGAGCGCCGCCGACCTGCGGCGCCGCCAGCCCGGTCAGGCTCGATCGAAAGGGAACCAGACGGCCGGCGGCGGTGGTGAATTCGCTTTCGAGATGGCGGCGAAAATCGGGTTCCAGGCGCTTCCAGTGGCCGGTGCCGCGTTGCGCATCGCCGCAGCGGATCGCGGTCGCCGTGACGGCGTTGCAGAGCGGATAGATCCAGTTCGGCTCGCAGGCGAGCAGGCCATAAGGCGCGCCCTCGTACTGGCGGACCAGGAGATCGACGAGCGTCGGCAGGGAATAGGCGTAGCGGGCGCCCGACGGATGGGCGAACACGAGGCTTCCCGGCGCATCGAAATCGTGCAGCCCCGATGCCGCCTTGGCGTAGCCGAGCTGCGCCGCGAGAAAACCCGAGAGCATGATGTTGTCGCGCGGGATCGGGTCGGGATCGGCGCGGAGGTTGCCCCAGAGGTTCTCGCCTCGCCAATAGCGCCAGACGCGATGATCGAGCAGCTTGTCCGCGAGATTGCGCTGCGCCGTCAGCATATAGCCCGCGAAGGCCGGCAGGTGCGCGTGCGCAGCCATGGAGAGCGCGTAGGAGACGACGTTGATCTGGTAGCGCACGGCCGAAGTCTGGAACTGGTCGATCCATTGGAAGCCGTCGAAGCGATCGACGGGCTGCAGGGCGCGATCGAGCAGCAGGCGCATCTGCTGCAGCAGGCGGAGGTCGATCTCGTCGCGCGACGCGCTGGGGGCGACGATCGCGGGCGCGGCCCGCATCAGGCGTTGGCTGAGATGCTTCCGAGCCCGGAGGTTGCGATGGTGCCACGCCAGAGACGCTGCGCTCGTGCTCAGCAGCAGGAACACGGCGCCGGACGGCACCCAGTGGAGCGCGAGCGGCCAGGCGCCGGCATCCGCTCGGCTCGCCAGCAAGGGCTGCGCGATGGCGGCGGCCAGCGCCGTGCCGGACCAGACTGCGAGGGGCAGCAGCACGTTCCCGCTCGCAAACCAGATCGCCAGCGCCGCGGCGAAGAAGACGATGGAGCCGCCCGCCAGCGCGATGGCGTACGGCGCTTGCGCATTGCCGGGGTCGGCCGAGGCCAGAAAGCCGGTGCCGGGTGCGATGAGGCCGAGGGCCAGCGCCTGGAGTCCGCCGCCCGCCGTCGACTGGATCAGGCTCCAGGCGACGAGCAGCAGGGCGGCGTAGAGCGCGAAGGTCCGGCCCAGGCGCCGCAGGGTCAGCGGCCCCCACGCCAACCGCCGGGGCGGAAAGGCGAGCGGCTCCGAAGCACTTCGCATCGCTGCGGTGTCGGCCGGCCGCATCTCGGCATGGATCTCGATGCTGCTCAACGCTTGCCCCCGGCCGAGACGCGTGTGGTCGAGGGCAACGTGTCCTCGTCTGCCGACGGTGCGCCGCCCCATGACAAGCCGCCGAACCGGCGGTCGCGCGTGTGGAATTCGCGCAGCGCGAGCGCGAGGTCGTCGGCGCCGAAATCCGGCCAGAGCCGGTCGGTGAAATAGAGCTCGGCGTAGGCGGATTCCCAGAGGAGGAAGTCGGACAGGCGCTGTTCGCCGCTGGTGCGGATCAGCAGATCCACGTCGCGGACCGCCGCGCCGCCGGCAAGCTGGCGGGAGACCGCCTCGCGCGTCAGCGGGCCGGGCCCGCACGCGGCCGCGGCGGCAAGGATGGCGTCGCGCCCGGAGTAGTCGACGGCGATCCGCAGATGCAGTGTCGCGCCCTGCGCGCTCGCCGCCTCGGCCCGGCCGATCAGCGCCGCGACGCCCTCGGGCAGGCGGTCGCGGCGTCCGATGACCGTGAGCCTGACGCCGGCCTCGACGAGGCGGTCCAGCTCGTTCTGGAGGTAGCCCTTCAGGATCGACATCAGGGCGGCGACCTCCGCCGGCGGCCGGCGCCAGTTGTCGGCCGAGAAGGCGTAGACGGTCAGCGTTGCGATCCCGAGGCTCGGCGCGCATTCCACCGTCCGGCGCAAGGCGGCCACGCCCGCGTAGTGGCCGGCCTCGCGCGGCCGGCCGCGGGCGGTGGCCCAGCGGCCATTGCCGTCCATGATGATGGCGACATGGAGACGATCATGGCCTTGGGTTTGGCTACTACTTTGCATTGCAAAGCGTCCTTGCAAAAAAATGAAAACTGTTTCAGGTGGGCCGCGTCCGCAGGCGGACAGACTGCGCCCGGGTCGCGTCGGCGGCGCCGGCGGCATCGCGCACGACGCGATCGAGAACCTCGATGTATTCAAGGAAGCGCCGGCGGCCGGACGCGGTCATGCGGCACATGGTAAGCGGACGCTTGCGCTCGAACGTCTTGATGATCTCGACCACCGCGGCCTCCTCCAGCACCTGCAGGTGGCGGCTGAGGTTGCCGTCGGTGAGGCCGCACAGCTGCTTCAGGTCCGCGAAGGCCAGGCCCTTGGGATGGACCATCAGCGAGGTGAGGATGCCGAGGCGCGCTTTCTCATGGATCACCCGGTCGAGGCCCTCGTAGGCGAAGGGCGCTTCGTCATCGGCTTTCGACATCATCGTCTCCGTAGGCGACGTGGAGAATGGCAGCCAGCAGGAACTGGCCGATGCCGAAGGGCACGCCCATGGCCCAGGGCGAGAGCGAGCGCGTCTCGGCAGCGAGCATGAGCGCGGCCGCGCCGGCCAGGAAATACCAGGCGCCGGCGATGGCGACGGCGCGCGGCAGGAAGCGCAAGGAGGCGAACAGGCCGAGGCCGATCAGCATCTGCCACAGGCCCGGCAGCATCCAGACCGTCTCCGGCGCGAACCGCAACAGGATCAGGGCGATCACGGCGCCGGCGGCACCGAACGGGACGAAATGCTCGACCGCATTGAAGAGCGCGGCGTCGGCCAGCCCGGCATGGTGCCGGCGGGTACGCGCCAGCATCTCGAGGCCGATGAGGACGGCGGCGACAACCGCGACCGCAACCCACGTGCCGAGGAACAGGATCGCACCCGTGCGGGCGTCTAGCCAGACCGCCTGCACGGCGGCCGTCAGCAGCGCCAGGAGGCCGGTCAGCGCGATGACCCACGGGCCGAAGCCCCGGAACATCGTGCCGGCGGCAAGCTGCAGGCGGATGTTGCCGATGTCCGCCAGGGCCTTGTGGAGATCGCGCATTTGCCAAGACAATTACTTTGCAGTACAGAGTACACTATAGAGCTGGATTTTGGCAAGTTTGGGGCACTGGAAGCGGGATCGGCGGGATAGTTGTGGCGCGGGGAGCCGTTCGCTTCGG
>Ga0335082_10001726_pt1 | contig 23364 bp, 16 predicted proteins | sample Lox_Sample_41_FD_206718 | JGI IMG/M metagenome (GOLD analysis project Ga0335082, IMG submission 206718) | Soil microbial communities from Loxahatchee National Wildlife Refuge, Florida, United States - Lox_Sample_4.1 | ecosystem: Environmental > Terrestrial > Soil > Wetlands | place: USA...
GATAGTTGGACACGCCGAATTGCCGCAGGATAAGGTTTGGGGTCTAGCCTTCTCGCCTGATGGCGGGATGCTTGCCGCCACGCTGCTCGGCGGAAGAGGTAAAGGGGGCTTACGAATCTTTGCATTGGACAAAACAGGTAACCCAAGTTCTCCCGGTTCAATGCCTATTAGCCTCCGACTGATAGCCGAAGACCACGACTACGGCGAGACGGTGTTGAGCGTCGACTTCTCTCGTGACGGGCGAGGCCTGGTAACAACGGCAGGGGATGCAGTAAGACTCTATGAGCTGGGCCGTGTCAATGAAGGCTCACGGACCAGCGTTGCCATACCGCCAAAGGTCACGCTTAGAACACCCCTCGCCCAGGGACCCCTCACTGCCAAGTTTTCGCCTGACGGTTCAAAGGTCGCAGTCGGATTTGCCGGAGCATTCGTCGCAGTGTTCTCGGCGAATGACTTGCATTTACTCTATGCACCTGATGTTCACGACATTGTCTCCGGTGGCCGGATGCACGGTGACCTGAGCGTTGTCGCTTGGTCCAGAGACGGCGGCTTCTTGTTTGCAGCAGGAGGTTACAATGGGCCGTCTTATGAAGATATGGTCCCGATGCTTGTCCGCCGATGGGCGGCGGGAGGACAAGGACGAGCAGTGGACTTTCCTGTCGGCGCCGCGACTGAAATCCTCAGTCTGGTCTCCTTACCAGACGAAAGCCTGGCTTACGGTTCGGTTGACTCGACTCTCGGCATGCTGGGGCCGGACGGGCGACAGGCATGGCTGGTGAGATCTAGCCTTGTGGATTGGCGCGCTACTAGACACTCTGGGGATTGTACGGGTAGTTTCCGGCTTTCTCAGGACGGCAGCACAGTTGCTTTTAATTACAACTCTAGTGCCGGGGCGGAGCCCGCCACATTCTCTCTTGCGACGCGTTCTCTCATCTTCCGCCAGGCAGATGCTTCGCTATCCCCGCCCCGCGTCTCCGCCCCTGGCCTCGACCTCCGATCTTGGTGCGACAAGGGTCGAATTCCGACCCTCAACGGAAAACGCGTAGCGATCGATGAGGACTCAAGTTCCCACGCAACTTCCGTGGCAATCGCGCCAGACGGGCAATCGTTCCTGCTCGCATCCCCGGTTGAGCTCGGGCGCGTCGGCTATGACGGCAGCGATATCTGGCACGGGCTTTCCTCGGAAATACTGTGGGCCGTGAATATCGCGGGGAATGGCCGTGTGGCCGCCTTGGCTCTTTTAGACGGAACCATTCGCTGGTACCGCTACTCCGATGGCAAGAAACTGGCAACCTTCTTCGCTCACGCCGACCACAAGCGCTGGGTGCTGTGGACACCCAGCGGGTATTATGACGCCTCGCCCGGAGGCGAAGAGCTGATCGGGTGGCACGTTAACAACGGACCCGATCAGCCTGCCGACTTTTATCCCGCCTCGCGTTTCCGTGGCACGAAGTATCGGCCCGACGTCGTCAGCAAGGTGCTCACTACCCTGGACGATGCCGCAGCCGTCCGCCTGGCAGACGCAGAGCGCGGTAAAGCGTCCGAGACAACCACCATCGCCCAGGCATTGCCGCCGGTCATCACCGTTACCTCACCCGAAGACGGCGGCCGCGTCTCCTCCACCACGGTTACGCTGCGCTATGCCGTACGCACTCCCAGCGGCGAGCCGGTGACCGGCATCCGCGCCCTAGTGGATGGCCGCCCATTGCCGAGTGACCGAGGCACGAAGCCGGTGGCGAAGGCAGGCGAGGAGCAGGCGATTACAGTTACTATTCCTGCACACGATTGCCAGGTAAGTCTGATCGCGGAGAATCGCTTCAGCGCTTCGGTGCCGGCCACGGTGCACCTTACTTGGGCCAGCGCCGGCCGAGGCGTGACTCCCGTCCCCAGCGCGGAGGCGGAGTTCGTCGCCAAACCAAAACTCTATCTCCTGGCAGTGGGCGAGAGCGCCTACCTGAAGCCGGAGCTGAAGCTGGGTTTTGCTGCCAAGGACGCCACCGACTTCGCCGCTGCCATAAGGACGCAAAAAGGGGGATTGTACAGCGATGTGGAAGTAAAGCTCCTGGCGGATGCTCCTAAGGACGACATTGAGGACGGTTTGGACTGGCTGAGGCACCAGGTCACCAGCCGGGACGTGGCGATGCTCTTCCTGGCGGGCCATGGGGTGAACGATTCGGACAACGTCTACTACTTTCTGCCCGCCAACGCGGACCTGGACCATCTCAAGCGGACCGGCCTGGTCTTTTCCGACGTCAAGACGACAATGGAAAACATCGCCGGGAAAGTGGTGATGTTTGTGGACACCTGCCACAGCGGCAATGTGATGGGGGCGCGGCGGGCCGCTCCGACGGACATCAACGCGGTGGTGAACGAGCTGGCCTCAGCCGAGAACGGTGTGGTGGTGTTTGCCGCTTCCACCGGCCGCCAATTCTCGCTGGAAGACGCACAGTGGCAGAACGGCGCATTTACCAAGGCGCTGCTGGAAGGGATCGGCGGCAAAGCCGCCATCGGCCGCGACAATAGCAAAATCACCATCACTATGCTGGACTTCTACCTCTCCGAGCGCGTGAAGGAATTAACCAAGGGACAGCAGACACCCTCCACCACGAAGCCGAGCACGGTACCCGACTTTCCCGTGGCGGTAAAGCCGTAGCGGGAGTCTCCCACTGCAGCTCGTCCGCCAACCGGAACTCCTCGCTGAGGACGATGACATTACTGTGACCGTCACCCGCTACCAACGCTCTTAATGCGAGAGGGGGAGAGGCTAGATCGGCAACAGGCGCGCTCCTGATTTCCGGCACCCCGCCCCCGCCTTTTGGGATAATGGTTTGGCTCTGGCGTACTAGCAACCCCGAACTGGGGATGCCAGGGACGACATGTCCCTAGTGGCGGCGCGTTGCGTGGCCGTCTTGCCTGCGCCGGGTGGAGCAGGCAATGGGTCCTCGCAAGCGCGGTTCGACGGCAAGACCGTACGTCAAGATGAACCTCATTGCGCGCACCTTTACGCCAACCGCCAACCGGCGGCTCAACGAGCTGATCGGCTTCCTGCTCTTCGTCTTCGCGGTCCTCCTCGTCCTCGCGCTAGTGTCGTACTCGCCACTCGATCCCTCCCTGAACACCGCATCCAATCCGCCTGCTGGGAGACCGGCGTACAACTGGATTGGCGTCTTCGGGGCCATCGTCAGTGATCTGGCGCTGCAAATTCTTGGCGTCGCAGTCTTTCTCGTACCGGTATTTCTTGTCCTTTACGCGCTGCGCTGGTTCCGCTCGCGTCCGGTCGGCTCTCCCTACGCCAAGACGCTGGGTGCGATTGCGCTGCTCACCTTCGTAGCCGCACTGATCGGCCTTCTGCCCTGGACGCTTCGTTGGAAGGGCGCCGTGCCAGCCGAAGGGCTGCTGGGTCGCATCGTCGCCGATGCGCTGATTCACTACTTCAATCTCGCCGGCGCGTATCTCATCTGCATTGCGGTCATCGCGGTCGCTCTGTATCTTTCGACGGCATTTTCCTTTGGCGCCATCCAGCTCTGGTCGCAGACGCGTCTGTCATTCGTGTACGCGGCACTCGATCGCTTTGCCGACTGGCGGGCGGAGCGAGCGCGCAAGAGAGCCGCCAAGGAACTCGAGAAGAAGCGCGCCACTGCTGCAAACGCCAAGCCGGTGGTAACGGCGCAACTGGTACCCAAGCGCACCCCGGAAGCAGCGCCTGCCTCTCCTGCGCAACCGGCTGCGATGGATCCTCCTTCGCCACAACCTGCGCGCGGCGGGGTAAAGACAGGCATTGAGCGAATGTTTGACGGCGAAGTTGAGAAACCCGCCGGGGGAGTCGCCTCCAGCCAGCCGTCCTCCCCCGAACCCGTTGCGGCCGGCGAAGATATCGCCGTGGGGGCGCGCGCCGACAGCGCCCCTCGCGGCAAGACGACCATGCCGCGCCTGGCAGGCGGCTACAAGCTGCCTTCAACCGCGCTGTTGCACCGGCCTGACGAACATGGCTCCGTTGACGAAACCGAGCTGAAGCACCTCGCGCAGGTTTTGACCGAGAAGTGCGCCGAGTTCGACGTCCGCGGTCAAGTGGTGCAAATCAATCCCGGCCCCGTGGTGACGACCTTCGAGTTCAAGCCCGAGGCCGGCATCAAGTACAGCCGCATCACCAGCTTGAGCGACGATCTCTGCCTGGCCTTGCGGGCCGAGAGCATCCTCATCGAGCGCATGGCCGGCAAATCCACCGTCGGTATTCAGGTGCCGAACCACGAACGCGAGACCATCTGGCTGCGCGAGGTGGTCGAGTCCCAGGAGTTCCTGGGCTCCAAGTCCAAGCTCACGCTGGCCATGGGCAAGGACATCAACGGCCGCATCGTCACCGCCGACCTGAACACCATGCCTCACCTGCTGATTGCGGGCTCGACCGGCTCGGGCAAGAGCGTGGCCATCAACGCCTTCATCATGTCCATGCTCTACAAGGCGACGCCCGAGCAGGTGCGCCTGATCCTGGTTGACCCGAAGCGGCTGGAGCTGGGCAACTACGAAGGCGTGCCGCACCTGCACACGCCCATCATCACCGAGCCCAGGCTGGCGTCGAACGCGCTGCGCAACGCGGTGCGCGAGATGGAGCGCCGCCTGAAGCAGCTTGCCGAAAAAGGCGTGCGCAACATCGACCAATACAACCGGCTGTTCGACAGCGGTACGCCCAGCCTGTTCGAGGACGGCAGCGAGGCCCGCCCGCTACCCTACATCGTCATCGTCATCGACGAGCTGGCCGATCTGATGATGCTCGACGGGCAAAATGTTGAGGCCTCCATCACCCGTCTGGCGCAGATGGCGCGCGCCGTCGGAATCCATCTCATCCTGGCGACACAGCGCCCGTCGGTGGACGTCATAACCGGCCTCATCAAGGCGAACTTTCCGGCGCGCGTATCGTTTCGCGTCGCCACCAAGGTTGACTCACGCACTATCCTCGACGCCAACGGCGCCGAGGCCCTGCTCGGCCGCGGAGACATGCTCTACCTGCCGAACGGTTCGGCGCGAGTACATCGTGTGCATGCCCCACTGGTCACGGAGAAGGAGATTGCTGCGGTCGTCGAGTTCTGGCGGGCGCAGGCGCAGGCACAGTACCAGGAGGACTTCCTGCAGGCCCCACGCGAGGATAGCGAAGACGAAGGCGTTGCTTCGGGCGACGAAGGCAATGGTGAGGACGAGCACGACGAACTCTACCAGGACGCCGTGCGCATTGTTCTGGAATACGGCAAGGCATCCACTTCGCTGCTGCAGCGCCGCTTGCGCATCGGCTACGGCCGCGCCGCGCATCTCATTGACCTGATGGAGCGCGATGGAATCGTCGGCGCCGCCGACGGCCCGAAGCCGCGTGAAGTGCTGAAGCGCCCCGACTGGCTGACTGAAGTCGAGGATGCGATGCGGTAGACACCCAGTGGAAACGCGGGCTTCAGGCCGGCTCTTTCGCCACCCATGCGACGAGGCGCGGCAATCTGCGAAGTCACGTCACCAGCAAGTCCTATTGGCCGAAGGAGGCGATTGTGGAAAAACTACCGGGCAGGACTGCGGTTCTCGCTGCAGCTCTATGTCTTGGACTCTCTTATTTCCTCATGATTGTCGGTTGTACCTCGGCTCCACCGGCGCAACCCGACACGCGGGCCGCGGATGAGGCAGCCGTTCGTAAAGCCGATACTGATTGGGCTGCGGCTGCTCAAACCAAACAAGTGGACGCGTGGGTAGCCTTCTATACCGACGATACCGTGGTCCTGCCTCCCAATGACAAGGTGGCCGGCGACAAGGACAGCATTCGCAAGGCCGTGGGTGGGCTGCTGGCATTGCCCGGCCTTTCCATCCGTTGGCAGCCAACCAAAGTCGAAGTGGCCCGGTCCGGTGACCTGGCATATTCTTACGGAACCTACGAACTCAGCTTCAACGACCCGGGCGGTAAGCCCATGAGCGATCACGGGAAGTACACCGAAGTCTGGAAGAAGCAATCGGACGGTGGCTGGAAGTGCGTCCTCGATATGTGGAGCTCGGACCTGCCCGCTTCGTCCCCTCCCTCGAGGTAAGGCAGGCGATGTCAGGGAATGTTTGTCCGAGGGCTGCCCGGCGCAGTTCCGCCGGACCGCGCCTGAACAACGCTTTGCAAGTCTGCGGCCTGCGAGTTACTCTCGTAGCCACTTTGGTGTTTTGCCGGGCCCCGTCGTCCCGGCGGCAGTCCCCCTTGCTGCCGCATTTTTTGACCCGTTGGTTAACCTCAAAGTAGCGGAGGAAATATGTTCATCCTTTGGTGGATCATCGTAGGACTGATCGCAGGCTGGATCACCGGGAAAATCATGAAGGGCTCCGGGTATGGAGCCATCATGGACATCGTCATCGGGATCATCGGCGCGATTATTGGTGGCTTCATCATGCGTCTTCTCGGCTTTGCCGGAGAGGGCGGCATGATCTACACCATAATCATAGCGGTCCTCGGCGCGTGCCTCCTGACCTGGATCATCCACTTGATCAAGAAGGCCTGACGTCGGAAGGATCACCGCTCCTCGAGCACCGGCCTGTCCGGTGCTCTTTCGTTTTGCCTGGGCTACGATGGGCCTCTACCCGAAGACCCCGCTTTCGAGTTAGGATGGAGCAACTCAAATCATGCAAGACGAACGTACCTCGCCAGCCACGTTCGTGGAGAACGTTGAGTGTCCGGGCAGGTCAGCTCCCGTGCTTCCTGTCCCCTTTCGTCGCTGCTGGAGAATCACTGATTTCCGATGAAGGGCATTTGCCGAAGCACGCAACTTCAGACTCAACAGGGGACCCGATGAATTTTCCCAAGGTCGCTGTATCACTGGGATTCATACTGATTATCAGCCTTCTTTGGACCGCCTGCGGCGGTAAATCCACTCCGCCACCCCCGCCACCCGGCGCGCCGACGATTCGCACTGCCTTGCTGCCCCAGGGCGCGGTCAACGTTGTTTACGGTGTTAACGGCCAGGGTGCCATCCTGTCGGCCACGGGAGGAACGGGCGTTTACACGTGGAGCATTTCGACGGGCACTTTGCCTCCTGGCCTGAGCCTGAATGCGCAGGCTGGAATCATTTCCGGTACCCCGACCCAGCTCGGCAACTATCCCTTTACCGTGAAAGTAACTGACGCTGCGAACATGTCCAGTACGGCGAACCTCAGCATCTACATCGAGGGCGTCGTGCAGATCACGCCGTCTGCCTTGCCCTCAGGCTCGATGGGTGTCGCCTACCTGAACCCGGACAGTTCGCCTGTCACAATAACCGCGAGTGGAGGCCTGCCCCCGTACACGTGGACCGTCAGCAGCGGCAGCCTGCCCGCAGGGCTCGCTCTGGACCCAACCACCTGTACGAATTCAAGCGCCCCCTGCACGATTACGGGAACTCCCACGACTGATGGTTCCCCGACAACTTTCATGATTCAGGTGAGCGACTCGGAGACCTTGCCCGGCCTGCCCGCCGTCGGTACCGCCAATTTCGTTATCACCATCATGTCCATTACGACAACGTCACTGCCTTCGGGCAACGCCAACGTTCCCTACAGCGCCACCGTGACGGTCTCCGGCGGAAGCACTCCCTATTCCTGGACTGCCATGAACCTGCCGCCGGGGCTGGCTCTGGATCCCTCCTGCACTGGCAGCAAGCTACCTACGTGCACCGTCAAAGGCACGCCCACTCAAGTCGGCGATTATTCTCCGACGTTTCAAGTGAAGGACGGTGAGAAGGTGAACCCCGCCACTGCTACTGGGCAGGTGAGCATTTCCATCGTCCCTGCCGTTACCAACGCCAACCTGAATGGGAGCTATGTCTTTACCTTCAATGGATTCAACAACGGAACGCCCGTGCTCATGGCGGGAAGCTTTGTAGCTGATGGGAATGGAAACATCACCAGCGGTGTGCTGGATTACAACGATGGCACCGGAGAGCCGCTGGACAATGGCGGCAATCCGATTCCTCAGATCATGCAGACCGGATCCGTCTATAGCATTGGAGCCAATGGACTGGGCACGATGACGGTCATCACCAACAAGACCACGTTTCAATTTTCCGTTGCCATCACCAGCGATGGCAGCGGCAGCTTTATTCAGAGCGATCCGGCAAACCCGCAGGCATACGGTTCGGGCTCCATCGTGACCAACACCCCGCTAAGCCAGGGCGACAAGTTCCCGCTCTGCGGTAGCCATGTTGCGCTGGGATTCTTTGGGTTCGATTCGAACCTGGCCACTCGCTATGCGGGCGCCGGCGCATTTCAGTTCGATCCCAACACCTGCGTGGATGCTGAGAACGGCGTGATGGACACCGACGATGGCGGTACTCTAGCGTCCCCAACTTTCACGGGCGCTTTTAACCAGCTTAATGACACTACCAGCCGGGGGGTTTTAGGCCTGACGCTTACCCCAGGCGGCCGTCACTTCTATGCTTTCTATCTGTCATCGAGCAGCGATCGCAAAACGAATAAGCTGTTCTGGGTATCAACAGAGCCGGCTTCCCAACCCGCCGCGTTGACGCTTTGGTCGGGGCTCCAGCAGGCCAACCCGCCAACAGGCTGGAACAATTCCAATCTGACGGGGACGGGAGGAGCAGCGGTGACCGAGCTGACGGCTGTGGATAGCACTGCGGCCGCGGATGTGACCGCCGGGTTGTTCACAGGTATGGGCGCCTCCGGTAATAGCTGCCCGACGTACGACAACGCTACCTTCAAATTCGACGAAAACCAGGGCGGAGTGTGCAACGGCGGAACCTGTGTCCAGGCGCAGTCTTCTACGGGTACGTACTGTGTTGACAAGAACACGGGCCGGGTTTCGATGACCGGCTTTTCTGGAGCGTTTGGTGGGGCGCCGCCGGTGTTCTACATGGTTAAGACTAATCAGGCCTTCGTTGTGGGCACCGACATGAATGTTACTTCCGGCTATATCGAACCGCAGACCAGTTCTTCGTTTAGCTCGGCGTCGCTCTTAGGTCTCTTCTCGGGTGGTACGGTCAATCCTGCGGTTTCGGCGGTAGTGAACGCCGTCACCTCGTTGTTTGCCGATGGCGTGCAGAACATGAACGGAGAGCAGAACACGAGCGGACTCAGCGGGCCAGGCCAGAACAATTTCACCTGGACGTACACGGTGGACAATACGGGCAGAGGTGTGGTGCAGCTAAACGGCACCACGGTGGCGATCGTTTACATCGTAGCGGCGCAAGGCTCGGGGCAAACCACGGCGCCCAAGTTTGTCCTGCTGCCCGCGACCAGCCAAGACCCGGCACTGTCCATCTTCAACACCACGGTCAGTCACTGATCGGTGAGGCAGTTCCCGGCGAGTTGTTTGATTAATCTCCCGGCTCGAAGCGATAGCCCACCCACGGCTCCGTCAGGATGTACCTGGGTGAAGCGGGGTCGGGTTCCAACTTCTTCCGCAACTGACCGACGAACACCCGCAAGTATTCGTTTTGCTCAACGCTGTTGCCGCCCCACACGGCATTCAGGATGGAGCGATGGGTCATCACTTTGTAAGGATGCTGCGCCATATACACCAGGACATCAAACTCCTTGGGAGTCAGGCGCACCTCCTTGCCGGCCACGGCCACGGAATGTGCGTCCAGATCAATGTTGAAGTTTCCGAGCTCAATCCGGCTACAAGGCTGTTCCAGGCCTGGTGGGGAACGTCGCAGGGCGGCGCGGATCCGGGCCAGGAGCTCGCCCGTACTGAAGGGCTTGGTGACATAGTCGTCGGCGCCGGAGTCGAGCGCCTGGATCTTGCTGCGCTCCTCGCCCCGCACCGAGAGCACGAGAATGGGGACCTGCGACGTCTTGCGCAACCGCCGGCACAGCTCGATGCCATCCATGTGAGGCATGGCGAGGTCAGTGATGACAAGGTCGGGCACGAAGTCCTTGACGATCTCCAACGCTGATTCACCGTCATTGGCTACGCGAATCTCGTAGCCTTGCGCGGTTAGGCTGGTGCGCAGCACGCGTGTGATCTGCGGTTCGTCGTCAACCACCACGATGTGCGGGCGAGTGTGCATGGCTAAGGCAGTTTCAAGTTTCGAGTTTCCAGTTGTAGACCATAGCGAGTGTTAGTTCCAAGTTGAGCGATGTTTCGGATTATAGTGACAACTCGAAACTCAATTGGGCTGTTGCTTCACAATGTGCACGTCCACTGCGGGCGCGTCACGCAGGAAGCGGTGCACCGCCGACATAAAGAGGTATTTGCGCCAGCCGGTGGTGGCGGAATGACCAAAGATCATCTGCGTGATGTGCTTCTCGCGCACGAATTCCGCCATGGCCTCAGCAACATCCTTACCTTTCAGTCGCACGATCTTGGCGCCGAGGTTCTCCGCAAAGTGCAGGTTCGCTTGCAGCGAGCGTTGCCGCTCCGGATCGCTGTCGTCCACTCCGGTATCAACGTAAAGAACGAACAGCTCTCCATTGATGGCTTGCGCCATTCGGGAAGCCCGCGCCACCAGATACTGTGCCGCGGGGTTGGAGCTGACCCCGACGCCGATCCGCTCTGCAACGTTGAGGTCGCGGCCGGGCGCCGCCTCGGTGGCCAAGTAGGGTTCCAGGCTGCGATCCACTACCTGGGCGACGTGCCGCAAGGCGATCTCTCGCAATGCAATCAGATTACTGGGACGGAAAAAGTTCCCGAGCGCGCGGTCCACGCGCTCCATGGGATAGATATCACCGCGGCGCATACGAGTCTGCAGGGCCTCGGGGGTGACGTCCGACATCACAATCTCGTCCACCCGCTTCAGCACCCAATCGGGCACGGTCTCACGTACCAGCACGCCGGTGATCTTGTGCACCATGGGTGTGACACTCTCCAGGTGTTGCACGTTCATGGTGGAAACGACGTCAATCTTGTTGTCGAGTAACTCGAAGACATCCTCATAGCGCTTGTGGTGTTTACTCCCTTCGATGTTGGTGTGCGCCAGTTCGTCCACCAGTGCGACCTGCGGATGCCGTGCCAGAACGGCATCCACGTCCATTTCTTCGAACAGAGTGCCCCTGTAGTCAATCTTCTTGCGTGGGACAGTTTCAAGCCGCGCAACCAGTTCCTGTGTGGCCTTGCGGCCATGCGTTTCCACCACGCCGATGACCACGTCCTCGCCGCGGCTCTGCCGGCGGATGGCCTCGCTCAACATGGAATAGGTTTTGCCGACGCCCGGAGCATAGCCAAGAAACAGCTTGAAAACGCCGTTCTTCTTGACCGGATTGGTTTCTTCCAGCCATTGCTCAGGGGTCTTCTGCATGCGCACCTATTCTGCGGCAGCGGGGAGGAAAAGTCGATTCGATACAATCATCGCGTGCCTTCACCCCCGGAACCCGGAAGGTCCGGAGAACGTTCCTTCGGCGTCTCTACAAAGCGCCTGAAAGCCACGCTCTACCACTATACGGTCGCGATCGGGACCATCGCGGTCATCATATTTGCCTACCGCCGCCTGCCGGACGTGAGCCATACCACGGTAGCGCTCACCTTTCTGCTGGTCGTGCTGTTTGTGGCCAGCCGGTGGGGACTGACGACCGCCACGACAACCGCGGTAGTCGCGACATTCGCGTTCAATTATTTCTTCCTTCCGCCCATCGGCACGCTTACGGTTGCTGACCCGCAGAACTGGATTGCGTTGCTGGCGTTCCTCACCAGCGCGATCGTGGCCAGCCGGCTTTCCGAGCGCGCCCGCCGCGAAGCGCTGAATGCCACCCGCCGTCGCAAAGAGGTGGAGCGGCTGTACTCTCTGAGCCAGCAATTGCTGGCCACGGAGAACGTCATGGACCTGCTGAACTCCATACCGCAATTCGTGCGGGAGGCTTTTGGCCTGAAAGCTGCGGCTATGTACCTGCCCAAGCGCAAAGAGGTTTATCGCACGGGCCCTGAGCATCCGGAACTCAGCGAAGAGCAACTGGAATCGGTCAGCGGGCGCGGTGAGCCGGTCGTGGATGAAGAGAGGCAGTTGTGCTTTGTCCCGCTCCGCATCGGCGTGAGGCCGGTGGGGAGTCTCGGTCTGCAAGGCCCAGTGCTCTCGCGCGAAACCCTCGAGGCAGTCGGAAGCCTGATCGCCATCTCCATCGAGCGAGCCGGTGCGGTGGAAACACTGACCCGCGCCGAAGCTGCCCGCGAAAGCGAAAAGTTGCGTTCTGCGCTGTTGGACAGCGTCACGCATGAATTCCGGACACCACTTACCGCCATCAAGCTATCGGTCACCACGCTGCTGTCAACGCCGGACATTGAAGCCGACGGGAGAAGGGAATTGCTCACCGTCATCAATGAGGAGACCGACCGGTTGAACCACCTGGTGGGCGAGGCTGCAGAAATGGCGCAGCTGGATGCACAACAGGTGGAGTTACGCCGCGAGCCCCACGGCGTGCGGGAGGTGATCGCGGCGGGTCTGGAAAGATCGAAGCAGGCGCTGACCGGCCGCGAGGTAAAGCTGCAAGTTCCGGAGAACTTGCCACCCGTCAGCGTTGACCTGGAGCGTATAGCCGAAGTGCTGGCCCAACTGCTGGAGAACGCGGCCAAGTATTCACCGCCGGCGACACCCATCACCATCAGCGCGGAGACCGAGGGAAAGATGGTTAACGTCAGCGTGGCCGACCGTGGGCCTGGGATTGAGGATCTGGAGCTGTCGCTGATCTTCGAAAAGTTCTATCGCGGAAGAGACCAGCGCTACCGTGTTCAGGGTACTGGCATGGGGCTGGCTATTGCCAAGGCCATTGTGGAGGCACACGGAGGGACAATCGGAGTTACCTCACAGCTCGGCAGTGGCTCGGTGTTTCATTTTACTGTGCCGCTATAGCGCTCCCGCCATAGGCGTCAGCAGCAGCTCCGACAAATTTGCGTTACCAGGCAGAAGCACTGCATAGAGTACCGCCTGCGCCGTGTTCTCGGCGTTCATCATTTTTTCGCGTGGAGCATTGGGCATGATTTGGCGCCAGATATCGGTGTCGGTAGCGCCAGGCATGAGCGCGGTCACACGAATGCCGCGCGACATAAGCTCTTCTCGCAACGATAGCGTAAAGCCGTAGGCGCCGGTCTTGGCTGCCGTGTAAGCTGCGAATTTCGGGAAAATCTGCCTCGCCGCGGCTGACAGGTTGTTGATGATCGTTGCCCCGCGTGGCATCAGGGGCAGGGCAGCGCGGGTGCATAAGAAGGCCCCTGTAAGATTAGTATCAACTATCGCCCGCCACAGCTCCAGCGAGGTGTCCTCGACCGAGAGAGGCGCCTGGCTGACTCCGGCATTGTTAACCAGGATGTCCAGGCGGCGAAAGCGCTGCTTCACTTTAGCGAAGAGCGAGGCCACAGACTCTGGATCCCGCACATCGCAGACCAGCGGCACAACCGTGCCCCGACCGCGTACCTTCCGGCTGATTCGCGTTGCGCTTTTGGCAAGCGTCGTTTTGTCGCGACCGGTGATGATGACACAGCAACCTTCGCTCGCGAGGGCACGGGCGATGGCCTGACCGATTCCGCGGCTCGCTCCGGTCACCACCGCAACCTTGTTTAACAGACGTGACTCGGCAGGCGCTGCAGATTTTGCTGGGGGTTTGGACTGCGTCTTCTTCGCAGCCATCGGTTAGATTCCGTTACCGTTCTTGGCGTGGATCAGGGAGAGGAATTCCTGCCGCGTCTGCTGTGCGCGGAAGGCGCCCAGCATCGACGATGTGACGGTAGCCGAATGTTGTTTCTCGACACCGCGCATCATCATGCAGAGGTGCCGCGCTTCGATGACAACACCGACTCCCAGCGGCTGAATGGTCTTCTGGATGGTTTCGGCGATCTGCACAGTCATTCGCTCCTGGACCTGCAGACGGCGCGCGAATACTTCCACCAGCCGCGCCGTCTTGCTGAGCCCGATGACCTTGCCCTTCGGAATGTAGGCGATGTGTACCTTCCCGAAAAAAGGCAGGACATGGTGCTCGCAAAGGCTGAACATCTCGATGTCCTTCACAATCACCATCTCGTCATAATCGACGCTGTAGAGCGCGCCCTTCAGGATCTGCTCAGGATCTTCGCGGTAACCCTTGGTGAGGTATTGCAACGCTTGCGCGTAACGCTCGGGGGTCCTCGCCAGCCCTTCGCGGTCAGGCTGCTCGCCAATGCGAACCAGCAGCTCGCGCGCCAGCTCTTCGAAGCTGGCGCTGGTGAGGGTCGGGGTCTCGATGAGGTCTTTCATAAAGAAGCAGCTAGCAACTAGCTTTGGCTCTTAGTATGCAACTTGCGCCGCAACGATGTCTTGCGAACCAGTAGCTACCGACGACTAGCCACTGTACTCAAAGCTGTTCATCATGGTTTCGTCCAGCCGTACCTTCTCTAGATGAGCGGCTGTAAAGCTTTGCTTCAAAATGTTGAAAATGACCGCACTCAAGTTTTCCGTCGTCGGTACGGTAGCTTGGAATTCCTGCAGAGCATTTAAGTTCTCGTGATCAAAGCGCTCGAGTATTTCGCGCCGGACCGCCTCGTCTAAATCGGCCAGGTTACAGACCATACCCGTCTGCGGATTCACTTGCCCGCTCACCGTGACTTCGAGCGCATAGTTATGCCCGTGCCCGTGCGGGTGGTTGCACTTCCCGTAGGTTGCCCAGTTCTCGGCCTCTGAGAGCTGATCACTATGCAACCGGTGAGACGCTGAAAACATATACCGGCGCGTCAGATGGACCTTCATGACTCACCATAGAAATCTACGAAGAGGTCCGGCAGTTCGTACACCCGCACGCGATGCAACGTGGCAACGTTGAACTTGCCCTGCAGCCGGTTCCAGATGGCGACGGCCAGGTTCTCGGTCGTCGGGATCGCTTTGGCGAACTCTGGGACCTCCTTGTTCAGATGCCTGTGGTCGAGCGCATCAAGCACTTCGCGATTCAGGATTTCCTTCAGCTCCTTCAGGTCAACCACAAAGCCTGTCCGGGGATCGACGTCACCTTTCACCGTCACTTCCAGCGTGTAATTATGGCCGTGACCATTAAGGTTGGAGCACTTGCCAAAGACCCGCTGGTTCTCCTCAGCGGTGAACTCAGGATTGTGATAGTAATGCGATGCAGAAAATTCACACTTGCGTGTCAGATAGATCATGGTGGTTTCGAGCAACTGGCAACTAGCAGTCAGCCATGGCACGTCAACTAAAATTCTAGTCGCTACCTGCCAGTTGCTAGCTGCTAACCGAGTATTCCCGTCCCTTCCAGCGCACCGAGCCTCGCTTATGAGAGATGCTGGAATTCCACAGAAGTACCGCGAACAGCGGCAGTCCAAACACCGACAACAGACTTGACAGCCAGTCAAAATGGGCCATCCAGATGCGCTTCCAGAAAAGATAGAGCCATTGGATCGCTACCACCGCGGCGATAGCGAACGCCAGTTTTTGGTCTTGCAAGGCCGCGATGATGGCGAAGACAACAGCCGCAACGATCACCACAAACTCGACCGCTCGCCTTACAGCCAGTCCACGCGCATTGGGAAACAACAACGCCAGGTTCTTGGTCCAGCCCTCCCACATGCCGCTGAAGCTGCGATACATGCGGGCGCTCACCACGTCGGAGTAGCGAAACTGCAGCTTGTGACCGGCTTTCTTGGCGCGCCTGGCAAGCTCCACGTCTTCGAGAATGGCGGTGGCTACGGCAGCATGTCCGCCGATCGCGTCGTAGGCCTCGCGACGGATGAGCAGATATTGTCCGTTCGCTGCCGCTACCGGGGAATCGGGATCGCACACTGCTTTGGGCGGGTAAGTAGTCGCCAGCTCGGCGAAGATCACCGGCATGAGCGCCCGCCCAGCCAGGCCGGCCACCTCCTGCTTCGGCGAGTACGAGAGCAGGTCGGCGGAGTTCTCCTGCGCTTCCTGCAATCCGCCGGCAATGGAGTTCGGCGCATGCCTGGTGTCGGCGTCGGTGAACAGCAGCCATTGACCCTTCGCCACCTTCGCGCCACTCCAGGCGGCGTTGCATTTGCCAGTCCAGCCTTCCGGCAGAGCATTGGCTGCGATCACGTGCACAGGGAAGCTCTCGGCAATGGCGCGTGTCCCGTCAGTCGAGCCGTCGTCCACCACGATGATCTCGTAGCTTGCGCCTGATTGACCAACCAGAGTGCGCAGACAATCTGCAAGGCACGCTTGTTCATTCCGCGCAGGAACGATGACGGAGACCTCGGGAGCAGATATGGAGTTGTCCATCAGCAATAGGCAGTGGCTACCTGAATTATTATAGATTCGTGAAGCGCTTCCTTTCCTCCTCCGCCCTCATTGGCCTCTTCCTTCTTGTTGCCTGCAATAGTGGCTCGCATCCGCCGCGCATCGGCAGCGCCGCGCCTGACTTCACGATCGCTGACGGCACACGCTCGGTCTCGCTCAGCCAATTCCGCGGCAAGCCTGTGGTGTTGAACTTCTGGGCCACGTGGTGTCCGCCCTGCATCCAGGAGATGCCCTCGCTGGTTGCGTTGCAGAAGCAACTGGGCAACACGGTCACCATTCTGGCGGTCAGCGAAGATGACGACGACAGTGCCTACAAGCAGTTTGTGAAAGACCATAACATCGATCTGCTGACCGTCCGCGACACCAAACACAGCAACGAACTCTACGGCACCTTCAAGTTCCCTGAGACGTTCGTGATCGACAGCAACGGCACCATCGTGCGAAAGTTCATCGGCGCCGCCGATTGGACCAGCCCGGAGATTGTGGATTACCTGGGAAAGCTGTAGAACCCCCGCTTGACGGCGAATACGCGGCCCCTCCCCACGCTGTCACCAACGCTGTGTGACAAAAGTCAGGCATGTCGGCCACAGTGTGTTCCTGCAGCCGCTCAGGCGATGTCACTCGTTACTGTGAGGAACATCACTGAAATGTGTCGGGGAAAGACAGAGAATAACTTCCGGCCTGACCGCGCCCTGCGAACCACTCTCCACGCGGTTTCTCTTTAAGGCCTGACTCTCTTGGGTTCAGCAACGCATGCGCGGTCGGCTGATCTTTCCCAGTGATTCTCGCCGACCGTCCAGGTAATCACCAATAGAAGCACGTCCAACTGGAAGCTGATCCTAGCAGTCCAGTTTTTCTGTCGGGGTTGCCATGCTGAGATATCGGACATTGCAGCCATCGGTCCTCGGGTCCGGCAGCGAACCCATCCCAATTCTTTTCTTAACACCGAAAGGAGCGCTCTATGAGCAGCTTATCGCCTGTACTAGAAGAGCAGTTGTCTCGGCTGCGTAAAAGAGATCCCAAGGTAGAGGTCCGCTTTGATGGCAAGAGCCAGGCGCTGGCCTCTGCTCGCGGCAAACTCAGCGATCAATTCGATGCCAAAGTTCTCAAGGAGAACCCATTTCATGCCGGCAAGGAATTCCTCAAAACCAACAAACAACTCTTCGGCAACCTCGACGTTGACAAGGACTTGGCCGAAGACAAGAAAGTAGTGGACAGGGCTGGCATGGTTCACGTGAGCTTCCGGCAACGGTACGCGAACGTTCCCGTGTTTGACCGCTCGGTCCGTGTCGACTTCTCTACCACCGGAACTGTTTCCTCTGCGGCGAGCAAACTGGCGCCCGGGCTGAAGCTTGACGTTGCGCCCAAACTCAGTGCTTCCGACGCTGAGAAAGCTGCTCTTGGCCACGCTGGCGAGGGAGCGGTAACGATTGCGAAAGCCAAGCCGGAACTGCTAATTTTCCCGCACGGCGAAGGCTATCGTCTCAGTTGGAGAGTGGCGCTGGACGCGCACAAGCAGAAAGACCCGGCGGAATGGATCTACTTCATCGATGCGGTCAATGGTGAGGTCCTGTTCCGCTATAACGACCTGCGGAACGCTGGACCAACTACGGGCAAGGGGACAGGCTACTACTCAGGTACCCACAATGACCTACACACCTATGAAGTTAACTCGACCGATTACGAACTGAAAGACATGACTCGCGAACCAGCCGGTCCAGAGATTGACACCAGCGACGTTGGTCCTGGCGGCGCTTCACCCTCGGAAGACGCTAACGACAACTGGAACGACCAGACCACAACCCCACGGTACAAAAATCAGGGTCCCGAAGTGGACACCAATGTATATGTGGGGAAAGTCGTTGACTGGTACCTGACTACGTTCGGCCGCCGCAGCTATGACAACAACGGCACGACTGTCAAATCGGATGTGCACTACCTCACGAATTTGAACAATGCCTATTGGAGCAACCAGTACCAGAAGATCTTCGTAGGCGATGGCGACGGCGTGACTTTCGATTATGTGTGCAGCGACGATGTTATCGGCCATGAGTTTACCCATGCGGTCACTCATCACTGCTTCAATCCGGTTTATGCCGGAGAGTCAGGCGCTCTCGATGAAGCTATTTCGGACTGCATGGCAGCCTTCTTTAGTGGCGATTGGCTGATAGGTGAAGATCTGTTTACAAGGCTTCCCAATCCGCCAGTTCATCAGTTTCTCCGCAATCTGGCGGACCCCACCAACGGAGGGCAATACAATCCTGCGGATCCTGTAAACAGCTGCTTGGCTGGAAATTGTCCCGATCACTATGATGATCTCTACACCGGGACGTTGGACAACGGCGGTGTGCACATCAACTGCACCATCGTCAGCCATGCGATTTACCTGATGGTCAACGGCGGTACCCACCGTAAATCGGGGGTGACGGTTACGAAGATTGGGCAAACTCCGGTGGAAACGATGCTGTACCACGTACAAACCACTCAACTGCTCGGCAACAACAATCCCACCTTCCTGGACTTCCGTGAAGGATTCCTCAATGCTTGCCTGGACCTTTATCCCGATGACCTGCAGGCACTGGCCACGGTAAAGGCGGCTTTCAAGGCGGTCGGCGTCGGGCCTGACCTCTACCTGCGCGAGGCGGTCTGGGATGTGGGAAACGAGCCTGCTATTGGCTTTACCTGCGAAAGCCTGGATATCATCGCGCGGCAGACTCCGCCGGCGAACCCACAAGTCGAATTGGGCGACCCGCAGCGCTCCGACTTGTGTCAGAACATTGAGTATGGAAAAGACAATTACATTTTCGTGCGCATTTCCAACTGCGGACATGACGCGTCGGATGCTCAGGTGGATGTGTACGGTGTGCCAGCCGGCACCTCGTTTGGAGACCCCGTTCATTGGCAGTACATCGGCAATGTGCTGGAGCTGAATGTCAAGCCCGGAGAGTTCCGGGTGTCGAAGCCCATCGTGTTCGCCAAGAGCGCAATTCCGAAGCCGCCTGTCGGGCAAGAACTGATGTTCTGCTTTGTGGGAATTGTGCATAGTCCCTTGGATCCTGCTCCCGATCACACCCGGATCCATGACTGGAGCTCGTTCGCAAACTTCGTTCTCATGAGCAACAATTACGCCTGGAAGAACGACTATGTGGTGAACGTCGTTTACCTGGCCCCGATCAAGCTGTATTTCCAGGTGCGCAACCTTCCTCACCTCCAGACCTGGCCCACTCTAGAAATTGACCTCCGCAACTTGCCCGAGGCAACGCAGTTCCATATCTCGTTCCCGGAGGGAAGTGTACGAGGGGCGGATCTCAGCGAGACTATGGGCATTCCGCTACGGCAACTGTCGCAAGCGGAGTTGATAGAAAGGCTGCAGGGTCTGCAACCCTTCGACATGCGCCGTCGTCTGCCGGTGGGTGAGGGCCGAATCCAGTTCGCCGTCACTCCTGGCCGAATCGGTACTCTGCGCCGCATGATGCTTAGTCCAGGTGAGAGCGTGGAAGCAGAGGCAACGATTACGCTTCCTCGCGATATCAAAGGTGGTCAGTTCAGATTCGCGGTGAGGCAGATCGTTAACAACATGCCGGTAGGTCAAATGAACTACACACTTCGCTGCAAGGAGCGTTGACTGTTTCACATAGAACACGAACGATGTTTCTTGTTAACGCCCCCGTTTCTGGCTTCCAGCCAGGATGGGGGCTTTTCCTTCAACTCCGTCCTTGCTCGTTGAAAGCCGCGACCAGCGGTTGCCAGATCTCTACAGCCTCGCCTTCCTGAGCTTTAGTGCGTTGCTGATCACCGAGACCGAGCTGAAGCTCATGGCGGCGGCGGCGATGATGGGGCTGAGCAATAGCCCAAACTTCGGATAGAGGATGCCCGCCGCAATCGGCACGCCAAGCGAGTTGTAGATAAACGCGAAGAACAGGTTCTGCTTGATGTTGCGCATGACGGCGCGGCTGAGGCGGCGGGCGCGCACCAGCGCCCGAAGATCGCCTTTCAGCAGTGTGATACCCGCGCTTTCCATGGCGACGTCGGTGCCTGTACCCATCGCAATGCCAACCTGAGCTTGCGCCAGCGCGGGCGCGTCGTTAATGCCATCGCCCGCCATGGCGACGACTCTTCCCTGCTGCTGAAGCTTCTTGACCACCTCGGCCTTGTGATCGGGCAGCACTCCGGCTTCAAAGTCGCTGATGCCGACATGGCACGCCACCGCCTGTGCGGTCGTTTCGTTATCACCGGTGAGCATGACCACGCGCAGGCCTTCGTGGCGCAGGTCGCCAACCGCCGACGCTGCTTCGGGCTTGATGGGATCGGCGATGCCCAGCACTCCCGCGGCCCGGCCATCCACCCCAACGAAAACCACGGTCTGTCCATCCTGGCGCATCTCATCCGCCTGTGACCTCAGACCGGTAACGTCGCTGCCCATCTCCCGCAACAGGATTTCGTTGCCCACCGCGAGCTCGTGTCCGGCGACGAGGCCGGTCACGCCGCGTCCGGTCAGCGATTGAAACGCGTCGGCAGGAATGAGCGGAATGTGGTTCGCCTCAGCCGCCTCAACGATGGCCGCAGCCAGCGGATGCTCGCTGCTACGCTCCAGGCTGGCGACCAGCCGCACGACGTGTTCCTCGGTTTCGCCAGCGGCCGCGACCACCGCCATCAACTCCGGCTTGCCCTGCGTGAGCGTGCCTGTCTTGTCCAGCACAAGCGTGTCGGCCTTCTGCAGTGTCTCCAGCGCCTCGGCATTCTTGATGAGCACCCCCGCGCGCGCACCACGCCCGGTACCGACCATGATGGCCATCGGTGTGGCCAGCCCTAGCGCGCAAGGGCAGGCGATGATCAACACCGCGACCGCGTTGATGATGGCGTGTGCCAGTCGCGGTTCCGGTCCGAGCACGAGCCACGTGATGAACGTGATTACTGCGACCGCCAGTACCGCCGGCACGAACCAGGCTGCAACCTTGTCGGCAAGCTTCTGGATGGGAGCACGGCTGCGCTGCGCCAGGCTCACCATCTGCACAATTTGCGCCAGCATGGTCTCACTGCCTACGCGCTCGGCCCGCATCAGCAGCCAGCCGGTGCCGTTCACGGTTGCGCCAATCACCTTATCGCCGGAGCGCTTTTCCACCGGAATGGACTCTCCCGTCACCATCGCTTCGTCCACCGAGCTGAGGCCCTCGAGCACAACGCCATCGGTCGGGATCTTTTCGCCGGGACGGACACGCAGCTTGTCGCCCACCTTTACGTGATCGAGGGGAACGTCATACTCGCTGCCGTCGTCACGCATGATGCGCGCCAGCTTGGGAGAAAGATCGAGTAGAGCGCGAATGGCGCTCGAGGTGTGGCTGCGCGCACGCAACTCCAGAACCTGCCCCAGTAATACAAGCGCGACGATGGCCGCCGCCGCTTCGAAGTACACCTCCGGCAGCCCTGACATTCCTCGCATGGCCGGGGGGAAGATTCCCGGTGCGAGGGTTGCGACGGCGCTGTAAACGTAAGCCACGCCGACGCCCATGGCGATCAGCGTAAACATGTTGGGGCTACGGAACTTGACCGAAGCCCATCCGCGCACAAAGAAGGGCCAGCCGCACCACAGCACGATGGGGGTAGCCAGCGCGAACTCCAGCCATGTGCCCACACGCGGCGAGAGCATATGAGCCAGCGGGCCCATGCGCAGCATCGCATACGCCACCAGTGGAACGCCGAGGAGCACGCTGGTCCAGAAACGCCGCGTCATGTCGCGCACTTCGGGATTCTCTTCCGGGGCCGCCGTCACCGTCCGGGGTTCCAGGGCCATACCGCAGATGGGACAGCTACCCGGTCCATCGCGCACGATCTCGGGATGCATAGGACAGGTCCACTGCGTTTGGCTCGGAGCTGTTGGCATCTCCGGCTCCAGCGCCATGCCGCATTTCGGGCAGGCTCCCGGTTGCCCCTGACGCACCTCGGGATCCATCGGGCAGATGTACGTTGCCTCCTGCCTGTCTGCCGCAGGACGACGAGACGATCCGGCGCCCCCCGGTGGCGTGCTGGACAAATCACGATCGGCAAAAGTGATGGCGGGAGGAATGCCGTGCAGCTCAGCAGACGGTGCGATCCGTGCGGGCTTGGCGCCGAGCTGCACCATTCCGCCTATGCCGGCGGGCTTGTAGCTAGGCGAGAGATACTTTTCCGGATCCAATTTGAATTTCTCCGCGCACCCGCGCGAGCAGAAGTGATACAGCTTCCCCTCACGCTCGACGGACGAAGCGGCCTTCAACGGATCGACGGTCATCCCGCAGACCGGGTCGCTGTTCGGTTTCTTCGGAGACATCACAGGCGGAGGGCTCTCGAGCTCCCGGCCACCACGCAACAGATACTTCGCCGGAGACGATACGAACTTGTGCATACACCCGGGAGAGCAGAAGTAGTAAGTCTGGCCATCGTGTTGGGCTTTGCCGCGCGGCTGCGCCGGATCCACTGCCATGCCGCACACCGGGTCCTTTACCGAGACGTCAACGATGCGGTTCTCAGGCAGGTCCTGGCCTCCGTTGATTCCCTGCGGTTCGTTGCTCATTGCTTCCAGCTGTTCACAATCGCGGCGATGCTCTATATTGAATGCGCAACCCGCGCGGACACGCAAGGAAGTCTCTGGCGAAATCCGCGCACACCTATCATTGCACGTTTATGAGAGGCCCGGGCAGGGCTGAGGGTTGGTGGTTCGATGACCGCAGTTGAAGTTTTATTCCGCTACGGCATGCCGCCAGGAGAGAGTCAGATGGCCGCGCTGGCGCTGACCAGCGACGTCTATGGCATTCGCCGTGTGCAGTTCAATGAGCAGGAACGGACCATCCGCATCGAATACGACGCCACGCGCCTCAACGAATCCACCGTCGAGCGCTTGCTGCGCAACGCCGGTTTTGATGTTCGCGAGAGATTGACCCTGGCATAGGCCTTCAGGATTTTCGCCTCGCTGTACAAATGAAAGAGCGAAGCGGCACTTCGGTGCCGCTTCGCTTCCGTTTTCAAAGGCGTTGGGATGGGGAACACTCACCCGATCAACAACGCCTGCAGTCATGGCAGGGAGCCCAAAATTAGAAGGGCCACGCTGATAAGGGAACTCTGGCCGAAATTCCCTTTCAGGTGACCCCTATTGCGCCACTTCGTCTGTTCAGTCTAACAGCACTCCCGGGGCCAAAGTTGTGCCAAAGAAAATAAAAGAGTTAACGAT
>Ga0335082_10001728_pt1 | contig 23345 bp, 23 predicted proteins | sample Lox_Sample_41_FD_206718 | JGI IMG/M metagenome (GOLD analysis project Ga0335082, IMG submission 206718) | Soil microbial communities from Loxahatchee National Wildlife Refuge, Florida, United States - Lox_Sample_4.1 | ecosystem: Environmental > Terrestrial > Soil > Wetlands | place: USA...
GGGACCCCAGGGCGAAGGCGCGATCGTGCCGAGGGCGGTGAACATGATGTTCGTCGGCGTCCAGCCGGCGCCGCTCTTCAGCCGCTTCGCCAGGATCCGGGTCGGGAAGCCCTTGCCGCGGATCTGGCCGGTCAAATCGGCATAGACGAACATGGTGAGCGGCTCCCGCAAGGTCGGCAGGTCGCTCCGCTCTTTCCTGGTGGTCTTCGGCTCTCTGGCCATGAGATCAGTCCCCGAGCTTGAAGGTGCTGCGCAGCGATTCCAGGCCGGCGATCCGGTCCTTGGCGCGGCCGCCGAGCTTCTCGACGATGCCGGCGGTGATGATCTCCACCATGGCGAGGCCGGGAACGCCGGTGTCGAAGGCGCTGGGCACGCTGACCGGACAGGGCAGCACGAACTTCGCGAAGGCGGCGATCGGCGAATACCAGATGTCGGTGATGAGGACGATCTCCGCCCCCTGGGCCTGGGCGCCGCGGGCGAATTCCAGCACGTCCTTCTGGTAGCGCCGGAAGTCGAAGACGACCAGGATGTCACCCTTCCGGACATCGAGCAGGTAATCGGCCCAGGCCGCGCTGGAGTCCCGCACGATCCGCGCCCCCGGCCGGAGCTCCCGGAGATAGTGGTGGAAGTAGGAAGCGAGCATCCAGCTGAACCGGCCGCCCAGCAGGAAGATATCGCGGTCCGGGTCGCAGAGCCGGCCGACGATCTGCGCGAGATCGCCGCGCTTCACGTTGCGCGCGGCACCGGCGATGTTTTTGCAGAGCGCATCGGCCATTCCGTCGAAGACGCCGGCTTCCTCGCCGCGATGCTGCATCGGATAGCGGGTCAGCGGACCCTGGAGCCGGGTGTGGACCTCGCTGCGCAGCGCGTCCTGGAAGGCGGCGTAGTTGGAGAAGCCGAGCCGGCCGATGAAGCGCAGGATGGTCGGCCCGCTGGTCTCGGCGCGCTTCGCAAACCGCGCCACCGTCTCGAGGCCCGCCAGCGGATATTCGCCGAGCAGCGCATGGGCGACGCGGCGCTCGGCGTCGGAGAAGTTCTGCAGCTCCTGCCGGACCCGGTCCTGGATCGAGGACTGGGCGCCGGAGGCGGCCTTGGTCGCTTTCTTCGGGCGCGGCATCAGTCGGCCAGAACGCCCGCTTTCGCGACGGCGCGCGGGAAGATGTCGGCGAGCCGGCGCGCGAACGCCGCCTGCCCCGCCTCGTCGCCGATCAGGTCCTGGCGAATCTCGATCTCCACGTAAGGCACCCCCCGGGCCTCGCAATGCAGCGGCACCGTGTAATCGGCCGCCATGTTGACGCTGTAGGGCTGGTTGCGGCCGATGCGGAACTCCGTCTCCGCCTCCAAGAGCTCGATCAGCGGATCGCCGATCCGCCAATCCTTATCGGCAATCACGCCGATATGCCAGGGGCGCTGCACGGCATCCCGCCGCAGACGGTCGGTGCAGCTGTGCATGCAGAAGACCGCGGTCGGCCGGCGGCGCGCAGTCCTATCGGCGAACACCCGGTCGATCTCGTTGTGATAGGGCTCCAGGATCTCCCGCTCCCGCCGCAGCCGCTCAGCGGCGTCGAGATCCTGGTTTCCGGGCACGACGGTTCCGTCGCTCTCCGCGACGATCGATTGCGCGTCCCGGGCGCGGCGGTTGCAGTCGATCACCAGCCGGGAATAGCGCTGGAACACATAGGTCGCGTCGAGCGCGGCGGCCATGCGGGTGGTGACCTCGTAGATGCCGAGGTCGCAGGCGATATGACGGTCGAGGTCCGGGGCCTCGAGGCCCAGCGTCCCCAGCCGCTGCGGGATCACCCTGCCGGCGTGATCGGAAATGAACAGGATCGGCGATCTTCCCGCCGGCTTCTCCACGCCGACGGCCGGCGGATCGCCCGCCTGCAGAAGCGTCGCATTGCCGTTCAAGGCCGGTCTCCCCTGACACTTTTTTGTATGCGAAGGCGAGGCCCGGCCGGTGGCGCGGCCGGGCCCCTGCCGTCGATCTCAGCCCTTGGGCGTGACGGTGGTTTCGAGCTTCACATCGCCCTTCTGGACATGCATCACCGCCACCGGCTTGCTCGGCACCCGGACGCCGGCCGGATAGGCGATGGTGCCGGTGACGGCCGGATAGTCCTGGGTCTCTGCCAGTGCCTTCGTCACTGCCGCGGGGTCGGTCGAGCCGGCCCGCTTGATGGCGTCGGCGACGAGGCCCATGGTGTCGTAGCCGAGCGCCGCGAACGCGTTCTCCGGATCGTGGCCGTATTCCTTGTTGTAGGCGGCGCGGAACTCATTGGCCGGGCCGGTGTCGAGGCCGACATAGGCATGGGTCGTGAAGTAGATGTTGTCGGAGAGCTCCTTGCCCGGCACCGTCACGATCAAGTCGGTATCGAACCCGTCGCCGGCGAAGATCGGCAGCTTCATCCCCGCCTCCCGCACCTGCTTCACGATGATGCCCGCCGTGTCGGGGCCAGACGAGGCGAAGAGCGCGTCGACCTTGCCGGCAGCCTGCAGCCGCGCGACCTGGGCGGAGAAGTCCTGGTCGGTCGTGGTGTAGACATCCTCCAGCACGATCTTGCCGCCCAGGGCGGTGAAGCGCTCCTTGAAGTACTTGGAGAGGCCGGTGGTGTAGTCCATGGCGTTGTCGGTCCAGACCGCGACATTGCGGACGCCGAGCGTGTTGTAGGCGTATTCCGCCATGGCGTGGGCCTGGACGTTGTCGCCGAACGGCACCAGGAACATCTCGTCGCCGACCATGGACGGGAGATCCGGCGAGGTGGCGCCGGAGGTGACGAACGGAATCTTCGCGGTCTGGAACAGCGGCGCCGCGGCCAAGGCGAAGGTGGTATCGCTCTGGCCGATGCCGGCGACAAGGCCGTTGATGGAGAGGGCCCGCTTGGCGGCGGTCGCGGTCTCGCCGGTGTCGTTCTTGGTGTCGATCGCGGTCACCACGATCTTGCGCCCGCCGAGCAGGCCGCCGGCGTCGTTGATCATCTTTGCCTTGAGCTTGGCGCCGTTCAGCGACGGCACGTCGAGCGACGTCAGGCCGCCGACGGAGACGTTGTAGAGCGCCGCGATGTTGATGTCCTCGGCGAACGCGGGCACGGCGATGGTCGCGGACACGCTCGCGAGCGCCGCGACGGCCAACCTGGTCAGAATGTTCGGCATTGCAATTCCCCTTTCCTGGTTTGAAGACGGTTCATGCTGCTCTCGACTTCCTGAACGGCCGCAGCAACCAGCCGACGATATCCGGCTCCGCCGTGCCGAAGAGACCCTTCGGCCGGGTGATCAGCACGACGAGAACCACCAAGGCGACGATCATCTGGCTGGCCCCGAAGAGGTTGGCGGCCTCCTCCACCGGGCGCAGCAGCTGGGTCAGGACCGAGAGCACGGTCGCGACCAGCACGGCGCCGGTGATCGAGCCGGTGCCGCCCAGCACCACCGTCACCACGATCTCGAAGGCGAGGATGAACGAGAACGAGTTCGGGCTGATCAGGGTGACGAGATGCACCCAGAGGCCGCCGGCGATGCCCGCCAGGAACGCGCCCAGCACGAAAGCGAGAATGCGCATCCGCGCCACCTTGACGCCGAGGCAGGCCGCCGCGAGCTCGTTCTCGCGGATCGCCAGCATGGTGCGTCCCAGCGAGGAGTGCTTCAGCTGCCAGCAGACATAGATGGTGAGGAGCACGAAGAGATAGACCCACCAGAGATTGGTCAGCGCCGGCAGCCCGCTCAAGCCCAGGGCGCCGCGGGTGACGCCGCGCAAGTTGATCGCAAAGCTCTGCGCGATGAAGATCAGGCCGAGGGTTGCGACCGCGAGATAGTGGCCGCGCAGCCGGAGGACCGGGAACCCGACGATGAGGGCGACCAGGGCGGCGGCGATTCCGCCCGCCAGCAGCGCCGGCAGGAACGACCATTCCTGCGCGGCGATGAAGCCCGGCAGGTCCGGCAGCATCATGCCCTTGCGCGCGGCCGGCATCACCAAGAGGGCCGTCACGTAGCCGCCGATGGTCATGAAGGCCGGATGGCCGAGCGAGAACAGGCCGATGAACCCGTTGGTGACGTTGAGGCTGACCGCGAGGATGATGTTGAGGCCGATGAACTGGACGATCGACAGCAGATAGGGATTGAAGCCCCGGTCGGCGGCATAGACCAGCACGGCGCCGACCAGCGCCGCCGCGCCGAAGCGGATGAGGAAGGTGTCCCGCGCGGCAGCGGCGTTCATGCCCGCTGCTCCGCGCTGCGGCCGAGGATGCCGTTCGGCATCAGCAACAGGACCAGGATCAGGGCGCCGAACACGAAGGCGTTCCGGTAGCCGGAATATTCCGGCGGCAGCAGGCCGACGAACAGCACCTCCGCCATGCCGAGCACATAGCCGCCGAGCACCGCGCCGGTGATCGAGCCGACGCCGCCGATCACCGCGGCGACGAAGGCCTTGAGGCCCGGCAGCAACCCCATGATCGGGCTGATCTGCCCGTACTTGGTGCCCCACATCAGGCCAGCGACGGCGGCGAGCGCGCTGCCGATCGCGAAGGCGAGGCCGATGATGCGGTCGATGTTGATGCCCATGAGCCGCGCCACGTCGTAATTCTCCGCCGTCGCCCGCATGGCGACGCCGATCCGGGTGAAGCGGACGAAGAGCACGAGGCCGATCATCAGCAGGACGGCGAGCGCCACGATCACGACGTCGATCACCCGGACGCTGACGCTGCCGAAGGCGACGAGCTGGTTGAGATAGGCCGGGACGGCGAAGGTGCGCGGCTGCGCGCTCACCGTCAGCACCGCCAGGTTCTCGATGATGATCGAGACCGCCAGCGAGGCGATGAAGCCGGTCACCTGCGGCGCGCCGCGCATCGGGCGGAAGGCCGCGCGCTCGATCAGCAGGCCGGACACGGCGCCCGCCGCCAGCACGATCAGCAAAGCGACCGGGAACGGCACCTGCGCCACTGCGATGCTGGCGAGAGTCGCGAAGGCGCCGATGGTGAAGATGTCGCCATGGGCGAAGTTGATCAGCCGCACTATGCCGTAGATCATCGAGAAGCCGATGGCGATCAGCGCATACATGCTGCCCAGGATGAGCCCGTTGGCGAGCTGCGAGAACAGATAGCCGCCGCTCATCATGCCCCTCCCAGATAGGCGCGCTGGATGTCGGGATTGTCGGCGAGCTCCCGGCCGCCGCCGCTGAGCACGAGATTGCCCGCCTCGAGCACATAGGCCCGGTCGCCGAGCTCCAGCGCCATGCGCGCATTCTGCTCCACCAGGAGAACCGTCACGCCTTGCCTACGGATTTCGGCCAGGATGTCGAAGATCTGCTCGACAAGCTGAGGCGCCAGCCCGAGCGACGGCTCGTCCAGCAACAGCAGGCGCGGCCGGCTCATCAGCGCGCGGCCGATCACCAGCATCATCTGCTCGCCGCCAGAGAGGCGGTCGCCGGGAAGATGCGCCCGCTCCTTCAGGATCGGGAAATGCGCCTGGATCTCCGCCAGGTCCTGCTCGACCGCCGCCCTGTCATTGCGGAGATAGGCGCCGATCCGGAGATTCTCGACGACCGAGAGATTGGCGAAGACCTGCCGGCCCTCCGGACAGTGCGAGATGCCGGCGGCGACGATGGCCTCGGCCCGCATGGCGGCGAGATCCTGCTCGCCGGCGCCCGCCTTCGGACGGAACAGGACGCGCCCGCTCTGCGGCCGCAACAGGCCGGAGATGGTGGCGAGGGTCGTGGTCTTGCCCGCGCCGTTGGCGCCGATCAGGGCGACGATCTCGCCCTCCGCGATCTCCATGCTGACCCCACGCAGCGCGTGGGTGCCGCCGCGGCGGACGTGGACGTCCTCAAGCCGCAGCATGGCCATCCTTTCTCCTGCGTCCGAGATAGGCCTCGATGACGGAGGGATTGGTCTTGATCTCGTCCGGAATTCCGGTCGCCAGCAGCCTTCCCTGGTTGATGACCACCAGCCGCTCGCAGACCGACATCACCATCTTCATGTCATGCTCGACCAGCAGGGTGGTGATGCCGAGCTCGCGATGGAGGCGCTTGATGGTGCGGCCGAGGTCGGCGGTCTCCTGCGGGTTCATCCCGGCGGTCGGCTCGTCGAGCAGCAGCAGCTGGGGCTCGGTCGCCAGCGCCCGGGCGAACTCCACCTTCCGCTGGTCGCCATAGGGGAGACTGCCGACGATGCGTCCCGCGCGGGACGCGAGATCGAGCGCCTCCAGAGCCTCGAACGCGCGCTTGCGGATCTCGTGCTCCGCGCGCTGCGCCGCCGGCAGGCGCAGCACGGTCGGCCAGAAGCCGGAGCCGTGGCGCATGTGGAGGCCGACCATGACGTTGTCGATCACCGGAAGATCGCGAAAGAGGCGGATGTTCTGGAAGGTCCGCGACATGCCGAGCGCGGCGTTCCGGTCCGGCGTGTTGCCTTCGACCCGCTCGCCGCGAAAGGTGATGCTGCCGCCGCTCGGCCTGGAGACGCCGGTGATGAGGTTGAACGCGGTGGTCTTGCCCGAGCCGTTGGGACCGATCAATCCGACGAGCTCGCCTTCCCGCACGGCGAACGAGACGCCGTCGAGCGCGCGCACGCCGCCGAAGCTCTTCCTGAGCTCGCTCACCGTGAGGATCGCCGTGGCCTCGGACGACATGTGCCAACCCTGTGGGACCGGCCCTTGACCGGACCGATATTTCATTTATTAGATCAGTAGCACGCACCTTTCATTTGTTACAAGACGGATTCGCCGCAAGATGGCGCTTGGACGGCGCAGCCTGGGACGCGTTCTGGTGACCGGTGCGGGCGGCTTCCTCGGCGCCGCATTGATGAGTGCGCTGCAGAGCCGAAAGGTCGAGACGCTGGCCACCGACTTCGCCGGCGAGGGCGCGCTGCCGGACGGCATGACCGCACTCGATGTCCGCGACGCCGCGGCGATCCTCAGGGTCATGGAGACGGCGCGCTTCGACACGGTCTTCCATTGCGGCGCGGTCTCGGGGCCGATGGTGATGGCGGACCGGCCGCTCGAGATCTGGAACATCAATGCCGGCGGCACGGCGAACCTGCTCGAGGCGGCGCGCCGCACCAGGGCCGGGCGGGTCGTCGTCTGCTCGACGGTCGAGGTCTACGGATCGGCGGCCTCGGGCATGGTGACGGAAGCCGCGCTCCCCCGGCCGGACGGCGTCTATGGCGCCAGCAAGGCCGCCGCTGAACAGGCGACGCTCGCTTATCACAGCGAGCACGGGCTCGACACGGTGGCGCTCCGCCTCGCCTGGATCTACGGGCCGGGACGCAAGACGCCCACCACGCTGGCCGCCCTCCTCGCCGACTCCCTTGCCGGCCGCACGACGACCATCTTCGGCCATCCCTCGGACGCGACGCACTATCTCTATATCGACGACGCGGTCGATGGCCTGCTTTGCGCCGCCATGGCCGCGCTCCCCGCCGACGCGCGGATCTTCAACATCGCCGCCGGTCCCGGCCTCAAGCTTTCCGACGTGCTCGACCAGGTGCGCGCGGTTGCGCCGGGCGCACAGATCGACTTCCAAGCCCACGCCACGCCATCCCCCGGTCCCGCCGGATTCAGCCCGGATCTCGCCGCGGCCGCGTTGGGCTTTCGCGCACGAACGAGCTTCAAGGACGGCCTTACCCGCTATCTCGCGCACCTGCGCGGCGCGAACCCGGCGTCCGCGTGATCCAGTCCAGGACCTCACCCGGGACCTGATCACCGCTCACCGAGATGCTCAATGTCTCGGAACTACCTGCCGAAGGCGCGGCCAGATTGTTCGGCGGCCTGCCCGTGCGAGCGGCCCTCGCCGTTGGCGCCTTGCCCGACCGCCTTCGGCTCGGGCCGCGGCAGCCCGCCGTCCTCGGCCTGCGCCATCAACTCCTTCTTGCGCGCCTTCAGCCGCGCGCCGATCTCGTCGAGATCGACGCCCTTCCGCTTCGCCTCTGCAAACACGCCAGTGCGCGCCTTCTCCTCTTCCTTGACGTGATGCTTGATGTATTCCGAGAGGACGTGGACCTTGGCGTCGTACATCTCGGAACCGGCGCCTGCACCCATCAGGTCGTTGACCAGGACCTTGGCGCCGTCGTGCTCGACCTGCGCCTCGTCCATCATGTCTTCCTCCACATCCTCGCTGCGGCAGGCCGGGTAGAAGATCTCCTCCTCCAGCATGGTGTGGATGATGAGCTCGTTGCAGATCTGCGCGACCAGCTTCTCCTTGGCGCTGCCGGACGCCTTCTCGGCCTTCTTGAACAGGCCCTCGACCTTGCGGTGGTCGGCCTTCAACAGGACGACCGCGTCCTGCGCCCCGGCGCGAGACTTCCGCTTCGCCGCCGTCTTGGTGGATCGTTTGGGAGATTTCATGTGCCCCTCGTGCGTTAGACTGTCCTGGGCCAACCGCCGCTCGCGGCGAGGGTTCCGATCAGCGACGCACGACTACGCTCGCGCAGGTTCGGATGTGGAAGGTTCAGGGGAGCTCGCTCCAGGTCAGTTTCAGCGCGCCCTCCCGGGAACCCAGCCGGCCGACCACGTCGGAAATGCGATCCGCTACTGCACCGCCGGCGCGGCCGGTGCCGCGGGGGCGGCAGGCAGGTTCTGCTTCGCCTTCTCCCGCTCGGCGCGGCGCTCGGACACCAGGCGATAAGCCACGTAGTAGATGTAGATGTTGGAGACGTATTGCACGGTCTCGCGGCCGACGATGTCCGCAGCGGCGTGCTCGACGTTGCCGAACCAGACATTCGGGTCGAGACCCGACTTCGCGGCGAGAGCGCGGAACTTTCGGAGATTGCCGGGGCCCGCATTATAGGCGGCGAAGGCCATCAGCGTCCGGTTCTTGTCGTCGAGCGCCGGGTCGTCGAGGTACTTGTCGGTCAGCAGGCGGAGGTATTTGACCCCAGCATGGACGTTCTTCTCCGCATCGCGATCGATGCCGGTGATGCCGATCGCGGGGTCGGCCGCAGTCGAAGGCAGGAGCTGCATGATGCCGACCGCGCCCCGGCCGCTGCGGGCCTCCTGGTTGAGCTTCGACTCCTGGTAGCCCTGGGCGGCGATCATCAGGGCATCGAAATCGTATTCCTGGCCAAACTGGCGGAACAGGGTGACCAGCTTCTCGAATTTCTTCAGCTCGGCCGGGGATGTCGCACGCTTGGCCGGGTTCTGGCTGCCGAGATAGCGCTTCTTCAGGATATTGTAGAACGTGCTGCCGGCCCTATGGCTATCGACGAAGTCGTTCACCATCTGCTCCAGAAGCGGGTCGTCCTTGCGGATCGCCCAGGCGATCTCCCCACCCTGGTCGATGACGATGTCCGGGTGCAGGACCATGCTGGTATAGAGCGACGACCAGAGCTTCGCCTTGCGCTCGTCCACCACCGCCCAAGGCAGCAGGCCGGCATTGACCATCTCCATGATGTCCTCGTCCTCCAGCTCCTCGTCGAGCTTCCGGAGGTCGATCGGGGTCTTGCCGGCATCCACCCTGGCCTTGTTGATGGTCTCGAGGTGTTCGTAATAGCTGCTGGAGGCGCGGGCGAAGACCGCCTGACCGCCGAGGTCGTCCAGCGAGCCGACGGCAGGGGCGCCCGGCGCGGTCACCAGGATCTCGCGGATACCGGATACGAACGGATGCGAGAAGTCCACGATCGCGGAGCGTGCATCCGTGATGGTGAGATTGGCGGCGGCGATGTCGCCGATGCCCTCCATCAGGCCCGGAAGCAGCCGGTCCCGGGTCACCGGGACGAAGGCGATCGAGATGCCAACGCCCTTGTTACCCGCGGCCTTCTCGCGCTTGTCGAGCCAGGCCTCGAGCTCCTTGCCGATGTCGTAGGTGATGCCGGACTGGGTGCCGCCCCGGTCGATGTAATAGAAGGTCTTGCTGAAGGGCACCAGGATCCGGATCCGCTTGCGCTGCCGCATGCCGTCAAGATCGCCGAGCCAGGTCTCGTGCGTGGGCAGCAGGCTCTGCGGAACGCTGACCGGCCCGGCCGGCGCCGGTTGGCCCGAGAGGACGTCTTTGGCGTCCTCCTGCGCCAGCACTGGTGCAGCCCATAGCAGGAACATGAGCGCGAGCGCCCATCTCCGACAATCGTCGACGCTACGGAAGTGCTCGATCCCCACCACTTCGACCGCCCTTACCTCGACCCGCGACTTCCCCGACAACTCCACAACAAGAGACCGGGGCGCGTCAATCCGGCTCCCGAAGCCGGCCGGCCGGCTACTCGCCGTGCTGCGGGATTTCCGCCGCCCGCACGTCCCGCTGCCCCTCGTGGATCCAGGCGTCCAGGAGCTTGAAGCCGACCGCGAGCACGGTCGGGCCGAGGAAAATGCCGATCAGGCCGAAGGCGACCAGGCCGCCGACGACGCCGACCAGGATCAGCAGCAGCGGGAGATCGACGCCCTTCTTGATCAGGATCGGCCGCAGCACGTTGTCGACGCTGATGGCGACGAGGCTCAGGACCAGCAGCACCGTCGCGGTGCCGGCGTCCCCGCGCCAATACATCCAGCCCACCGCCGGCAGCATCACCAGGGCCGGGCCGAGCTGGGCGATGCAGAGCATGAAGATGATGGCGCTGAGGATCGAGGCATAGGGCACTCCGGTCACCACCAGCGAGGCGGAGGCGATCGCCGCCTGAATGAAGGCGGTCACGACGACGCCGAGCGCGACACCGCGGATCGCCTGCCCCGCCAGCACCACCGCCTGGACGCCGCGCTCGCCGGCGAGGCGCCTGCCGAAGCGTTTCACATAGGCGGCGGCGCGCTCGCCGCGCATGTAGAGCAGTGCGGCGATGATCGCGGTCAGCAGGAACTGCATCAGCACCGTGCCGAAGCTGCCGACGGCGCCGAGGAACCAGTTGGTGAGCATCCCGGCATAGGGCCGGAAGCGCTGCAGCAGGTCATGGGCCTCGGCGTCGGCGAGGTTCTGCCATGCCTGGGCGACGGGATGGCCGATCACGGGCACGCCGTCGAGCCAGTCCGGCGGACTGGGGACCTCCAGGCTGGCCGAGGAGGCCCAGCCCATGATGTCGCCGGAATGCGTGACGATGGTGTCGATGGCGAGCCAGAGCGGCACCACGAAGATCAGGAGCAACGCCAGGGTCATCGCCGTGGCGGCGAGGCCGCGGCGGTTCCAGAGCTTGGCCTGCAGCCGGAGCAGGATCGGCCAGGTGGCGATCACCAGGGTCGTGGCCCAGATGGTCGCGGGCAGGAACGGCCGGACGATCCAGAGGCAGATCGCCAGCAGGGCCGCGATGAACAGGATCGCGAGCGTGCGCCGGGCGAGGTCTTCCTGAGCCGGCCCCGGTCCCACCGCTACCTCGCCGGCGCCGGGCTAGTCATCGATCTCCATGGCCTCGGCGTTCTGCGTCGCCGATTCCAGCCGCTGGTCCCAGTTCTTCAGGTTGCGCTTGGCGTCCTTGAAGAAGGCGGTGCGCTTGATCGCGAACATCAGCAGGGCATTGACGATGCGGCCCGGAAGCTTCATCGGACGGTCGAAGTCGAAGATCAGCACCACCCGCTGCTCGTCGGTGTCGTTCCAGACTTCGTGGCGGAAGAAGTCGTCGAACACCAGGAGCTTGCCCTCCTCCCAGTTGACCCGCTCCTCATCGACCTGCATGACGCAGCTCGCGCGCTCCTTCGGCACGATGAGGCCGAGATGGGCGCGCAGGATGGTCTTGGTGACGCCGCGGTGCCGCGGGATGTGATAGCGCGGCGAGAGGATCGAGAACCAGGCCGAGCGCAGGTTGGGGATCTGGCGCAACAGGCGCGTCGTCTCCGGGCAGCGCTCGCAGTTGCGCTGGCTCGGCTCGCCGAAGCCGAACAGGATGAAGACTTTCCAGTTGTCGCCGCGGGAGATGTAGCCCTGGTCGGGGGAGATCTCGTGGAACGACGGCAGCTTCGACCGGAGCTGCAGCAGGCTGTCCAGCTCGCCGCGGATGGTGCGCCAATTCGCTTCCATCGGCGCGAGGAACGGGAAGGTCGCCGGGTCGAAGACGGGTTGGTCGGGCACCAGCCCCTGGCGGCCGACATATTCCGCCAGCCGCTTGGTGAGGCGGCGCCCGGCGCGCTTGATCATGCCGCGGCGCGCTTCCTTCAATCTCTCGAACGTCAACGTCAATTCATGACCTCAATTTGGGCGCCGAGCAGTTCGGCGGTGTGGCGGGCGATCATCAGCTCTTCGTCGGTCGGCACGACCCAGACCTCGGCGCGGGAACCGTCGCGACTGATCCGGCCGCCATCGGTCTGGTTTCTGCCAGCCCGGTTGCGGTCGGGATCGAGCGCCAGCCCGAGCCAAGCACAGCCCTCTACCACTTCCGCCCGCGTGAGAGGATCATTTTCTCCGATTCCGGCGGTAAATACGAGTCCGTCGAAACCGCCCAAAGCCGCCGCCAGCGACCCGATCTCGCGGAGGATCCGGTGGACGAATAGGGCAATCGCCTCCGCCGCTTCAGGCGCCGGCGAGGCCCGGAGGGCGCGCATGTCCGAGGAGATGCCGGAGACGCCGAGCAGCCCGGACTTGCGGTAGATCAGGTCCTCCACCGCCCTTGCATCCATCCCGTGCCGGTCCATGAGATAGAGGACAACGCCGGGATCGAGCGCCCCGCAGCGGGTCCCCATCATCAGCCCATCGACCGCCGTGAAGCCCATGGTACTGGCGACGCTGCGGCCGCGATCGACGGCGCAGAGGCTGGCGCCGTTGCCGAGATGGGCGATCACCAGCCGCCGCTCCGCCAGATGGGGCGCGACGCGGCGGAGCTCAGCCGTCACGTATTCATAGGAGAGACCGTGGAAGCCATACCGCCGCACGCCCTCCGCGAAATAGCTTCGCGGCAAGGCGAAAGCCTGGGCCACCGCCGCCTGGCTGCGGTGGAAGGCGGTGTCGAAACAGGCGACCTGCGGCAGGTTCGGCAGTTGGGCGGCCATGGCCCGGATCGGCGCCAGGTTGTGCGGCTGGTGCAGCGGCGCCAGCGGGATGAACGTCTCGAGCGCGGCGATTGCCGTGGCGTCGATGCGGAGCGGCGCGCTGTAATCCATGCCGCCATGGACCACGCGATGCCCCACCGCCGCGACCCGCCGGCCGGCGAGCAATCGGTTCGCCACCGCGACGATCTCCCGCGTCGCCACGGCATGATCGAAGCCGGCGGTCGGCCAGCTCTGCTCCGCGAGCACCGTGCCACCGGCGTCGCGGACCCTCAGCCGCGGCGAGACGCCGATGCTCTCGATTTGGCCCCGAAACAGCAGCACCGCACCGGGTACGGCGTAGAGGGCGAACTTGATGCTGGAGGAACCGGCATTGATGACCGCGATGCAGTCGGCCATCCCGGCCTCAGGCGACGATGTTGGCGCCGCCGTCGACATAGACGGTGCCGCCGGTGACGCGCCGCGCGAAGGGGGTCGCGAGATAGGCGCAGGCATAGCCCACGTCCATGATGTCCACCAGCTCGCCGACCGGCGCCTTAGCCGCCGCTTCGTTCAGCAGCAGCTCGAAATCCTTGAGCCCGGAGGCCGCCCGGGTCTTCAGCGGACCGGGCGAGATGGCGTGGACCCGGATACCCCGCGGTCCCAGCTCATAGGCGAGATAACGGCAGGCCGCCTCCAGCGCCGCCTTGACCGGCCCCATCACGTTGTAGTTCGGCACCACGCGGTTGGCGCCGTAATAGCTCATGGCGAACATGGTGCCGCCGTCCACCATCAGCGGCGCCGCCAGCTTCGCCATCCGCACAAACGAATGGCAGGAAATGTCCATCGCCTTGGCGAAGCCCTCAGCCGAGCAGTCGAGTAGGCCGCCGGCGAGGTCGGCCTTCGGCGCGAAAGCGATCGAGTGCACCAGGATGTCGAGCCGCCCCCAACGCTGTCGCACCAGGTCGAACAGCGCTTCGAGCTGGCCGGGCGCCGCGACATCGAGCGACGCCATGATCTCGGCCTCGAGCTCCTGCCCCAGCGGCTCGACATGGGGCCGCGCCTTGTCGTTCAGCCAGGTGATTGCGAGATCGGCGCCGGCGGTGCGGAACGCCTTGGCGCAGCCATAGGCGATCGAATGGTCATTGGCGATCCCGACCACCAGGGCCTTGGTGCCGGCGAGAACCGGACGGATGGTGTCGGCCATGACCGCTCCTAGGTGATTGCGCGCGTGGTATCGGTACGTCTGGCGGCTGCGACCAGCGAGGCCACGGCGCACGAGGCGAGCCGGGTCAGGAGGGAATCCGCGCGGCTGGTCAGGATGATCGGCACCCGCGCACCGAGCACGATCCCGGCCGCCGTCGCCCGCGCCAGGAAGGAGAGGCTTTTCGCCAGCATGTTGCCGGCCTCGAGGTCGGGCACGACCAGCACGTTGGCGCGTCCCGCCACCTTCGAGATGATGTGCTTGATCGCCGCCGCCTCGGCGTTGATCGCGTTGTCGAGAGCGAGCGGACCGTCCAGCACGGCGCCGGTGATCTGCCCGCGCTCAGCCATCTTGCAGAGCGCCGCTGCCTCGATCGTGGATACCACCTTGGAATTGATGGTTTCCATCGCGCTCAGGATCGCGACCCTGACTTCGGGGAACTGCAGGGCGTGCGCGAGATCGATCGCGTTCTGCACGATGTCGACCTTCTCGTCGAGCGTCGGGGCGATATTGATCGCGGCATCGGTGATGATCAGTGGATCGTCGTGCCGCGGCACGTCCATGATGAAGCAATGGCTGATACGCCGGGCGGTGCGAATGCCGGTCTCGCGCGCCACCACCTCGGCCATCAGCTCGTCGGTGTGCAGGCTGCCCTTCATCAGCGCCTCGACCCGACCCTCGCGCACCAGGGCGACTGCCTTCGCCGCAGCGTCATGGCTGTGCGCCGCGTCGATCAATGGGATCTTCGAGATGTCCAGCTTGAACTCATCCGCCCTGGCGCGAATCTTGGACGACGGACCGACCAGGATCGGCTCGATCAGGTCGATGCGCGCCGCCTCCACGGCCGATTGCAGCGAGACGTCGTCGCAAGGGTGCACCACCGCGGTAGCAATCGGCGGCAGGGACTGCGCGAAAGAAAGAACCCGCTCGTACTTCTCATGCGGGCGATCAGCGTCCATTTCGTCCCCCTATGCGAACCGGTTCCGGTCCTGCCGTCCGTCGGCGGGCCGGAGTCTGCGATTGCTCTCCACCTGAACCACCGCGGAACAGGCGTTCGATCTCGGCGAGGCGCTGCGCACCATCCACCGGCAATTCGCCGCGAGCCGTCACCACCCGCTTCACCAGGTCGAGCATCCGGCCACGCATGGCGGCGTCCTCCGGCAGCAGCTTCGGCACGGTGCGCAAGGCGGCCTCGCGGTGCAACAGCAACATCAGATACTGCTCGCGCACGATCTCCTTGAATTTCGCAAAACCGACCCGGAGGTCCGGGTGCTCCGCCGCGATCTGCCGCAGGGCGGCGAAGGCGCGCTCGTCCATCCGGCCCTCGCCCATGCGCACGTAGACCATCGCACGGACCGCAGCCTCGATCGCACCGCCCTGCTCGATCCGCGCCAGCAGGTCGGCGGAGAGTTGCGCTGCGGCCGCTTCGCGCCCGAGGTCGCGGGCGATGCGCCGGCCGCTGGCCGCCGACTTGCCCGGCTCGGCGCTCTCCTGGGATCCGAGTCCGACCAATGCCTGCAGCAGCGGCGAGCCGTAGACTCCGAGGAAGATCGCCTCCTGCATTTGGTCCCGCAGGGCGGTCCAGCCATCCATGGCCTGCACCAGATTCTGCGACATCTGACGCTCGAGCACCGTGAAGGGATTGTCGGTCGCCGCGGCGTGACGATCGGCACGGATCTGCTCCGCCCAGGCGGCGACCGGCTGCATCAGCGGGTTCTTGTCGGAGAAGAGCTCGAACCGCACGCGATTGGGATGGGCGTGCCGCAGGAACTCGGCGCTTTCCGGGCTGGCCATGGCACGCACCGACGGCTGGGCGAAACGGCGATAGAGCCCGAGATTGACCTCCGAAACCCGTGCCGCCGTGGCGAAACGGCGCTCGTCCTCCGGCGCATTGCCGCCGAGCTTGCGGAGGTCGTCGAGGCCGCGCTTCTCGAGATGGAACAGGTAGTCTCCCTCGACCAGCTCACGATGCTCGACCCGGTCGTCGAGATCGGTGATCACCGCCTCATAGAGACCCGGAGGCGCAAGATCGACCAGATCCATCGCCTGGGCGAACTCGCCGTGCTCCTTGGTCGCGACCTTGCCGGAGACGAAGATGCCGAGATGGCCGATGCTCTGGTGCAGGCAATAGACGATGGTCTGGCCGGCGGCGACGATCTCGTCCTCGTGCTCGTAGAGATCGAGGATCCAATGCAGCGCCTGCTGCGGCGGCGTGATGTCGTCGCCCCAGGAGCAGAACACGATGATGGGTGAGCGGATGTTGCGCAGATCCACCCGGACGCCATCCGGCGTCTGGAGCTCGCCGGAGGAAAGCTTGTTCCCGACGAAGAGCTCGTCGGCGATCGACTGCATCTCCTCCGCGTTCAACAGTACCGGCGAACCCCACCATTTCTCGAACTCGAGGAAGCGCTCGGCCTCGGTATCGACCTTGGAATAGACGTTATAGGGCTTCGACCAGAGCGTGTTCGAGGGATGCATCGCCTCGAAATTGGCGACCAGATTTGCGCCGTCGAAGATGCCATTGCCGAGATCACCGGCCAGCGCCGTCATCCAGGTGCCACCCAGCAGGCCGCCGAGATAGCGCATCGGATTCTTGCCGCGCACACCGGCCCAATAGGAAAGCGGCGACCCTGCGAGCATGATCGGGCCGGGCAGATCGGGCCGCAGAGCCGCCATGATCATGATCTGCCAACCGGCTTGGCAATTGCCGATCAGGACCGGCTTACCTTGCGCGTCGGGATGGCGGGCCGCGACCTCCGCCACGAACTGCGCCTCGGCCGCGCAGACGTCGCCGATGGTCTGGCCTGGCACCGGTTGCGGCAGGAAACCGACGAAATAGCAGGGATGCCCCGCCTTCAGGGCGACACCGATCTCGCTGTCGTGCTTCATGCCGCCGATCCCCGGCCCGTGCCCGGCGCGCGGATCGAAGACGATGAACGGCCGTTTGACGGGATCGATCGTCGTCCCCTCGGGCGGCACGATCCTGACCAGCGCATAGTTCACCGGGCGCTCGAGCTTGCGGCCGTCGACCACGACCTCGGCCGCGAAGCTGAGGACATGCGGCGCAGTCGCCGCGGCACGCTCCAGGTAGGCATTGCCGCGCTGGCGCAGCACGTCGAGCAGCAGCACCGACCGCTCCCACGCGTCGCGCCAGTAGTCCTGGCCGGCGGCGAACAAGGACCAGGGAGACATCGACGGAAATTCCGGGAAATCGGCCATGTTCGTGTCCTCCGAGCCGGCGGCGAGCCGAGAACGCGGTCCAGCGGGAAGGCTCGCGGGATTGCTGCCGCGCAGCATTGATATATGTCAACGCTTCTGCATACGCTTGGCCTTAGCCAGTTAGGCACATGTCCAGCGACGTTGATGTGACAAATAAGACGCAGAAAGGTGTTTTCGTCTCGACGCTTGACCTACCGCGTCTTGCCACGCTCAATGACCGCCGGGAACGGCTTCGGCAACCTGTCTTCGGGAATATGAGCGTAACAGCCGGCTGCACACCACGCGTGCTCGTGGTCGACGACGACGTCGCCGTGGCGGACTCCCTTGCCAACATGCTGGAAGGGCACGGCTACGAGATCATCGTCGCCAACGACGTCGCCGCCGCCCTCCGGGCGGTCGATGCCAGCGCGCCGGATGTGGTGCTGACAGATATCTATATGCCCGGGACCGACGGCTACCAGCTGATCGGCGCGCTGCGTTCCAAGCGGCAGTCGCTGCAGATCGTGGCGATGTCGGGCGGCAGCGCCGAGCTCGATGTTCTGGAATTCGCCCGCAAGCTCGGCGCCGATGCGGTGATCGACAAGCCGTTCCGCTATGCCGAGTTGATCGCCCTGATTGGCCGCTGCCTGGAATGCGCGCGCACCGCCGCCCCCGCCACCTCGGATTGATCAGGACTGATTGAATGAGGGCTGGGTGACGCCCGGTCAGCGCCGCTCGTATTGCTTCGCGCCGAACAGCACTTCGCGCTCCGCTTCCGAGAGCATCTTCGGGGTCCGGGCGAATTCCGCCAGCACGGCAACGCCGCGCTGGACCGCGGGCCGTGCCGCGATCGCGTTGAACCAGCGCTCGACATGCGGGAACTCGGGAAGCTGGATTCCTTGCTTCTCCCAGCTCCTGAGCCAGGGGAAGGTGGCGATATCGGCGATGCCGTAGATGCCGCCGGTCAGGTACTCATCATTGGCGAGGTGCCGGTCGAGCACGCCGTAGAGCCGTTTCGCCTCGCCGGTGAAGCGCTCGATCGCATAGGGAAGCTGCTCTGGGGCGTAGTGGCGGAAGTGATGCACCTGGCCCAGCATCGGGCCGATATTCGCCATCTGGAACGAAAGCCATTGCAGCGCGACCATCTCGCCGCGCGCATCCTGCGGCAGGAGCTTGCCGGTCTTCTCGGCGAGATAGATCAGGATCGCCGCGGATTCCATGAGTGCGATGCGCTTGCCGCCGGGTCCGTCGGGATCGACCAGCGCCGGAATCTTGTTGTTGGGGCTGATCTTCAGGAATTCCGGCGTGAACTGGTCGCCCTTGGCGATGTCGACCGGGATCGCGCGATAGGCGAGACCGAGCTCCTCGAGGGCGATGTGGACCTTGTGCCCGTTCGGCGTCGGCCAGCTGTAGACCTCGATCTCGCTCGCCATATCTATGCCACCGGTGCCTTGTCGAGGGCCTTCAGGCCGCGGCGTACCCCCGGTCGCTCGGCGATCGTCGCGATCCAGCGCCCGAGATTGGGAAAGTCGGCCATGTTCTGGCCGTAGCTGTGGCCGTTCCGGACCCAGGGCCAGCAGGCGATGTCGGCGATCGTGTAGTCGGGGCCGGCGAGATAAGCGCTTTCGCCGAGACGGCGGTCCATGACGCCGAGCAGCCGGCCGACTTCGTTGGTGTAGCGGTCGGCGGCGTAGGGCAGCCGCTCCGGCGCGACGCTGCGGAAATGGAAGGCCTGGCCGAACATCGGGCCGATATTGGCGATCTGGAACATCAGCCACTCCAGCGTCGCGTAATGCAGTTCCGGTTCCTGCGGCAGGAACTTGCCGGATCGCCGCGCAAGGTGGATCAGGATCGCCGCGGATTCGAAGATCGCGATCGGCGCGCGATCCCCGGAGCTTTTCCCTGCAGCATCGACCGGTCCATCGGTATCGATGATCGCCGGAATCTTGCCGTTGGGGTTGATCTTCAGGAATTCCGGGCTGTCCTGCTCGCGCGCTCCTAAGTTTATCTTATGCACGCGATAAGGCAGGCCGGTCTCCTCCAGCATGATGTGGATCTTGTGGCCGTTCGGCGTGGTCCACGAATAAAGCTCGATCATCCGGTGCGCGCGGGGAAAACCTTGGCGGGGCTGCAGTCTTGAAGATTTCCCCCGCTCTGGCAAGGGGGCCGCGCCTTGTCATCGATCCGAAACCGTTCTGGACAGGTCCGGCCGGCCTCGGGCATCGTGCCGCGCCATAAGGAGACCGGGATGAGCACGGAACGGACCGCGACCGAGATCGGCAGAGCCCATAGCGGATTTGCGGACTTGCTGGGTTACCGCCTGACCGAGAAGAAGGTCGGTTTTGCCGAAATGACGCTGAATGTGGGGCCGCAGCACCTGAACCGGCTCTCGATCCCCCATGGCGGCGTGCTGGCGACCCTGCTCGACAGCGTGACCGGGTTTGCCGCCGCCTATGTCGACGATCCGGAGCGTCCGCGCAGCCTGGTGACGCTCTCGATCAACGTGCTCTTCCTCGGCCAGGCGCGGATCGGCGAGACCCTGGTCGCCCGGGGCCGGCGGATCGGCGGCGGCAAGTCGATTGCCTATTGCAGCGGCGAGGTGACGACCGGGGACGGCCGCCCGGTCGCCCGGGCCGAGGCGGTCTTCAAATACCTCGGCAAGGCGTGACCCCGGGAAGCCGGGACCGTTGGCGCGACTATTCCTGCAGCAACTCCTCCGAGCGCTTGGCGATCAGCTTGCCGAGCGCGTCCGTCTTGGTCTTCGCCGCGTTGCCGCCGGCATAGGTCATGAAGATCGAGACAACGTTGTCGTTGTCCGATGTAGCGGACATCGAATAGGAGAGGATCTCCGGCCCATTGTCCTGGTAAGGCGAGTTATCGCAGGTCGCAGTGCCTGTCGCGAGGACGCCCTTCTTGCCTTTGATCGGATCGTTCGGCGATTGCACGTAACCTGCCTTGCAGTCGGACTTGTAGTCGTCGAGATAGCTGAGCGCCACGTCCTGCACGCTGTCGGTGTCCAGCGTTTCCTGCCAGAACTCCCCGCCTCCGAGCGGCGTCGAGAAATTGTAGGTGAGCGAGCCGGCCTTGCTGGTCTTCGGCGTCACCGTCACCATCGACGGTTTGGCGCCGGTGACATCGACCAGGAACTTCTGCACGTCGTCGGGACTGAGGCTGAACGACTTCAAATAGCCGCCGTTGCTCTGGGGCTTGTTGTTGTCCGGCTGCGGCTGGCTCGGCTGGGTGCCTTGATCGCCGCCGCCGAACGGATTGCTGGTTGAGGCCTTGGCGTAGCGGTCGACGCAATCCAAGAGCTGGCTCAGCGCCTGGCGCGAGCCCGTCAGTTCGAACACGTAGTCCGCGGCCGAGGTGCGGAAAGTGAGCTGGCTACCCTGCTTCAGCTCGTTGAAGACGACGTCGGCCTTATCGACGTCGACATAGGCGAACTTGGCGGAACTGACCGCAGCCTTGCCGCTATATTGCGCGTTGCGGTCGACCCAGTAGCTGACCGGATAGCTCTGATTGCTCGGCAGGTTCCAGGTCTTGCTGTTCAGCCAGAACTGCAGCGTCCAGTCCTTCTTGACGCTGATCCCGACCTGCACGTTGTCGCGGTTGAAGGCCCAGACCGTGCAATCGGTGAACTGGCCGTTGTCGTCGTTGGTGTAGGAGAAGCCGGTCCACTGCCCGGACGTGTATTCCTGGGTCTCCTTGGCCGATGCCGGCCGTCCCCCGACCAAAATGGCGCAGACCAGCGCCACCAATCCCGCCGCAGCCACAAGCCCCCGCATGGCCCCTCCGATCCCCGAGCAGCACCCTATGCCAGCAGGCTCCCATGCTAGCAATCCGGGGCCGGCATCGCCAAGAGCGTCCTGAGGACCGGAGTGTGTGTTGGCGGATTATCGCGCGGTCTGGACGGCGGGATCGGCGTCGATCGGCTTCAAGCCGAGACGGCGGTACTCCCGGGCGAGGCCGCCGGTGATGGCGAGGCCCATCATGCGGAGATCGGAGGCCGCGCCGTAGAGCGGATTCACCCGGATCAGCGGCCGGTTGTGCTCGATCACCCGGTGCGAGCCTACCGCCATGGCGACCCCGGCCAGGATCCCCGCCGGGCAGAGCAGCGGCTCCCCCAGCAGCACCGCCGCCAGGGTGCCGGCGGCGCCGATCACGGTCGCGGCATAGTGCATGCCGCGGGTCGCCGGTTTGCGATGCGCGTCGAGGTAGAGGCTCCAGAACTCTGCGTAGGAGATTTCGAACCCGCGCTTCTCGGTCGGCAACATCGGCTTCTTCCCCACGGGTGGCGACTCCTCAGCGCTGAACTTACCGCACGTTAAATTACAGCCGGCTGACGGCCATGCCCAGGAATGATTTGGAGATTCCCCGTGGGAATCCCTGTGACCGATCCGCACGCCTATTCGGTCTCGCCGGATTCGGCGGCCATCTGCTTCGCCATCTGCGGTGTCATCGCCGGCGGCGGGGCGTCGAGGCCTGTATCGGGCGGCGGCGCCTCCGGACGGTCGGGAGCGGTTGCCAGCAGCCGGTCCGAGAGGGTGCGCAGCACCGCGCGGTTGGCCTGCAGCATGTCCTCGGCCAGGAGCTTCAGCACCCGGATGTTGGTGTTGCTGGCGTCGTCCATGTCGTCGTTGCCGACATCGAGCCGGGCCTGGAAGCGGTAGTACTGCCGCTGCCCGTCCGGTGTCTCGGGCAAGAGCTGCTGCAGCTGGTGATCGACCACGTCGCAGATGCCGTCGCACATCAGCGCGAAGGCCGGCTGCGCCCAGCGCGCGGCGCCCCAGTCCTTGACCTCGTCATAGGGCAGACGGCGCGTCAGCTTGCCGGTGCCGAGCGACACCATGATGACATGGTCGTACTCGGGATAGCGGCGCAGCGCCTCGACATAGGCGCACATGCCGGGATTGTAGGCGAACAGCGCGCCATCGACCAAGGCGTAGTAGTCGTTCGGGCTGTCGAGCTGCACTTGCGTCGGCTCGAAATAGGTCGGCGCCGCCGTGGCCGCGCGAATGACCGTCTTCATCGGGTAGTCATAATAGGACTTCGCCCGTGCATTCGCGGTCTTGAAGAAGAACGGGAAGCGGCGCTCGATCTCGTAGGCCGGCACCACGACGTCGGCCAGCGCGTCCTTCAGCCGGCATTCGCCGAAATAGTCCTGCAGCACACCCTCGATGCCGGCGGAGGGATACTTGCCCTCGGTCAGGTTGCCGACCGAACGGATCTTGTGCCAGACCGAGCGCGAGAACACGCGCTTGCCCTCGACCTCATAGAGCCGGACGATGTCCCTGGCGGTGTGCCGCGGCTTTCCGTCGGCATCCGGACAGGCGAGTGCCAGCGCCACCAGTCCGCCGGTCGAGGTGCCGACGATGAGATCGAAGAGATCGATGATCGGACGATTGGTGCGGCGCTCGAGATCGGACAGCACCATGGCCGGCAGCATGCCGCGAATCCCGCCACCATCGATCGCGAGGATCCGCAACGGGCGCTTCAGTTCCGATTGCGGCTCGCCCGGCGACCCGTCGGGCATGGGCACGCCGTTGGCCGGCCCGGTCTGGCCCGGCCGCCGTTGGAACAGCTTCGAGATCGAGAACGGGGTCACGGCCATCGATCACCCTTCATCCCGATCCGGCATCTCCGCGAACAGCGGCATGCAGCATCCTGTTCGGATGGTCTCAATTAGCCCCAGGATTTGCACCCCCGAGGGTCGGCGCCATGGACCTGCCGCCCATCCCGGGATATTCCGGGAATCGTCGGCCGAGCCCGTTGGAAATCTAGCGGAATCTTGGGGGTCAATGGTTAACATTCCTTGACCATGCCGTCAGGCGGAGCGCCGGGTGTGCCGCCTTGCTCCCGCCCTGCTCCCCTCGCATACTGCGCCCCCGTCATCCTCCTTGCTCGGAGTCTCAACGCCATGGCGCTGCCACAGTCGGCCGGCCCGTCGGGGCCGATCGTCGCCCGAATTCTGCTGGAAATCGCCGCCGTCCACTTCCGGCCCGACCAGCCCTTCACCCTCACTTCCGGCCGCGCCAGCCCGGTCTATATCGACTGCCGCAAGATCATCGCCTTCCCCCGCGCACGGAAGAAGGTGACC
>Ga0335082_10001729_pt1 | contig 23340 bp, 17 predicted proteins | sample Lox_Sample_41_FD_206718 | JGI IMG/M metagenome (GOLD analysis project Ga0335082, IMG submission 206718) | Soil microbial communities from Loxahatchee National Wildlife Refuge, Florida, United States - Lox_Sample_4.1 | ecosystem: Environmental > Terrestrial > Soil > Wetlands | place: USA...
GCCGTTTAACTCGTAGCCTTCGACTGCGCCATAGCTGAGGCGAAGCGTGAACGTGGCGTCCGGCGGAACGCTCAGCCCGCCCTGCGCGAACCGCAGCTTCGCAATGTCTCCGGCATTCTTCCGCAGCACGGGATCGACGTCATCGTCGTAGCGCTTTCGGACTGCGCGGGCATAGGGATCGACCGCACGCATCATGACAATCAGGGGATCGTTGCTGGCCTCCACCGCCGCCTTGCCGCCCTCGTACAACTGCTTGCGGACGGCTACGTCCTGCAGTTGGGTGCCCTCGATGACCTCCTTGGCGCGTTCTTCGGGTGACTTGCCTGCTAGGGCAGCCTTTACTGCGTCATTGTCCGCGCCCAGCACCTGCTGCATCTCGCTCAGGCTCTGCGCCAGTTGCGCGATCTGCAGCGATTTGTAAATGGGAGCGGTGGAAAACAAGTCTTGTTCCAGCGAGGGCAAGGCTGAATCCTGATAGCCCCGGAGCCGCTCGCCGTTAGGCTTCTCCTTCTCTGCCGTCACTCGAACCAGGATTCGGGCGTAGGCTGCCAGAGAACCCCGGAAGCCCCCCATCCGCCCGGCCAAGTCCACGTCGTTGTCCACTCTGCCGAGTGTTCCGCCCTGCAGATAGAACAGTGGTTTGTAATTCTGCTTCTGTATGTCAGTTGCCTTACTGATCTCGGCCCAGGGGTCGCCATATCGTTGCTTCAGCTCGGCATCGCTGTTGAGATACTGCTGCAGGTCCTTTTCCTCGGCCGCCTTCTTGTCCATCAACGCTTTGTCTTGTAACCCGCTGTTGTATCCCTTGTATGCCTTCACCGAGTTTTGTGCGCTGAACAGGTCGCTCTGCGCCTCGCGCGCATTCTCCGCTGACTGGGCGCTGTACTTCTCCAGCGTCGCGACGCGGTTGGCCAGGGTCGTCATCAGCATCGGGTACTGGTAGTCCCGCAAAAACTCAAGCTGGTCCATGGTGAGCAGACGGCTGGTTCTTCCGGGGTTGCCCGACACGAAAACCAGATCACCTTCCTTGATTCCTGTCTTCGACCACTTCAGATAATCGGCGGTCTTCGCCGGCTTGTCATTTTCGTACGCACGCAGAAACGAAATGTCGAGGTCGTAACGCGGGTATTCAAAGTTGTCCGGATCACCGCCGAAGAACGCAATTTCAAACTCCGGAGCCATCACGAGGCGAATGTCGCTGTAGGTCTTGTATTTGTAAAGGTGATAGAGCGCTCCCGAGTAGAGCGTGACCACATCGCAGCGCAGCCCGTTCACCGAACAATCTTTTTCCAGTCCGGCCATGACCTCGCGCTGTACCTTTCCGGTTTCCGCGGAACTCATACCCGGCTTGGCAGCAGCATTCACCTTGGCGGTGACATCCTCAATTCCTTCCAGCACCACGAACTCCATCCCGGGGCACTTCGGCTCGTCAGCCCGAGTGGGCGCGTAAAAACCGTTCTTCATGTAGTCCTTGCCGCCGGTGGACAAGTCATGGATGCACTCCTGCGCAATGTGATGGTTGGTGAAGATAAGTCCGTTCGGCGAAACGAACGAGGATGATCCGTTCGGCGCCCGCGCCGATGAGAGGCGAACATGATCGAGCCATTGCTGCGAAGGCTCGAATCCATATTTCGCTTTGACCTTGTCCTTGGGGAAGGCGTTGAACAACCACATTCCTTCATCGCCAAAGGCAACATTAGACGTGAGGAGGGCGAGAACCAGGAGAGTAGAAAAGCGCTTGATCATGAGGGTCTCCGGACGCGGGAGCGCCGCGAAAGTCATTGCCACCCTACTGACAGGGCCGGGTGGACTGAGCAAACTCTCCAATATAGCGCCCTCCCCTGGTTGCGGCAATTTAGGCGGAGCCCGCGTATTCCCACTTTGGTAACGCCATCTTCGTTTGGTCCTATGTGATGACCATCACATACGAGACTTGGCAACCGTCCTATCCTCACACTGCGCGGTTGGGATCGCGGACCCCATACTAGTTAAGGGACGCCCCGGGTGCGCGGGTGTCGGTGCGCCGCCCTGCATCGACCCGGGGAAATCCTTCGTCCCGCCTTGAGGGACACCATCGCGATGGGAAGCGCGCTTCGTGCGAATCTGTGTTTGTCAGGAAGTCGCTGAGAACAAAATAGAGTAGCTGCGGCGGGGACCCCGAGATGGGCGTCTGCGGCCGAAGCAAGTGGAGATGTAAACCCAGCAGTTCAGGGAACTGAAACAGCAAACAAGAGCAAAACGAGCCTAGCGGGAATTTCGATAACGGCCCTCCCCCAACCCCAAGCCTTCGGGGCAGAAACCTTTGTGTGCCCGGCTTATCGGATGGGCACCTGTCGCAACGTTGCCGCGACCGTGGCGCAGCCCTCCCGCCCGTGGAAGACCAATATCGGCAATTACTTGCGCAATTTTGTGACTTTGCGGCTCCCGGTTCGCCACTTCCTGGCCTAGAATCAAGGCAGCCTGCTTCTCGGCAAATTCCCAAAAGAGGAATGCATGACCTCCATCACTCAATCGCCGAAAGGCCTGGAAGGCGTCACCGCGCTTAATTCGAGCATTTGCTACATTGATGGCGGCCAGGGTGTGCTCGCTTACCGCGGCATCGATATTCACGAACTGGCCGGCCATTCGAGCTTCGAAGAATGCTGCTACCTGTTGTGGTTCGGACGCCTGCCCAAACGCGCCGAGCTGCAGGAACTCAAGCTTAACCTGGCCCGCGAGCGCAAACTCGACGCCTCCATCATCAGCCTGCTGCACCAGGCCCCTAAGCATGCGCTGCCCATGGACGTGCTGCGCACTATCGTTTCCGCGCTGTCGCTTTACGACCCTGAAGAGAAGGCGAATGACGCGGAAGCCAATCTGCGCAAGTCCATCCGCCTGACCTCGCAGGTTGCCTACATCGTCGCGGCCTACGACCGGATCCGCAGGGGCAAAGCCCTGGTTGAGCCCGACCGCACGCTCTCGCACGCCGCCAATTTCCTGTACCAATTGAACGGGGAGATCCCCAGCGCCACCGCTGAACGGGCCCTGGACATTGCGCTCATTCTGCATGCCGACCACGAGCTGAACGCATCTACCTTTGCGGCGCGGGTGGTGGCCGCCACGCTCAGCGACATGCACTCCGCCATCACTGCCGCCATCGGCGCGCTCAAGGGCCCGCTGCATGGCGGAGCCAACGAGGCCGTGTTCCGCATGCTGGAAGCCATCGACGCGTCGGGCGCCGACCCAGTCGAGTATGTGAAGGGAATGCTGGCGCAGAAGACGAAGATTCCGGGATTCGGCCACCGCGTTTACCACACGGAAGATCCTCGGGCAACGCATCTTCGTGCCATGTCGCGCGATCTTGGTACCTCCAGCGGCATCGCCAAGTGGTTCCAGATCTCGCGCCAGATCGAGGAGTATGTCGTGGCCGAGAAAAAGCTCAACGCCAACGTGGATTTCTACTCCGCCTCCACGTATCACACGCTCGGCATCGACATCGACCTGTTCACGCCGGTGTTCGCGGTATCGCGCATTTCCGGCTGGACGGCGCACGTGATGGAACAACTGAGCGACAACCGGTTGATCCGCCCCCGTGCCGAATACCAGGGGCCCATCTATCCCAGCCAGTATGTGGCGATGGAACAGCGGTAACAGCGATAACAACGAATGGACTTGCTTGATTGCCGCGAAGCAGGCAGCGGGCTCTTCTCTGTTTGGGCTGGTCGCGGTGGCGCAGTTGCGGGCGAATCCCCGACAGCCGCATCGGAATCCAACTAGCACGATAAAATAGGCTTAACGATGCACCGCGTGTATCTCGACAACAACGCGACCAGTCCGCTTCTGCCGGAAGTTTTGGAAGCGATGCAGCCGTACTTTCTGGAGAAGTTCGGCAACGCATCCTCCATTCATCAGCAGGGACAGCAGGCACGCGCCGCCGTGGAACATGCGCGCGAGCAGGTGGCGGAGTTGTTGAATTGCCGTCCGGCCGAGGTGGTCTTCACCAGCGGCGGCACCGAGGGCGACAATCTCGCGTTGTTCGGACTGGTCAAACCGGGAGACCACGTAATTACCTCGGCCATCGAGCACCATGCCGTGCTGAACGCGAGTAAGCGGCTGGAAGAGATGGGATGCGAAGTTACCTATGTTCCGGTGGATGGCCGCGCGCTGGTCGATCCCGAGGACGTGCGGCGGGCCATACGTCCGGCGACGAAGCTGATCAGCATCATCTTCGCCAATAATGAGACCGGTGTGTTGCAGGACGGGAACGAGATTGGAAAGATTGCGGCGGAAGCTGATGTGTACTTCCATACCGATGCGGTACAGGCGGCGGGTAAAGTGGCGATTGACGTCAAGGAAATTGGGTGCGATCTGCTGACCCTCGCCGCACACAAGATACATGGGCCACAAGGGGCAGGTGCGCTCTATGTGCGCAAGGGAACGCTCCTGCAGCCCATGTTGTATGGCGGACGCCACGAGCGCTCGCGGCGCGCGGGAACCGAGAACCTGCCCGGCATTGTGGGACTTGGAAAGGCGGCGGAGATTGCGCGGCTGGGCTTTACGGATGGGAGTGTCGAGCGAATGGCGGACTTACGCGACCGCCTGGAGAAAGCGGTCACGGAGACGTTGGAGCAGGTAAGCGTGAACAGTGCCGGCGCACCGCGGGTGCCCAACACGACCAACATTGTGTTTGAGTGCCTGGAGGGCGAGGCCATGGTCATCGCCCTCGACCTCAAGGGTCTGTCGGTATCGACGGGCGCGGCGTGCTCGTCGGGCGCAATCGAACCGTCACACGTGTTGACGGCGATGGGACTGTCTCCTGATCGCGCGCGGGCCAGCATCCGCTTCAGCCTCGGCAAGCAAAACACTGCCGAGGACATTGACTTCGCACTGCGTTTGGTGCCAGAGGTCGTCGGGCGGCTCAGAGAGCTTAGTCCGGTGTACAAGAGGGTTGTAAGTTTCCGAGGCTAGTACCGGCTGGAATCCTTGAGGCCGGTCCACTAATAAAGGGTGGTCATTGTCCTGGGCTAGAATTGAGTTGGAGTGGGCAATCGCGAAGAGAACAGACAGTTTCGAGCCGCTGTCAGAGAGATCGAACGAATCATTGGCAGGCAGCTTACGATGGACGAAATTGATCGTTTGCACCGTGAGGTCAGCAAACAAGAATACTCTTTCGCGGAGATCGTTGCCATCGGCGTAGCGATGTTTGGATAGCGTTCATTATGAGCACAGTAGCCGTCGATATGCAAGAGTGCTTCAAGCCGGTCGTGGGACAGCGACCTTGGCGCGCTCGCCGAGGTGTGGGTAGCTTTCTGACCTTTGATTTCGGGCCCAAGCGTAGATTGCAGGGTCAGGAGCTGGGAACTTGGCATCTATGGATTTATTTGGCCAGATGGGCGTTGATACACAACGGTCGGCAATTAGTAACGTCCGATTCGGAAAGACACCCGATTTCGGTGGCGGTTAGGCGTCTTGAGGCGGAGAAGTTTCTCGGCGTTGAGTTGGATCCGCAAAATTCGACGGCATCTTTCGCATTCGGTGATTTCCGGCTGGCTGTTGCTCCGGCCGATTATCTTGAAAAGCCTGATGATCGCGACCAGTACTGGCTCTTCTTTATGCCGAACCATCTCGTGTTGACTGCTGGCCCCGGCGGAATTGATGTTCGTCCTTCAGACAAGTGAGTAACCTCAGTCTAAATACCGTAGCCGTGGCGATGTCGGGAGGAGTGGACTCCTCGACCGTAGCGGCCATACTGTGCGAGCGCGGCTACCGGGTCGTCGGTCTTACCATGCAGCTTTGGAACCAGCGTCGTCTCGCCGGCCACGAGGGCATGCCCGAGGCTGTGCAGGGGCGCTGCTGCTCGATCGACGATGTGTACGATGCCCGCTATGTCGCCGAGAAGCTGGGGATCCCGTATTACGTGGTCAATCAGGAGGAGCGTTTCGAGCACGACGTGGTGCGGCCGTTCGTCGAGGACTATTTGTCGGGGCGGACGCCGATTCCGTGCAGCCTGTGCAACAACCACCTGAAGTTCGACCAGCTGCTCATCACCGCGCGGCAGATTGGCGCCGACCTGCTGGCTACCGGCCACTACGCGCGCAACGAATACGACGAGCGCGCGGGACGTTGGGTGCTCAAGCGGCCCGCTGACGCCTCCAAGGACCAGACGTATTTTTTGTTTGGACTGACGCAGGAGCAGTTGAGCCGTACGCTGTTCCCGCTGGGCGAAATGCGTAAGCCCGAGGTTCGCGAAGAGGCACGCCGCGCCGGTCTGCGGCTATTTGAGAAGCCCGATTCGCAGGAGATTTGCTTTGTCCCCGGCGGCGATTACAAGCAGTTTCTCGATGCCTATCTGGAAGAGCAGGGCGAAGCGATTCCCGATACTAGCGGCGAGCTGGTGACCACCAGCGGCGAAGTAGTGGGTACGCACGATGGCATCCACAACTTCACCGTGGGACAGCGCAAGGGATTGGGAGTGGCGACGGGATCGCCGCTCTATGTGCTGGAGATTCGCGGTGACAAGCATCAGGTGGTGGTCGGCGGGGCTGACAAATTACTTTCGACGACCCTTCGTGCCAAGCGCCTGAATTGGATCGCCGTGGAGGACCTGCGCGAGCCTATGCGAGTTGCGGTGAAGATTCGCCACCGGCATGAAGCTGCTCCGGCGGTGGTGGCAAAGACTGGGGACGACGAAGTCCTGGTGAGCTTCGATTTGCCGCAGCGCGCCATCACGCCGGGCCAGGCCGCGGTGTTCTACGACGGCGATGCGGTGGTCGGTGGCGGCTGGATCTGCTGATACCGGGAGCTCGCCAACGTCGAAGCCGTGAGCGAGTCGCCCTTAATACAACAGGCCGCGCATTGGCGCTAGAACATTTTCAGAGAAGGTGTAGACCGATTTCCCTCAGGGGCTGAAGCCCTGCGTGGTTAATGCCATTTACGGCACGGCTGAAGCCGTGCCCTTTCAAAACACAACCGCAACGGAAGTTTTCAACGGCCTGTGAAGCCGTGCCCTTTCGAAGCGAGAGGTGGACTACAGCAAGTGTGAAAGTGCTACAGCGGCACGGCTGAAGAGGCTGCGGAGAAATCCGGGAATGCGGATTCCTCGCGGGCTGAAGCCCGCTCGGAATAACAAAAATAGAGAGCCTGGACGCTGGCCTGAAGGCCAGCTCTACCCAATGACAAAGATAAAGAACTGAGACGCCGGCCTGAAGGCCAGCTCTACCCAATGACAAAGATAAAGAACTGAGACGCCGGCCCTTCGGCTTCGCTCAGGGCAGGCTCTGAAGGCCAGCTCTACCCAAGCGACGACGTCTTCAACGGCCTGTGAAGCCGTGCCCTTTAGCAAGTGTGAAAGTGTTTAGAGCATTTTCAGAGAAGGTGTAGACCGATTTCCCTCAGGGGCTGAAGCCCGGCGTGGTTAATGCCATTTACGGCACGGCTGAAGCCGTGGCCTTTCAAAGCACAATCGCAACGGAGTTTTTCAGGTTTAGCGGCACGGCCGAAGCGGCTGCGGAAAAATCCGGGAATGCGGATTCCTCGCGGGCTGAAGCCCGCTCGGAATGACAAAAATAGAGAGCCTAGACGCTGGCCTGAAGGCCAGCTCTACCCAAACGCCGACCTTTTCGGCGGCCTGTGAAGCCGTGCCGTTGCAAAGGGAGAGGTGGACTACAGCAACTGTGAAACTGCTATAGCCCTGCCTTATCTTGTTGACGCGAGCTTGGGTTGGGCTAGATGAACATCTGTTCCGAGGGCCCGCGTTCACGCGGACGTTTCTGTCCGAAATAGGCGCTGACTCCGGTGCTGATCCCCTGCATGATTCCGTTGGCGCGCTTGATAGGTGACGTTACCGAACGGGTCACCTTCTCGGTGGTTTCCTCCACCTCGTCCAGGGCGCGGGTCACCATGTCGTCGGCGCGAATGATCTGCAGGCGGGCGCGATCAAGCACATCGTTGACCGTGGTCTCCACCCGTCCCAGTCCGGAGTGTGCCGTGGTGGTGATGGCGGCAGCATTGTCGAGCACCAGCTCCAGCTTGGGCGCGGAGGTCTCCAGGATTTTCTTCACCTCACCCAGCAAGGTCTTGAGATTTTCCAGCAGAGGAAGGGCCTGCGCCTTCACCTCATCGGTGGCAGTGGTTACGCCGGCGCTTAGCTTTCGGAGCGTGAAGTAAATCGCAGCCAAAACAAACACCTGAAGCACCACCGCAGCCGAAGTGACAGCAACAAAGAGAGTCAGTTTTTCGTCCATGTGATTTCTCGACCAGGAAACGCTGACGCCAACCAGCTCACCGCGCTACAGATTGGGAGCAGCGGTCTCACCCTCTTCGCTAGTGGCTTCACGGTAGGCTTGCCTTCCCGCCTCGTAGGCTGAGCGGATCTGCTCTTTCTGGTTATTCAGGTAGTCGCGGCCCTTGTCGGCCCAGGTGCCGGCCTGTTCACGGGCCTGGCGGGCGCGCTCTTTGACAGTGTCGCGACTCTGCTCCGCGGCCTCGCGGATCTGCTGGCGGGTCTCCTCGCCGGTCTTAGGTGCATACAGGATTCCGAGTGCCGCTCCGATGCCCAATCCCGCTAGAAACCACAGAATTCCGCTTCCATCGTTATCCGCCATAGGTGCCTCCTTTGGAAAGCTTCACGAAACCGGATGTTAGCACCCACCTAACGGAATTACAAACCAACCGGCGCCCTAATTTGCCACCGGAACCTTCTTGAGGAAGGCAATTTGTCCGGCGTGATAGAGGTCGTGCTGAATGATGCCGTGCAGCTCGACATAGATGGTCCGCTTGCGGCCAAGCGCGGGACGGTCAAGCAGTGAAGCGTCGAGCTGACGAATCGCGTTGCGGAGAGCTTCGTTGGTACGGCGAAACTCTGCCAGTGTAGCGTTCCAATTCTCCTCTGTTGCCTCGGGCATGGCGGGGAAGTTTAGTCCTTTGGCCGACCGGGCGGGCTGGTGTGCCAGCCGTCGGCACACCTCGCCTTCCCAGAAAGTCATGTGCGACACCAGCTCCCAGATGGTGTGGGTGCGCGGACTAAGGCGGCGCGCCGCCTGTTGGGGAGAGATGCCTTTCAGAATCTTCCATACCGGATCGCCGTGCCAGGCAGCGCCATTCATGACGCGGTCATACTGGTCGAGGATACGCTCGGTCTCGGTCATGACGCCTCCCTACCTAACCACCAAAAATTGTAATACAGGTTAAGGCTTCCGGGTAGGGCGAAGCAAGACTTCGCTGACGAACGACTGCGGCCGCTGTGTGACCAGCATGGTGACGACGTGAGCGACATCATCAGGCCTGAGCATGCGGGCCGGGTCCTTGCCGGTATGCGGACTGAAATCGGTATCAACCGAACCCGGGCACACCGTGCTGACCCGAATGTTGTGGGCGCGGAGCTCCTCGGCAACGGAGTACGTCAGGCCATTGAGCGCCCATTTCGAGGCGGAGTAAGCGGCTCCCTTCGGGAGCGGGTTTTTGCCGGCGAGCGACGAGATGTTGATGACGTGGCCCGTTCCGGCAGCCATCATCAGGGGCACGATGGCACGCAACATGAAGAAGACGCCCCGGACGTTGGTGTTGAATATTTCGTCCCATGCATCAGGGGGCAGCTCATGCAGGAGGGAAGGGGGTGCGGCGACTCCCGCATTGTTCACCAATACGTCCACCCGGCCATGGCGGCGGCGAAGGTATGCCCCAAATTCATCCACCCTCTTGATCTGGGTCACATCGCACTCGACACCCTCACATGGCGCACCGAGCGAAGACAGCTCGCGGGCTGCGGCCTGAACCCGTGCAGCATCCCTGCCGGTGATGACCACGCTCGCGCCCAGATGGGCGAGGGCGGCGGCGATCCCGTATCCGATACCCCGGCTGCCCCCGGTGACGACGGAAACCTGGCCTGACAGTGGGCCGGATGAAGGCGATGGCATATGGTGCTTCCTCCCTTTGTGGGATTTCCCCGAAAGAATATTGTGAGCATATAATCCTCGTGTTCGGGGATTGGTACCCAGCGGCGGCGAAGTGCAGTCATTGCGATCATCATAAGTAGCTTGCCTTCGGCAGGATACCTACTTATAATCCCCCTCTCCGCATGCTTGTGCCACAGTCCCGTCCGTTATTCGGGGTGCGGGTGGTGGAACGCCTGCGCCACGCGGGGTGTCTAAGCGTGTGTGCGGCAGGAGCGTAGGCGTGAGTTGCTGAGTGGCGGTGCGAACGATGGGAGCAGTTCCCAAGACTCTAAGGAGCCAATCGAATGAAGAAGTTGCTGGTCGTCATATTGCTGATCTTCACGATGGCGGGGATGATGGTCCCGCAAGCGGTAGCCCAAGCAGCGCAGAAGCCTGTGATCAAAGACCCTGCTGAATACAACGCCTACGTCAACGCGATCCAGCAGTCCAATCCAGCCGCCAAGGCTCAGGCTATCGAAGCGTTCCTGCAGACCTACCCCAATAGCGTGATGAAAGAAGATGCGCTGGTTGCGTTGATGGGCGCCTACCAGCAGGCTGGCAACGCATCGAAGACGATCGATACCGCCAGCCGAGTTCTGCAGGCCAATCCCAACAATGTGCGTGCGCTGGCGCTGCTGGCTTACTACTACCGGAGCTTGTGTGCTCAAGGCGGAGCGGATGCTTCCAAGAACTGCGAGCAGGGAGCACAGTACGGCCAGAAGGGACTGGATGCGTTGCCCAACATGCCGAAGGAAGGCATGAGCGATGCGGACTTCACCAAGCTCCACAACGACCTGATGGGAATCTTCGACGGCGCCGTTGGTTTTGCGGCGCTGCAGAAGAAGGACATGGCAGCCGCACAGAAGGACCTGCGCGAGGCGGTGGAACATGAGTCCCAGCCCAATATTGCGGACATTTATCCTCTGGCGACCGCCGACCTGGAAGCCAAGCCGGCAAACCCCGAGGGATTCTGGTTCGCGATTAAGGCTTCGCAACTGGCGCAGGGGCAGGGGCAGCAGCAGATTCTGGATTACGCGCGCAAGAAGTACATCCGCTATCACGGGTCGGAGGACGGATGGGCCGACCTGGTGAAGCAGGCCCAGGGGTCGCAGTCGGTTATGCCGCCGGCAGGATTCACGGTAGCCGCGGCGCCGCCTCCGCCGTCGCCGGCAGAGCAGGCAGCCGAGCTGGTGAAGAGCAAAGATCCCAAGTCGATGAGCTTTGCCGAGTGGCAGCTCATACTCTCCTCGGGCAACGCTCAGGCTTCGGACACGGTCTGGGGCATCATTAAGGACCATGCCGTCAAGCTGGTGGCGAGCGTTATCAGTGCATCGCCCACCACTCTGACGCTGGCCGGCAGCGCCGACGATATCGACGACAAGAAGGCGGATATTACATTGACCATGGCCAAGCCGCTTCCGGCCAAGCTGGTTCCCGCTGTTGGCACCTTGACGCAATTCCAGGCGACCGTTTCCAGCTACACGCCCAGCCCGTTCATGTTGACCATGACGGACGGCGTGCTACTGGATAAAAACGGCAACCCCGTCGGGACAGCCGCAGCGGCTCCCGCTCACAAGGCGCCGGCGAAAAAGAAGAAGTAGAGCACTGAGGTTTCGGCAAAGAGAACGGGAGCTGAGAGGCTCCCGTTTGTCTGGTGCGCTTGATTACGGGATCGCACCAACGCGGCCGCCAGCGGGCAGGCGGTTCAGTTAGCGCGGTTTAGTTTTTGATGTAACCGCCGTGGGGGTCTTGTGTCGTCGGCTGAAGCCGACTCTCTTCCCTAATGGCCGAAGTGACGCGGGCCTAAAGGCCCGCTCTACCCGATTACAGTAAAAACTAATCCAGTCTAAAGCGTCGCTCTGCCCAAAGCGGCCGGAAGGTACAGCTATCTTGAAACCGCTCTAGCGCATCGCGCGCTTGTCGTAAGACGCCGGGCGGGCGCTGCGTGGGGGACGGCGTGCTCCGGGGCGGAAGGTCCGGACGTCGAGATTCAGTTCCACGATGGTGCGGCTGAGGGTGTTGCGGTGCATGCCCAGTTGGCGAGCCGCCTTGCACTGATTGCCCCTATTTTCCTGCAGGACGGTGAGGATGAACCGCTTCTTGAACTCGCGAACCGCTTCCGAATAGAGTATCCCGCCCTTGTGCATCTGCAGAATCAGGGCTTCCAGTTGGTCTTTCACGGCGCCTCTCTGTATGAAATCCGGTAAGGGGCTAATCGACCCCGGCATATCAGTTTGTCGTGCCGTCGCCGGTGTGGGAGATGTGGTCCGGCACGGTCCGGAGCAGGTTCCAGCCATCCCTGAAGCGCTGCCGGAGTTCGGCCGGCGCCGCCCAAATCAGCGCTCGCCCGGTAACCAGCATGAACGGCGCAATGCGCGATTCGCGAATCCAGGAACTGGTTGGACTGAACGCCGCCAGCGCCATCACCACCACGGTACAAACCGTGACGCCCTTCAGGAACCCGAACAGGCCACCCAAAAAGTGATCGATCCAGCGCAGCCCAATGCCTTCCACTGCGCGACGGCCAATCTTGCCCGCCACACTGCCCAACACCACGACGACGAAGAATACGGTCAAAAATCCCGCAATTTCCGCAGCCCACGCCGAATTGACATAGGGGGCGTAGAATGCGGCAACGCGCGGGTACTCCCACGCAGCGATCAGGTACCCGGCAATCATCCCAACGAACGAAAACAGTTCGTAAACAAAGCCCTGGGCGATGGCCCCTGCTACATTTAGCACCACGACCAGCAGGATCAGCCAGTCCAGGATCGACAACCCCAGCATGCGGCGTCTCCGTCAGGCCGGAAGTGGACGGCCCGTCAACTGCGTGTATGCTTCGATGTACTTCTCACTCGTTTTCGCCGCGACTTCCGGCGGCAGCCCCGGTGCAGGCGGCTGCTTGTTCCACTTGATGGACTCCAGATAATCCCGCACATACTGCTTGTCAAACGATTCCTGTGCTCCGCCCGCGTGATATTTGTCCATTGGCCAGAAGCGGGATGAATCGGGAGTAAGCACTTCATCAGCCAGCACCAGTCCTTTCTGGGTGTGGCCAAACTCAAACTTGGTGTCTGCAATGATGATGCCGCGGGTCTCCGCATAGTCGGCAGCCTTCTTGTAAACGCTGATGCTCAAATCACGCAGCTTCTTGCTCAGTTCCTTGCCCACGAGGTCCGCCATGCGGTCGAAAGAGATGTTCTCGTCGTGCCCGCTGGTGGCCTTGGTGGCGGGAGTGAAAATCGGCTGCGGCAGTTTGTCGGATTCCCGCAATCCGGCGGGCAGCTTGATGCCACACACCGAGCCGGTGCTCTTGTATTCCTTCCATCCTGAGCCCGAGATGTAGCCTCGCACCACGCATTCGACGGCCACCATGTCGGCGCGCACCACCAGCATGGAGCGCCCGCGCAATAGATGGGCATACTTCTGCAGCTCCGCGGGATATTCTTCCACGTCGGCAGTCGCCAGGTGGTTGGGGACAACGCCGCTCAGGAAGTCGAACCAGAACAGCGAGAGCTGGGTCAGCACGCGTCCTTTCTCAGGGATGCCGGTGGCCAGGACGTAGTCGAACGCCGAGATGCGATCGCTGGCAACAAACAGCAAATGATTAGAATCGACCTTGTAGACGTCGCGCACTTTGCCGCTGGCGTGAAGCTGGAGCTCGGGAATGTCGGTTTGGAGGAGAACTTTGCTGCTACTTGTAGTCTCTATCACGGCCTGACTCTGATCGGAGGTTGAAGTTGGCGCTAATTGTAGTTGCCCGGACCCGTTTGTCAACGGATACGTAATTGGCATCGAGACCGGCGGGAAACTTTTCGCTGAAAAATTCTTGACAGAACCCCGACTCGCGCGAACCCAGCGTCAGTTGCGGGTTTCCGCTGGTTTCGAATTGGCAGTGGTGCTCACCGATAGAGTCTCATCCGGCGGGATTCGCCGCTGCCGTCAGAAACAGAAACGCGACCGGCTGTCAAGAAGTTTTTTGTCGTGCAATGCCTGGCCGGCAATCAGTCGGCAGCAGAGCGGCGAACGGTGTAGGCATCCTCGAGAAAACGGACGTCGAGGTCGCCCACAACTCCCGACTGTTTCAAGGTTTGCTTCAAGTCATCGGAGTCGGCAAAGCGCCGCGCCCGCTCCAGGCTGTCCCAGTCGAGCAGGACCGTTACGTCGCGAGGATCTTCCACCGAGAGGAGCACACGGTGACCGACCTCGCCCGCTGCCTTGCGAGCGCCCAAGTGACCGTCAAACGCTTCCTTCCAACGGGCGTAATCGGCGACCTTATGCCGAACGATCATATGAACCATGAGAAACCCTCCACTGAATTATGACACTTCCAAGATACGAAATCTGCGGCGGAATGGGAACCTTGAATTGCACGCATCGGCTGTGACGGATGGCACTGACGGGAATGGCACACGTGTCTCCGGCCGTCGCTTTGCAACGCGAGCTGCTCCGATTGGTTATGGGTGGTTACGCTATACTGCCAGCCATGACCTTGGGAGAGCCGTAACGTGCCCCGATTGATTACCCGCTCATCCGACATTCACGCCGCCGGCTGCTTCGCGCTGGAGGACATTCCCAAAGGAACAGTTGTGCTCGAATACACGGGGGAACGCATTTCCAAGGAAGAGGGAGACCGGAGGTATGACGGCCGGACCTTCACGTATTTGTTCGGTCTCGGTGACGGCAAGGTGGTGATCGATGGTCACGGTATGGCCATGTTCGTCAATCACTCCTGCCAACCTAACTGCGAAGTCGATGAGGTGAATGGACGGATATTCATCCGCACGGTTCGCAACCTGCACGCGGGAGAGGAACTCACGTACGATTACTGGCTCTATGATGGGGAAGACGAGGCCCCTTGCCATTGCGGAAGCAAACGCTGCCGCGGCAGCATGTACTCGCCGGCGGAAATCAAGCGCATGCAGCAGAAGGCGCGGAGGGCCAAGGAGCAGGAAGCCCGGATCGCGGCGACGAAGCGGAAGAATCTACCATCCTGACCCATGGTTCGGTCCCGGTCGAGCGGCGTCCCTTTGGCGCCCTGGCGCAACTTGCTAGCCTTTCCCGTGTTCCTTGTTGTGGTATCCTTCAGAACTGTACCCCCTCGCGATCATCCCTATGGTCCATGAAAATACACTTCGTCGGGCGCTGTTGTTTGCGGCGTGCGCCCTGGTGTTTTTCTTTGCGTGGCACGCGAAAACGGCGGGTTACAGCCACCACGGCATAGCCAAAGCGCTGCCGTCCACAGCGGCCAAGCTGTGGCTCAACGGGCAGAAGACGGAGATCCCGGCGGCGAATTCAAGTGCGGCCCCGGTTTTGTGGGCAGCGATCCTGTGCATTTTTTGCCTGCAACTGCGGCGAGAGCGTCGGTTGTGCTTGGCGTATACAACTCCGCCGCCGGATCCGCGCAGTCAGCGCCGTCTTTATCGCTTCCTTCGACCTCCTCCCGGTCAGGCGCGGATTCTCTCCCGCTAATTTTCGGAACTGAATAAGAACTTCTCCAAGGGTTGAGGGCCCTACGTGGGCTTACCAACTCGCGCTGAACGGACTTCACGGTGACCGCGCCGCTCAGCCGAAGTGAGGACACTCATGCAAGTCAGTCGTCGACACAAGGGCCTTGTGTTGGGGATTGCTGTTCTATGCCTGGTGCTCGCAATCGTCGTGGCACAGAGGGTGCGCGCGGGCGGAGGCAGCAACGCAAACGACCCGCGGGCTGAACAGGAGAACGTCCCCTATGCCGCGATTGTGCCGGTAAAACGGCAGACCGTCTCCACGACACTTTCCATCGCCGGGCAATTCATTCCCTACCAGAATGTCGAATTGCACGCCAAAGTTGCGGGGTACATTCGCAACATCAATGTGGACATTGGCGACCGGGTGCACAAAGGCCAGGTGCTGGCCGTGCTGGAAATCCCCGAGCTGATTGCACAGGTCGATGAAGCCAAGGCGGCCGTCCATCACGCGGAAGAGGAAATTCAACGCGCGCAAAGCGAAGTCTCGCGCGCCGAGGCCGACAATGTTGCGTTGCATGCCAACGCGGTGCGCCTGGTTAACACCGACAAGGCGCGGCCGGGACTGATCGCCCAGCAGGAACTCGACGATGCCACCGCCAAAGACCGCGCGTCGCAGGCGCAGGTGGACGCGGCTAAATCGGCATTGGCTGCTGCGAAGCAACAGTTGGCGGTAGCAAAAGCGAACCAGGAGCATTACTCGGCGTTGAGCAACTACGCCCAGATCACTGCACCCTACGACGGAGTAGTCACCTGGCGATTTTCCGATACTGGAGCCCTGGTGCAGGCCGGGACGTCGGGTTCCAATGGTTTGCCCGTTGTCACCCTGGCGCAGATCAATGTGCTGCGCCTGCGCATTCCGGTGCCTGAATCGCAGGCGGCGAAAGTCAAGATCGGAGATTCCGCAGACGTCCTTGTTCAGGCCACGGGCGAGCACTTCACCGGCAAGGTGGCGCGCTTTACGGACTCTCTCGATCCCTCGACCCGGACCATGCAGGTGGAGTTCGACGTTCCCAATGAGACCTACAAACTCCAGCCGGGCATGTATGCCAATGTCGTTCTGCAAACTCAGAGCCGCCGGGATGCGCTTACCGTGCCGATTCAATCGGTCCAGCAGCAAAACGGCAAATCCATGGTTCTGGTTGTCGATCAGCAGAATCGAGTGCAGCCACAAGAAATACAGACTGGCGTAGAGGATCCCAACTGCGTTGAAGTTCTGGCTGGGCTGAAGGAAGGGGATCGCGTCATCGTCGGGGACATCGGTTTGTATCGAGCCGGGCAAGTAGTCAAGCCCAAGCTGGCAAGAGTCGCGTCGAGCACGGGGGAAACGGGAGGAAGCGAGTAATGTCCGGCTTTGCTCTGCGCTACCCCTACTTCATCATCATGATGTGCCTGGTCATCGCGGTGGTGGGCGCGGTGACGGTGGCGCGCATGCCGGTCGATCTCTTCCCCAACATCAACATCCCTGTTGTGGTGGTTGCAACCTTCTACAATGGAATGCCTCCCGAGCAAATCGAGACGGACATCACCGGCCGATTTGAGCGTTTCTTCACGTTGGGCAGCGGCATCGACCACATTGAATCGCGCTCACTTCCGGGCGTTAGCTTGATCAAGATCTATTTTCAGCCGGGCATGGATCCGGATGCAGCAGTCAGCGAGATTTCGAATCTTGCCATGGCGGACCTGCGCAAACTGCCGCCGGGCACGCTGCCGCCGGTGGTGCTCAAGTTTGACGCTTCCAGCCTGCCCGTGTGCCTGATCACGCTTAAGGGACAGGGACTGAACGAAACGCAATTGCGCGATCTCGGCCAGTACAACGTGCGTAACCAGGTTGCGGACGTGCCGGGCGCATCTGTACCACAGCCGTTTGGCGGCAAATACCGTCAAATCCAGGTTTACGTCGATCCCGTGAAGTTGCAAGCCAATCAGTTAAGCGTGATGGATGTGGTCCGCGTGGTCAATGAATCCAACATGATCCTGCCCGCGGGCGATGTGCGGATCGGCCCCAGAGACTACAACCTGTACACCAACAGCCAACTTCCCGACACCGACGATATCAATCGCCTTCCGCTCAAGACGGTTGGTAACGCGTCAGTCCTGGTTGGTGACGTGGGCCGCGCCATGGACGCGCAGCAGATTCAGACCAGTATGGTGCGCGTGGACGGACAGAAATCCGTGTACCTGCCGGTGCTGAAGCAGGGCGGCGACAGCAACACGATCGCCATTGTGAACGGCATCAAAAGCGCAATTGCGAATCTGGTCGACGTGCCCAAGTCGTTGATCGCCAAAGTAGTATTTGACCAATCCATTTACGTAAAGACTGCCATCCGGAACCTCGGTAATGAGGGCTTGATCGGCCTCGTGCTCACTGCTTTGATGATTTTGATTTTCCTGGGGAGCGTGCGGGCGACGATTGCTGTTTTGTTGTCGATCCCGTTATCGGCGTTGGCGGCTCTTCTCGCCATCAATGCGGGTGGCGGAACCATTAACACCATGGTGCTGGGCGGCCTTGCGCTGGTTTTCTCGCGCCTGATCGACAACTCGGTGGTGGTGCTGGAAAACATCTTTCGACATCTGGAAGAAGGCGAGTCGCCGGAGGTGGCAGCGGAAAAGGGCGGACGGGAGATGGGGTTGCCCGTATTGGCGGCGACCTTTACCACCGCAATCGTGTTCTTTCCGGTGGTATTCCTCTATGGCGTCAGCCGCTTTCTGTTTACCGCTCTTGCCCTGGCGGTTGTTCTTGCGCTGTTTGCGTCTTACATGGTCGCCATGACAGTGGTGCCGCTGTTCTGCGCCCGGTTCCTCAAGGGGCACAGCTCAGTTGCGCATCACGGCAGCAAGTCGATCCTGGCCCGGCTGGTGAATGCGTTCAACCACCGATATGACCAGATGCTCATGCACTACGACATGGCCGTGAGCAAGACCCTGTTGCGTCCCGCAGCAACGATTCTGTGGATTCTCGGCGTCTTTGTCCTCAGCCTGTCGCTCTATCCCTTCATCGGCGTCGCGTTTTTCCCGCGCACGGACCCTGGGCAGTTCATGATCAACCTGAAGGCCCCAGCCGGTACCCGGCTCGAACTGACCGACCAATACGTGCGCCGAGTGGAGCAAGACATTCGCCAGATTGTGGCACCGAAAGATATGGGCATGGTGGTGGCGAACATAGGAGTCACTCCGGGGTTCTCGTCCATGTATACGAGCAACTCGGGGCAGCACACAGCCACGGTGCAGGTGAGCCTGCGTGAGGGACATCGTGTAGGAAGCTACGAATACATGAACCGGGTGCGGCGACGCCTAAGCGAGGACCTCCCCGAACTGAACACCTACTTCCAGACCGGCGGTCTGGTTGACGCGGTGGTAAACCTTGGTTTGCCTGCGCCAATCGACATTCAGGTAACTGGCAGCCATCAGAAGGAGGCTTACCGAGTGGCGCAGGATTTGCGCCGCCAGATCCAGAGACTCAGGGGGGTAAGCGATGTCCTCATCCCCCAGGACCTCGACTATCCTGCTTTGCGTCTGGATATCGACCGGGAAATGGCCTCCCGCCTGGGGCTGTCTTCCAAAGAGGTAGTCAACAATGTCATTACCGCCTTGACGTCGAACCAGATGATTGCGCCGAGTTACTGGGTTGATCCCAAGAGCGGCAACGATTACATGCTCACGGTGCAATATCCCGATTCGCAGATACAGTCGCTCTCGGATCTGGACAGCATACCGTTGCGGTCGCCCCATGGGGAGGAGACCACACAACTCGGCGCGGTAACCAATATCACCAGGATTGATTCACCAACTGAAGTTGACCACTACCAACTGCAGCGCGAGATCGATTTGTATGTGTCGCCATCAACCGAAGACCTGGGGTCGGTCGCGTCGCAGGTGGACAAGATCATCCGGGAGACGAAGCTGCCCGAGGGAGTGCGCATCCAGCTGCGCGGTTCGGTGGAAGGCATGCGGCAGTCGTTCAAGAGCTTTGGCCTCGGACTAGTGCTCTCGATCGTGCTGGTGTATCTGATCCTGATGGCGCAGTTCGCTTCGTTCATCGACCCATTCATCATCCTGTTGGCAATTCCTCCTGGCATTACTGGCGTTCTGGTCTTCCTGCTGGCCACCGGCACTACGCTGAACGTAATGTCACTGATGGGCGTCATCATGATGACGGGCATCGTGGTGTCGAACAGCATTCTGATTGTCGATGTGACGCGCAATTACCGCCGCGGCGGCATGCCCATTCGGGATGCAGTTGCGCTGGCCTGCCGAGTTCGTTTGCGGCCCATTTTAATGACATCGCTGGCTACGATCCTGGGACTGATTCCGATGGCGCTTGCATTGGAAGCGGGCAGCGAGCAGTACGCCCCGCTGGCACGGGCGATTATTGGAGGCTTAACAGTATCCGTTGTTGTCACGGTGTTTCTAGTGCCTGCGGCGTACCTGGTGATCCATCGCAAAGAAGAGCAGCCGCGGCAGGAGGTGAGGGCTTGAGAGGCAAGACCCTCGTGCGTGTAGGGAGGTTTCTTGCGGTTTTGGTTCTGTTGGGAGTCGGTTCAAAGGCCCAGACCAGTCCGCCCGCAGCACAGCAGGCGACGGCGCCTGCTGCCGGGACCGCGCCGCAAACCGCTCCCATCGGTGCGTCCACCGGTAGCACAGGACAGGTGGCACCGATATCCGGCGGCTCTCCGGCGTTGCGCCTCACTGTGCTGGACGCGGAGGCTCTGGCGCTCAAGAACAATCCGCAGATCTCGGTTTATCGTCTGCTATCGCTGGCATCCGGACAGGTGACGCGGGAACAGAGAGCGGCTTACTATCCGACAGTTTATGGCAGCTTGACGGCGGTGGAGCCGAAGGACAATGGCAGCCGAATAGCGGCCGGATACCTGAACAACCCGATCGTCTATGAGCGTGCGGCCGGCGGAGTAGCGCTGTCGCAACTCATCACCGACTTCGGGCGCACCAACAATTTGGTCGCGGCCGCCACGTTCCGCGCTAAAGCGGCTGACATGAACGCGGCGGCCACCGCTGACCAGATCAAGTTGGCGGTCGATCAAGCCTTCTACAACGCGCTGCAGACCCTGGCGCTGCAAAAGGTCGCTGAGCAGACGGTAAGTGCCCGGCAGGTGGTTTCCGATCAGATCACCGCGCTGTACCAGAACAAACTGCGCTCGCAACTGGACGTGAGCTTCGCCGATGCCAATTTGGCGCAGGCCAAGCTGCTGCTGCTGGACGCGCAGAACAATTATCAGGCCGCGCTCTCGACGTTGTCGCTGGTGCTAGGCTTCTCCACACAACAACAGTATGAGTTGATCGACACGACGGAGAAAGCAGCGCCGCCGCCGGATTCGGTGAGCCAGTTGGTCGATGCGGCGTATAGCAATCGTCCGGAGATCGCCTCGCAGAACTACGAATATCAGGCGGCGCAGCGCTATCAGAAGGCCGAGCGCGACCTGCTGCTGCCCAGCATCCACGCACTGGGCGTGGTGGGGCGCACGCCCGTCAGCAACAGCATCGCCGGAATATCCCCGTTCCAAAGCTGGTACGGAGCGATCGGTGTCAATGTGAACGTGCCGATCTTCAACGGGTTCTTATACCCGGCCCGTTCGAAGGAAGCGTCGCTGCGGGCGCAGGCCAGCAGCGAGCAGTTGCGGGATTTGAGGGACCACATCGCCAACGACGTCCGCACCAGTTGGCTGAACGCGATTACAGCCTACAACCGGATCGGCGTGACGCAGCAGTTCGTTGACCAGACCAACCTGGCGGTGAGCTTGTCGGAGACGCGCTACAACCTTGGGCTCAGCTCGATCGTCGAGCTTTCGCAGGCGCAACTGCAACAGACGGAGGCGCAAATTCAGAACGCGGCCGCGAAATATCAGTACCGCATCGCGCAGGCTGTACTGCGTTTCCAAATTGCGGCGCCGTGAGAGGTGGGTCGGGCGAAGCGTTACCGGACCAGGCATTGAGATCATGCGCAGAAAACGGAATTCGCACACGCAAGAGAGCGTCTTGGCACTGACGTTCGGCATCGCGGTTGTTGTCGGCGTACTCGCCGCTGCGGTGGCGGAGGACTTGCGTTTCTTCGCGACCGGTTCACCGGAATCATTCCTGCAAACATGGCGCATTCAGCCGGTGTCGATGTTCGCCGGCTCCCTGGCATTTGTTGCAACGCTTTACCTACTACAGCGGCTGAATGACCCCCCGCGAGCGCTCAATTACCTTGTGCCGTACGTGCCGTTGGTGGTTTTCTCGGGAGCCGATTTGGCTATTCGCTGCCATCCGCTCTGGGTGGGTGTGGTCGCAGTTGCGTGCTTCACCGGCAGCCTGGTGCAGATCCGTTTCTGGCAGGGCGGTCGTCGGCGTGAAGAATGGCACCGCGCTCGCTCCAGCGGCGAGCGCGGCATGACTTGAAGACCGTTACCGCTATTTCGCCGCCTCCGGAGGCATGAGCTTGAGGGCGGGGACTTCCTGCTGCCTGACCAGATTGTTGTAGGCAGGAACGTCGGTGGCTACGATCTCGTGCCACCTGGCCAACTGCTCATTCAACTGTTTGCTGAGCATGTCGAATACTTCATAGGACTGCTGGGTCGGGGCCGTCGAGGCGCTGCCGACGACTCCGCCCAATGCGACCAGGTGATTGTTGAGCCGTACCGGGTAGTTGAGCACATCCTGACCGCTCTTGGCCTTGGTCTGAATGAGCACTTCCTCGATGTCGGTCATTTTCTTGTCGAGTGATTTGCCCGCTTCGACGATGGCCTTGTTCTGCGCATCGCTGCCCACATGCTTGTTTACGCTGGCGATCTGGTCGCGCAGATCGCGAATCTGCAAGATGGTGTCGTCGGTCTGCGTTACGGCGTCGCGAATCTTGAGCAAAAGATCGAACTGTTTGGTCAGATCGGCCTGCGTGACCGTCAGGCGTGGATCGGCAGTGATCTCCAGCGGGGCGGTGTAGCCCTGGCCGAGCACGGTCAACCGCACTTCATACTTGCCCGGCAACGCCACCGGACCATTGGTGTTGCCGCCCCAGAGCGGCGCCTTCGGGACTTTGGTTGCGCCTTCGTAACGCAAGTCCCAGACGAAGCGGTTCAGGCCGGCATCGGCCGGCAGCGGACCTCCGCCACCACCACGGCCGAAGAAATCCTCCTCCTCATCTCCGCTTTTTTCTTCTTTCTTGGGGAACTTGCGGATGGTTTTTCCGGAAGCATCGAGGATCTCCAGCGTGATCTTTGGGGGCTCAGACTTGTCGTCATCGCCCTCGGCCTGTGGGTTTGTGCCGCCGGCAGCCGTTCCTTCTTTCTTTTCGGGCTTCTTCAGCGAGGTCTTCAGCCAGTAGTAAATGATTGCTCCGGCCGGCGGGTTCGCGCCAACGTTGGCGCCTCTGCCAAAGGGAGAACCTTCGAACAATGTATGATTTGCTGCCTCTGGCGTGAACAGGTGCGCCTCCTGCTGCGGAATCGAATCGTTGTACTGCCGCAAGGGCGTGATGTCGTCGAGGATCCAGAAGCTGCGCCCGTGGGTCGCCACCACGAGGTCGTTGTTTTTCACGATGAGGTCGTTCACCGGCGACATTGGCAGATTGAGTTGCAGTGACTGCCAATGTTCGCCATCGTCGAAGGACACATATACCCCCTGTTCGGTCCCGGCGAAGAGCAGGCCGGTGCGCTGCGGATCGGTGCGGACAGCGTGAACGTAGTCGTTCGCGGGAATGCCTGAAATGAGCTTCGTCCAGGTCTTGCCGAAGTCGGTGGTTTTGAAGATGTAGGGCGCGAAGTCGTCCATCTTATGGCGCTCGACCGCGATGTAGACGGTTCCGGCGTCGCGAGGAGAGGCCTCAATCATGCTGACGGTGCCCCATTCCGGCATGGCTTTGGGCGTGACATTCTCCCAGTGCTGACCGCCATCGCGGGTGAGATGGACCAGGCCGTCATCGGTGCCGG
>Ga0335082_10001730_pt1 | contig 23339 bp, 27 predicted proteins | sample Lox_Sample_41_FD_206718 | JGI IMG/M metagenome (GOLD analysis project Ga0335082, IMG submission 206718) | Soil microbial communities from Loxahatchee National Wildlife Refuge, Florida, United States - Lox_Sample_4.1 | ecosystem: Environmental > Terrestrial > Soil > Wetlands | place: USA...
AAGCCGATACCGCGATTGACCCGCAGCAACGTCCGCATCTCATCCACCAAATCACGCAACGTGCTGTCGAACTTCTCGACCGGCGCGCACGGTTGCCGCAACACCGTGTCCGGGTGCAGCCGCAGACTGAACCGCCGCAACACTTGCCGGCGCGCCTCGGCTTCAGTTTGGTTCTTCACTTCCGTCGTCATGCGAGTTTAATGGCACGGCTTTGGATCGCGCTCGGATAGCGTGCCCTGCAACAGCGCGCGTACCGCTTCGTCAATGCTGTTCAGGTCGGTGAACACGGGACGGATGCCGGCCGCCTGCAATCGTTGAAACAACCCGCCGCCCATCCGGTTGACCAACACTGCGCCGCAATCGCTGATCAACTCGACCAGCGCACCGCAGTTGTGACCTGCGTGGCTGCCCGCGTGATCGTGTGAGTGCTCGTGGCCGTCGCAACCGCCGGTACGCTGCCGCGTCTCCCGGTGCGCAACCCGGCCATTTTTGAGGGTCAGAACGACAAAGCCGCGAGCGCGGCCGAAATGTTGACTAATGGTCTTCTCGTTATCGGTGACGATGGCAATCTTCATGGACTTGGAATCTCCCTGTGATTTGGTTTGTTGCAGGAGGCCGGGCAGTTGCGACGACAGGAGCACCGGGCCACCGCCCAGCCGCAATGCTTTGCCGTGAAGCAACGCGTCGGCCACTTTGCGCCGCGCGCTCTCCACGATCCGGCCAAACGTCGCGCGCGACACGCCCATCTGCATGGCCGCCGCTTCGTGATGCAACGCCGTCAGATCGGCCAGCCGCAACGCCTCGACTTCGTCGAGCGTGAGCGCAACTTCGGCCAGCGTCCGCATCGGGATTCCGGCGGGCTTGAAGTATGTCACCCCCGGCAATTGTCGGACGCGGCGTGGTGAATGGGCGCGAGACATCAGCTTCCTTCAGTTTTCAATACGAGCATATGCTCATAATAGGCGATGTCAACTCCCAACATTACACTCCGGGATCCGACATCAGCAGGAACATCACGCCGCGTTCGGCCACCATGGCCGGCACTGGTGAGTCTTTCGGCATCAGCCGGTAACTGCCGGCCTTGAAGACGTGGCCGGCCGTCTCGTATTCGCCTTCGAGCACGTAATGTTGGACGACAGTGTTGTGTGTGTGCGGAAAAATCTGGCCGCCTGACGGCAACTGTACCAACATCGTTTTCGCGCCGGACCGCACGTCGTAGCGCAACACTTTCACCTTGGCCGTGCCGGGAAAGCCGCGCAATTCCTGCCAATTCAAGTCCGGCGTGTGATACGCGCTGCCTTCGACTCTGGCCGTGTCGCTCACGATAACCTCCCGGCTCAAGCGGCGGCCATCGTGGTGGGGCGCACCCAATCCATCACCGCGCTGAGCCGGGCATTCACCGCGCGCGCCGCTTGGGCCAACGTCGGATGTTCGGACATCTCGGTGAGCTGTTTCAGGTCCGCGGTGGCAATTGTCGCTGTGCCGTCGTCATTTTCCCACACGCAGATGTGGCTGGGCATCAGCAGACCGATTTCCGGTTCGCTCGCTACAGCCTTCAGCTCCCACGCCGGCACCCAGACGCCGAGAATCCAGTAGCGCCGGATGGACTGGTGGAGTTTGTCCTCGAATTCCTTCTGGAGATTGATCTCGGTGATGATCGAGAAGCCTTCGGCGTGCAGAGCTTAACGAGTCTTGGCAAACGCCACGTCAAACGGCAAATCGAGCTTCACAATGTGTGCATAGCTTGTCATGACTGCCGCGCTGCTTTCCCGACCCGCCTGAAGGTCGCCAACGTTCGACCCGCCACATTGTTGGATGTTAACGCCTTATCTTCGGGTTCGCCGCTGCAATGTCGTCGAAGTACGTCGTGCCGGCAAGTCATCGCGGCCAGCATTTAACTTCGACAGCGCCTTTTCGCACCAGCCGAGCTTCACGCGTTCACGCCTGGGCAACTCAGGGATGTATGGTTTGATGTCGAGCAACGGCGTGCCGTCCACCATGTCCACGTGCGACACTTCGAGGAACCGGCCGCGCACGCGTTTCAGGCGCACCACGGAAATGCCGATGGGGTTGGGTCGCCACGGCGCGCGCGTGGCAAACACGCCGCGCACTTTATTGTCCAGAAACGGTTTTAGCAACAGCGCGCGCCGTCGGGAGCGGTGCAAATGAAAGACCAACACCACGTGCGAGAAGCCGGCCAGGTCTTTGAGACCGGCGGCGTATCGAGCGGCCACTTCCACTGTCGCCGGCGCGGCGGGAAACGCGCACGGCCGGCGCGGCGCGTCTTCGGGCCGCCGGTATGGCGAATGGATCACGCCGATTGGCATGAAACAGATTCGCTCCTTCATCGAGGCTTGGCGGCAATGTTGGTGTTAGCGACGCCTCCAGCCAGCCCAAACCGGGACGCCGTTGTCGTCGCGGAGCTTCAGGACTTCATCACCCTTCTTCACTTCGCCGGCGATGACAGCGGGTTTGCCATCGAACGTGACGCGCGAGCCTTTGACTTCAATCCTGTCCTTCGGCTCGATCTTCACGTCTTGATTCTCGATGAACCACGCCGGACCGAGATGGACGGAGACGATTTCCTTGTCCGTCTTCAGTTGCAGATGGACACCGGCAGACATCCCCTTGTTCGGGGTGAATGTCTCCACGCTGAGGACTTCGCCGCTGAGGGTCTCGACGGTTTTCGGGTCGTACATCCGGTTGTATTGCGCGTTCCGGCCCCAACCACCGCCGCGTTGAGCGAGGGCAACGGATGCGTCAAGCAAACCGCTCAGTGCAACCACGGTGATGAGATTCAGAGATCTGTTCATGATGTATTCCTCCGGTTCTTCTGAAACTTCTGACGCAGGATGCTGTGCAACCGTTCACGGAACTCAACTGGCAACTTGCACGGCTGGCCGTCTTTGTAGAGCGTGATGGTTTTGCGGATGTTGTCCACGACAACCTGGCAGGGATTGCAGCCGGCCAGATGTTTCTCAAACTCCTCGCAGATGGCCGGATCGATGTCGCCATCCACGTACTCGTTCAACAGCGCCAGCATGTCTTCGCACTTCATGGTCACTGGCTACTGAGCCGCAAGACGCTGGAAGGTTACAGGCTTAATGGGCGTGCGGTATGAGGCGCGTGCTGGGGTCGCCGAATAATCGCGTCAGCCGCTCCCGCAACTGCAGGCGGGCGCGCAGGAGACGGACTTTAACGTTGGCTTCGCTCAGGCCGGTGGCCTCGGCGGTTTCTTTAACGGAAAGTCCTTCAACGTCACGGAGTAGAAAGACTAGCCGGTGTTTTTCGTCGAGTTGGGCGAGCGCGTCTTCAATCAGTTGGCCGGTCTCGTTTTGTTGGGCGATTTTTGCAGGGGATTCCTTCCACGTCGCAATGAACTCCGGGTGCGGGACGGAGAGTTCTTCGAGCGATTCGGCCGGCAGGCCGCGGCGTTTGCGGATCACCTTCAAGGCCGCATGACTGGCGATGCGCATCAGCCAGGTGTAGAAGCTTGATTCTTCACGGAAACCTGCGAGGTGCTCCAACGCGCTGAGGAACGACTGCTGGGTCACGTCTTCAGCGTCCTGCTGGTTGTCGAGCATCCGGTGGGCGAGCGAGAACACGCGTCGCTCGTATCGGGTCACGAGTTCCTCGAAGGCGGCGAGGTCCCCGGCTTTGGCGTGACGGACCAGTTCGGTGTCGGTCATGGCCGGTAGTCTACAGTCCCAGCCCGGAGGTAAACAAGAGCATCAACACCAGGCCGACCATGAAACCCCACGCCATTTCACTCTTTGTGCAGGAGGCGATGCTCTCGGGCATCAATTCAGAAGCGACCAGAAAAATCATCGCGCCACCAGCGAACCCGAGTCCGAACGGCAGCAACGGCTGAAACACTGACACCAGTAGAAACGCCGGCACGGCAAACACCGGCTGCGGCACGCTGGTGAAGATTGACCAGCCGGCGCATTTCAGCGTCGAGACACCCTTGGCACGCAGCGGCAACGAAATCGCGATGCCTTCGGGAATGTTGTGAACCGCGATCGCCACCGCCAGCAGCAGCCCAAACCGCAAGTCGCCCGTCGCATACCCGACGCCGATGGCGATCCCCTCGGGGATGCTGTGCACGAACATCGTGGCGACAATGAGCACCGCTTGTCGCGAATCCTGTGCGCTGAGATTCTCGATCTTCCAATCGTTACGCTCCAACCGTCGTGCCGTGAACCAGAAGAACGCCGCGCCCGCCAGCATGCCCGCCACGATGGCCCACACGCTGCCGCGTCGCAAGCCCTGCTCCGCAAGACTGAACACTGCCGCGGAAATCATCATTCCGCCGGCGATGGCGCACGAGATACCTTCCCATCGCCGGGACAAGGTGCGGCTGAACGCAAACGGCACGGCGCCCAACCCCGTCGCGAGGTCGGTCAGCAGCGCAATCCAGAACACTTCCCAGATCAGCGACGAGTTCATCGGGTGGAGAGGCTAATTCGCCGATGGTTCTTCATGGCTCCGATGCCGGCTAGCAGCGCGTGTGCCGGCCAGGCACGGCCATCATAGCACATGGTATCCGCAATGCTGGACAATTCTCCGGATGAAGGCTCTGTTACGACACGTTCAGAACGCTGATCTCGACAGGTTACTCGCGTTGTACGCGCGGTTCGAGCCGAAGGGCGAATTTCAGGGATTGCCGCCGTTGACGCCGCGGCAAACCGCCGAATGGCTGCGTCACGTCCGTGACATCGGGTCGGCGGAGTTTGTCATCGAGGTCGCTCGCAGCATCGTCGGTCACTCGATGCTCTGCCCGGGACCAAGCAAGAGTGAAGCGGAATTCGCGGTGTTTATGCGCCAGGATTTTCGCGGGCTGGGGTTGGGAAAGGCGTTGACGCTGGGCACGTTGAACTATGGCTGCAAACAGCTTCAGCTCGATCGCGTTTGGCTCAGCGTGCAGGGTTCGAATCCGCGCGCGCTGCACCTGTTCGAGCGCGTTGGGTTTCACTCCGTCAAGAAGACCGATCCATTCGCATGGGAACTCGCGATGGAACGGCCATCGCATTGCGTCGAGTGCAAGGGCGAACGTTGTCTCGTTTTCGGCGCAGCGCTTCCACGCACGCTCGAGGTGACTCGTCGTCGGTCACAGGCCGCGTGAAATCACGCACGATTCGAAGCTGACATTGTGTCGGTATTTCAGGGTGATCTTGACAGATTGTCTTGCCCGAGGCGGCGGCGTTTCCGAGGCGCCGGGAAATATCTCTTTCCGATGCGTCGTGAAACCAGCAGGTTGCAACAAGTGTGCGCAAGTTGGCGCCAACTGGCAAATCCAGTGCTAAGGCTTTGGGTGCGGCAATGGATTCGTGTATTCAAGCACCGGAAGAGGTGTCGGCGGTGGCCTCAAGGCACATGCGGGACCACTCGTTGGAGGCGATCTTCAGCCCCCAATCGGTGGCGGTCATTGGCGCGTCGAATCGTGAGACCAGCGTCGGCAACGCAATTTTCAAAAACATCTTGCTCGGCGGTTTCTCCGGCACGCTCTACCCCGTCAATCCCAAGGCCACATCCATCTGCGGTGTCCATGCGTACCCGAGTATCACCGCGATTCCCGATGAAGTTGACTTGGCTCTGATTATTGTGCCTGCCGCCACTGTGCCCGAAGTCCTGGAAGAATGTGGACAAAAAGGTGTGCGCGGTGCCGTCGTGGTGTCTGCGGGCTTCAAGGAAGTCGGTCCCGACGGTGCCGCGCTTGAGTTACGCGCGGTTGACGTCGCGCGCCGCCACAACATGCCACTGGTCGGCCCGAACTGTCTCGGGGTTATTAACACTGCCGCGGACACGATGCTGAATGCCAGCTTCGGACGCGTGATGCCCAAGCGGGGCAACATCGCGTTTGTTTCCCAAAGCGGCGCGCTGTGCGCGGGCATCCTCGATTATGCCCGCGGTCGCGACATTGGATTTTCCAAATTCATCAGCGCCGGCAACAAGGCCGATGTGACCGAGTTGGACCTGCTGCGCTACCTCGCTGATGACGACTGCACGGACGTGATTTTGATGTATCTGGAAACTTTGGTGGACGGCCGCGCCTTCATCGAACTGGCTCGCGAGATCACGGGCGAGATCGCACACCGCAAACCGATCCTGGCCATTAAATCTGGGCGGACCACACAAGGCGCGGCCGCCGCCCGTTCGCACACCGGCGCGTTGGCCGGTAGCGACGCCGTTTACGACGCCATTTTCGCGCAGGCCGGCATCCTGCGCGTCGACACTGTAGAAGAACTCTTCGACTTCGCGGTCGGGTTCTCACGCCAGCCGTTGCCCAAAGGCAACCGCTTCGCCATCGTCACCAACGCGGGTGGACCCGGCATCATGGCCACCGATGCTGCCATCCGTCATGGGCTCGAGCTCGCCAAACTGCGACCCGAGACACTCGAGGCCCTCAAGGCGAAGCTGCCCCCGACCGCGAATCTATTTAACCCCGTCGATGTCATCGGCGACGCCGCGAGCGACCGGTACGCCGTGGCCACTGAAGCCGTCCTCGCCGATCCCAACGTTGACGGGCTCGTGGTGCTGCTCACGCCGCAAGCGATGACGGAAATCGAGGCCACCGCTGAATGCGTTGGTAAACTCGCGCCACGCTTCGGCAAGCCCGTGCTGGCGTCGTTCCTCGGCCACGTTGACGTGTCCGCGGGCGTAAAGCTCCTTGAGCAACACGGCATACCCAATTACGAGTTTCCCGAGAACGCAGCCCGTTCGCTGGCCGCGATGAGCCGTCACACACAATGGCTCAACCGACCCCGCACGAGCCCGCGCCGTTTCAAGGTGGATGCTGCCGCCGTGCGCACTGTGTTTGCGCGTGTGCGTGCCGAGGGTCGCACGTTCCTGCCCGAAGTTGACGCCTTGGCGGTGCTCAACGCCTACGGATTCCCGACGCTGAATCACGGACTCGCTCGCACCGCAGAGGAGGCGGCCGCGCTGTTGGAGAAAATCGGTGCACCCGTGGTCCTGAAAATTGTTTCGCCCGATGTCGTACACAAGGTTGATGTCGGCGGTGTATTATTGAACATTTCCACTGTCGAGGAAGCCCGTGTTGGGTTTGAAAAAATCGCAAACGGGGTGAAACAGAAGCTGCCCGACGCGCGGCTCCTCGGAGTGGAAGTTGTCCAACAGGCGTCGAAGGGCACTGAGGTCATCCTCGGGATCAGCAAAGATCCCACGTTTGGTCACATCATCATGTTCGGCCTCGGCGGCACGTACGTCGAGGTGCTCAAAGACGTCAGTTTCCGGCTCGTGCCGATCCGCGAACTCGGTGCCCGCAACATGATCAACTCGATTCGCGCCGCCAAAGTGTTCGACGGCTTCCGCGGCGAGCCGCCCGCTGATACGGATTCCATCGCCGAATGTCTCGAACGACTGTCACAACTGGTCACTGATTTTCCCGAAATCGTCGAACTCGACATCAACCCGCTGATTGTCCATGCCTGCGGCCAAGGCGCCTATGTCGCCGATGCCCGCGTGGTGCTCAGCACACCAACCGAATCTCCCTAGGAGCCGCCCGTGAACGCCGCGCCCGCCATCGATTCTGGGGCACGCGCGGGCGACGCGCGCAAAGTCGGCGTTGCGCAAGTTCTCGTGTACGAACTCCGCGTCCGCGACGCGATGAGCAAACCACCCGTCACGGCCGCGCCGACGGATTCGCTGCGGCGGATTCAGCACTTGATGAAGGAACATCGATTCTCGGGCGTGCCGATCACCAGTGACGGCACGCTGCTCGGGTTGGTGACCATCGAAGACATCATCAACGCGCTCGACCTGGGCCACATCAATGACGCCGCCGCCGACTGGATGACCCGCAACGTCGTCACGGTCCGCGATCACTTCTCGTTGCTGCGCACGGTGGCGGAGTTCGACCGGCGCGGGTTCGGGCGGTTTCCTGTGCTGGACGCGGGCGACCACTTGGTCGGGATCATTACCCGCGGCGACATTACCAACTGCCTGATGCATCATTTGGAGAAACGCGCCGAGCAGGCGCTGGCCCACGAAGCCGCGCTCATGGCCACGCACGCCGACGACGATCAGGCGCAACGACTCGTCATCAAAACGCACGTGCGCACGGGTGATTACGACAGCGCCGGCAAAATCTCGCAACGTATGCGCCAGATCCTGCGGGAGCGCGCGATCGATCCCGAAATTCGTCGCCGTGCCGCGGTTGTGGCCTACGAGGCCGAGACCAACATCATCATTCACTCTCTCGGGGGCGAAGTCACCGTCACCGTCAATCCCGACACCGTAGTGATTGAGGCGGTGGACCCCGGCCCCGGCATCGACAACATCGAGCAGGCGATGCAGGAAGGTTGGTCGACAGCCGGCCGCTTGCCACGGGAACTCGGCTTCGGCGCGGGTATGGGGTTACCCAACATGAAACGCTGCTCCGACAAGTTCGAAATCACCTCCGACAGCGCGCGGGGCACGCGGGTGCGCTCGGAGATTTGTCTTCGCCAAGCAGGAACCTTATCGTCATGAGGACACAATACCCGATCAAACTGCAGTCGGTCTTATCCGCAATTCAGGCGGAAGTGTTGACCGATCATGTGCCCGAAGAAATCACGGGCTGCTGCATCTCTGATCTCCTCAGTGACGTGCTGGCCCGCGCCGAGCCGGGCGTGTTGTGGTTGACGGTGCAGGTGCACCGCAATGTGGTCTCGGTCGCGGGCATGAAAGACATCGCCGCCGTGCTCATCACCAGCGGCCGCAAACCCGATTCGACAATCATCGCCGAGGCCGACGACGCCGGCATCGCGCTCTTGGCGACGCCGCTAAGCACCTTCGAGGCGGCGGGCAGACTTTGGGAGGCGGGAGTCCGATGACCCTGGCCACTGCCGTCACATCGCACCCGAGCGGCGACCCGCGGTTCGGTTCGTTGGATGACACGATCAAGAAGTACAACGCTGAACCGACCGCGCTGATTCAGGTGTTGCACGCGGCGCAGCAACTCTTCGGTTACTTGAGCGCCGACGTGATTCGCTACATCGCGGGCGCTTTGAAGTTGCCAGTGGCGCACGTGTACGGCGTCATCACCTTCTACCATTTCTTCACGATGGTGCCCCGCGGCAAACACCAGATTCTGGTTTGCACGGGAACGACCTGCCACGTGCGCGGCGCGAAGACGTTGCTGGAACGACTCGAACAACACCTCGGCATCAAGGTAGGCGAGACCACGAAAGACAATCTGCTGAGTCTGCACACCGCCCGGTGCATCGGCGCGTGCGCATTAGCTCCCGCCATCGCCGTCGGCGACGACGTCTACGGAAAACTGTCGCCGGACAAAATCCAACGCTTTTGTCAGAAGGAGCTGAAGAAATATGTTTGATGAACTTTCGTTGAACATCCTCGACATCGGCATGAACTCGATTGCCGCAGGCGCGACAATCGTGCAGATCACCATCATCGAGGATAAGCAGGCGAACTGGCTGATTGTTCGCGTTCGCGACAATGGCCGCGGCATGGACAATAAGACGTTGCGCCGTGTTCTGACGAAGAACACTTCCACGAAGGCCAGCCGCAAGAAGCCAATCGGCCTTGGCCTTGCTCTGTTGCGACAGACATCCGAGATGTGCGGCGGGACGTTCCACATTCGATCCCGACCGGCGGACGGCACGAGCGTGACGGCTTCGATGCGACTCTCGCACGTGGACCGGCCTCCATTAGGTGACTTGAACACCTCGATTCTTGCGCTCTGCGCCGCGAACCCGACCGCGGATATCCAGCTCGATTGTCACTCGAACGATGGAGCGTTCCAATTCAGCTCACAGGAAGGAAAACATCATGAACCTCGACGAACTCAAAAAGCTCAAAGAGAAAGCCCAGCGGCAAGTCGCGCTGCGTGAAGGCCAGAAAAAGTACCGCGTCGTCATCAGCATGGGCACGAGCGGCATCGCTGCCGGCGCGCGCGAAATCATGAGGACCATGCTCGACGAAATCGAGAAGCGCGGCCTCGACGACGTCGAGGTGCGCGTCACCGGCGAGCACGGTCTGGAAGATGTCGAGCCGGTGATCCGCGTTGAGGAAGCCGGCGGCGAGGAAACAACCTACGCGCGCCTCGACGTCGAGAAGGCGCGCAAGATCGTCAGCGAGCACCTCGAAAAGGGGCGCAAAGTAGACAACCTAGTCGTCGGCAGACAGAAGAATTCATGATTCGGTCTCACATCCTCGTCTGCGCGGGCGCAGGCTGCCTCAGTTCGGGCGGCCACGCTCTCAAGGACGCGTTGACTCGCGAACTCAAGGCACGCGGTCTCGATAACGAAGTTCAGATCATCGAGACCGGCTGCATGGGTCCGTGCGACCTCGGGCCGGTGATGCTGGTGCATCCCGACGGCACGTTCTACCAACGCGTCACGGCGTTGGAAGTGCCGAAGCTGGTCGAGGAACATTTCATCAAAGGCCGCCCTTACACGAAGTTGCTGCCGAAGGAAGATGTCAGCGGCAACCTCGTCACCACGCAGCGCGATTTCAACTTTTTCGCCAAGCAGGAAAAGATCATCCTCGAAAACTGCGGCGTCATCGACGCCGAGAGCATCGAAGAGTACATCGCTCGCGACGGTTACGCCGCGCTCGGCAAAGTCCTCACGTCGATGAAACCCGAAGAGGTGATCGCCGAACTCAGGGCCAGCGGCTTGCGCGGTCGCGGCGGCGCCGGTTTCCCGACCGGCGTGAAGTGGGAACTGATGGCGAAAGCGACCATGACGCCAAAGTATCTCATCTGCAACGCCGACGAAGGCGACCCCGGCGCGTTCATGAACCGCGCTGTGCTCGAAGGCGACCCGCACCGCGTGCTCGAAGGCATGGTCATCGGCGGCTACGCGATGGGCGCGAATCAGGGTTACATCTACATCCGCGCCGAATATCCGCTGGCCATCAAACGGCTCCGCCTCGCCATTGACCAAGCCTACAAGTTCGGCTTGCTCGGCAAGAATCTCTTTGAGAGCGGATTTGATTTCGACATCGAGATTCGCATTGGCGCCGGCGCGTTTGTGTGCGGCGAGGAAACTGCGTTGATGCGCAGCATCGAAGGCCGGCGCGGCCAACCGCAGCCTCGTCCGCCGTTTCCCGCACAGCGCGGCCTGTGGGGCAAGCCGACCAACATTAATAATGTAGAGACGTGGGCGGCCATCAAGCCCATCATCCTCAAAGGCGCCGCATGGTACGCGTCCTTCGGCACCGAGAAAACCAAAGGCACCAAGGTGTTTGCGCTTGCCGGCAAAATCCGCAATACCGGCCTCGCCGAAGTGCCTTACGGCACGACGCTGCGTGAGATCATTTTCGGCATCGGCGGCGGAATTCCGCGCGACAAGAAGTTCAAGGCCGTGCAGACAGGCGGTCCGTCAGGTGGCGTCATTCCCGAGCAACATCTCGATACGCCGGTCGACTACGAGTCGCTGCAGAAACTCGGCTCGATCATGGGCTCAGGCGGCCTCGTTGTGATGGACGAAGACTCGTGCATGGTGGACGTGGCGCGCTTCTTCATGGAATTCTGCTCTGACGAATCGTGCGGGAAGTGTCCGCCGTGCCGTGTCGGGACGCGTCAGATGCTCGACATTCTCGACCGCATCTGTCGCGGCGAAGCCGAACTCGAAGATCTCGACCGGCTCGAACAGCTCGCCGCAGTCGTGAAAGATGCCAGCCTCTGTGGCCTCGGCCTGACTGCGCCGAACCCTGTCCTCACCACGCTGAAGTATTTTCGTGACGAGTACCTCGCGCATATCGTCGAGAAACGTTGCCCGGCGCTAGTCTGTCGCGAGTTGCTCGACTTTGCAATCAATGAAGAAAAGTGCGTCGGCTGTTCGCTGTGTGCGCGTGTGTGCCCGACCACGACGATTTTCAAGCGCGAAGGCGTAAAGAAGTACTACATCGTGAAGGAAGCCTGCATCCAGTGCGGCTCGTGTTTTGATGCCTGCAAATTCGACGCCGTTCTGAAGACCTCCGACGGTCACGACGGCGAGCGCCCGCAGCCGCCACTCGAACCCGCGCCGGTTCGGGTCATGAAACAGGTGGTGGAGAAATGATCGCGCCGAAAACAATCACGGTCAGGATTGACGGCAAACGCTGCGAAGGCGCACTCGGCCAGACCATTCTCGAGATCGCGACCGCCAACCAGATTTACATCCCGACTCTCTGCTACCTGAAGAACCTTTCCGCGTGGGGCGGTTGCCGGATGTGCATCGTCGAGACCGATGGCAGCCCGAAGGCCGTGCCCGCGTGCTCGACGCCAGCGATGGATGGCAGCACCGTGGCCACCAACAGCGAGCGACTGCAGCATCTGCGGCGCATGACGCTGGAACTGCTGTTCAGCGAACGCAATCACATCTGTCCGATCTGCCCGATGAACCACGGCGACTGCGAACTGCAGAACCAAGGCTACCGCCACGGCCTGGATTCCGTGCGGTTCCCCTACCTGTATCCTATATTGCCCGTCGATCTCACGGGCAAATACTTCGGCCTCGACCACAATCGCTGCATCCTCTGCACGCGTTGCGTGCGCACCTGCGATGAGATCGAGGGCGTCCACACTCTGGACATTTCCAATCGCGGTGAGAAAAACCGCGTCGTCGTTGACCTCAACACAACGTTCGGCGAATCCGATACTTGCACGCTCTGTGGCGCGTGCGTGGCCGCCTGCCCGACGGGCGCGCTATTCGACAAGGCCGCGGCGTTTCGCGGCAAGCTCAACGCCTGCCGTGTCGTCCGCACGACCTGCACCGAGTGCCCGGTCGGTTGCGGCCTGCTCGTGTTCACCACGGAAAACCGCATTGTCGAAATCTTCGGCGACACGGAGTCGCCGGTCAACAACGGCCACCTCTGCGTCCGCGGCCGCTACCAAACATGGGCCGAACCGCGCAACCGCATCCAGCGCCCGATGCTTCGCCGCGACGGCAAGCTCCAACCCGTCACTTGGGATGAAGCACTGAAAGTGATCAAGGACGCCACGCGACAGGTCTCCGATTGGCAAAAGGCATTGCTCATCTCGCCGCGCGTCACCAACGAAACAGTGAAGGCGCTCAAGCAGGTCGGCGCGCACTGTGACCGGGTCGGCTTGTTCGTGGCGAAGAACGAAGTCGCGTTCTGCGGTTCGCTGGACTTTGCGCCGGAGGCGATGCAACGACTCGAAGACGCCGACGGCATCATCGTGCTTGGGGCGCAGCCGAGCCGCGACAACGGCATCATCGCCGCGAAGATTCGGCGGGCGGTGCGCAAACGCGGCGCGAAATTGCTGATCTTTCACGCGCGCAAGAGCGACCTCGATGCGTGGGCCGACGTGGCCGCCAACGTCGTCAGTCTCGAACGCTCGTTCTGGAAGCGCGTGACTGACGTGCTCAAAGAGGTGAGACGCCCCGTCCTAGTGTACGGCCCGGGGGCGATGACGCCCATTGGCATCACCGTGTTCGAGCGGCTCATCGGCGTGTTCGAGAAGAAGCGCAGCGGCTCTGCGCCGCATCTTGTTCCGTTGCCGATCACCACGAACAGCGCCGCGTTGTCGAAAGCGGGCGTCGAACCGCTCGAAGACATCGCCGCCTGGCTCGACGTGCAGCCGTTGAATTTACTGCACATCATCGCCAGCGACGAACCCGATGGCGGCGCGCGCATGCTGGACGAACGTCACGTGCGGACGCTGTTGGAGCAGATCGACTGCGTGGTGCTGCAGGCCAGCTACGAATCGCCGTTGATGGCGCTGGCGAAAGTCGTGTTGCCGTCGGCGATCTGGTGCGAGAAGTCGGGCACGGTGACGAGTTTTGAGGGACGCGAGTTGAAGATCGAAGCGGTGCTGCCGCCTGGGGGCGAGGCGCGAGATGACAAGGTGATTTTGGAGGCGCTGTCCGCATGAGCGACAAACCGAAAATCAAGGTCGCGACCGCGTGGCTCGGCGGCTGTTCGGGTTGTCACATGTCGTTCTTGGATTTGGACGAGCGATTGATTGATCTCGTGAAACTCGTCGAGTTTACCGCGAGCCCGATCACCGACGTGAAGGAAATCCCCGAAGTGGACGTGGGTATCATCGAGGGCGCGGTCTGCAACGAGGACCACGAACACGTCCTTCGCACGATGCGCGTCCGCTGCAAGGTGCTCATCGCCCTCGGCGACTGTGCGGTCACGGGCAACATCCCTGCGTTGCGCAATCAGTTCGTGCTTGACGAGGTTCTGGCGCGCGGGTTTCTCGAGACCGAGAGCACGCAAATCGGCGAGATTCCCGGCATCTACGATGGCGACGATGACGTCCCGAAACTGCTGAACCGAGTCCGTCCGATCCACGAAATCGTCAAGGTGGACGCGTTCATTCCGGGCTGCCCGCCCGACGCCGACACGATTTGGTACGCGCTGACGGAACTGCTCGCCGGTCGCGCACCGCAGTGGAGCGAAGGGAATCTGCGTTATGACTGACCTGGAGATTATTCCATGAACCTCGTCAATCACAATAGTCTGGGCGCGACACTCGATGCTGTGACGGAGGCCTTTTTTCTCGACCGCAAGCTTTCGCCAGCGCAGCGGACGCGAGTCGCAAAGTGGATCGCCTCGCGTCAGGGCTTGCCGGGCTCATACGCAAACATGTTTGCGCCAACAGCGCGCGACTTCCGAACCGGCTACCGGGTGTTCACGGGCGAAAAGGTGACTTCACGTGCGGCCACCGCTCATATCCTGGGTGAAGAAGCCTGTCGCGCGTTGTCACTATTGGACGTCCTCGTTGCGGAAGCTCGCGTCGCCCGGTGCAGAGCGGCAGAGGGAATGCAGGCGCGCCTCGGCCGGTCCAATTCCGGCACGTACTGTTGCGGGACATGCAGTGTTTCACTCTGGCGGAATCTGGCTGCAGGAGGACTGCCGAACGCGAAGCGCCGACTTCTTGCCGGGCTGAATGCGCTGAGACGGAACCGGCTCGGCAATGGACGGTGGCGACGGTTTCCGTTTTTTTACACGCTCCTAGCCTTGGAGGAGCTTGGGTTGCCGGCCGCGCTTGCGGAGCTGCGGTATGCGGCACCGGCCTGCGAGCGTTGCCTGAAACGTACGGCCAACGGCAGCCCCTTCACGAATCGACGTCGGCTTCTGCTGCAACGTGTGTTGGAGAAATGCGGATGATGACACCCCAAGCGCAAACGATCACCATCAACCCGGTGACTCGCATCGAGGGGCACGCGAAGATCACGATCCATCTCGATAATGTGGGCAACGTGACCGACACCCGGTTTCATGTCGTCGAGTTCCGCGGGTTCGAGAAATTCTGCGAGGGACGGTTCTTTGCCGAGATGCCGCAAATCACGGCGCGCATTTGCGGGATTTGTCCCGTGAGTCATATGCTCGCCAGCGCCAAGGCCTGCGATGCGATTCTCGGCGTCGAGATCCCGCGACCGGCAAAGCTGCTGCGCGAGTTGTTGCACATGGGGCAACTCACGCAATCGCACGCGTTGAGTTTTTTCCATCTCAGCGCGCCCGACCTGCTGCTGGGCTATGACGCCGATCCTGCCTTGCGCAACGTCATCGGCTTGATCCGGCAACTTCCTGACGTCGCGAAGCGCGGGATTCGGTTGCGTAAGTTTGGCCAGGAAGTCATCAAGCTGACAGGCGGGCGCAAGATTCACGCGGATTTCCCGGTGCCCGGTGGCGTGAACAAGGCACTCACCACGGCGGAGCGCGACGAAATGCTGACGGGTTTGCCCGAGGCATTGGAGCATGCGCGGTTCGCGCTGGATTTGCTGAAGAAGTATCAGTGGGATCACTTGCAGGAAGTCGAGGAATTCGCGCGCTTCGATTCCAGCTTCATGGGCTTGGTGCAAGCCGATGGTTCGCTGGAGCATTACGACGGCGCACTCCGGTTCTGCGACGCAAAGGGTAATCTCCTAGAAGACCAGGTCAACCCGGCGGATTATCTCGATGTGATAGCCGAGGCAACCGAGGCGTGGTCGTACCTGAAATTCCCGTTCATCAAACGGCTCGGGTATCCGCAGGGAATGTACCGGGTCGGCCCGCTGGCGCGGCTGAACGTCTGCGACCAGATTTCGACGCCGCAGGCTGACGATGAGTTGCAGGAGTGGCGCTCGCTATCGATTCCCCCGCGGCACAGCTCGTTCTACTACCACTGGGCGCGGCTCATCGAGATCGTGTACGCGCTGGAACGCACCCAACAAATACTCGACGACCCCGAGATTTGCAGCACTGACATCATGGTCGGCGGCAACCCGACGAATCACGAAGCCGTGGGTGTCATCGAAGCGCCGCGCGGCACGTTGTTCCATCATTACTGGGTTGATGAGCACGGCCGGGTCGAGAAAGTGAATCTGATTGTCGCGACCGGCCACAACAACCTCGCAATGAACCACGCGGTCCAAGCCGTCGCCGAGAAATACGTGAAAGTAAACACGCTGCAGGAAGGCATGCTCAACCGGGTCGAGGCGGCGATCCGCTGTTACGATCCGTGTCTTTCCTGTTCGACGCACGCCATCGGGCAGATGCCGATCCGTGTGGAGTTGGTGGATGCCGCCGGCCGCGTGCTCCAAACGTTGGCGCGGGAGTGAGATGAAGACTCTGGTCATCGGTTTCGGCAATCGCAGTCGCAACGACGACGGCGTCGGCTGGTTCGTCGTGGAACAATTGGAGAACTTGGCGCTGCCCGATGTCGAGTTGCTCACGGCGCATCAACTTGAGGTTGACCACGCTGAGGTCATCAGCCGATTCGACGTGGTGATTTTCGTCGATGCCGCCACCTCGGAGACTCCGCAACCGGTCACGCGCACAGTCGTGAAGCCGAATTACCAGAGCCATGCGGTGGCGCACTATCTCGCGCCGGGGGATCTCTTGCAGTTGTCGGAGTCGTTCTTCGGCCGGGCACCACAGGGTATCTTGTTTGGCATCCGCGGTTTCGATTTCAACTTCGGCACCGCGCTGTCGCCTGAGACCGAGCGAGCCGCGCGCGACGTGGTGCGGCAGATTCACAGTCTACTTCCGACGTTGGCGCACGAGGCCGGGAGCGGAGGCCTGACGGCGAATGCATGAGATGTCGGTCATCGAGGCGTTACTGGAAACGGCCAGCACGTATCTGCGCTCGTATCCCAACCCCCGCGTCCAGCGGCTGCACGTGCGGGTCGGTCGGCTTCGTCAACTTGACGCTGCGATGTTGGAGTTTTGCTTCAACGCCGCGGTGGCCAACAGTCCGCTGGACGGATCCGAATTGCGCGTCGAACCGATCGAGCCGACCGCGCGCTGCAAGGTGTGTAGTTTGGAGTTCGACGTGGAAGACACATGGTTTGAGTGCCCGCGTTGTCATGACCTCGACGCCGAATTGCTCAAAGGTGATGAATTGATATTAAGCAGCATCGAAATTGACACGGAGGGATCCCATGCGCCTCTCGCCCGATGAACTGGATCGCTACGGCCGACAGATGCTCCTAGATGGCTGGGGGGAAGAAGGTCAGCGGCGGCTGAAAGGTTCGACAGTCTTTATCGCTGGCGCCGGCGGACTCGGCTCGCCCGCGGCAATCTATCTCGCGGTGGCGGGCATCGGACGTCTGCGCATTTGCGACATGGACACGCTGGAACAGACCAATCTCAATCGCCAAATTCTTCACGACGACACGCGCGTCGGAGTCAATAAATCTGTCTCCGCCCGGCAAACACTTGCGCTGGTCAACCCACACGTCAAGGTTACCGTTTTGACCGATACGATTAACGAGGAGAACGTCACCCGTCTGGTCGGCGGGGCGGACATCATCGTCGATTGTCTCGACAACTTTGTGACCCGCTACCTCCTCAACGAGGCGGCAGCGCGCCTGGGCATCCCGCTGGTGTATGGAAGCGTGTGGGGGCTTGAGGGACGCTTGAGTTTCTTTCGTCCGCCTGAGACGCCCTGTTTGCGCTGCCTATTCCCTGAAGGGCCACCGAAGGGCGTGTTCCCGGTTGTTGGCGTCACGCCGGGCGTCATCGGCACGCTCGAGGCGATGGAGGCGCTGAAGTTTCTCACGGGTGTCGGCCAGAATCTCACAGGTAAGTTGCTGGTGTGGGATGGCGGTGCGATGACGTTTCGAACTTTTCCGATTGCGAAAGACCCTCACTGCCCCGTATGCTCTGCAGGAAACCCTCGCCATGGCTAACGTTGCTCCTAGTGTCAGCTACAGTTTCACCGTCCGTATCCGCGTCCGCAATGACTTCGGCATGCTGGCCAGCGTTCTACACACTGTGGCGCGCGCCGAGGGCGATCCCGGCGCGGTCGATCTGGTTCGCGCTGATCGCGATTTTAAGGTGCGCGATCTCACAGTCAGCGCCCGCGATGATGCGCATGCGGCAAAAATCCTGAAGGCCATCAAGAAGCTCAAAGGCATCAAAGTCCTCCAAGTTTCCGACCGCGTGTTCCTGCTTCATCTTGGCGGCAAGATTCACATCCAAAACAAGGTCCCGCTCAACACGCGCGACACACTCTCGATGGCCTACACGCCGGGCGTGGCGCGCGTCTGCATGGCGATCGCTGAGGACACAAACAAAGCCAGCACGCTCACGATCAAACACAACTCCGTCGCCGTCGTCAGCGACGGCACCGCCGTGCTCGGCCTCGGCGACATCGGCCCCGAAGGCGCGATGCCCGTGATGGAAGGCAAGGCGATGTTGTTCAAGGAATTTGGCGGCATCGACGCGTATCCGATTTGCCTCAAGACGAAAAGCGTCGATGAGATTGTCAACGCCGTGAAGTGGATCTCGACAGGCTTCGGCGGGATCAACCTCGAAGACATCAGCGCGCCACGTTGCTTCGAGGTTGAACAGCGGCTCAAGCGCGAACTCGACATCCCGGTGTTCCATGACGACCAGCACGGCACGGCCATCGTCGTGCTCGCCGCGACACTGAATGCGCTGAAAATCCTCAAGAAGAAGCTCAAGGAAATCAGGATCACCATCCTCGGCGCGGGTGCGGCAGGCGTTGCGGTGACGAAAATCTTGTTGGCTGCGGGTGCGCGTGACATCGTGTGTTGCGACCGTAAGGGGATCGTGTGCAAAAAACGATTGCCCGACCTTGACCCGAGCAAGGCGTGGCTGGCCGAGCACACCAACCCGCGCAACATCAGCGGCAACATCGAGAACGCCGCGACCGGCGCGCATCTGTTCATCGGCGTCAGCGGCCCCGGGTTGTTCCCCGTCCGTGCGCTGAAGAGAATGGCCAAAGACCCGATCGTGTTCGCGTTGGCAAACCCGGTCCCGGAGATCATGCCCGAGGAAGCGGAAGGCCGCGCCCGCATCATTGCCACAGGCCGCAGCGACTATCCGAACCAGATCAACAACGTGCTGGCGTTTCCCGGCGTCTTTCGCGGCGCGCTCGACGCCCGCGCCCGCGAAATCAACGAGCCGATGAAGCTCGCAGCGGCGAAGGCAATCGCTGGCTGCATCACCGACGACCAGCTCAGCGAGGAGTACATCGTCCCGAGCGTGTTCAATCGGGACGTCGCCAGACGCGTCGCCCGCGCCGTCGCGGCGGTGGCCCGCGAAACCGGCGTCGCCCGGCGCCGATGACAAGTTGTCGAGTCCGCCAGTCTGTAGTGACATCGTGTCGTTCTCGGCGAGGCATCTGCTTCTTCCAGCACAGTCGCAACTGACTGTGACACAGTTGATTGTCAAAATGTCCGAGTCTGTGGCATCGGCAGTGCTAAACGCACGGGCAGTGGACAATGAATATCAAAGTCCTGCGCAACGTTCTCGAAGCGAATGATCAGATTGCTGGCCGCATCCGCGAACTGCTTACCGCCAAGAGCATCACGGCGATCAACCTGATTAGCGCACCGGGCGCGGGAAAGACCTCACTGTTGGAGCGCTCGATTCCTTCACTCAAGGAGCATCATCGCATTGCCGTGCTCGAAGGCGATATCGCCACCACGCTCGACTCCGATCGCGTTGGCAAACTCGGCGTGCCCGTCGTGCAACTGTTGACGGGCGGCGCCTGCCATCTCGAGGCGCCGTTGATCCAGCGCGGGCTCGGTGAGTTGAACCTCGACGACCTGGATCTGTTGTTGATCGAAAACGTCGGGAACATCGCCTGCCCCGCCGAGTTTGATCTCGGCGAGACCGCCAAGGTCGGGATCCTCAGCGTCACGGAAGGCCATGACAAGCCGGCGAAATACCCGCTGCTGTTTCACGAGATCAGCGCGCTGGTGCTCAACAAGATCGACCTGCTGCAGTATGTCGACTTCGACTACGAGCAGTTCCTCCGCAATTTCCGCAACCTCAACGCCCACGCGCCGATCCTGCCGATTTCCTGTAGCTCGGGCAAAGGGATCGCCGCGTGGATTCACTGGCTCGAGCACGTCATGGAAGGCGAAATTCACATCGAACCTCACACACACGACCACCCGGATCTCGACGCCCTCGTTCAGCCGCACCAACATCCCCACCGCCAAACCCACTCGGAGGTGACCGCCGAATGACCACGCGCGTGCGCGCAAGAATCGTCGGCCGTGTCCAAGGCGTCGGGTTTCGCCCGACCGTTTACCGGTATGCCACGCAACTGGGCCTCGGCGGCTACGTCCGCAACGATACGCAAGGAGTCACACTCGAAGTCGAGGGCGACGATACGAACGTCGGCGCGTTCTTCAATCATCTGACCACCGAGCCGCCCCGCCAAGCTGTCATCGCCGACATGAAAACTGAAGTGCTGCGCGCGAAAGGCTATCGCGGCTTCCAAGTCGTCGCATCCGAACCCGAAGGCGATGTCGCGGTTGATGTCTCGCCCGACCTCGCGACGTGCGACGATTGTTTGCAGGAGATTTTCGATCCCCAGAATCGCCGTTACGGCTACGCGTTCACCAATTGCACGAACTGCGGCCCCCGCTTCACAATCATCCGCGACCTTCCGTACGACCGTGACACAACGTCGATGACCGGCTTCACGATGTGTGAGCCGTGCGCACGCGAGTACCTCGACCCGCGCGACCGTCGGTTCCATGCGCAACCGAACGCCTGCGAGGATTGCGGTCCGCGACTTCAACTTAACATCTCGGGCGGGAGTGCCACGACCGACTCGCCTCTCGCCAAGGCGCAGGAACTGTTGCGGCGCGGTCGCGTCGTCGCGATCAAGAGTCTCGGCGGCTACCATCTGGCGTGCGACGCGACGAGCACGGAGTGCGTCGCCCGTCTTCGCGAACGTAAGCAGCGTCCGCATAAGGCGCTGGCGGTGATGTTTCGTGACCTGCCAACGCTCAAGCGGTTCTGCGACGTCAACGAGTCTGAAGAAGCGGAACTGCTTTCTGTCGCTCGCCCCATTGTCATCGTGGGCCGGAAGCGACGCGGAGCAAAACTCGCTGTTAACCTCTCACCCGACACGAACACGATCGGCGCGTTTCTGCCGTACACGCCACTGCACCATTTGCTCCTGAAGGACATCGATGCGCTCGTGATGACCAGCGGCAACATCACCGACGATCCCATCATCAGCGACGAAAATGAGCTCGGCGTTCTCGAAAGCATTGTCGAGGCTTCGCTTTCCCACAATCGTCCCATCGTCCACAAGTGCGATGATTCCGTGCTGCGCGTGATCAACGGTCAGCGCCAATTTTCGCGGCGTGCCCGCGGGTTCGCACCCAATCCGATTCGGATCGCCCCCGCGTCCGGGGCGCCGCACATTCTCGCTGTGGGCGGCGAACTGAAGAACACGTTCTGCCTCGTGCGCGACGGCAATGCGTTTCTCTCGCAGCACATCGGCGATCTCAAGGAGTACCGCGCCTACGAATTCTTCGCGACCGAGATTGCGGCGCTGCAGCGGCTGTTGCGCATCGTGCCGGAGGTGTTGGCTTACGACTTACATCCCGGTTATCTGTCGACGAAATTCGCCGAGAAATTCACTGCGCTCCCGCGCGTCGGCGTCCAGCATCATCACGCGCACATCGCCAGCGTGATGGCCGAGCACGATTTGCATGAACCCGTCATCGGCGTCGCGCTTGATGGCACGGGCTACGGCACCGATGGCACGATTTGGGGCGGCGAATTTCTCGTGGCGGATCGATGCGATTTCGAGCGGGTCGCCCACTTCAAGCCGTACCCGCTTCCCGGTGGCGACAAAGCCATCGAGGAACCATGGCGAATGGCCGCGAGCGTGTTGCTCACCGAAGGACTCGGTGAAGTCACACCGAAGTTGCGGCCAATTCAACAGATGATCGGAGCGGGCGTCAACTCGCCGTCGACTTCCAGCGCGGGACGATTGTTCGACGCGGTGGCTGTGATTCTCGGGCTCTGTGATGTTACGACGTACGAAGCGCAAGCCGCCATCCGGCTCGAATCCATCGCCGACGTGCGCGTGCGCGATGTCTATCCGTTCCAAGTTCAGACGCGTGAGCAACCGTGGAAGCTGGATTTCGGCGTGACACTCCGCGCGATTCGCCGTGATCGCCGACGCGCCGCGGCCATCAGTGAAATCTCTGCCAAGTTTCACAACACGATCGTTGCCGCTGTCCTTCAGACCTGCCGATTCCTGCGCGCTCAGCGCGGCCTTCATCGTGTAACTCTGTCGGGTGGCGTCTTTCATAACGAATTGCTGCTGCGACGCACCGTCGAGGCGCTGCAGTCGCGCCGCTTCGAAGTGTTCACCAACACCGCAGTGCCGCCCAACGATGGCGGGTTGGCGCTTGGACAAGCAGCGGTGGCGATGGAAAGGATCAAACGACGATGTGTTTAGCCGTGCCGGCAGTCATTGTGGAATTGCACGGGACAACCGCAACGATTTCGGTCGAGGGCGCGTTGCGCGAGGTGGACGTGTCGCTCATTGAGGATCCGCGACTCGGCGATTTCGTGCTCGTGCACGCGGGTTTCGCCATTCACAAGTGGGACAAGAGCGAGGTCGAGGAGTTGGCGGCGATTCGCGCGGCGACGGACTTGCGGGAGGTGCTCGCGTGAAAACTCTTGTGCAGACAATCGAAGAACTCGCCGGGCGCCTCGGACGTGACGTGGAGCTCATGGAAGTCTGTGGCACGCACACGATGGTGGCGTTTCGCACGGGCTTGCGCCAACTGCTGCCTGAGAGTGTGCGGTTGCGCTCGGGCCCCGGCTGCCCTGTTTGTGTGACCGACGCAAGCTACATCGACGCCGCCGTCGAACTCTGTCGTCGCCCCGATGTCGTCGTCGCCACGTTCGGTGATTTGCTGCGTGTGCCCGGCAGCGAATCGTCGTTGGATCGGGAGCGCGCCGCGGGCGGCAGCGTGCGGATTGTGTATTCGCCAAGCGATGCCCTTGTGCTGGCGAAGGAATGCCCGTCGAAACGCGTGGTGTTTCTTGGCGTCGGATTCGAGACGACGGCGCCAACGGTCGCGTGGAGTATCTGGCGGGCGGCGCGCGATGGTGTGAGGAATTTCTCGGTGCTGTGCGCA
>Ga0335082_10001731_pt1 | contig 23329 bp, 43 predicted proteins | sample Lox_Sample_41_FD_206718 | JGI IMG/M metagenome (GOLD analysis project Ga0335082, IMG submission 206718) | Soil microbial communities from Loxahatchee National Wildlife Refuge, Florida, United States - Lox_Sample_4.1 | ecosystem: Environmental > Terrestrial > Soil > Wetlands | place: USA...
GATGTGAATGCTTTTACGCGTGGGCTGCAAGGCTATGCTCAGGACCGTGCTTATCCGGTGAAGGTCGCTGCTGCTGCTAAATCCATTCCGGAACGCATCCTGAATGCGATCATCCCCTCCGCACAAGCGCAGGAAGCTCCGAGCGGTCCCGATCTTTCCAAAATGTCGGAAGCGGACTTGCGTGCTGCCGCTGGCCTTCCGGCTGCGGGCGATCTGTCGCAAATGTCAGAAGCCGATTTGCGGGCCGCTGCCGGGCTTCCCGCTACCCCTACACAAGCCCATGCACCGCAGGCTCCTGCTGCCCCGCAGACGCCCAAGCAAAAGGCATCGCAAGCGGTGCAACAGGCTCTGGAAGGTGGGCCGCTGAATGAATTTACGCACGGGATTGCAAGCGGTGCGGCAAACATGGTCGGCGGCGCGGGCCAGTTGCTGGCGCACGGTGTCGGCGCTGGGTTGAATGCGCTCAACTTCCCGAACGCTGCCAAAGCGGTATCGGGAGCAGGGGATCAGCTTGCGCAATTCCTGAATCAGGGTACGCCGAACGGTGTCGCCGGTTCCATCGGTCAAGCGGTGGGCGGCGCGGCGCTGCCTATGCCTGCCAAGTCCATTATCGGCGCGGCTGCTGCCGGGGCCGGGATGGGCGCGGCTCAACCGGTGCTGACGGGTAATGACTATTGGACGCAGAAAGCCCTACAGGCTGGCGCTGGGGGCGCGGCTGGGCTCGGCGGTGCTGCCGTGGGCCGTATCATCGGCGGTCTGCCGGTGCGCCCAGAGGCGCAGCAATTGATGGATGCCGGTGTGCAACTCACTCCCGCGCAAGCCGTAGGCGGCTTCCTCAACAAGGCGGAACAGAAACTGTCGAAGACCGTTCCTGTCGTCGGCGAAAGCATCGAGAACGCCCGGTATGCTGCTAATGCGACTGCGAATACCGCATTCGGTAATCAAGTGCTCGCTCCCATCGGAGAAACGGTAGACAAGGGCGCGGCTGATTCCGTGAGAACGCTTGCCGCAAACGTCCATGAGAAACTGAGCGCCAAATATGAAGCGGTGCTTCCGCAGATCACGTTCAAGGTTGATCCGCAGTTGGCTCGGGACATGGCTCCGATCATGCAGGAAGTCCGTAACTTGCCGCCTGACACGCAGAATGAATTCATGAATATCTGGCAACGTAATATCGGTAGCCAGCTTAAAAACGGGCAAATGCCCGGTCCTGTCTTCAAGCAAGCGGATAGCGTGATTGGCCGTGAAGCGGCTAACTTTTCCAATAAGCCCGATGCTTTCCAAGCAAAACTTGGCCGTTTGTTGGGGAATACTCAAGACGTACTGCGTGATTCCGTGGAACGCACGAACCCGAATGTGCCGTCGCTGGCTCCGCTGAATCAGGCATGGCGCAATTACGCCATCCTGAGAGATGCCGCGTCGCGGGTGAATAACCCTGACCTGCCGATGATGCCGGGCCAGATTCAAGCTGCTGTAAAAGCGGCGGCTGGCCGGGGCGCGGTTGGTAAGGCTGCGTTCGGGGAAGGTCGCGCGAACATGCAGGACTTTAGCGACAACCTTGTACGTGTGCTGGGCGAAACCGTGCCGAACTCTGGTACGCCGGGACGTAATGCGCTCATGAAGCTGCCTGCAACCGTGGCGGCTCTGGGAAGTTTGGCGATGGCCGGGCATCCGCTGCCTGCCGTGTTGGCCGGAACCGGGCTGGGGCTGGGTGTCGGCGCATACGGTACGCAAATGGGCCGTCAGGCAATGATGAACTTGCTTATCAACCGCCCTGACCTTATCCGCACTATCGGGCAAGGCATGGCAACAAGCGCGCCCCTTATGGGGCTGTTGGGTGGCGCTAAGGTCGGTCAATGACTCTCATAGATGTTCAGCAATAGCGTGAGAGCCGCGACGATCCAAAAGAATGGACTTGTGGCGATAGCCAGAATCCATTCCACGCCCAATGAAAAACATCCAGTAACGAAGGTAAGAAAGTCCATGATTCAGGGGTGTGTCATGTCGAATGATGATTACGATCCGGTTACGATGGGCCGCGTGTTGGCGCGGCTCGACAACCAAGACAAGGTTCTCGCGGAACTCCAAGAGGACATGGAAGTCTTAATGACCCATTTGCATCGGCGCGATGGAATGCGCAAAGTGCTTTTCGGTGTCGTTACCGTGTGCAGTTTCCTCATCGGTAACGTCGTCCAGTGGTTCATTTTTAGGGGTCCGGGGCATTCCTGACAAGGTGTCGCCATGAATGCGCTGAAACTTGTTGGTAAGTATGTGCTTAACGTACTTCGCTGGATCGATTGCGGCGTGAATTGCATCTTCCTGCTAGGTTCCTACAACGAGACGATCAGCAGACGCGCGGCCAAGGCGCGCGCTGCTGGGAGACCATGGGGATGCTATCTCTGCAAATTTCTTGAATGGTTGAATCCCGGTCACTGCAAGCATGCACTGCGCGCCAAGGTCGGCGAGGACGCAATTATTCCAGACGACGAATAGGCTTCTTGTCTTTGGGAAAGCCTGCCGCACGGAATTCCGCGATGGGGTTCACAACGGCTGGCAACGAACGGTTCGGCGCTTGGTCCGTGGGAATATACTTCTCGAAATCGGGAAGCAGTTCAATCGCCTGTTTCGTTGTGTTGCAGGAATAGAGGGCAGCTTTGATTTTAGCTCTCAATACCCTTGCGACAACACTTTGTTGGTCTATCTTGATTTGAAAAGATAGAATGCCATCCCAGAACGCCGTATCAGCCGCCATCTTCCGCTTGATTTCATCACGGTTATGACCGACGACATAAACCGAAGTAAGACTTCCGGGCAACCAAATGGCTACCGTGCTGAAATATTCAGGATGCTTCTTGTAAGCTACCCGCAAATCCGCCGGTAATAAAAAGACGGCAAAATCCTGACACATTTTCCGCACTGTTTCTTCATAGTCCACTTTCGGCACGTCCTGCATAATTGCCGCGATGATGCAATCGCGCATTGCGTTTGTCAGTTTCATCCCCTACCCCTTATTTCAACCGGTCAGCCACGCAAGAGCCGCACAAAGGACGATGAATAAAATGAATGCCGCCAGTCCCAGAACGGCGTCCTTTCCTTCCTCTGTCATTCGATCCTCCAGATACGGACGCCTTTCTTCTCCTGCCGCACGGTGAAGCGGATGCCATGCTTGTGACCGTAAGTCCATGCCGAAGCCTTAGCGGCTTTCTCGCGGCCTGCCGGAATCAGGAAGCTGTCGCCCACTTCCATTTCATGGAAAGGCCATTTCCCACGCGGTGCCGGGAACGGAACCGTCTTATCGATTTTGATCGATGCCATTTTCTGTTACCTCTTCAAGTACATTGTCGCCCGTCATGGGCTTGAGATTGCGCCGGGCCATGAGAATGTCCCGGCCCATTGCGAAACTCATATCAGTGGTTTTGACGCCCGGCATTGGTTCTGCTGACCGCACCACATAAGCGTCTCTCACGACTCTGCCGTGGAATTCGTAGTCTCCGATATGACGCACGACTTCCACAACACGGCCATTTACAGCCGTGTTAATCATGAAATTGCAGAGCCAGCATGGCGTTCCCGGTTTCAGAATCATGGTTTGTTTTTGAAACTCTCGAATTCCTTGACGATTTCCGTCATCAGTTCCACGTATGCGTTCGTCCCTTCCTCCAAATTCTTGCCATGAGTCATCCGGATAATGTCACTTAGGGCCATGAACGCATACGCGCCCGCGTAATACATGCGACGCAGGTTTTCCCGCGTAACCGGCGAAACATCATCTGGGATGGCGCGCTCGGCGGTAACTGCCCATGCGTTCGCAAAGGTTTTGGCTTCTGACAGGCTCATGATTTTGCCGGGCAAGCGGGAGCGGTCGGCCCCGTGGTTTCACACGCCCGCAATTGGACGACCTGCCCGCCATGCGTGGCATTGGGCTCGTGGACTGGCTGGCCGAAGTCGTCGCCTCCACCGCACGCGGATAGGAGGACAAAGATGGATGCTACGATCAGTGCTTTCATTTCGATTTCCCCTTTTTCTTCCCTTGCTGGATACGACGTTGCGTTTCGATGATGCGCGCCAAGTGGGCCGCGCTCGCTTCCTTGCTGCGTTTCTTGTAGATGGGCCGCTGGTCAGGCGCAAGATGCGTGAAGCCCATTGCTGCCTGACGGCGACGACGTTTCGCTTGTTGTGTGGCGCTCATGATTCTCCTAATATAGGGTCAGAAGGGTATGTCTTCGTCGTCAAACCCATCATTCGACTGTTGTGGCCGTGGTTGTGGTCGGCCACGCGGCTTGTCTTCCGGCTGGCTCAGGAAAATCCAGCCATCGAAATTGACAGGCAACGCTTCCAGCTTGATAACGGGTCCGTTCTTGGAGTCCATTACCACGCCGCATCGGACGTATGCCGTCTTCTCGTTTCCCTGACCGTCCTTATAAGTGCCGGTCTTCGCTTTCAGAACGTACTTAATTGCCACGGTGAGCCTCCTGATATTTCTCCCAGAGCCAGTTGATCATCGCTCCCTGACGAATCATGGAACCCGTCAGCATTTTCTCCATTCTGGATAGAGTTTCAAAGTGCGGCGATTCCGTCAACTCTGCAAGCGCGCTGATTAATTCAAAATTGATCGCCCAATGCTCGCGGAACCATTGCTCTTTATCGGCATCCGTTTCAAGTTTCTCGATTGACATTTTTCCTCCGTGCCGCACGCGGCGGCTCTACGTCCTTTGCGACATACTCGTTGTAAAACTCTTCAAGAATGGGGAAACTCCGCTTCCACCATTCCGCATCCCGTTCTACTTTCGTGACCCATTGGCCGTTTTCCGTCCACGACACGAAATACCCATATGGCACGTCGCAGACTTCCAATTGCGTTTGGACTTGATCGTAGTAATACGGCGGTATTTCGGAGTGCAATTTGCGCGGGCACTTGCACTCTATAGGGATGACGTAATCACCCTCCACCAGAAACCCGTCAGGACTAGCCCCAAGCCAAGGAAGGCGATCATGACAACGGAAAGAACCATCCAAAACAATACGTCCGAAGTCAATCTCAAGCGACTCAATCGCATCCGATTCATGCGCGAGTCCACGCCTTGCGTCCCATCCGGGCTCGGAGAAAGGTTCTCGCCCGGTAACGACGCGCCATGCCCATTTACATGAGTGATAGGGGTCGGATCGTAGGATGGCTCCCACAACGCTGGCGGTGATTTTCCCGGCTCTGTCGTAGTCGATGAGATGGTCGGACATGCGTAGGTCGCCTCAAATTGCTGTAGCCATTCATGCCGACGTGCAATATCATAGTGACGACGACATAGCCCCTTGGCGTGATGTTCACGCCCGCATAGCAGACATGCGCGCATACCGTTTCTTCTCCGCGAGATAGATCGCGCGCCCGCAGTGTGGGTCTAACTCGTAGGACCGCCACGCGAGATAGGGCACGCCGGGAACAAGGGGATTACGCGAAACCGTCGTCCCCATTACTTCCGTCGCCGGAAGTAGCTTCACTTCTTTCACGTTCTCCCCGAAGTACCGCAGGTTCTTCCGGATTTTCTTGCAAATCTTTGCGTTCATGATTCGTCGCCTCTCTCTTTAACCGGGCTAGATGCCCCCTACAAGCCATCCGATCCGTTTTGGATAGCTCCCCTTCCCAAACCTTACGCAACGCCTCTGGACCGCGTTTTGCGGCTTGCTGTAGCAGGATCAGCGCGCCCGGCTTCGCTTCCGAAATTTCGGTTGCCTTGCGTTTGGCCCCTTGGACTTCCTCAGCACTCGCAATGGAATTAGGCGAACCGTACCCGAGAAAGGACAACGCTCGACCCAATGCCGACGTTTCGCAGTTTTCAAGCGCGGACGTAGCATTGACCCCTTCGTCAGTCCGATATTCCTCCGCGTGAGCCGATGCCAAAACTCTAAGTTCGCCGTCATCGCCGACCCATCCGATATCCACACGCATCCGCACTACGACGTGATCGCAATTAAGAATATGCGTGATGATGGACCAATCCGGTTTATCCGCACGGAAACGATGCAACCGGGAAGCAACCGTTTCGTATTCGCGCGTTTGACCGCGCTCGTTAGTCAGACTGACTGTTTCCATCGTCATCTCCGGGATTAGGAATGCGGTTCCAAACGAATTCGGCCCGCAAGGGTTCGCGTTGCAATTCCCATTTCCCTACCCAGAGGATGCCGTCATTGTCCAAGCCAACATAGTACGGGCTACCATCCCGGTCCTTGATGACTTGGAATTGAACGATCTTGCTCATATGATTCCATCCGATATCGGATCGACCACTATCCTGCACTCGCACGGCGGATATGAATTCGTCCGAAACAACAACATATCTGCTAATGAATCAACCTTAACCCATCCTATCTCTTTGTCAAGGCAGTAGTAACCCGGATCAGTCGGCATCGTTTCCGTCATGGTGGTTAACCCATTCGCGCAAAGAAATTCCTAGACATTTGCCAGCAAAAAACGACGCGGCACACAACGCGATGAGAGGTACGTTACCAAAGTCGCCGCTTTCGGTAATCCCATAAACTACGATTCCGCCTACGGCGAGAACCGAGAACATCAGCCGCACCACAATCCATTCATATTCAGTCATGATAGGTCCGTTTCCTTTAGATTGCCTTTGGCATCCCAGCCATGGACCACGATCCGGATTCCCGCTTTTCTGACAAAAGCGACTGTTTCGGAGTCCGTAATCTTTTTAATTCTGGCGCTCATGTTCGACCGGCTCGTCGTCTGCACTACCAGTATCTCGCCATTCCCCAGACACAAAATGTCGGCGAATCCGAATAGGTCTTTCCGGAACCCTACCTTCCCCAGCTTCATGTAATGTTCCGTGATTTCGCAGTAGTAACCCCTCGCTCTCATCTCCTTCAGACTCAGTTCCATTGGACTCATATGCTTCCACCGCCGCAGCGGCCTCCTCTTTAGTGGCAAAGCTACCTAGCCAGATAGTCTGGCCATTATGCCATTTAGAGGCGCACCAGCGGTTTGAGTGGGGCTTGTAGTAAACGCCCTTTACGCCCGACTTGCTGACGTTCGGATACCGGGTGATCGCCTTCTCGTCGGGCTTGAAATCAGGATTCGTGCAGCGCCCCTCATGGCGCATCCGGTCCTGATATTTCACCGTGCAATCAGCGCAGAAACTCACCACACGCCGCGCGCTACGTCGGTTGTATCCGACGCTACGTGTAACGGTTTCCATCTCCTGCCATGCTTCCCATTGCTCCTGACTGTCGAAACAAGGGGGCATCTCATCCTTGTGGTCCATCATAGTTAGCCATCCATTGCTCTAGGGACTTTCTGCAATTCGGGCAAAGCATCATCTCGATTTCCCTGTAAGCCATCCTCATCCTGCAAAAAATGTATTGTTCCTTCCCGAATACCAAATACTCCCATGTCACAGTTTTAGGGATTTCGTTTTTGCAGCGGTCGCAGAAATACGTTGTCTTGGAACTCATCCCCTACTCCAAATGATCGAGAAGCAATAGTTCTTGCTTATCCGTTTCCTTTCCCCATCCGTCCAGAAACACGACCTTGATGAAGATTTGTCGGCGACCGTGGACGGTCGCGAGTGCCTTTACGAGCCGCCCACGGTAGGTTCCGGTTTTGACGCGCCGCACCGAACCCGGCGGCGCGGTCTTCGTCTTCTCGGTCATGTCAGTGCTGCATGCCGAACCGGCCGGTTTCTTCTTCGCCATCGATGCCGAAATGCAGCTTGGCAATCTGGTGGCTCAGAAGGAGAGCGAGCCCGTAATAGCGCTCGTCCGTCGTCGGGATGTTGGGGCCGCCGATGAAGCATCGATAATGGCCCCCATCGTCTTCCATCCCGAACATACAGATCGCGCCTTCCGGGCAGTTGTCTTTGATGTAGGCGCATACACCATCATGGAATTCGTCGGGTGTCATTGCTTCATCTCCGGTGGTTCTTCGCGGTGAAACCGCGTGGTGTTGTGAGTGCGGAACCGCGCTTCGTACAGCTTCCCGGCGAGACAGAGAAGCATGTCGTCGTAAGACCGAAGATCGGTATCCGATCCGCCGATGCTTGCCGCGACGGGACCACCGTTCGAAATTGCGATCATCACGCCATATCCTTCTGGGAGTGCGTCCTTGAGGAACTCCGTGATTGAGCAAATCAATTGAAATGCTTCATCACGATCTTCAGTATTGCTCATGGTATATCCTGATTGTGTGTGCTAGTAACTCTAATTCGTCCATCTTTATCGCAGGTATCCGATTTCCATTGGAATGCACTCCATCCTTGCCGGTGTGGTGCATCACGCACAATGGGATAGCCAGCCAATTGGACGCCCTTTGCGCCTTTCCTTGCCCGGTGCGTGGATGGTGAATAACGGTCATTTGCAGAGACGGATCAGGCGGCTCATAGTCGTCGTAAAGCAACCTGCACGCGATGCATCCAAGGGATGCCAGCCGACCTAGATACTCGCCTTCCGTCATTACAATGCGCGCCAGAGCAACACGGCAAGCAGCACGAAACAGAGTGCCGCGCCGACTTCCTTCACGACCGACGCATGCGCGCGCACATAGTGCAGCGCACTCAGCCAGCCGTAGAAGGCTTCCTTGATCGCCGAGCCCACTTTACCGTGGATTGCCGTCGCGTCTTGTTCCAGTTCTTTCAGTGGTTCGCTCATCTCTTATCTCCGTAGGGTGAGCCCGTTTCGTGGGCTAACCGGTCATACGCCGAGACTAGGGCGGGAACGTATGACACCTTGCCCGCCGTGCCATGCAACTTAGTCGGAGACGTATTCCTTCACGTCGACCAGTTGGTCTTTCAGTTCAGCCAGTTCGGGTTCGATTGCTGCCCGAACGGCTTGTTGCAGCGCGACCGTGAGCGCCGGTGCTTCCGGCTTGCCAAGCTGGTTCATCGCCAGCAATTCCAGTTGCGCCGTCATGGTCTGCGCCGCGTCTTCAAGAGCGTCCGCCGTCAGGCGCGTGACTGCCACGCCGGGCGGGTTCAGCCGCAGTTGCGACAACTTCGCACGCTGTACGACTTCCGCGACGACTGCCGGGATTTCCCCGTCCAGAATCGCGGCGACGCCGCTCAGGTCTTCGTCTGCGCCGATGGCCGAACCGCCGTAGTAGCGCAGCAGCTTTTCCACCGCTTCTGCGTCAGGTGCCTTGACTTCGATCACGGAATCCAGACGACCGGGGCGCAGCATGGCCGGATGGATGCCGTCCAGATTGTTCGTTGTCAGGACAACGATCAGGTTGCTTGCCTTGCTGTCGATGCCGTCGATGATGTTCAGGATGTCGTCCATTGCCACGGAACGTTCTCCGTCCATCACGCGGTCGATGTCTTCGCAGAAGATCACGCAGGCCGGGTCTTGATACTGCCGGGCGAACGCGATGGCATGCGACAACTCGTCGGCGCGGGTGACGTACAGGAACGTAACGCCATTGTCCACCGCATACTTGCTCGCCGCACGGGCCGCAAGCGTCTTGCCGCAACCGTATGCACCGCCCAGCAACACGCCGCGCTTGACCGGGATACCGTTTGCTTTCAGTTCGCGCACGCGCTGGATCGGCGTGAACAGGTTCGTGTCGATGGATGCCTGCACGGTACGCGAGTACACCAGTTGCGACGGATCGATATCGTCGGTAACCATGAACTTCGGTTCGGGCATTTGCAGCACGTCGCCATCGTCATCGAGGAAACGCATCCGGATTGCCTTGCCACGGTAAATGCTGCCCGTCTTGAGATATTCGCGGACCTGAGCGAACAACTTTTCGACCACATGCTGCGAAACGCGCTTCACTTCCGCCGAAAGCTGGAAGGCGAGCCGCCCTTCTTTCCGGGCCACGCCCGTATGCAGGATGCCTTCCACGTTCGGCAACGAGAAGTTGCCCCACGGGACCATTGCCTTGGTGTGCGGGCCGGTGTCGATTGCGATCATCTTTGGCGGAATATCGCCCCAGAATGATTTCTGCGCTTCTGCTGGCGTCCAGCCGTAGACCGCCGTCAGTACCTTGTCGAAGGCGTGCGCGCCGTCCCACGGAAACACATCAAACGATTCGGAAAGACTGACCACTTCCTCTTCGTAGGACATGCGCCGTTCGATCAGGTCTTTTGCTTGCCGCAACGATACGCCTTCCGGGACGATCAGCTTGTCGCCGGTCTTCACGATTTCCGCGTTGATGATCGGCTCTGCCGCTTCATTCAGCGTCTTTCCCTTTTCCATAGCCATTTCGTCTATTTCCCTTTGCACTTGTTTCGCCGCCTCCAGCAATTCGCCGGTGGCATGGTCCAGCAGGTTTTTCATTGACTCCGGATTCTTGTCATACCCGAGCCGCCGAATGCTGGCTTTGAATTGCTCTACATGCTTATCGTTCACATAGATTTCCTTTTGCAGTTTTCGCGCGGCTTTCCGAAATTCGAGAGTCGCGCCATTCTTAGCAAGATACATGAGATATTCGGGATTTTTGTCGTATCCCATATCCAGCATGTATTTCTTGTAGAACTCAATAAGTTCTTGATTGGTCACATAGCTTCTTCCTCAAAATTCACGCCTCTTTCAGCGCCCCATGAATAGATGTACTCCAACAGATTCCATTTCTGCGCGCCGCTCATCGTTGACGTGCGTTTGTCTAGGACAACGAAGCCTTTACCATCCGGAGATGGGAGTACCCGTTGGCCGTAGAGCGCAGCAGTGAGAAGCCGTTTCCAGTCGTCTTCCCCTAAATGCTGGCCTGCCCATACAACCTGTTTAGAGACGCAGCGAATCGCACAATGTAGCCGTGCCGTCAGTTCGTCAGAAGCGCGTGGGCCAGTAATGGTGACTATAGACCCTTCACAAATTGAGTCAATGATTTCGCAAAGTTTTTTTCTTGTTACATCAGAACGGATCACCATCTTGATCGCTTCGTCTGTAACGTTGTTCTCGGTCAATGTTGTCTTCATAGGTGCCAGTACCGAAATTGAAATGTAAGAATGTATTCCCTTTCTTACCCAAGTGTTTGAATCTACACTTCTCCACGTCAATCTCAGTCACATTGTCCTCTCTGCGTCGCACAATGATGCCGTGGTCGCACTTGTTGAAGTACGCTGCCGATCCGTTGATATCGTAGAGTCCGACCGGGCGCAGGTCGCCATCTCTGCCCCGCTGGGGCTTCTGCGGGTGCGCGACGACGAAGCCGTGGACGTTGTGACGACGAATCCAATGGCGAAAGTGCATCAGTTCGTAGTTCGTCATTTGGGTTTCATTCATCCCCGCAATGGGGGAATGATCCAATTCATTCCATGGATCAATCAATAGTCCTACTTTATTGGTCGGCCATATCTCATTGATAATTTCATGGGCCACGTCCATGATATCGCCCAGCGCAGGGAAGACATGGGAATCGGCATCCAGCGCAAGGATTCGTATGGAATTTTCGAGATGGGAGAGAACGCGGGCCAGATCAGGCGGTGTCAAGCGGTTGTTGTAGCCGTCGCGGAAGGGACGCCGTAGCGCCTTTTCTACAAGCTGGGCCATATGGAGAGCCGGGGGCTGGTTCTCAGGGCTGTAGACGACGAATTTCCAGCCTTGCCGGATCAAATTCAGCATCAGGTTATCCATCCATGTGGATTTCCCGTGAGATGGGATGCCGGTGATGATGGTCCAGTAGTGGATGGCCACGGAATATAGCTCGTCTACGCTCGCCCATCCCGTTCTGTCCCCGCTTGGTAGCCCCTCGTTGTATAGCCTGCCTATTTCCTCTGCATATTGCGTAGGCGTAGTGATTTCGATCATCGTTTTTCCCCTTTGTAACGAGCAACCAAGTGTACACCTGCAAAATCTACATGTGCTAAGATTGAGTCATCGGCGCTTCGCTCCATCAGTAGCGGTATCCGATACCCCTCACGGTCCCTCGCTCGGTTCCCGTGAGGGGTGCTAAGAGGGGATGCTCTACCTTCCCCAAGGTGTCCACGCAGACGCCCTGAGTGTCCCCCCTTAGCACTCTCAGTCGCCCCTACCCTTTGCGACTATTCCGGCCCTCTTTGCTGAGGGCCGTTTTTTGTCTAAGTCTGTGTTACAGTCCGGATCAGGCTCTCCCGGAAGGTAGCCAAGCCCTTTTAGGGCTGCATCTCTCCCGCGCCGTAAGGCGCACTTCCGGGGGAGGGGTGTAGCGCCTAAAGGGGCTTTTTTATGTCTGATAATTTTGAGGCTTACTTGTCAGCTTTTGCAGAAACCGGATTAAAGTGCGAATGGAAGCCGTCAGGTGACGGTATGCCTACATTGACGATATCGCATCCCGAATCACGCTATGTTGCTAGATTCGCAACGCGTAATCAGAAATGGCGCATTAAACGCAATAATGTTGGTAATCCGACAAAGTACAGCGGGCAGGGACTTTCAAAATTAATTGATTGGTTCCAGTCTCAGACTGCGTGACGTTTTAACGGCACGCAGTCTTCGGCTCAAAACCTTCTGAGCGTGCTGGATTTGCCACAAAGAAGCCTGACGGTGGCGATGGCGGGAAGCGAAAGCGCAAGTGCCATAGGGGATCGGGTCGCACTCCCGATTAAGTCTAGCGCAGTCCTAGCGAGTGTCGATCGACTAGGATGCCGTGACGATGCTTGGCTCCGTCCGGCTGGCTTTCTCTCCCATCTCATGGGTAGGGGGAAGCTTTGCCGATCCTCCACTTTCACCATCCGGCTGGTAGATAGCCCCGCCGCCAAAGGCGGGGCTTATATACATCAATACAGTACAATATATGCAGATTCTGCATTTGGGGCTAGACCATGTTACTCACAATTTTGTCAGGCTTATTCGGTGGTTTCTTGCGTCTCGCGCCTGAAATCTTGAAATATCTGGATGCCAAGCAAGACAGAGCGCATGAAGCTCTAATGCAGGACAAAGCCCTTGCTTTCCAGCAATTGACGGGTACGCAGAAGATCGCCGAGATTACGGCGCAAGGGCAAATCGATACCCAAAAAGCGCAATTCGATGCGTATTCCTCTGCGTTCGCTTCGCAGTCCGCTATGTCGGTTGCTGGCGGCAAGGTGATGAGCGCGATTTCCGCGTTCGTGCGTCCGTCCGTAACGTTCTTCGTGTTCTGCATGTGGGCCGCGTGGAAAATCTGCACCTTCTACATGGCGCTCAAGGGTTCTGGTATTCAAGGTTTGATGGCTTCGTGGACGGATGACGACACGTCCATGATGACGATGATTATCAGCTTTTGGTTTTGTGGTCGCGCTATCGAAAAAAACTCATGAAATTCTTCCGCCCTGCTGTAGAACCGGCGCGCGAACTACCTGCTGGTGATGTGTTCGCCGCTCTCACAACCATCCTTACTTTTCAGGAATCAATCATGTCCGCTCTGTCTGACCTCCAAGCCCAAGTAGCTGCCGCTGTTGCCGCGCATAACGCCGCGATTGCGCTGATTTCCGATCTTCACGCCAAACTGTCGGCGGTCGCGCCCAGCGATGATGCCGATGTGGAAGCTGCGACTGCAACGCTGGCGACCTCTACAGCCGCCCTGCAAGCCGCTGTTGCGCCAGCCCCTGTAGCTCCCTCTGCCGACCCTGCCCCAGCGGCTCCTACGGCCTGATTTCCATGCTACGGGGCATTGACCTCACCAAGTCATTCGAATCGTGCGCGGTCATTCTCTCCGATGGGAATGTCCGCGCCTATTGGGATGCGCTTGGCGCAGTGTGGACAATTGGATGGGGAACAACCGGGAACGGCGTGGAATCCGGCACAATCTGGTCCAAAACCGCGTGTGACCAGAAATTACAGGATGAATGGAATGCTTGCAGAAATGGAGTGCTTAGGGCTTCTCCCATTCTGGCTGGATACCCAGATCGTTGTGATGCCTGCACGGATTTCGCTTACAACCTCGGAATCGGTGCTTACCAAACCAGCACACTCCGACGTTATGTCAACCAGCAACGATGGACAGACGCCGGAAATGAATTCGGAAAATGGAATCACGCAGGCGGTCGCGTCGTCTTAGGACTGACGCGCCGCCGCGCCGTGGAGAAGGCGTTATTCCTTCTCGCGCCGGAACCAGTTGTTGTAGCTACTCAGACTGTCAGCAATCCCGCACCGGTCGCTTTCGACTTTGGCGGGTTCCTGAGTGGTCTGCGTGACCTCATCAGGCGATTCTTTGGGGGATAACGGGCGACGCCAGTAACGCCCCTCCTGCACAAGCCCCAAGGCCCTGAGCGCGCGCCGTGCGTCCCGTTGCCGGGCATAGCCTTGCACGTACACATGGGGGCCGCGCGCATGCTCGGCGAAGACTGCGCACGTATGCGCATCGTTCTCGCCGACGCTCCACGGGCGAATCAGAAACTTCGCCCTGCCGTGTTCCTGATAATATTTCCCCAATTTGTTTTTGGCGCGCATTGCGACCTCCTAGTGGACGGTATGGCCGTCAGGTTTCGAATTCAGGATTTCATCCTTTTCGATATTGAGTTCGATGATCTTGATGAACGAGTCTTTCAGACCTTCGCTCAGTGATTGGATCATATCGGCGAACGGGAAATCCAGCCGTGCCAGAGCCGTGGAGCAAAACATAAGCTGCTGAATCAGTTCAGCCGAGATGGGAACCAGTTGCTTCTCATCCACACGCGATGGTAGAGAGAGAAGCATTTGCATCATCGCGGCATATTGCCGAAGCAACCAGACGTTTTCACCCGGTTGCTTCTGGATTGCCTCATCCCCTTGCGTTATCGCATTGATGGCTTTCACTTGATCGGCCAGCATTCCCGGTGCTTTCGAGAGTTCGGCCAGTTCCTTCTCTATCTGTTCAAGAGTACGCATGTCAGTCTTCTCCCTCTGGTAATTGATCCTTCACGTATTGATCGGCAAGGATGATTTGGCCGATTCCGTATCCCCTATTGTTGAATACGAGAAATGGCGGAAAATACGGCAACACCAGCCGCGCCGGAAAGAATGTGCGCTGCCGGTCTTGTTCGGCTTGTGCCATGTCGAATACAGCATGGCATTGCGCCGGTGTCATGCCGCGCGTATATTGCGGTTCTCCGACATAGCGCAGGACATAATACCCGTCCATGCGGTATAGGTCGCCATGTAATACCGCGTTATAGGACGTATCCCATACGTCAGCGCCAGTTTTTACGCATTGATTCATTCCCAATTCTCCAGCATCCAGTTGATCCATGCGAGCCTGTTAAGCCGATTTAGATGAATGGCGGCAAAGCCCATATTTTTAAGTTGCCATCCTTCCAGCGTTGCCGGACCGCCCAATGCAGATAGGATGTCGTACGTTAGGCTAACAACCGCTTCACGTAGTTCTGGATATTGACGAGCGGCTCTGTCAAGCGCATAACAGATATATTTCTCTTGAACGCTTTCGATATATCCGCGCGCAACCAAAAGCGCGGTTCTCCGTTTTCCGCGTAGCATGGTAAAATTCCTTAATGCAGATAATGCTTGTCTCCGCCGATGACCGTGATGCGGTTCAGGTCTTCGTCGTCTACCATATCGCCAAGCATCCACACTTCGCCGCGTGCGACGCCAAGCGCAGTTTCTTCCACCTGTTCAATACGGATTCTCCATCCATAGATAGGACCGTATTCGATCAAGCCGACGAAAATATCCGGGTCAACGCAGTCTTCGCTATCGTCAAAGCGAATCCGGACGCCGTTTTGCAATTCAAGGGCTTGCATGATCGTCTCCTACAGGATAGGTCTTACAGACCTCTCATAAATTCATCGAAAGCATCTTGGTCAATGACTTCCGGCGACAAGCCAGCGATATGCTTCTCGTCTTCGGAAGTCAACACGGATGCCGTAGAGGTTGACAACAGGATAACAGCGGGTTGACCATCGATTGATTCAGCAGGGTAAGCCAACCATGTGCCATCCTTACCCATCCCCTCTTTACCATCATCTCGTTTGATGTGGAGACATGGCGCTCCTACTCGCATTACCGTGCCGGGTACGTCTTTATCCGCACATGCAAAGACGCGATGGATAGCGACACGATCCCCTACTTTGAATTCCATAATTTCCCCCAAGGTCCGCGATTCTTTAGAATTTTGGAACCGCATCACGCAAACAGATAAAAAGAACGCGAGTCAAAAAAAGGGATAGGGCCGACTCCCTATCCCATCCCGTCAGGCTTGCTTAAGTTCGGCCATCTTTTCGGCGAGCGTCCAGAGCGCGCGATTCAGTTTCAGGTCCGAATCGATGGCGGTCACTTCGCGGGTGCGCACGCGCCGACCGTTTGCGTTATGGCCTGCCAGACCGCCGCGAATCACGTTCTCTTGGACCCGGTTGAAGGTCTTCCAGAGCGTATCGTCTGCGTCTTCCATGCGACGCGGGCGAAGAAGCTGGGCGGGTTGAATCGGCGCGGTTTCCCCGTCATACTTGAGAGACAGAGCCGTTTCAGCGAAAAGCTGTTGCTCTGGCCGTGAAAGCGTGATGCTTTTCATCTCGCCCTTTACTTCGCGGATCAAGCCGAAGCCGTCGATCACGTCGTAAGCGCCTTGGATCACGTCCGACACGATATCGCCCTTGTGGCGAATGCGAATGTCGGCCATTTTGTTGCCAGTCACAAGGCCGTTACAGCACACGAAGACGAACTCACCCGCCAACAGTTGATACGACGACGTGCCGTCATGGCTGTTGATAAGAATGATTTCTTGCGCTTCGCCCGTGTTGATCTGGCTCGCATGGCGCATACGCAGCATGTGCTTCGTGAATTCGGCCTTGCCCGGAATCCGTGTGCGGCCTTGCGCAACCATGAAGGGTTCAAACCCTTCCTTGCGAAGACCACGGATCACATCAATGGTCGGAATGTACGTATAACGATCCGACCGTGAGGCGTGCGCTTCTTCCGCGAAGACGGAAGGGGCTACGCGCATGATTTGCTCGTCAGAGAGCGGCGCGGTAGAGCGATATTGGACGGAATTACCCATCCGGGCTGCAAGTGCGTTCATTTTCTTCCCCAAAAAGAACGTTTCACAAATATCTACCTTCCGGTAGGTCATCCAAGCAAGCATCCACTATTTCCGAATAGTCAACCGTCCGGATATAGACAGAGGACACAACACGGCATCCAGCCGTCTCTGACCAATGCTCAGGCGTCTGCACATATTCCATGTAGCAGTGAGACAACGGTACGATCTGGTGGTGGAGATGTGATTCCATGATTCTTCCCCTTGGCCTGCACTTCTAGGATAGGCCATTCTGCGCGCATCTCAAAACAAGAAATTGTAACAGTCACTCGACTGTATTGTCATCGTATGGAAGCGCGCCGACGAAGCATACGATGAACGTCCATATCAGGATGCCCCATAATGACCATGACAGGTGGATGTATTGGAGCATGTCTGCAAGCAATATGCCACCAGAGACGATGGCAATCAGTGCCATAATGCGTTTCATTCCCAATTCTCCAGCATCCAGTCGATCCAAGCCAAACGGTCAAGACGCTGTTGCGTCATGCTTCGCCGTCCTCTTCCATTCCGAAATTGCCATGCACCTAAAGTGCCAGAGGGATAGATAGCCCGCCGAATATCCTTTTTGAGAATATTTATCACACTCCTAGTGAGTGATTTATCGTTAGCCTTATAGTGATCCAACGCAAGACAAATCAGCGTGTCTTGCCGATATAAGATGCGCGAACGCGCCAATAACAGTGCATCCCTACGTCTTCCGGTAATCATGCGAATCTCCACCGGATAATGTCTTGGTCATCATTCAAAATGAGCCATAAATCAGGATCATCATATTGGTCCTGATTATGCATAATATTGCCGTCCCGATATTCAATATCGAGACGGCAATCGTGAGTTACACCCTTGGGGATTTCCCCGTGATTATCTTCCCATTCGTTCATGATATAATCCTCATGTGAGAGTTAGGCACGAAGCCGTGCCACAAGCGCATTAATCATTGTCTGTTCCGCCATGCAATGCACGTTATGGAGAATGATGGGAAGCGGCACGTCAAGCGCCGCGTCTTCGCGTAGCAGGACCACGTTATGAGTACCACGGTGGAGATGCCACGCGACGCCACTAGCGGCCATCTCACGGAACATAGCGCGGTATTGACCGCGTGCGGACTGGCAAGCATTCAATTCGGTAAGCATGATTGATCCCCTTAAAGCGTTTCGGTGGCAGTGCACCAAATAATCCACGGTATCTTCCCATTCGTTCATCGTAAAATACTCCATAGTGAATCAGATACCCGTGTTCGCCGTGGTGGGGATTTCTTCGGATTCAGGCAAACCAGATACAGGACGTAACCAGCTATCCAGAATTGGGCGCTCATAGTAATAGCGCCTGACAGGATTGAGGAAAGAGCTATTCCAAGCCAAGGGCGAGCCTACACTTCGGACGCGCCACATAGGCTTGCCTGATGGAGCATCTACGGGAGTCGTTTCTCCTTTCACAGAGACGAACCTTTCGCCGTGAACAGCTACGGCGACGACCTCAACAATGCGCCCAATGTTTTCCGGTGCGCCGTGCGGGCCAGTAATCACGATGATGGCCAGATCACCGGGTTTGACGTTCATGGTTAGCTCTTAGAAGGTTTCGGAAGCGGTGCACCAGATGATCCACGGGCGACGCACCCAGCGGCCCGTGGTGTCGCGTTCTCGTATCCAATAGACTCTCATGATTGTTCCCCTTAATACCGGCCTGCGATGATTTGGCGAGCAAGGAAGTCACGTTCCGCGCTGTAAAGCTGGCGTTCGAAACGATCCGACGTGTTGGCGAGACGCATCCACGTCAGCAATTGGAAGGCGGTGTTGCTCATGATGTTCTCCTTAAAGCGTCTTGAAATAGACCGGATTGAACGTACCCCATTCAGAGACACGGGGACCGATCAGTTCGCCGTGTGTGCCGTCAACCACTGCAATACAGTCTTGATCCAGAGCAACCGACACATCAAAGGCGATGGAACGGGTAAAACCAGAGACAGAGGCGATGAACGTGTCTTCGGGAATGTCACGCACAACCTTGGATTCGTGAACAGTGACCGCGAACGCCGTGAGTGTGGATGTGATATCGTCAACAGACAGTGAGCCACCGTGTGACCTGTTCATCCCGACATTGATAGTAGACATGGCATCCTCTCTATAACTTGCTGTACCTCTCACTTTGAGAATAGCCCAGAGAGCGCAGAATACCAAGGTCTGTTACACAAATCAGGGCAAACCTGCTGCGCGTGGAGATGAGAGCATTCGGCGCGTTCGCCGTGGGGTCTAGGAATGGCTAGAAACCCCGTAGACAGTACGATACAGACAAGTAGATATAGGGATAGCAAGACAGTCCAGATAGCCGCCCACAGAGGCGGCTTTATTGTGTGTGTAATCGGATTACAGGGGCAGAGTACGTAATGAGTGAGGGATATTTAGCTTGGTTGAGATAAGCCCCCATTACTCGCGCTTGCGTTACGCTCCTGACCCTATCATCCTCCATTGTTGCTGGATATCGACGTATTAGCACACATACCAATCGTTGATAATCTCCATTATGTCAAATTGAGATGTATTACCAGCATGGCGTGCAACAATCAGGCCAGATTCATGGTGGAAGTGGTGGATGGAAGCAGGCCCAAAAGGGTGGTCAAAACCGCAGTTCCATATGGCCGGGCGTGCGTGTCCTCATCCTTCCTCCCGTCCAGAAATTTTTTCCAGAGTACAATGTCTAAATTCGCATGATGAGATGTGAGGATGCGTTTTTCTCGGGAAAACACTTCGTTTTTATCCCAAATTGAGGGATTGGCCACATGAGCAAGAAAGGATGGGTAGATTGGGAGAAGAAGATTCCAGAGCGGAACCATTGGTTCGAAAAGGCGTTGACAGAGATCGGATGGACGAAAGGGGATTTTGCGTGTCGGGCAGGGGTCAGTATCAAGACGGTCTACCGGTGGTGCCATAGCGATTTCCCCCATTGGGTGAGGGAGTATCTCAGGCTGGTCAAGGTGGTGCGGAATATGGGAGACGGTTTGGAGTAACATAGGGACATGCAGAATTTGCAGGTCGCCATATGAATAAAGAGTTATTGCCTACCGGTATGACGTTCGAAGACTTGGCCCGTAGCCTTGGGGTCAGCCTGTCTGCCGTATATCACTGGAAAGAGCCTCCGGAGTACGTCCATGCCTACCTCAGACAATATCTGGCCTCTCACCCGGAAACATGTGAACCTGTACGGTCAGGTGGTGTGGATGGCAACGAGCCGGAAGGAGTACGGCAAGGCGTTGAAGTTTCTGGGGGCGAATAAGCTGGAAAAGAATATCGGCGGGATATCGCAGGTCTTCGAGAATACGAAGACCAAAGCGCCGGTATATCTGATTGGCTGGTTTAATGGCGACCCGGCGACATTAGCACATGAGTGTTCGCACATGGCATTCAATATATTGGCTGAGGTAGGAATTCCGGTAACGCATGAGAGTAACGAAGCCCATGCGTATTTGCTGGCCGCGATCATGCGGGACTTTCTGAAACTGGAGAAATCATGAACGAAGGATGGCAATGCCCCTGCTGCAAGATGGTATATGCGCCGTTTGTTTCCTCTTGCGGCTGCCAAGCCAAGGATAGTAACCCGCTTCTACGTCCCGATACGGGTATGGCATATTTTAAGGGATTGCGGTCGATGACGAATGAGTTACCGCAACAGGCAATGCCGGGCGACTATGGTCCGCTAGGTTTGTGATGAACCCGAAAGCCGTAAAAAAACACATTCTGGAAGAGTTGGCGCATGGGAAGCCGGTTCAGGAAATCCTGAATCCTCCTGCCCCTCTGAATGATCCTGATTGGGTCCGGCCGGATTTGCCGGACTGGAATCTTGTCGTCCAGTGGTTGAAGGAAGACGAAGAATTCCGTGCCGCTTACGAACATGCGATGAAGTACGGGGCTGCGTATCTGGCTGACGAAATGCTCATGTTGAAAGAAAGATTGTTACAAGACCCGAAGTCGGCGACTGCCTACAAAACGGCGATGGACATGATTAAGTGGGCGACCATGATCCGCGATCCGAAATACTCGGAACGGACCATTCAGGAAATCAAAAACACCACGCCGCAGGATGCGGAAGTGGTGAAGGCGAAAGTGGAGCAATTGCGGGAAGAATTGGGGATGCACCAAACCATCGTGGACGTGCAGGCGAAGGTCGTAAAGGCTTCGCCTAAGCGACTGGAACATTTGGCAAAGGCGCGTGCCGCGAAAGCCGCGAAAAAGAATGGTTGATATTATTTGGAACGTTGTTCTGGCAATCGTGGTTCTCGTTCTATTTTTTGCTTGCCTCTTTGGTGGATAAATGCTTCTCACGCCCGCTCAGGAATTGGCGAAGTTGGAGGAACTAAAACGGCTGACGCGCGATTACAGCCTGTTCTTCTACAAGCCCTATGGCAAGCAAAAGGAATTCCACGCTGCTGGCGCGGAGTTTCGGCAACGCTGCCTCATGGCAGGGAACCAACTCGGCAAAACTTATGCGGCGGGCTGCGAGACGGCAATGCACCTTACGGGTATGTATCCCGATTGGTGGACGGGAAAACGCTTCAAAAGGGCGACCCGTGGCTGGGCCGGGTCTAAGAACGCGGAAGTCGCGCGGGACGGCGCGCAACGTATCCTTCTGGGTCCAGTCAACGCGATTGGGACAGGGACAATCCCTCGGGATCGCATTGTTGACTACAAAAAGGCGCGCGGAGTCCCGGATGCTATTGAATCAATATTGGTTCGCCATACGTCCGGGGACACGTCATTGCTGGTTTTTAAGGGCTATCAGGACGGGCGCGAAGCATGGCAGGCCGAAACGCTTGATTTTGTGTGGTTTGACGAAGAACCTCCGGAAGATATTTACTCGGAAGGTCTTACCCGTACCAACAATACCAAGGGCATCGCATATCTCACTTTCACGCCGCTGCTAGGCATGACGTATGTCGTTCTCCGCTTCTGGAACAAGGAAGCGGGAACCAATCTGGTCCAAATGACCATTGACGACGTGGACCACTATACGCAGGCAGAACGGGATCAGATCGTCGCCGCGTATCTCCCTCATGAACGGGAAGCCCGTGCCAATGGCATCCCGTTCCTTGGCTCTGGGAAGGTCTTTGAAACGCCTGAGTCCATGATTCTGGAAAGCCCGCTGGCTGAGATTCCCGACGAGTGGAAACAGATCATCGGCTTGGACTTCGGCTGGTCCCACCCTACCGCTGCCGTGCGGCTCGTCTACGATGAGGAAAACGATGTGATTCACGTCGTCTCGGCCTACCGGCAATCCCAGCAAACCCCGATCATCCACGCCGCTGCCATCAAGCCGTGGGGGGACTGGATTCCCGTGGCATGGCCTAAAGACGGTCTGCAAACCGACAAAGGGTCAGGACTCCAGATCGCCCACATTTACCGCGATCAGGGATTGAGAATGCTCTCGGACTTTGCCCAATTCCCTGACAAGCGCGGAATCGGCGTGGAAGCCGGTCTTATGGAGATGGCGCAACGTTTCGACACGGGGCGGCTCAAGGTTGACCGCAATCTGAGCCAATGGATCGATGAATACCGCATGTATCACCGCGTGGATGGAAAGGTTGTTACGTTAAATGAAGACTTAATGTGTGCAACCCGCTACGGGGTTATGATGCTGCGCTATGCCCTGAGCCGTGAAATCGGCACGGGAAAGAATGACCGCTGGGGACGGCATAGTTTTAACGACGGTCTTACTTGGATGAGTAACTGAGGGAACAAAATGAATTTAGCTGAGTATGAACGCATTCAACCGAATGCAACAGTAGAAGGGATTTTATGGAATCTGCCGAATTCGCATTGCGAATGGCGCGTGAAAACGATGCTGACGAAAGAGCCGGATACCGTAGCATGGATTCGCTCCATGCCGGTCGGCGACGTGTTTTTCGACATTGGCGCGAACATCGGTATCTACTCCATGCTGGCGTGGAAGCATGGCCTCAAAGTGGTCGCATTCGAGCCGGAAGCCCAGAATTACTCCGTGTTGGTGCGGAATCTGGCAATGAACCACTGCGCCAAAGTGGACGCCGTGGCGTTCCCGTTCTGCATCTCCGATGGCGAAACCATCAATACCTTGCGTCTGTCTGATTTGCGCGCGGGCGGTTCGTGCCATTCCTTTGGCTCGGACATGAACTACAAGCGGCAAGAGAAGCAATGGGCTTACGAGCAAGGTTCCGTGGCTTTTTCATTGGATACGCTGGTGTTCGAATGCGGCTTGCCGGTCCCGAATCACATCAAGATCGATGTGGACGGATTCGAGGACAAGTGCCTGAAAGGTATGAGTCGCGTTCTTGCGCATCCAAGCCTAAAATCGGTGTTGGTGGAAATGGATTCCGCCAATTCTGACCATATGGGGTGGAAAGATGGACTCGAAAAACTCGGATTCAAAACC
>Ga0335082_10001733_pt1 | contig 23315 bp, 23 predicted proteins | sample Lox_Sample_41_FD_206718 | JGI IMG/M metagenome (GOLD analysis project Ga0335082, IMG submission 206718) | Soil microbial communities from Loxahatchee National Wildlife Refuge, Florida, United States - Lox_Sample_4.1 | ecosystem: Environmental > Terrestrial > Soil > Wetlands | place: USA...
TACCGCGATCTGATCGCCTACCTGGTGCTGTTCGCGCTGCTGGCGGCGCGGCCCGCCGGCCTGTGGGCGATCCTCGCGCGCAAGCCTGCGGTCGCCGCCTGTCCATGGACGAGTACGCGCTCGGCGTCCTCATCAACATGGGGCTTTTCTCGTTTCTCGCACTCTCGGCCTATCTCCTGCTGATCGCCGGCGAGATGTCGTTCGGGCAGCAGGCGTTCTTCGGCGTCGGCGCCTACGCCGCCGGCATCGGTACCGCGATGTGGGGACTGCCGCTGCCGGTCGCGGCGCTCGGCGCGATGGTGCTTGGCGCGACGGCGGCATGGCTGGTGGGGCTGCCAACCCTGCGGTTGCGCGGTCTCTATTTCGCGATGGCGACCCTTGCCGCGGCCGAGATGTTCCGGATCGCATTCGAGCTCGTGCGCTGGCAGCGGGACGTGGATGGCGAGCCGGTCGGCCCGGACGGCACGCAGGGGTTCCGCGGCATCCGGTGGGTGCTCGAGCAGGGCATCGAGCAGGCCGGCTACGCGGCGATCGTCTTCGCCCTCCTCGCGATCGTGCTCGCGGCGCTCTTCGTCGCCGAGCGCTCGCGGCTCGGCGCGACGATCCGCATGGTGGGCGAGGACGCGGAGCTCGCCGCGGTGCTCGGGGTGAACGTGCAGCGCGTGAAGCTCGGCGTCGCGGCCGTCGCCGGCGCGCTCGCCGCGCTCGGCGGCGCGCTCTACGCGCACCACAACACCTACATCGAGCCGCGCAACTTCGACATCATGCTCGGCGTGCACAGCCTCGCCTACGGGCTGATCGGCGGGCTCGGGACGGCGCTCGGGCCGCTCGCCGGCGTGGCGATCGACATCGGGCTCCTCGAGTCGACGCGCGCGTTCCAGGGCTACCGGATGATCGTGTTCGGGGGCTTGGTCGCGGCTCTGCTGATCGTCCGGCCGCGTGGCCTCCTCGACGAAACGGTCGTGAACCGGATCGCCGGGCGGCTCCGGCACCGGCGTGCCCGATGATCCGCTTCCTCGCCGCGGCTGCGCTTGTCGCGCTCGTCGCGCCGGCCGCGGCGCAGCGGCTCGCCGCCGACGTCGACTGCAAGCCGACGAACCACGACCTCGTCTACGACTGCCGGATCGCGCTCAGGGAGGCGAAGTCCGGGACGCCGGTGAGCGGCGCGGACGTCTCGGTCGGCGCCGACATGCCGTCGATGCCGATGGCGCACAACGTGAAACCGGTCAAGGCGAAGCCCGGCGCGGCGCCGGGCGAGTACGAGGCGCGCATCGAGCTCGAGATGTTCGGTGAGTGGGCGCTCAGGCTCGACGTCCGCGGGCCGGTGCGCGACGTGATCGTGAAGAAGCTCGGCTTCCGCGAGGCAAGATAAGGATCAGTCCACCGGCACCTTCCGCCCGCGGTCGACTTCGGCGTGCGAGACCGCCGCCGCGCTGTTGCCCCAGGTCTGCCGGATGTAGGTCACCACCGCCGCGACGTCCTCGTCGCTCAGGTCCTGGTAGAACGGCGACATGCCGTACGGCCGCGGGTTGCCCTCGGTGCTCGGCGGAAAACCGCCGAAGAGCACGACCCGGATCGCGTTGATCGGATGGGGCGTCATGATCGAGCGGTTCCCTGCGAGCGGCGGATAGATCCGCGGCACGCCCTTCCCGTCCGGCTGGTGGCAGTCGGCGCAGTGCTTCTCGTAGATCGCGCCGCCCCGCTTCATCATGTCGGCGGTCTGCTGCTCGGTCGGCCGCACCTGCACCGGTTCCTCGGGCGCGCTCGTCTGGGCCTGCGACTTGAGGTAGACCGCCATCGCGGTGAGGTCGCCGAGCGTCATGTTCTGCAGGCTGTTGGCGACGACCGCCGACATCGGCCCGTAGACCGCGCCGCGCGGCGACACGCCGGTGCGCAGCAGGTCGACGATGTCCTTCACGTCCCAGTCGCCGACGCCCGTCTCCCGCGCGGAGCTGAGCGACGGGGCGTACCAGTTCTGGACCGGGATCAGGCCGCCGCCGATGTCGTCCTCCTTCACCGCGCCGAGAATGTTGCGGCTCGCATGGCAGCCGTTGCAGTGGCCGAGCCCTTCGACCAGGTACGCGCCGTGGTTCCATTCGGCCGACTGCTTGGGGTTCGCCTCGTACTCGCCCGGCTTGAAGTACAGCGTGCGCCAGCCGAGGAGCAGCTGGCGCTGGTTGTACGGGAAGCGCATCTCGTGCGGCTTGTTCGGTTGCTGCACCGGCGGCAGGGCCATGAAGAACGCGTACATCGCGTCCGAATCGGCGCGAGTGACCTTCGTGTAGTTGGTGTACGGGAACGCCGGATAGAGGTACGAGCCGTCCTTGGTGATGCCGTCGTGCAGTGCGCGCCAGAAATCCTCGGCGCTCCACTTGCCGATGCCGGTCTCCGGATCGGGGGTGATGTTCGGCGTGAACAGCGTGCCGAAGGGCGTCGGGATCGGGAGCCCGCCGGCGTACGGCTTGCCGCCGCGGACCGTGTGGCAGGCGAGACAGTCGCCGACGAGCGCGAGGTACTCCCCGCGGCCGATCTGCGACCCCTCCCCCTTCGGCCCGGGCGCAGGCGCGCCCTGCTCGGCCGGACGAACTAGGAGAACGGCCGCCACGACGACGATCACGGCAACGATGCCGGCGACGAGAGCGCGCTTCATCGGTCTTCCTCCTTCGCTCGCCGTCACTGCACGCCGCCGCATTCGAGCGGCAGCTTGAGGGAGCCCGCCGCTGCGGGCCGCGCGTCGGGCGCGACGCGCTGCGCCGCGAGCCAGGCATTGACCGCGGCGATGTCCTCCGGGGTGAGGCGCGAGGCGACCTGCGCCATGCAGTCCGGGGCCTCGGACTTGCGCCGTCCGACCTTCCAGCTTCCCATCTGCCCGGTCACGTAGTCGCGGTGCACGCCGACGAGCCCGGGGATCGCCGGCTCCATTCCGGTGAGCGCCTTGCCATGACAGGCCGCGCAGGCGGGAATCTCGCGCGACGGATCGCCTTTCGTGGCGAGCGCCTCGCCGCGCGCGAGCAGCCCCTTCGCCGCGCCGGTGGCGGGCGCCGGATAGGGGGGCTGCAGGTTGGCGTAGTACTCGGCGATCTCGCGGAGATAGGGCTCGGACAGGTAGGCCACCATGTAGGTCATGATGGGGACGTCGCGGCGCCGCTCGCGGAAGTTCACGAGCTGGTTGTAGAGGTACCCCGCCGGCTTCCCCGCGAGGCGCGGGTAGTACTCGTTCTTCTGGATGCCCTCGCCCTGCTTGCCGTGGCAGATCGCGCAGGCGAGCACGCGCTGTTCGATCGTGTCGGGGATCTTGGCCGGTTGCGCCCAGACCGCGGCGCCCGGCGCGGCAAGCAGGACGAACGAAAGGAGCGAAGCACGGCTCCGCATGGCGGTCTCCTGGCGCAGATCGTTCGCGGTGCGCGGAATGCTAATCCAGCGCGGCGAATCGGGCGCGGCCCCGCTCAGGCCCGGGCGCGGTACTCCGAGAAGATCCCCAGCTGGACGAAGCGCTCCGCGCCCGCGAACCCGGTCGCCGCGAGCGTCCCGAGGACGCGCGACGGCGGTGCGCAGGCCTCGATCGTGTCCCAGTAGTAGCGGTAGAGCCGCGGCGTACCCGGGTCGCGCGCGACGAGGCGCGAGAGCCACGGCACCGCACCGCGCATGTAACCCTTCAGCAGCGCCGCCCCGAGACTGCTCTCCGGCTGCGTGATCTCGAGCACGAGCAGCCGCCCGCCGGGCCGGAGGACGCGCCGGAACTCGCGGAGGACCGACTCGAGGTCGTCGACGTGACGGAGCGCGAACCCTAGCGACAGGAAATCGAACGCGCCGGCGGCGAAGGGCAGCGCCTCGGCGCGTCCGCGGACGAGCGCAAGCCCGCCCGGCGCGGAGGCCGCGATCATCCCGGCGCTCGGATCGATGCCGGTGACGCTGCCCGCGTCGCCCACGATGCGCACCGCCTCCTTCGCGACGAGCCCGGTGCCGACCGCGACGTCGAGCACGCGCATGCCGGGCGCCAGCCCGGCGCGCAACAGGGCCTGCCGGCGGTACCACGCGCCCGAGCCGAACGCGAGCAGCCGGTCGACGCGGTCGTAGTCGGGCGCCGCGGCGTCGAACGCGCGCGCGATGAAGCCGCGCCGCGCTTCGGGCGTCGCGTAGTAGGCGGGGAGAGGAGCGTGCGGCGCGTGGACGGGCTCGTCCGCCGGCCGCTCCGGCGCGGGCATGGCGCGGATGGTACGCCCGGGCGCGCGCTCAGTCGACCCGCGCACCCGAGCGCTTCACGACCTGTGCGTACTTCGCGGCCTCGGCGCGCACGAACGCGGCGAAGCTCTCCGGCGTGTTGTTCTCGGGCGGCGCGGCGCCCATCGCGGCGAGCCGGTCGGCGAGATCCTTCGACGCGAGCGCCTTCACGATCTCGGCGTTCAGCTTCGCCACCGTTTCGCGCGGCGTGCCCGCGGGCACGAAGACGCCGAACCAGGTCGTGAGGTCGAACCCCGGCAGCCCCGATTCGGCGACCGTCGGCAGGTCGGGCAGCGTCGGCGCGCGCTTGAGCGTCGTCACGGCGAGGGCGCGGAGTTTCCCCGCCTTCACCTGCGGCAGCGCGTTCGCGAGATTGTCGAACATGAGCTGCGTCTGGCCGGCGAGGAGATCCTGCATCGCCGGCGCGCCGCCCTTGTAGGGGATGTGCACCATGTCGACGCCGGCCATCGTCTTGAAGAGCTCGCCGGCGAGATGCCCGGTGGAACCGGTCGAGCCCGAGCCGAACGAGAGCGCGCCCGGCTTCGCCCGCGCGTAGTCGATCAGCTCCTTCACCGATTGGACGGGCAACGACGGATTGACGACGAGGATGTTCGGCACCTGCGCGACGAGCGCCACCGGCACGAAATCCTTCTGCGGATCGTACGGCACTTTCGCGTACAGGCTCGGATTGATCGCGTGCGTGCTCACCGCGCCCATCAGCAGCGTGTACCCGTCGCCCGGCGACTTGGCGACGATCTCCGCCCCGATGCCGCCGCCCGCGCCCGGGCGGTTGTCGACGACGACCGGCTGGCCCCAGACGTCAGCGAGCTTCTGCGCGATCGCGCGGCCCATGATGTCGAGCGGCCCGCCGGGCGGGAACGGCACCACGAAGCGGATCGGCTTCGACGGATAGGGCTGCGCGAACGCCGCTGTGGCAAGCGCCACGCCGGCGGCAGCCACGACGAGCGACAGCAGTCTCATCACGTCCCCTCCACAAACGAAGAGGACGCAAGCGCAGCCGCTTGCGTCCTCCTGCCTTGCACTACTACCCGCGACTTTGGCGCCGGCGCCGCTAGGCCTCCTGGAACGCCTCCTCGCGCTTCTTCTTGATCGACGGCGACAGCACGATCAAGAGCAGCACGAGCGAGATGCCGAGCAGCACCGCCGAGATCGGCTTGGTGAAGAACACCGACGGGTCGCCGCGCGAGAGCAGCATCGCCCGCCGCAGGTTCTCCTCCATCATCGGGCCGAGGATGAAGCCGAGGATCAGGGGCGCGGGCTCGCACTCGAGCTTCACCCACACGTACCCGAGCACCGCGAAGATCGCCATCATGTAAATGTCGAACGACGCGTTGTTGACGCTGTACACGCCGATTGCGCAGAACACGAGGATCGCCGGGTACAGCAGGCGATAGGGCACGGTGAGCAGCTTGATCCACATGCCGATCAGCGGCAGGTTCAGGATCACCAGCATCAGGTTCCCCACCCACATCGAGGCGATCATTCCCCAGAAGAGCTGCGGGCGCTCGGTCATGACCTGCGGCCCCGGCGCGATGCCCTGGATCATCATCGCGCCGATCATGAGCGCCATCACCGGGTTCGACGGGATGCCGAGCGTGAGCAGCGGGATGAACGAGGTCTGCGCACCGGCATTGTTGGCCGACTCCGGCGCCGCAACGCCACGAATGTCGCCCTTGCCGAAGTTGCGCGGGGGCTTCGCCGACTTCTTCTCGAGCGTGTAGGCCGCAAACGACGCGAGCAGCGCCCCGCCGCCCGGCAGGATGCCGAGCGCCGAGCCGAGCACCGTGCCCCGGATAACAGACGGAATGCATTTCTTGAGGTCGTCCATGCTCGGGAGCAGCCGATCGATCTTGGCGACGAAGATGTCGCGCGTATCCTGCTGCTGCAGATTCGCCATGATCTCGGAGATCCCGAACACGCCCATCGCCACGGTCACGAACCCGATGCCGTCGGAGAGCTCCGAGATGCCGAAGCTGTACCGCGCCACGCCAGAGTTCACGTCGGTACCGACGAGGCCGAGGAGCAGGCCCAGGATGACCATCGCGATCGCCTTGATCAGCGACCCGTGTGCCAGCACGACCGCCGCGATCAGGCCGAGGACCATCAGCGAGAAATACTCGGTGGGACCGAACTTCAGCGCGACCTCCGCGAGCGGTGGCGCGAAGAGCGCGATCACGAGCGTGGAGACCGTGCCGGCGAAGAACGAGCCGAGCGCGGCGATGCCGAGCGCGGGCCCGGCGCGCCCCTGCCGCGCCATCTGGTAGCCGTCGAGCGCGGTCACCACCGATGAGGACTCGCCGGGCAGGTTCACCAGGATCGCGGTCGTCGAGCCGCCGTACTGCGCGCCGTAGTAGATCCCAGCGAGCATGATCAGCGCCGACACCGGCGGCAGCGTGAATGTGACCGGGAGCAGCATCGCGATCGTCGCGACCGGCCCGATGCCGGGCAGCACCCCGACCAGCGTGCCGAGCAGCACGCCGAGGAAGCACCAGAGGAGGTTCTGGAACGACAGGGCGACGGTGAAGCCGAGCGCCAGGTTATTGAGCAGGTCCATTCGATCGCCTCCTACTCGCCTGGCCACACGGGGATCGGCAGGCCGAGCCCCTTCACGAACACGTACACCGAGAATATGGCGAGCACGACGTAGAGGACAGTCACCTCCTTCCAACGGAACTCGAATCCGCCGAACGCGCCGACGCCGACGAGAACCGCGAGCGACAGCACGAGCCCGAGCGGCTTGAGCAGGACGCCGAAGAGCACGGTCGCGAGGACGATCAGGATCAGCGGCCTGAAGTAGAACCTCCCCACCGGCCCGCCGGCCGTGATGAGCGACTGGATGGCGATCGCGAGGCCGATGACCGCGAGGATCCCGCCGAGCACGGTCGGGAAATAGGCCGGGCCCATCCGGACCGAGGTGCCCATCTGGTAGTTCTGCGCCACCCACGCGAAACCGACGCCGAACGCAATGAACATCAGACCGGCCCAGAAATCCTTGGGTGCCTTTATTTTCATTGGACCCTCCTCCTCTCAGGTGGGGAGGTATTCTGCCACACGGCGTGGAAAGTCAAGCCGTCCGGACGCAGGCGGGCCAACCTGACAACCGGCTGACGCACCACAGCGCCCGGGCGCAGGCGCGCATCGTCAGACGAACGTGGGACCCTGGATCTGCTCGTTCAGCTCGCGCTGGCGGTCGAGGTACTCGACCAGGCGGGAGCTCGTGTGCCGCAGCCGCTGCGACAGCATCAATGCGAGCTGCATCAGGATCTTCGCCCCGAGGATCGGCTGCTCCAGGATGATGCGGGCGAGGTGGTCGGCGGTCAGCACCGCGATCAGCGTCGGTTCGACGGCGACGCAGGTCGCAAACCGCGGCTCGCCGTCGATCATCGACATCTCACCGAGGGTTTTCCCTTCGTCGACGACCGCGATCAGGCGCGGCGCATTCCAGCGGTCCTGCTTGAACACCTCGATCCGGCCCTCGATGACGACCATCATGAAGTCGCCGGCCTCGCCCTCGCGGATGATCTCCTGCCCCGCCTCGGCGCGATAGGTCTGCATGAAGTGGCCCATCAACCGGATCTCGGCCAGACTGAACTGCTCGAAGAGGGGCGAGCCGCCGATCATGGCGTGCATCTTGGTCGCGAACTGGGTCGCGTCGCCGACGTGCTCGAGCTGGGGCAGCCGCTGGGTTTCGACGAGTTCCATGCGTGAACGTCGATCGGGTGGCGCTGATTATGCCCCACCGTGGGGCGGTCGAGCCGCGCCAGCCGATAATCGGTCAATGGTGCCGGGACCCAGGTCGGGCGCCCCGCGCCCGCCCGGGCGAATGATCCGGACGGCCGCCGCCAGCGGGCCTATGGCACCGGACACGTGGCAGTGGCCCAGTAGCGCTCGCAGAGGTAGCAGCGTCCCTGGGGCAGATAGCGCGGGATCCGGTAGTAGCGGTCGCGCACCTCCGCCAGCACCCGGTCGCGATACGCCGCGTAGTTGAATCCCTGCCCGAGGACGAGGAAGTACTTCGCGCCGCGCACGGTGATCTCGCGCATCTCGATCGACCGGAAGTAGGGACGGTACTCCTCCGCCTCGGCCGCGGTCTTGCGAACGACGAGGATGTCCTTGCCGTCGAGCGGGCGGAAGTCGGTCAGGATGTCGTCGTGGCGCCCGTTCGCCGAGCCCGCTCCGAACACCGGAAAGTAGTGCGCGCGCCACGGCTCCGGGCCGTCGCCTGCGGCGCCGGATCTGGCGATGAAACCCTGCTCCGCTGCGTCGTACGAGAGCAGCGAGGCCACCGCGTAGCTGCTCGCGGCGAAGACGTATCGTCCCGCGTAGGGCTGCAGCGCCGCAAGGAACTCGCCGGGGCGAAACCCCATCACCAGGCTGTCGTAGTAACGCGAGCGCTGCCACGTCTCGAGCGGGAGCACCGCCACGACCGCGACCACCACGAGGTGCACCGCCGAGAACGCCGCAAGGGACTTCGCCGACGCAGCGAGGCGTGCGGGGCCGAGCACCAACGCCCCCGCCATGAAGAGCGGCGGCATGAACGCGAACAGCCAGTGCAGCCCGATGGTCTTGACCGCGGAGAGCACGAAGAAGACCGCGGTCGGCACCGCCGCGCACGCAGCGAGTAGAGCCACCGCCGGATCGCGGATCGATTCGCGCAGCATGCGGCGGCCGCAGGCGAGGTCGAAGAGCAGCAGCGCGCCCGCGACGTACACGAGGAGCGCGAGAAAGACGAGCGGCCGGTACCAGGCGAAGCCGGCCCCGGCGTGCCGGTTGTAGACGTTGAACATCAGGTTCGCCCAGCAGTGCTCGTAGTTCCACGCGAGGTTCACGAGCCCGAACGGCACCGCGCAGGCGACCACGACCGCGAGCTCCCGCCAGGCTCTCGCGTCGCGGCCGATCGCCGCGGCGTACACGACGTACGCGAGACCGAGCAGCACGGCGAAGTACTTCGACAGGAACGCCAGCCCGAGCGCCACCCCGGCGAGCGCGCAGAGCGCGAGCGACCGACGGCGCACGGCGAGGGCGTACGCCGCGATCGACGCGAACGAGAAGAGGAGCAGCGGCGTGTCGGTGGTGATCAGGACGTTCAGGACCTGGACCGGCACGAGGAGCCAGGCGAGCGCGGCCCAGTCGCCGAGCGAGCGCGCGTCCGGGCGCCCGCGCGCGAGCTCCGTGACGGTCGCGCGCATCGCGATCGCGACGAGCGCCGGCGCGAGGATCGCCGGCAGGCGGATCCATACCGGGGAATGCCCGACCGCCAGGAGCGCGGCGAGAAACCAGCCGACCATCGGCGGATGGTCGTACACGCCGAGCGCCGGCGACTCGCCCCAGTAGACGAAGTACGCCTCGTCGCCGGTGACCGGCAACCACCAGGCGAGGACGAAGCGCAGCGCGATCGTCGCGGCGATCGCGCCCCAGAACAGGCGTCGGGGGTCCGACGCCAGCGCGTTCAACGCTGCCGCTCCGCCGTCTCCCGCTTCTGGGTCGCCGAGCGCTTGCCGCCGCGCCGGCGCCGCACGCTGTCGGCGAGGCGCTCGAGGAGCGGCAGCGAGTCGTCGAAGCCGATGCAGGCGTCGGTGATGCTCTGGCCGTACGCGAGCGGCTTCCCGGGCACGAGGTCCTGCCGCCCCTCCTGCAGGTGGGACTCGATCATGACCCCCACGATCCGGCGCTCGCCCGCGGCGAGCTGGCCGCCGACGTCGGCGCCGACTTCGATCTGCCGGCGGTAGTCCTTGCGGCTGTTCGCGTGCGAGAAGTCGATCATCAGGTGCTCGTTCACGCCGGCCGCAGCGAGCGCCTTGCACGCGGTCTCCACGCTCGCCGCATCGTAGTTCGGTTCGCGCCCGCCGCGGAGGATGATGTGGCAGTCCGGGTTGCCGCGCGTCTCCACGATCGCGACCTGGCCGTTCTTGTGCACCGACAGGAAGTGGTGCCGCTGCTGGGCGGCGAGGATCGCGTCGACCGCGATCCGGACGTTACCGTCGGTGCCGTTCTTGAAGCCCACCGGAGCGGAGAGGCCGGAGGCGAGCTCGCGGTGCACCTGGCTCTCGGTAGTGCGCGCGCCGATCGCGCCCCAGCTGATCAGGTCGCCGATGTACTGCGGCGAGATCACGTCGAGGAACTCCGAGCCCGCCGGGATGCCGGCCTGGTTGATGCGCACGAGGAGGTCGCGCGCGACGCGCAGGCCCTCGTTGATGCGGAAGCTGCCGTTCAGGTACGGGTCGTTGATCAACCCCTTCCAGCCGACGGTGGTGCGCGGCTTCTCGAAGTAGACCCGCATCACGATCTCGAGGTCGTCGGCGAGCCGCTCGCGGACCGGCGCGAGCCGTGTCGCGTAGTCGACCGCGGCGGCGGGGTCGTGGATCGAGCACGGCCCGATGATCACGAGGAGGCGATCGGAGGCGCCGTGGAGGATCTGCTTGATCCGCCTGCGGGTGTCGGCGACGAGCTTCTCGACCGGCGTCCCCTGGATCGGGAAGAACCGGATCAGGTGCTCGGGCGGCGGCAGCGGGACGATGTTGCCGATCCGCTCGTCGTCGGTGAGCGAGGTCCGGTCGGCCGGAACCTGGGGCGGGAAATGGTCAGCGGTGCTCATGACATGCCTCTCGAGGTTTCACATTCGCGCGGTCCAAAAAACAAAACCGCCAGCCCTTTCGGCGCTGGCGGTTTTTCGGGATCCTGCCGGGTCGAGCTTAGCCGGGTCCCTCCGCCAGCGGCCGGGGAAGGAAGAAAAAGAACCCGAAAGCGAAGGTCGCGTACATCGTGCGGCTATTCAAACACGCCGGCCGGGGATCTGGCAAGTCCGGCCGCTAGCAGGCCGGCGTCGCGGCTGCCAATGCGGGCGCCCATCCTGCCGCCGCCGGCGTGCGTCGTTTCCCCGCCATGCGCCGCGGCATGGGCGCGTTTCCTGCTTCGAGATGCATTGAAGGGCCGGGGTGCTGCGTGCTAATTTCGACGTGCGGCCCGGATGATCTCCTGGCCATGGAGGTAGCGCGAGATGCCGGCGAAGACCAACCTGCCCGCGGTGACGCGGAAGGCGGTGGACATCCCGATCGGGGGGTTCAAGGAGGTCTACGACGTCGAGGTCGTCGACCGCGCGCTCGCGGAGCTCCCGCCGAGCGCCAACGAGGCGCTCAAGACCACCTACGAGAAGATGCTGAAGGCGGGCGGCACCCGCCTCACGGTGAAGCCGGCGGGCGTCCCCGCCATGGCGCATCTCTACGACGCGCTGCCCAACTTCGGTGAAGTGCTCGACGACGTCAAGAAGCAGATCGCGCTCTGCGCGTCGTCGTCGGACCCGCTCGAGCTCGCGCCGATGCTCCTCCTCGGCGAGCCGGGCATCGGCAAGACCCATTTTGCGCGGAAGATCGCCGACCTCCTCGGCACCGGCTTCGGCTTCGTCTCGATGAGCTCGCTCACCGCCGGCTGGATCCTGTCGGGCTCGTCCTCGCAATGGAAGAACTCGAAGCCGGGCAAGGTGTTCGAGACCTTCCTCAACGGGCAGTACGCGAACCCGCTCCTCGTCGTCGACGAGATCGACAAGGCGACCGGCGACTCGCAGTACGACCCGCTCGGCGCGCTCTACTCGCTGCTCGAGAGCGACACCGCGCGCGCGTTCATCGACGAGTTCGTGGAGATCCCGATCGACGCCTCGAACGCGTTCTGGGTCGCAACCGCGAACGACGCGGTGCGCATCCCCGAGCCGATCCTCAACCGGATGAACGTCTACGAGATCGATCCGCCGGACCACGCGGGCGCGATGAAGATCGCGCAGGCGATCTACGACGACATCCGGGGCTCGCACGACTGGGGCCGGCAGTTCCCCGAGCGGATCGACGCGGAGGTGCTCGACCGGCTCGCCGGCCTGAGCCCGCGCGAGATGCGCCGGACGATCCTCGCTGCGTTCGGCAACGCGAAGCTCGCCGGGCACGACGCGATCGAGGCGGACGACCTGCCCGAGGGCCGGACCGCGCGGAAAGCCCGGATCGGCTTCTAGCGCGCCGCGCCCCTAGGGCGCGGCGAATCCCTTCGGCGCGAACAGCGCCCGCGCCTCCGCGCCGGTGAGGAACGCCACCAGCTCGCGCGCCGCTTGCGGCGACTTCGCGCCGGGCATCGCCACGGCGGTGTAGAGCGTCCACTTCTGGAGCGCCTCCGGGAGCGGACCGACGAGCTTCACGCCCGGCACCGGCAGGATCTCGCTGATCTGGTGGACGCCGAGCTCGATCTCACCGCGGCCGACCGGCGCCACGACGTAGCCGCCCGAGCCGAGCTGGGCCTTCGCGTTCACTACGTCGGCGATGCCGAGCTGCTGCAGCACGCCGGCGAAGTGCTTCCCGCTCGTCCCGCGCGCCGGATCGATGTACACGATCGACTTCGCCGCGAGCAGCGCCTGCTTGAACGCCTCGGGCGTGGCGATGTCGGGGGACGGCGCGCGCTCGTTCACCGCCACCCCGATCCCGACCTTCCCGAGCGGCGCCCGACTCCCGGGCACGGCCTTGCCCTGCTGCTCGTAGCTCTCCACGCTCTCCGCCGGCAGGATCAGGAGGTCGTAGACCTCCCCCGCGCCGACCCGGCGCGCGATCTCGCCGGCGGGTGCGAACGCGATGTTGACCTTGTGCCCGGTGCGGCTCTCGAACGCCGGCAGCGCCGCCTTCAGCGGCGACTGGGCGGCGCCGGCGCTCAGAACGAGGATCTCCGCCGCAGTCACCGGAGTCGCCGCGATGACCGCGATCGCGAGCGCGGCCGTCCGGGCGGCGCTCACTTGTCCACCGCCGGGTCGACGGTCGTGCGATCGGATCTCGGCAGCCGGTTCATCGAATCCCCTTCGTCGGTCTCGACAGGATCACTTCGCCGGCGCGGGCGGAGGTGCCGCCGGCGGCGGTTGCGGCGCCGGCACCACGATGCCCGGCGCGAGCGGGATCTCCTCGGCCTGGGTCACCCCGGTCACGTAGTGGCGCGTCTCGCCGAAGCACGACGTCGGCAGCCCGACCTTTTCCTCGTAGTGGAGCGAAACGCGCCTGCCCATCGCCTTGTTGATGTGTTCGGCGACCGCGTCGTCCCACACGGTGAAGAAGAACTTCTCGGCCGTCGAGCCGGGCAGAGACACCATCGCCATCTCGCCTTCCCAGGTCTTGCAGAGCCAGCCCTTCTTCGAGAACTTCTGGACCCAGCCCGCCCGCTCGCCGGTCGAATAGTTCCAGCTCAGCACCACCCAGAAATAGCCGGCGACGAGGACGATCACGCCGAGGACGGCGCCAACGACTCGCATGCTCAGCGGCCCTTGCCGCTCAGGGATCCCCGGTTGTAGTCCTTGTCGCCCGGCGGCACGCAGCGCCCGAGCCAGAAGAGATGGCCCTGTGTGTCGGGCGGGCACGCGCCCGTTCCGGTCGGGGTGGTGGTCGCGGCGACCGGGGTCGCGCCGGCGGCGGCCGGTGCCGCGCCCGCGCTCTGGGGCGTTGCGGCGGCGGGCGGCGGCGGTTTGGGCGTCGCGGCGCGCTTCGCCGGGTCGGCATACTCCCAGCGGCCGTCGGGATACAGCAGGATCCGGTCGCCGCCCGGGGTCGTGGTCTCGATTGGCGCCTGCGCCTGCGCCGCACCGATAGCGAGCAAAGCGAGCGCGCCGGCGGCGAGGGCGCGCACCGCGTGAGCCGTTCCGCGCATGGTCATGGAGGCCTCCGTTGAATCGCGGCGACTATACCAGCCCGCGCGTGCCCGGTCGCACGCTATGATCGCCGCCCGACCGACGGACCTTCGCGCACCGCCACGTGCTCCAGTTTCTCTACCGACGCGCCGCCCACCTGCCCCTGCCGCTCGCGCACGCGCTCGGCGCGGCCGTCGGGGTGCTCGCGTGGGTTGTGCCGAACAAGTTCACGCGCCGGACGCGCTTTCACATCGCGCTTTGCCTGCCGGAGCTCGGTCGGTGGGCGCGCGAGCGCCTCGTCCTGCGCGCGCTCCTCGAGTCGGGAAAGGCGCTCGCCGAGCTGCCGGTGCTCTGGTCCGGGCCGGCGGCGCGGGTCTCACGGCTGGTGCGCGAGGTGCGCGGCGCAGAGGATCTCGATCGCGCGCTCGCGGCGGGCAAGGGCATCGTCGGCGCCTCGCCGCACCTCGGGTCGTGGGAGATGGCCGGGCTCGACTACTCGCGGCGCCATCGGCTCGTCTCCATGTACCGCTTCCAGGGGAACGCGTGGGACGACCTCATGAAGCGCGGCCGCGAGCGGTTCGGCGCCAAGCTCGTCCCGAGCGACCGCAGCGGCGTGCGCGAGCAGCTCGAGGCGCTGCGGCGCGGCGAGACGATCGGCGTGCTGCCGGACCAGGATCCGCCCGAAGGCAGCGGCGCGTTCGCACCGTTCTTCGGAATCGCGGCGCATACGCCGGTGCTCGCCACGCGCCTTGCGCGGCGCACCGGTGCCGCCGTGCTCTACATCTTCGCCGAACGGCTCGGCTGGGGACGCGGCTTCGTCCTGCACATCGTCCCGGCGCCGGCCGAGGTCGCGGACCCGGACGACGCCCGTGCCTGCGCCGCGCTGAACCGCGGGCTGGAGGACTGCATCCGCCGGTTCCCGGCACAGTACTGGTGGAGCTATGCCCGGTTCCGGCGACGCCCCCCGGGCGAGCCGTCCGTCTACGGGTAGGGGGAGGCGCAGGAGACATGCACAGGATCGTGGTCACGACGCTTGCCGCACTCATCGCCGCCGCGCCCGTGGCGCTCGCGCAGACCTTTCCGACGAAGCCGGTGCGGGCAATCGTGCCCTACCCTGCCGGCGGCACCACCGACCTGGTAGCACGCATCGTGACGCCGGTGCTCGCCGAGTCGCTCGGGCAGCCCGTCCTCGTCGAGAACAAGGCCGGCGCCGGCGGCACGATTGGGACGGCGGAAGCCGCGCGCGCGGCGCCCGACGGGCACACCGTCCTGGTCGTGTTCGACAACCACGCCGTCAACCACCATCTCTACAGGAACCTGCCCTACGACCCGCTGAAGGCGTTCGAGCCGGTGAGCCTGATCGTGCAGTCGCCGCTGCTGCTCGTCGGCGCGACGAGCTTTCCGCCGTCGAACGTCGGCGAGCTCATCGAGTACGCAAGAGCGAACCGCGGCAAGGTCGCGTTCGGGTCCACCGGGACCGGCAACTCGCGGACATCTCGCCGCGCTGCTGCTTGCGCAGCGCGGCGGCTATGAGGCCCTGCACGTGCCCTACAAGGGCGGTGCGCCGCTCATCAACGATCTCCTCGGCGGTCAGGTGAGCTTCGCGTTCATTTCGATGCCGCTCGTCGCTTCGCAGGTCCGCGGCGGGAAGCTCAAGGCGATCGGGCTCGCGGGCCGGGACCGCGCACCGCAGCTGCCGCAAGTGCCGACGGTGGCCGAAACGCTGCCGGGATTCGAGGCGCAGTCGTGGGTCGGCATGCTCGTGCCGGCGGGGACTCCCCAGCCGGTAGTGGCGCGGCTCGCGTCCGAGACCGCGAAGGCGCTCGGGCGGGCGGATGTCCGTGAGCGTCTCGCCGGCCAGGGCTTCATCGTGGTCGGGAGCACACCCGTCGACTTCGGGACCTACATCCGCGCCGAGTCGGACAAGTGGGGCAAGGTCATCGGCGACCTGAAGGTGACGCTCGAGTAATGTTCCCGCGCCCTGCGGTCGAAGCGGGCCGGAACGGGCAAGCACCGGGAACGTGTCCGAGCGGGGCGCTCGCAATGTAGCCGCCCCGCGTCAGCCGCCCGTCAGGCCGCGTTCGTTAGTCTGCGTGCCCGTGCGAGTCACCGGTCCTCCGATGGCGCGGCTGCGCCTGCTCGAATGCCTGCCCGAGCCGCTGGTGCTCGGCGTCGCGGCGATCGCGCTGGCCGGGGTCTTCCTGGGCGATCTCGCGACCGGCGCCGAGCTCAGCCTCGCGCCCCTCTATCTGCTGATCGTCCTCGCCGTCAGCTGGCTCGCGCGCCCCGCCGCCGCGTGGTGGTTCGCTGCGCTTGCCGCCGGCGCGCTGGTCGCCGTCGGCGCCATCGAGGGCCATCCGTACTCGCGTGAGATTTACTTTTACGCCGATGTGGCGAGCAAGCTCTTCGGCATGGTCGTGACGGTACTGCTCGCCGCGCGGCTGCGACGCGCCTACGATCGCGAGCGCGCCAGCGCGCGCAGCGACGCGCTGACCGGCCTCGCAAACCGTGCGGGCTTCCTCGAAGCGCTCGATCTCGAACTCACGCGCCTCGCGCGCCACCGGCGCCCGCTCGCCCTCGCCTACATCGACTGCGACGGCTTCAAGCGCGTGAACGACGTGCAGGGTCACGGCGCAGGCGACGCGCTGCTGCGCGCTGCCGCCACGACCCTCGCGGCGGGGATCCGGCGCACCGACCGCGCCGCGAGAATCGGCGGCGACGAGTATGCATTGCTCCTGCCGGAAACCGATGCTTCGGCCTGCCGGATCGTGCTCGAGCAGTTGCGCGGCCGGCTACGCGCCGCGATGGACGCGTACGGCTGGCCGGTGACGTTCAGCGTGGGGGCCGCGGTGTTCACCCGCCCGGGAACCACCGCGGCGAGGGCGCTCACCGCCGCCGATGAGCTGATGTACCGGGTGAAGGCGCGCGGCAAGAACGGCCTGCTCATCCGGACCGACGGGGACGCGGCGGAGAGCGATCGTTCCCGGGCTCCGCCTGCGAGATTGCAGCTCGTCGAGTAGGCTGGAACGAACCGCAGGGCTTGCGCCTGTCGTCGCCTGTCGTCAGGGAGAGGTCTCCCTCGCTAGGCCGCCCGCGCGCGCTGCTTCCCGCTGACCCCGCTCGCCGCCAGCACGTCGGCGAGCGCGGAGTGGTCGCGCGGCGCCATGACGTGCGCGCCGGCGATGCCGGGAATCGCCGCGAGCTCGCGGATGAGCTCGACGCAGATGGCTCGCCCCTCCCGCTTCGGATCGGCCGCCCGCTCGAGGCGGTCGACGATCGCGTCGGGAATCAGCGTGCCGAACAGCTTCTCGCGCATCCAGCGCGCCGAGCGTGCCGACGGAATCGGCGCGACGCCGATCAGGATCGGCACGCGCTCCGCGACGCCGAGCTCGAGGAGCCGGGCCGCATAGCGGCGCACGACGCCGATATCCATGCAGAACTGCGTCTGGACGAAATCGGCGCCGGCGTCGGCCTTCGCGATCAGCCCGTCCGGTCGCCAGCCCGGGGGCGGATCGATCGGCGTCTCCGCGGCACCGAGGAAGAGCGGCACCGCGCCGGCGATCGCCGCGCCGGATGGCAGCGTCCGTTCGGTCCGCATCCGGTGCGCCATCGCGAGCACCGCCGTCGTGCCGACGTCGAAGACCGGCTTCGCGTCGGGCTGGTCGCCCGCGGAGGGATCGTCGCCGCGGAGCACCAGGATATTGCGGATCCCGAGCGCGACCGCACCGAGGAGGTCGCCCTGCAGCGCGATGCGGTTCCGGTCGCGGCAGGTCATCTGCAGGATCGGCTCGATGCGCTCCCGTACGAGGAAATGCGCGGCAGCCAGGCTCGAGAGATGCGCCTTCGCGCTCGCCCCGTCGGTCACGTTCACCGCGCTCGCCAGGCCGCGCAGCGGCTGCGCGGCGGCGACGAACGCGGCCGGATCGGTCGCAACCGGCGGCGAGAGCTCGGCGGTAAGGACGAACCTTCCGTCCGCGAGGGACCGCGCGAGCTCGCTGGGAGCCTCTCCCGTCACTGCAGGCGTTGCGCGACCCAGTCCCTGACCGAGCCGAGCGCCGCGGGGAGCTTCGATGGGTCGGTGCCGCCGGCCTGCGCCATGTCGGCGCGGCCGCCGCCCTTGCCCCCGACCTGCTGGGCGACGAAGTTGACGAGCTCGCCCGCCTTCACCTTCGCGGTGAGATCGCTCGTGACGCCCGCCACGAGGCTCACCTTCGGGCCGTCGGCCGCGGCCAGCACGATCGCCGCCGAGCGCAGGCGATCCTTGAGCTTGTCGAGCGTCTCGCGCAGCGTCTTCGCGTCGGCGCCGTCGAGCGTGGCGGCGAGCACCTTGACGCCCCTTACGTCCGCCGCGGTGTCAGCGAGCTCGTCGCCCTGCGAGGACGCCATCTTCGACTTGAGCCGCGCGAGCTCCCGCTCGAGCGCGCGCACCGAGTCCTGCATCTGGACGATCTTCTGCGCCACGTCGTCGGGACTCGTCTTCAGCGCGGCCGCCGCTTCGACGAGCTTCGCCTCGCGGGCCTGCACCCAGTCGAGCGCGCCCTCGCCGGTCACCGCCTCGACGCGGCGGATCCCCGCCGCGATCCCGGTCTCGGAGACGATCTTGAAGAAGCCGATGTCCCCGGTGCGGCGCACGTGCGTGCCGCCGCAGAGCTCGGTCGAGAAGTCGCCCATGCCAAGGACGCGCACCTCCTCGCCGTACTTCTCGCCGAAGAGGGCCATCGCGCCCGATCTGATCGCCTCGTCGTATTTCATGATGCGCGCGCTGACGTCGTGGTTGCGGCGGATCTCGCGGTTCACGAGCGCCTCGACCTCGCGGCTCTGCTCGTCGGTCATCGGCTCGTTGTGCGAAAAGTCGAACCGCGTCTTGTCGGCGTCGACGAGCGAGCCCTTCTGCTGCACGTGCGGACCAAGCACTCGCCGCAGCGCCGCGTGCATGAGATGCGTCGCGGAGTGGTTCCACATCGTCCGTGCACGGGCGGTGCCGTTGACCGCCGCGAGCACCTTGTCGCCGACGCGGAGCTTCCCGGTCTTGAGCGCGCCCTTGTGCCCGAATACCTCGGGCTGGATCTTCTGCGTGTCCTCGACCACGAACGTTCCGTTCGCGCCGGCGAGCTCGCCCCTGTCGCCCACCTGGCCGCCCGACTCGGCGTAGAACGGCGTGCGGTCGAGCACGACCACCGCCGCGTCGCCGGCGCCGATCTCCTGCGCCTGCGCCCCTTCGACGTAGATCGCCTGCACCGTACCTTCGAGCGTAAGGGTGTCGTAGCCGTGGAACTCGGTCGGCCCGCCCGCGTACTCGACCCCGGAGCCCGCGCGAAACTTGGAAGCCGCCCGCGCGCGCTCGCGCTGCCGCTCCATCGCCGCCTCGAAGCCCGCGTAGTCGATGCGCACACCGCGCTCGCGCGCGATGTCGGCGGTGAGGTCGACCGGGAAGCCGAAGGTGTCGTAGAGCTGGAACACCGTCTCGCCGTCAAGCAGCTTGTCCTCCCGGGTGAGGGCGCCTTCCAGCACCTTCATGCCGTTCTCGAGCGTGTCGGCGAAGCGGTCCTCCTCGGCCTTGAGCACGTTCCGCACGCGTTCGGCGTTGGTCCGCAGCTCCGGATAGGCGTCGCCCATCGTTCGTGCGAGATCGTCCACCAGCCGGTGGAAGAACGGGTGCTTCTGCCCGAGCTTGTAGCCGTGGCGGATCGCGCGGCGGATGATCCGGCGGAGCACGTAGCCGCGGCCCTCGTTGCCCGGGATCACGCCGTCGGCGATCAGGAACGAGCACGCACGGATGTGGTCGGCGATCACCTTCAGCGAGTTCGAGGACAGGTACTCCGTCCCGGTCTCGCGTGCCGCCGCCTTGATGAGGTCCTGGAAGAGGTCGATCTCGTAGTTCGAGTGCACGCCCTGCAGCACCGCAGCGATGCGCTCGAGCCCCATGCCGGTGTCGACCGAGGGCTTCGGCAGCGGGTTGAGCCGGCCCGACTCGTCCCGGTTGAACTGCATGAAGACCAGGTTCCAGATCTCGACGTAACGGTCGCCGTCGGCCTCGGACGTGCCGGGCGGCCCGCCGGGCACCTCGGGGCCGTGGTCGTAGAAGATCTCCGAGCACGGCCCGCAGGGACCGGTGTCGCCCATCTGCCAGAAGTTGTCGCTCTGGAACGGCGTCCCGCCGGGCTTGTCGCCGATCCGCGCGATCCGGTCCTCGGGCACGCCGATCGCCTTCGACCAGACCGCGTAGGCCTCGTCATCGGTGTGATAGACGGTGACCCACAGCCGATCGGCCGGCAGCTTGTAGACCTTGGTGAGCAGCTCCCACGCGAAGTGGATCGCGTCGCGCTTGAAGTAGTCGCCGAAGCTAAAGTTGCCGAGCATCTCGAAGAACGTGTGATGGCGCGCGGTGTAACCCACGTTCTCGAGGTCGTTGTGCTTGCCGCCGGCGCGCACGCAGCGCTGCGCCGTAGTGGCGCGCTTGTAGGCGCGCGATTCCTTGCCGAGGAACACGTCCTTGAACTGCACCATCCCCGAGTTGGTGAAGAGCAGTGTCGGGTCGTTCCCGGGGACGAGCGAGGACGACGCGACGATCGCGTGGCCGCGCGCCTCGAAGAACTGCAGGAACTTCGTTCGGATCTCGGCGGATTTCATGGACGGCAAATGATTGAAGAGGCGGGATTTTCGCCGGAATCGGCGGGCGAAGCAAACAAACGCGTCGCGGGCAGCCCCGCGCGCGCGCCGCCCGCGGACCTAAGCGGCCGCGGCGCGCAGCACCGGCGGCTCGAGCGCCTGCTCCCAGGCCTCGAGCGCCGGCCCGGCCAGGCCCGCGAGGCGAAGCTGCCTGAGCGCGATGCGCGCAGCCTGGCGTTCGATCCGCGTGGCGGGCTTGTGCTCGGGCGGCTCACCGCGGCTGATCGCCGACACCGCGGCGTCCTTCGCCGCGCGCGCCTCGGGATCGGCGAACCGACCGAAGACGGCCCGGAATGCGCCGTGCTCGTCGCCCGAGAACGGTTTGGGGACGCCGGCCGCGTCCTTGGCCGGATGCGGCGGATACAGTGTGAGCCCGGGCACGACGCCCGCGGGCAGCCGGATGTTGGACGAGTGCGACTGCAACGGACGCAGGAGCCGCGGCAGCAGGTGCGTATGAGGTCCGGTCGGCGTCGCGCCACCTTCCGGCGCGATCGGCTGGTAGACCTCGATCCGCGCGAGGCGCGAGAACGCAACCCGATGCGGGCTCGCGGCGACGAGCACACCCGCGACCTCCCGTCCGGCGGCGAGCAAGGCGGCACCGTCAACCCGCCGCAAGGTCCCGGCGAGCGCGGGATCGGACGTGCGCACGCAGAACGCGAACGCCGGCGACCCGAGGCCGAGGTCGAAGAGGACGCCCGCGCGATCGTCCGGGCGGATCGCGTCGCGGTCGGGGCCCAGCTCGGTGATCGTGCGCCGCGCGGGCATCGCGCTTTCGCGCTCGGGAAGGGAGAAGAGGACGCCGTGGTGCCAGAGCGAGGGCTGCACGCTCAGTACCTCGTAGGCCCGGGCGATCACTGCCGGGTTCGCCTGGACCCGGATCGCGCCGCGCGCGGTGACCACCTGCGGGCCGCTCCGGTCGCACGGCTCGCCGGCTTCCCGTGCGCACTCGGCCAGCACACCGTAGGTGCCGATGCTCCACCCGCTCGCCGGGCTCGCGAGGTGCTCGGCGATGAGCTCGAGCGCGTCCGACACGGGGTCAGTAGATCACGCCGACGACGCTCCCCGCGATCAGCGTGGCGAGCGTGCCCGAGACGAGCGTCTTCGCGCCGAGGCGCACGATGTCCGCGCGCCGGTCCGGCGCCATCGTCGCCAGGCCGCCGATCATGATGCCGAGGCTGCCGAGGTTGGCGAACCCGCAGAGCGCGTAGGTCATGATGAGCCGGCTGCGCGGCGCAAGCGCGCCTTCCGGCAGCGCGGCGAGGTCGAGATAGGCGATCAGCTCGTTCAAAACGGTCTTCGTCCCGAGGAGCTGGCCGGCGACGTGGGCCTCCGACCACGGGACTCCCGCGAGCCAGGCGAGCGGCGCCATCGCGAGCCCGAGCGTCCGCTGCATCGTGATCGCAGACCCGGCGACATCGGGCAGGAGCGCGAGCACCGCATTCGCGAGGTTCACCAGCGCGACGAAGACGAGCAGCATGGCGACGATGTTGATCAGGAGCTGTACCCCGTCCATCGTGCCGCGGGTGATCGCGTCCATGCTGCCGGTCGCGTCCGACGACACGAGCGTCGCGTCGGTGCCGTCCGTCGTCTCGCCGGGCGCCGGCGGCACCATCAGCAGCGCGACCGCGATCGCGGCCGGCGTCGCGATGATCGAAGCGATGAGGATGTGCGCGAGGGCATCGGGCACGCTCTTCGCGAGAAAGGTCGCGTAGAGCACCATCACCGTCCCGGCGATCGTCGCCATGCCGCAGCTCATGGTCACGAACAGCTCGCTCCGGCTCATCGCCGCCACGTACGGGCGAACCACGAGCGGCGCTTCCACCATGCCCACGAAGACGTTCGCGGCAGCCGACAGGCCGACGGCGCCGCCGACCCGCATCGTCCGCACGAGCAGCCACGAGAATCCGCGCACGATCCACGGCAGGACGCGCCAGTAGTAGAAGAGCGCCGACAGTGCGCTGATCACCAGGACGAGCGGCAGCGCGCGGAATGCAAGGATGAACGAGGAGACCTGCGGCTTCTCCTCGAACGGCAGCGGCGCGCCGCCGAGATAGCCGAACACGAAGGCGGTGCCGGCCTGCGCCGCGCTGTCGAGCGCGCCGACCGCGCGATTCAGCCAGAGGAACACCTCCGAGAAGAGTGGCAGCTTGAGAAACAGGATCGCGAGCGCCACGGTGAGCACCATGCCCGCGATCACCGGCCGCCAGGCGACCGCGGCCCGGCGCTCCGAGACGATCCACGCGAGCGCGTGCAGCGCGAAGAAGCCGAAGAGACTCTGCAGCGCGAGCGTCACGAGAGACGGGTCACGACAGGCCGGTCAGGTCAAAGAGACCCCGAGCAGCCGGCCGATCGCGTAGGTCGCCGCGCCCGCCCCGCCGCCGATCGCGAGCATGCGCAGGCCGTCGCGGAGGGCGCTCCGCCCGGTGAAGAGACTGATCGTCGCGCCGATCGCGAAGAGCGCACAGGCGGCGAGCGAGATCGCCGCCATGAGCGCGGTGTTGCCGGTCGCGAAGAGGAACGGCGCGACCGGCACGAACGCACCGGCGGCAAAGGAGAAGAACGACGAGATCGCCGCGCCCGAGGGCGAGCCGAGCTCGTCGGGGTTCAGGCCGAGCTTGCCGCGCGCGAGGAAATCGAGCGCGCGTTCCTTGTCGACGAGTCTACGCACGGCGAGCGCGGCCGCATCGTCCGGGTCGACGCCGAGACCCTCGTACAGCCGCGCAAGCTCCTGCGCGGTCTCGGCCGGGTAGCGAAGGAGCTCCGA
>Ga0335082_10001734_pt1 | contig 23314 bp, 27 predicted proteins | sample Lox_Sample_41_FD_206718 | JGI IMG/M metagenome (GOLD analysis project Ga0335082, IMG submission 206718) | Soil microbial communities from Loxahatchee National Wildlife Refuge, Florida, United States - Lox_Sample_4.1 | ecosystem: Environmental > Terrestrial > Soil > Wetlands | place: USA...
TCTCTGTGTTCGGGCCGAACGGCTTTCTGCGCAGCTTCCGCGGCACCGCTTCCGCTCTTGCCCAAGCCGACCTCGACATCGATTCCCGATACGACGTCGACGACTACGAGCTCGTATTGGTGATCACTAATCGCGGGCCCGCTTCGTGCACGGTGCGCGTTGCGAATGCCTACGACAACGACTCGGATGCACGTGTGCTGCGTCGGGGCCAAAGCTTTCACCAGCGGTGGTCGCTCAAGTCGAGCTTCGGCTGGTACGACGTCGTGGTCAACGTCGATACCGATCCGGGCTTTCTGCGCCGCCTTGCCGGCCACCTGGAAAACGGTCAAGACAGCGTGAGCGATCCCGCCATCGCCAACTTCGGCCATCGGGGACACGGGTCGAGGGACCTGTACGCGGAGGAGGGCGCCGGCGCAGGGACGAAGGCGTGACGCGCTTGGTAGGCGGTGGGGGATTCGAACCCCCGACCAACGGATTAAAAGTCCGCTGCTCTACCGACTGAGCTAACCGCCCGAAAAAAGAACGCGAATTCTACTGGCGCGCCGCGGTCTCGGTCAAACCAGCTGCGTCTGCAACGGTGCAGGCTTCCGATGCGACGCGCGTCGCCAGCGGCGTGAGGATCCGCCTTCTACCTCAGTTTCGCCATAGGTCATCGGTTCGATCCGGAAGGCTGAAGACCGCCCACCTTCCGCAGGAAAGCGACGATTAAGCTCCAGTATGCCGGATGCAAGTGAACGTCGTTGTGCTCCACCCCGCCCAAGACCTCCAGACGTGCCGGGCCGCCCCACGCTTGCACCAGGGCACGGGAGCGCTCAGGGCGGATTAGCGTGTCCTGCGCTCCCGCGATTGCGAGCAGCGGCGCGGTGATCTGCGGGGCGCGGGCAGCGGAATCGAAACGGTGGCGCAGCAAGAGCTTCACTGGCAAAAGCGGGTAGACGCCGCGCGCCAACTCGACGAGGCTGTCGTAAGGCGAGACCAGTACGACGCCGGCAACTGGCCGACGCGATGCCAGATAGGTGGCTACACCCGTGCCTAGGCTGCGGGCGAACACGACCACGTGCGCGCTATCCACGTCGCTGCGTGGCAGTACGCGGTCGTACAGCGCCAGCGCGTCACGATACATCACCTGCTCCGATGGCCGGCCGCCGCTCAATCCGTAGCCGCGGTAGTTCACCAGGAGCAGCGCCCAGTCGGAAACGCGCGGCCACTCCGGCAGCAACCACGACACTTCCTCCGCGTTGCCACCGAAGTAGATCACGAGCGGCCAAGGCGGGTGCCCCTCCCCGCGGATGAACCAGCCCTGCAGCCGGACTCCATCGTCGGTGTCGAGCGCGAACGGCTCGCTGCGTGCAACCGTCCGCTGCAGGGCGTGAGCCGCGCGCGCGTCGAGCGGCTGGGGAAAGAAGATGAGGCGATCTTGGAACAGGAACAGCAGCAGCCCCAGAAGGGTCGCGCCGAGCACGAGCAGGCCGAGAACCGGCAGGAGTGCGTCCCGGAGCCAGGCGGGCATGGGGTCAGCGCGGGTCAGCGTCGAGAACCGGCGTGCGGATGAGCGAGCAGACCGCGGAACCTACTTCAGTCTCGGCAGGCGCTGGCGCCCCTTCTCGGCGGCCTCGCTTTGAGGGAAGCGAGCGATCAAGTCCTCCAGCGTCTTGCGTGCGTTCGCACTGTCACCCATCGCGGCGTAGGCACTGCCGAGGATGAGCATGGCGTCGGGCACTTTCGGGCTGTCGGGATAGCTGGCGATGAGCACCTGCTGCGCCGCCGCCGCCGACTTGAAATCGCGCAGGTTGAACCACGAATCGCCGATCCAGTACTGCGCATTGGGCGCCAGCGCATCGTGCGGGTAGCGCTTCACGATGCCGTCGAAGGCGACGATGGCGCTTTGGTAATCGCCACTGCGGTAGGCGACTAGGCCGTTGTCATAGGCCCTGCGTACCGGGTTCTGTTCTTGCGGTGGCGCCGCGGGTGCGGCGGCAATGGGCGGGGTCGGCGGCGTCGGCTTCGTCGGCGGTGTCGGCCCCGCCGATGTGCCCGTCGGGGCGGGCGGCGCGGCGGCTGGAGCGGTTGCCATCGCGGCGGCAGCCCCTGACTGCACCGCGAGCTGCTGTTCCAGCTTCCCGATGCGTGCTTGCAGCTCGCTCAACTGTTCATCCCGGCCCTTGGTCTCCTCGCTGCTGCTACGCTGCTCGAGCTTCTTGATCCGAGAGTCGAGCTCCGCACCCACCGACTCGCTCTTCTGGGCTGCGCTGCCGAGCTGCTGTTCGATGCGGCGCAGGCGCGTGTCGAGGTCGAGGTACATATCGCGCTGCCGCTTCTGCGCGTTATCGAGCGCGTTGTTGAGCACCTCGAACTGGCCGCGCAGCTTGTTGATATCGGCCTGGAGGGCGTCGACCTGGTTCAGGAGCTGGATCACGCCGGCATTGCGCCCGTCGCCGGGCTGGGCTTGCGCCACCAGCTCGCGGTTCGGCTCCGCTGCCCGCAACGGCTGGATGGCGCAGAGCGCGAGTGCGCACGACAGCCCGATGGCTGCCGCACAGCGGGAGAGATACGCGCTCATCGCTCGACGCAAAGCGCGGCGCCGCTCCGCGCGCGCCCTGCCCGGCGCTGGGCAACGGCTACTGCTGCGGCGCGTCGATGCCGGGATAGACGATATCGCTGCGGCGGTTCTCGGCCCATGCTTCCTCGTCATGCCCGAGCGCCTTCGGCTTCTCGGAACCGAAGCTGACCGTCTCGATCTGCTTCGCGGGCACGCCCAACAGCGTCATCGCGCGCTTGACCGAGTCGGCCCGCCGCTGGCCCAGCGCGAGGTTGTACTCTCGACTGCCGCGCTCGTCGCAGTTGCCCTCGATGCGTACCTTGAAGTCCTTATGCTCGAGCAGGAACTTCGCGTGCGCCTCGACCATGGGCTGGAACTCGATCTTGATATTGAACGCGTCGAAGTCGTAGTAGACACTGCGCTTGGACAGTACGCTGCCCGGCTCCTTGAGCAGCGTGGCGGGGTCGGCGAGCGCCTTCTCCGACATCGCGGTGGCGGGCAGCGGCTTCACCTCTGGCTTCTCGGCCTCCGCCTGGCGCGCCGCCTCTTCCTGCTTGCGCTTCTGCTCGTCGAGCTGGCGCTTGAGCTCGGCCTGCTCCTGCTGGATGCGCGCCTGCTTGGCCGCTTCGTCCGCCTGCTGTTGCTGCTTCTGCGGTTCGAGAACGTCGTGCTGTTCGATCGGCGCCTTCTGCGCGCCGCCCTTCGCTCCACAACCGGCAACCAGGACAGCGACGCAACAGGCCAGCAGGATCTTCTTCATCATCACTCCCTATCAGCGGCTTCCCACAAGCGGTCCCCACGCCGGTTCGCGCACATCTTGCGCCGATGCGGTGATCTTCTGCTTGATCCTCCCATCGCTCGAAACGGCGGCTAATATACCATGCCCCCCGACGATGGACGCGTACAGGATCATGCGGCCGTTGGGCGCGAACGCAGGCGATCCGTCGAGCGAGGTGTCGGTCAGGATCTGCGTCTGGCGCGTGGCGAGATCCATGATCGCCAGGCGGTACCGCCCTTGATTGCGCTGGATGAACGCGAACGCCTTGCCGTCCGGGCTATAGCGCGGCGTGACGTTGTAATTACCGTCGAAGGTCATGCGCTCTACGTTGTTGCCCGCGATGCTCATGCGATAGATCTGCGGGCTGCCGCCGCGGTCGGAGGTGAAGAGCAGCGATTTGCCATCGGGTGAGAAGCTGGGCTCGGTGTCGATGGCGTTGCTGGTGGTGAGTCGCGTCACCCCGCCGCCATCGGCGTCGGTGAGGTAGATCTGAGAGATCCCGTCCTTGGACAACGCGATCGCGAGCCGCTTGCCGTCGGGCGCCCAGCAAGGGGCGCTGTTGATGCCGTCAAAGGCGGCCAGTACGCGGCGTGTGCCGTCCACGAGGTTGTGCACGAACACGATCGAGCGCCGCTGCTCGAAGGACACGTACGCGATGCGCGTGCCATCCGGCGACCATGCGGGGGAGATGATCGGCTCCCGGTGCGCCAGGATGAACTGCGAGTTGAAGCCGTCGGCGTCGGACACATGCAGCTCGAAGCGCCGCGGCATCTTGGCGACATAGGCGATGCGGGTGCTGAACACCCCGGGCTCGCCGGTGAGCTTCTCGTAGATGATGTCGGCGATCTTGTGCGCGATGGCGCGCATCTGCGGGAGCACGATGGTATAGGCGTAGCCCAGTACCTGAACTTCCTTGGACGTGTCGAGCATGCGAAAGCGCACTTCGACCTTGCCGTCGGGCCGCTCGGCCACGCTGCCGATCACCAGCGTCTGGCTGCCGCGGTTCTTCCAGTAGCGGTAGTTCACTTCGGCCGGCTCTGACGGCAGCGGGCGCACGCTGCCGATCTCCTGGAGCCGGAAGCGGCCGCTGCGCGCAAGGTCGGCGGAGACGACCTCGCTCACGCGATGCTGGTATTTGTCTTCCGACGCGAACGGCAGCACGGTGATCGGAAGCTGGTCGGCACCTCCGCCGATGATCTCGATGGTGAGCTGCGCGCGCGCGGCGGCTGCACCGAGGCAGAACATCGCAAGCGCTGCGGCGCGTGCGAGGCGATGTGCGATGGAAGCGGCGCGGTGCCGGCGGGAGGAGATGCTAGTCATAGGAGCAAAGTGTAGGCATGGAGCCGCTCATTCCGATGGTCTGAACTTGTACTTGGCCTCGCGCAGCTGCTGGAACAGGTCCGGGTCGCTGGGCACCGGCAGCGGTTCGGCGGCATGGATCGCACGCTCGACCGCGTCGTCATAAGCCGGCACTCCGCTGGATTTCACCAACCTGACATCGAGCACGTCGCCTCCAGGCAGCAGGGTCACACTGTAGACCGCCTCCGGGTTCCCGGACATCCCGGGCGGCAGAACCACCCGGCTGCGGATCTTTTGCTTGATGCCGGCGATGAACTGTTCGAGCTGGCGCTGCCTCGCTGCAGCCGCCTCGGCCGCCGCACGCTTGCGGGCCTGCTCTTCGGCCCGCAGCCGTGCCTCCTGAGCGAGCTTCTGCTGTTCGTCGAGGATGGCAGTGCGCCGGGCCTCGGACTCCTGCTCCAGCCTGCGTTCCTCTTGGCGCCGTGCATCCGCCAACTGTTGCTCTTGTTCCTGTCGGCGCGCTTCCGCCTGCCGCTTTTGCTCCTCCAGCAATGCCAGCTGCTCGCGCCGCTGGGCTTCCGCTTGCCTGCGCGCCTCCTCCTTTTGCCGCAGCTCTTCCTGCCGCCGCGCCAGCGCTTCCTTGCGTGCCTCCTCCTTTTGCCGCAGCTCCTCCTGCCGTCGCGCCAGCGCTTCCTTGCGCGCCTCTTCCTTCTTGCGCAGCTCCTCTTGGCGCCTGGCCAGCGCTTCCCTGCGCGCCTCTTCCTTCCTGCGCTGCAGCTCTTGCAGCTTCAACTTGCGCTGCGCTTCCTTGAGCTCGATCTCGGCGCGCTGCGGAGCGGGTGGCGCCGGGGCAGGCTCGACCGCTGGCGCCGCCTCGGCTGCCGGCGGTGGCGGCGCCGGCTCAACCTTTGGAGGGGGTGGGGGTGCGGGAGGTTCCGGCGGCCGCACCGCGGGCTCGGCCTTGCGCGGGATCTCGCGCCACAGTTCCGCCATCAAAGGCTCGGGCGGCCGGCGCTGCCAGCTGATCCCGAATACCAGTAACGCGATGAACACCAGATGGATGCCCACGGCCAGGACGCCGGAGGCGAGGCGGCCCGGCTCGGCGTGCTGCGTCACGGGTTGGGTTTGGCCAGCAACCCGATCCGGGTGACCTGGTTCCGCTCCAGTAGATCCATGATCTCGACGACTTTCCCGTAGGGCAGGTCCTTGCCGGCGGCAATGACCACCGGCCGGTCGGGTGCTTGCTGCTGCTTTTCACGCACGAGCGTCACCAGCTCATCGAGGCTGACGGGGCGGTCCGCCCTTCCGCACTCGGGGTCGCAGAGCAGGATCGTGCGCTCGTTCCTGATGACGATCTGCATGGGCACGACCGGCGGAGTGCTGCTGCGGCTGACGGATGGCAGGTCGACGACGGAGGTCGTGATGAGCGGCGCGGTGACCATGAAGATCACCAGCAGCACCAGCATCACGTCGATGTAAGGAACGACGTTGATCTGGCTGAGCAGCCGCCGGCCCTTGCGGCGCGCGTACTCGGCCACGGCCTAGGGGCCCCCGCCCTGGCGCTGGAGGATGTTGGAAAACTCCTCCATGAAGGTCTCGAAGCGTGTGGACAAGCTGTCGATGCCGCGCGAGTAATAGTTGAACGCGACCACTGCGGGGATGGCGGCGAACAGGCCGATCGCCGTGGCCACCAGCGCCTCGGCGATTCCGGGGGCGACCTGCGCGAGCGTCGCCTGGTGCACGTTGGCGAGCCCGCGGAAGGCGTTCATGATCCCCCAGACGGTGCCCAGCAGCCCGATGTAGGGACTGACCGAGCCCACGGTGGCCAGGAACGACAGGTGGGAGTCCAAATAGTCCATCTCGCGGTGATACGCTGCTCGCATCGCGCGCCGCGTGCCGTCCATGACGACGGACACCGCCAGCGTAGTCTGTTTGCGCAGCTTGATGAACTCCCGGAACCCGGCCTCGAATATGCGCTCCATGCTGCCCGAGGCTCGGCGCGAGCTGGCTACCGCCTGGTACAGCGAGTTGAGATCCGAGCCGCTCCAGAAGGTGCGCTCGAAGTCCTCCGCTCTGTTGCGCGCTTCGCGCAGCACGAACGCCTTGCGGAAGATGAACCACCACGAAAGCAACGACAGGGCGAGCAGCAGCGCCAGCACCAGCTTGACGACGACGCTGGCGTTGGCCACCAGGCTGACCACCGACAAGTCCTGCGTGACGTTCACGCCTCCCCCTCTTCGGTTATCGGCCAGCCTTGGCTGCGCTCGAGCGCTGCGCGTATCTCGGCAGGTACGCGCGCCGGCTTCAGCTCTGACGCCGTTACACAGGCGAGGTTCACGTGCGCTTGCACCAAGAGCTCTTCGCTGCGCAGCACGCGCTGGTCCAGAGTGAATTGCGCCCGGCCCAGATCCTCGATGCCTGCGGTGACGGCGAGGCTGTCGTCCAGCAGCGCCGGTTTGAAGTACTTGATCTGGATTTCGCGCACGATGAACAGCACACCCGGCTCCCGCGCGAGCTCGCCGATGCCGAAGCCGAGGTCGCGCAGCCACTCCGTGCGCGCGCGTTCGAGGTAGTTCAAATAGGTGGCATGGAACACCACGCCGCCAGCATCGGTGTCCTGGTAGTACACGCGGAGCTCGAGGCGATAGGGGGCAGCCGGCGGCAGGGCTTCAGCGTCCGGATCGTTGCGCCGCAGGCGCCTACGAGCCGGCGGGTGCATCCCAGAGATCGCCGGTCCCCCTCTCGGCCGGAGCCGACAGACCGAAGTGACGGTAGGCGGACAGCGTGGCCAGCCGCCCGCGCGGAGTGCGCTGCAGGTAGCCCTGCTGGATGAGATACGGCTCGAGCACGTCTTCGATCGTGTCGCGCTCCTCGCCGATGGCCGCTGCGAGGTTGTCCAGCCCCACCGGGCCGCCGCCGAACTTGTGCAGCACGGCGAGCAGCAGCTTGCGGTCCATCACATCCAAGCCGATCGCGTCCACGTCCAGCATGTGCAGCGCCTCGTCCGCGATCGCGTGCGTGACGGTGCCCTGCGCCTTGACCTCGGCATAGTCGCGCACGCGGCGCAGCAGGCGGTTGGCGACACGCGGCGTGCCACGCGCGCGCGCCGCGATTTCGACCGCGCCTTCGTGCAGGACTCGAAGCTTCAACAGGCGTGCCGAGCGCTCCACGATGAGCGCAAGCTCCTCGGGCGAGTAGAACTCGAGCCGCGACACGATGCCGAAGCGGTCTCGCAGCGGGTTGGTCAGCATGCCGGCGCGGGTGGTGGCGCCCACCAGCGTGAACGGCGGCAGGTCCAGCTTGACCGAGCGCGCTGCCGGGCCCTCCCCGATCATGATGTCGATCTGGAAGTCCTCCAGCGCGGGATACAAGATCTCCTCCACCACAGGTGAGAGGCGGTGTATTTCGTCGATGAACAGGACATCGTTCGGCTCGAGATTGGTGAGCAGCGCCGCCAAGTCGCCGGGGCGCTCCAACACCGGCCCGGAAGACTGGCGCAGGTTCACCCCCATCTCTCTGGCGATGATGTGGGCCAGCGTGGTCTTGCCCAATCCGGGCGGGCCGAACAGCAGTACGTGGTCGAGCGCCTCGCCACGGTTGCGTGCCGCCTCGATGAAGATCGAGAGCTGGCCGCGGATCTTCTCCTGGCCGATGTACTCGTCGAGCTGCTTCGGGCGCAACGCCCTCTCGATCGCCTCGTCGTGCGGCGTGGCGGCTGCGGCGATCAGACGGTCGGTCTCGATCATCGACGGGCGCTTATCCCTGGCTGTCGCGACGGAACGCATCGACCGCCGGCTGGGCTTTGTCGCTCAGACTTTTGACCGTCTGGGCAACCGAGCCCGCGGTTTGGTCCAGCCGCCGATTGATCATGCCGCTCACGTTGAGCACGGCGTTCACGAAGTAGCGCTTCCCGACCGGCGAGAGGGCGAAGCGCTGGCCTTCGGGGCTGTCGTGGATGTTGAACCGCATCTCGTCGTCCTCGTCGTTGTAGAGGTGCTGCATGCGGCTCCGATCCGCCTCCAGCTCCGGCACGTCGTAGATCAGCTTCCCGCTGAAGGCGAGCGCGCCCTGCACGTGGTTCGCCACCCCATGATCGACGATCATGAGCTGCTTGCGCCCGTAGCCGGTGTTGAAGTGCGCCAGAAGCTGATCGATGTCCGGCTCGCTGAAGTCGCGATCGTCCAACTGCGCCCATTCCACCGAGAGCCATTCCAGGTCGGAAAACTGATGGATCACCTGTTTCACCGCCGCCGCGTACAACGCCTGCTCGGCCTGCTTCCAGTACGGGTTGGACGGATTCCAACCCGGCCCCAGCTCCTGCTCGCGCCCGATCGCGGCGAGCCGGTCGCGCACCGCGAACAGCGTTCGTTGCTTGAGATAATAGTCGCCGATCGCGACGGCCGTCTTCAGATCGTGCAGGCTTACTAGCGCCTCGATCTTCTCGGTTTTGGAGGCCAGAGCCGGTGCGGCCGACGCGAGGCCGGCGGCCAGGATCGCGACACCGGGAAGGCTACTGAGCAGGCTCTGGGATTTCATCTCGTCGTTCCGGGTCGTCGGGTCGGTTCAGTTCTTCTCCACGCGCCGGCGGAAGCGTGCGACGTAGGGATCGATGTCGTTGGCTTGCCGCAGCAGCTCGGCGTGCAGCTCGCGCACGACATCGTCGTAATGGGTATTGATCCGCTCGATCCCCTGGATCGCGAGCATCCTGCAATATTTCACGCCCGGGTCGAGACTGGCGAAGCGCACCGCTGTGGCATCGCCGGTAAAATCGCGCACGCGAAAGGGATCCCGGTTCCACCAGACTTCCTGCAGATTCCCGATCTCCCGCTCCGAGCCTTTCACGTCGTAGCGGATGCGATCGGTGAACGTGTAGGTGGCCATCAACGTTTCGCCGACCACGAGCAGCTCGATGACCTCACGCTGCGCGCTTCCGGCGGGGGTGGCGAAGTGAGATGCGATCTCGTCCGCCTCCTCAGCGTTGAGTACCCGCTGCGCTTCATGCGCCCAAGCCTCGCGCAGCCACGCCGGGTCCTCCACGTCGCGCGCAATGATCCGGTCCACCACACCCGTCAGCCTGGCCTCCGCAGCCTGCCACTCGGGCGCCTTCGGGCCCCACTCCGGCCCCGCGTTCGCCGTCTTGCCGCGCTGGAGCAGCATGTCGCGTGCCGCTTGCAGTCCCATCTGTTTGACGTAGACACGACCGATAGCGATCGGGATGGCCGGGTCGTGGCTCGCCACCAGCCGTGTCACGGCCTCATCCTGGAGCGGGTCGGCTGCGGCTGCGATCAGCGGCACCGCCAGCGCAACGAACACGACCTGCCTCATTGTTTGCTGGCGGTTGCACCCTTTGCATGGGCGATGTACGGATCTGCGAGCGCGGAGCGTGAGCGGATCACCGCGCGCGCCTCGTTCGCTACCTGCTCGAGATGCTCGTGCACCGCATGCACTCCCTGCATCACCATCATCTTGAAGTACTTTACCCCGGGGTCGGTGGAGGCGAAGCGCACCGCGTCGGGGTAATGGGTGAAGTCGTGGATGCCGTGGAACATGCGCTCGTAAGTGACCACCTGCAGATCGTGCATCTCCTGCTCCGAGCCCGGCACGCCGTATTTGAGGCGATCAGTGAAAGTGTAAGTCTGCAGCGTCAGCTCGCCGACGAACCACTCGATGACGCGCCGCTGGAGTTGCCCGCCCTCGGTCTGGAAATGCACGGCGATCTCGTCGGCCTGCTCGGCGTTGAGGGTGTCCGAGACCAGGCCCGACCAGGCCTGCTTCAGCCACGCGGGGTTCGCAACCTCGCGCTGGATCCGCTCGTCCACCCCTTGCATCAGCTCGCGCTCGGCACCCTGCCAGTCGGCGTCCTGCAGGTTCCACTGCTTGCCCAGCCCGGCGGCGCGGCCACGTTCCTCCAGCAGCTCGCGCGCAGCCTTGAGTGCTGCCTGCTTGACATACACGCGCCCGATGTACACCGACAGCGTGGTGTCGTGGCTCTCGATGATGCGGGATACGGCGTCGCGCTTGAGCTCCTCCTCTTCCTGCGCCCAGCCCGCGCTTACTCCCCCGACGAGCGCAGCCAGTGCGCAGCCGACGCCTGCAAACCGCATCCAACACTTTTCGATCATAACACCTTCGACAGCAGCCTCAGGGCCTGGCGGATCGCCTCGGACGTGCCGACATCCGCGGGAAGCTTGCTGAGTGCGGCCCTTGCCTCCTTGTCGCTGTAGCCCAGCGCGATGAGCGCATTGAGCGCGTCGGCCTGCGTGGAAGCCGCCGCGCCGGTCGCCGGGCCCTTGGCGACATAGTCCAGCTTGTCGCGCAGCTCGAGCACCAGCCGCTCGGCGGTCTTGCGGCCGATGCCGGGGACTTTGGTCAGCCGCGCACTGTCCTCGGTCGCGACCGCGTGGCGCAGCTCTTCCACGGTGAGCCCCGATAGCAATGCCAGCGCGGTGCGGGCGCCCACACCGCTCACCTTGAGCAGCTGGCGGAAAGCCTCGCGCTCGGAGTCCGTGGCGAAGCCGAACAACAGGTGTGCGTCCTCGCGTACGATGAGATGCGTGTGCAGCGTGACCTTTCCTCCGGTGGCCGGAAGCTGGTAGAAGGTGCTCATCGGCACGTCCAGCTCGTAGGCCACACCCTGCACGTCCACGAGCACCATGGGCGGGTGTTTTTCCAGGATGGTGCCGCTGATGCGTCCGATCATGCTGCGCTCAAACGAGGCGGCCGCGGCGCATCCGGTAGCCGGCGGTGGCGAGCCTCCCGAGCCCTTGTCCGCCATGCGCATGGCAAATGGCGCAGGCCAGCGCATCGGCCGCGTCGGCGCTGGGATCTGCCGGCAGGTTGAGCAGCCTTCGCACCATCTCTTGCACCTGCTCCTTGGCGGCGTGGCCGTTGCCCACCACCGCCTGCTTGACCTGTAGCGCCGTATATTCCGACACCGGCAATCCACAGGTGACGGCGGCGCAGATGGCCGCGCCGCGTGCCTGCCCGAGAAGTAACGTGGACTCGGGGTTGACGTTGACGAACACCTTTTCCACCGCCACCTGCTCGGGCCGATGCTCGGCGATGACCTCGCCCAGGTTGTCGAGGATGCACTTGAGGCGGGCGGGGAGTTCCGCGTCGGGAGTACGGATCACGCCGCTTGTCACATACACCAGTTGCTGTCCCGCACGCTCGAGGACCCCGTAGCCGGTCACGCGTAGTCCCGGGTCGATGCCGAGGATGCGTGCGCGCGGAGATGACCCGCCGGGCGCTGACTCGGAGCGGGCGGGGAGTAGCCGGGCGGTCATGCCTGCGCCTACTCCTCCAGCGAGGCGGTGGTATAGACGTCCTGGACGTCGTCCAGGCCCTCCAGCGCATCGAGCAGGCGCTGCATCTTGGCGGCGTCCTCGCCGGTCAGCACATGCTCGGTGGTCGGTTTCATCGTCACCTCCGCCAGCTCCGGCTTGAGACCTTTCTTTTCCAGCCCCTGCTTCACGGTCAGGAAGTCGCCCGGGCCCGTGATCACTTCGATGCTGCCGTCATCGTTCGTGACGACGTCTTCCGCTCCGGCGTCGATCGCCGCTTCCATCACCTTGTCTTCGCTGGTGCCCGGCGCGAACACGAACTGGCCGCAGTGCTTGAACAGAAACGCTACCGACCCGTCGGTGCCGAGGTTGCCGCCGTACTTGGTGAAGGCGTGCCGGACATCGGCCACCGTGCGCGTGCGGTTGTCCGTCATGCAGTCCACCATGACCGCTGCGCCGGCGATGCCGTAACCCTCGTAGCGCGCCTCTTCGTAGCTCACACCATCCAGCTCACCGCTGCCGCGCTTGATCGCACGCTCGACGTTCTCCTTCGGCATGTTGGCTTCGTAGGCCTTGTCCACGGCCAGCCGCAACCGCGGGTTGCTGTTCGGATCGGGCCCGCCGAGGCGCGACGAGACCGTGATCTCCTTGATGAGCCGCGTGAACACCTTTCCACGCTTGGCATCCTGTGCGGCCTTCTTGTGCTTGATGTTGGCCCATTTGCTGTGACCGGCCATAACTTCCTTTTAGCCCCAGAGGCAGCCCGGGTTGTGAAGCGTCGGACTGTCCCGATTGGGCGCGTAAGCGACTAATGATTAAGGTGAAAATTCTAGCACAGCGAGCCCACGGCGCCGGGTGCCGCATGCTCGCCCGACAGCTGGCAGGAGGCGCGATAACTGCGTCGTGCCGGCTAAGGTCGACCGCCACGCTCGAACCGACGGCTTCGCTCGACCGCCCACCGGTCACCCTTCGAAACGTATGCAGCAGGTGGTGGTGCAGTCCCGGGACCGCAGCGGCTGCCCGCGCCTGGAAAGCGCCGCTCAAGATCGCACTGGGCGTTCACGGTAAACTAGGTACGCATAGGGTCATCTGCGGAGCGAAGGCATGAGTGCAGTGTTTACTCCCACTCGCTACAAGCTGTCGGTAGACTATTACCACAAGCTAGGCGAGGCCGGCGTGCTTACCGAGGAAAGCCGGGTGGAGCTGATCGAGGGAGAGCTAATCGAAATGGCACCAATCGGGTCACGCCACGCCGCCGCTGTCTCATGTCTGCACGAGCTACTACATGAGCAATGCCGCGGCACGGCGCTGGTCTGGCAGCAGAACCCCATCGTGTTACGGCCCCGCTCGGAACCACAGCCCGATCCAGCGCTGCTGAAGCATCGCGCCGATCATTACGCAGGTGCGCTGCCGGGCGCAAGCGACGTGCTGCTGGTGATAGCAGTGTCCGACACCTCGCTCGAGTACGATCGCGGAGAGAAGCTACGCCTCTATGCGGCCCACGGAATCCCCGAGTACTGGGTGGTAGATGCCCAGGCCGAGCGGATCGAGGTGTACTGCGATCCCGATGCGAACAACTATGCACGAAAGCTCGACACCGGAGTGGACGAGACGATTTCGCCGCGGGCGCTGCCTCAAGTGAAGGTCCAGGTGGGGAAGGTGTTCGGATGAAGCAGCCCGCCTGTGGAGGAGCCCGCTGAGTGAGACTGGCGCGATCCCAGGGTAAGGTGGGCGCTCGGTTGCGCTTGCCTGTGCTTCGCGACGCTTCGACGGTGTTTATGCAGTAAGGCACGTCCGAGCCGGTGGCCATAGGTGAACGAAAAGCCGCGATCGCAGCCCGTCGCCCTAGCTTCCCAGCAGCTTTGTCATTAGCAGCTCGACTCCGCCGGCACCGTGGAGCGCGTCTCGCTCCAACTTGCTGGCTTCATATGACACAGGCTCTTCTCGCTCGAGCTTGCTCGGATCGGAATCACAGTAGGCCGAACGCCAAGCGCGCTTAGACAGGTCGTCTCGTCTGACGAACGAAGGCATGGGCCAAGCCCGTCGGTCCCAATGCGGCGACTCGCCGAGGACGGGCCATTCGCCAGTCATCAAACCCAAGTCACCGATTCGGAAGCACCTGATGGCGTCTTTCGGTTGCAGCCCTGCAACGTCCGCCAAAGATGGAACAGAATCGCGCTTTGGACCAAACAAGTACGCCAGAACGATTCGTCCAGTCGGTGCCATTCGTGCCACCAGACCGACGGCGTATCCGCCCTGGCGCAGTGGTACCGCGAACCATGACCCCTCACGGTACGGAAGTGACTTCATCAGTTACCTTCTAACCGATCGAGGAAGCGACGTGCAGCGTCCATGTACTCGTTCAGCCTTGGATTTCTCGGACTGATGGGGTTGATCTTGTTCAGCGGGGGATCGTACTGGTCATGCAGCATCTGCTCAAGGCCTCGTTGCTCGGCTCGGACGTCCGTGCGATGCTGTACCTCAAACGACAGGTCCTTCAGGTTGGGATCGCGAGCGTGGTCCAGTTCGCGCCTAGCGAGATCGTTGGACCGTTTAGTTCGCATCACGACGCCTTCGGCGTCCTTGAGGGTGTAGGTTCCCCCTTTGTGACGCTAACCCCAAGCGATTCAGCGCGCAGGGCCCGCGCCACGGTCGCAGCTTTGACAACAGGCGCGACGAGGGTTCCGAACTCGAGAGCCATAGCACCCGCTCTTTCGCTCGGCGTGTTGAGGCGCGTTAGAGCGTCTACGGCGGCAAACTCAGCATACAGTAACGGAGAGGCCAAACTCACGGCCAATCCGGCGAAGGGGCTCAGCTGCCCCGCTGGCGCCATCTCAGCTTGTCCTAAGCTTGCCGCCAGGCTGAGCGCTGACTTGCCTGCACCCAGCGCCATGCCGGGGGCGCCTGCAAGTTCAGGGGCGAGCCACCTCTGAGATCGTTCACAAAACCGGGTCTTCGGGAAAACGTGTGGGTCAGTTTTTGGGTTAGTCTGGCTGGAAGCCGCGCCAGTGCTACGTTCCGGGGGATCTGAGAGACGTGAAATCTTGGCACGATCAGTCGACGCCAACCTCGATCCCCGGCCCCCAATGGCAGCGACTGAGTCCGTCTTGGGAGTCCGTTGTGATCAGCGAGCCTCATTGGCAGGCTGTTGCTATCGACTCCGAGCCGAAGAACAAGCTTCCGCTCGGGCTCCTCGAGCAACTGGGCGATAGAATGAGCGTTATCCAGCGCCACCCCTGTGGCTTGAACCACGAGGGAAGTCTGGAACTGGAGATGCTCACCTGTACATAACCTCAGCTAAAAATCCTCAAAATGACCCACACGTTTTCCCGAAGACCCGTTATAGATTGCTGAGCTTTTCCAGTTGCTCTTCAGCTTTCGTCGCTAGCAGCTTGAGTCTTCGTGGCTCGCAAGAGCTCTTTGCGTTGCGAAACGCGGTGCGAAGGCCAGCATGGCGAACGCCTGGAGATCTACGATAAGCACGGCGTCTGCGGTGCCGAGACCGCAGGGACGAAGATCCGGACATGGTGAGGAGGGCGCTTTCGCTGAAGCCAGTGTCGCGTGGAAACGAGGTGGGCAGGGACCGTTGGCTTGGCACGCGCGGGTGCGCCGATTCCACCTCATGCGCCGCGCTTGCGCTAGATCAAAGCAGCATGGCGGAAGGTAGCGTTAACTATATGCTGCGGACGGGGGGAGGGGCCATGCTCACCATCGAAGACTGCATCGCGTTATCCGAGCTCACGGAAGAGGAGATCCTCGCCATTGCCGAGCACGAGCACATCCCGGAGATGGCCGCGGTGGAGCTGGGTAACTACCTAGTTCAGACGCCCTCCGGCGAGATGCGGATCAAGGCGATGATCCAAGACGACATCGTGCAGGCGAGTCGGGAGCACAATCGTGAGCGCTTGCTGACGCTCAAGCTGTGCCTGAAGCACTTTCTGGAACATCACACGAGTTGCCGCTGAAGTTCGGGCTACCGGGATCGGGTCGACGCGTCGCTTCTTCAATTGACTGGCGGTAGGGCAGCCGTAGCACCGGAGGATCGCCGGCTGTCATTCGGTCACCACGATCGTGCCGTCGAGCTCTTCGTGACCGACGCCGCAAAACACGTCGCAGTGGAACGTGAATGTCCCGATCTTGTCCGGAACCAGACGCACGCGGGCAGGCCGTCCCGGGATCACGTCGGCGCGCACTCCAAAGTCCGGCAGGTTGAACCCGTGCGGGACATCCAGCGACGTGATCTCGAAGATCACGGGGACGCCCTTCTTGAGATGCACCTCCCGTGGCGCAAATTCGAAGCGCTTTACCGTCATCGGGATGACAGGCTCTGCTCCGCTGCGCGCGTGGGTGACGGAGAGTATGTATGCCAGCAAGGTGGCGCAGAGGAGCACTGCAGCCCCGACCTGGACGGCGTTGCGCCACGAGCGTCCGTTCGCGCCCATGGGTTTAGGCCTTGCTCACCGGCAGCTCGGCGAGCGAAAGCTTGCGGCTTGCCGGCTCTGCATCCACCTCCCTGAACCCTAGCCCACGATACGGCGCGGCCGGATCCCAGGGAATCGGCCTGCGCTTAGGCGCCGAGCCGGGTGCGGGCAGCGGGAACATCAGCGATCTTGCCGAATGATGCTCGATATGCCCGGTGGCGAGATGGTGTTCCTGATGGATGTGTCCGTAGAACACGGTGACGGATTCGTGGGGCATCAAAAGCTCCAGCGCCCTCGCACCATCGCGCGTCGCCCAGTCCCACTGTGGATAGAGATCGAACAGCGGACGGTGAGTGAGCACGACGATCGGCTGCTCCTTGCTTACCCGCGCCAGGTCTTGTGCCAGCCAAGCGAGCTGGCTGTCTCCGAGAATCGCAGACGGATCGGTGACGTTGTCCAGCACGATGAAATGAATGCCCTTGTGGTTGAACGTGTAGTTGGGCGGACCGAACAACTCGCGAAACGCTTTGCCGCGGTCCAACGAGGCGTCATGTTCGCCCGGCATGAATCTGACCGTCTTGACCTCGAGCTGCGACACGATGCTGCGGAACTCGGAGAGCCGCTTCCTGCGCTCCACGGGATCGTCCGTGGTGTGGGTCAGATCGCCGGTGAAGACGACGAAGTCGGGCTTGTGCTCCAGCGCGTTCACGGCCTCGACAGCCTTCTTGAGCGTTCCGGCCGCGTCCGGGTTCACCGCTGGATCGCTAAAGCCCCAATGGGTGTCGGAAAGCTGGACGAAGTAGAAGTCTTCTTCTGCCTTGTGCGTCGCGGCCCAGCCGTTCAGCCCCGAGACGAACACCGCGCCTCCGAGCCCCGCCAGCTTGAGGAATTGCCTCCGGTCGAATCTTTCCTGCATGATGGCCTCCAGTGCAAAAGCACGTCCGGACCCTCCGGACGTTACCCGCAGTACCACGCCCGCTGGCCGAATATTCCCAGCCCAGGTTCTTCCGGTGGTTGCGGGAATAAACGGCCGGCTCCGGTGGTATTACTGAGATCGGACCCAGCCAACATCGCGGAACGCGAGTAGACGACCAGGTGCAAGGACGAGAGATCGACAGCCGGATGCGGTTCGAGCAGCTGGTGTTGCCGCACTTGGACGCGGCATACAACCTCGCGCGCTGGCTTGCACGCGACGACCATCGCGCACAGGATGTCGTGCAGGACGCCATCGTGCGCGCAATGAAATTCTTCGATGGGTTCCGCGGTGTCAACGCGCGACCCTGGCTGCTGGCGATCGTGCGCAACACCTATCTCAGCTCGCTCAGGGCAATGCAGCGCGAGGACCTGCGGCCGGACCTGGACGACGAGCCCGCCGATACCGACCCGGAACCGAACGCCTACGAGCTGGACCCCAGCCTGGCACTGGAACGCAAGTGGGAGCGCGAACGCATCACGCGTGCGATGGAGCGATTGCCGCTCGAGTTCAGGGAAGTGCTTGTGCTGCGAGAGCTTGAGGATCTGTCTTACAAGGAGATCGCCGAGATCGCAGGGATCCCTATTGGCACGGTGATGTCCCGCTTGTCACGCGCTCGTCGCTCGCTCGCCGAGTGCCTCGTCCGCGAGGAGGGCTGACTGTGGACTGCACGCAGGTAAGAGCGCAACTCGATGCCTACGACGACGGTGAGCTCGATGCGGTCGCCGCGAGGCGGCTGGAGGAGCACCTGATCGGATGCCCAGACTGTCTGCAAGCGGAGGAGCACTTGAGCGCCCTGCGCCGCGCTGTGCGCAAGCACGCTGCTTACCATCTCGCGCCCGAGCCTCTGCGCGAGCGCGTCGCAAGCATCCTGGACACTCTGGGCAGGCCGCATTCGCGCCCAGCCGTCACCTTGCGCTGGTGGCAGCTCGGCGGCTTTCTGGGCGCGACCGCAACGGCATCGGCGCTGTGCACGCTCCTCGTCCTCGGTGCGGCCTCGCCAGGGGGCGAGGAGAAGCTAGCCGATGAGCTCGTGTCCAGCCACGTCCGTTCGCTGATGCAGGACCACCTGCTCGATGTCGCCAGCACGGATCAGCACACGGTCAAGCCGTGGTTCGCCGGCAAGCTCGACTACTCGCCGCCGGTGCGCGACCTATCCGCTGCGGGATTCCCGCTGCTGGGAGGACGGCTCGACTACGTAGATGGCCACCCAGTGGCGGTGCTTGTGTATCAGCGCCGCCAGCATCGCATCAACGTCTACGTCTGGCCCGAGCGCGGGGGCGCGTCGCCTCGCAGGCACGCGATGACGCACAACGGCTACAACAGCGTGGGTTGGGTCGCAAATGGGATGGTGTTCTGGGCGGTTTCCGATTTGAACGCCGCGGAGCTCGCGCAGCTCGAGGACTTGTATCGACAGCAGAACGGCTAAGTCAGCGGACATCGGGATGGGAAGTGCGCGGCGGTCCTGCTCTGGCTTGCGCCAGCCGGCTCGGCGGGACAGAATGCGAAGTCGATCCAAGGAGGCACCCATGACCGACCCACGTGATCAGGACATGCGAGCCAAGCTCGAGGTCCAGTACGACAAGTACGCCGAGCGTTTCAAGGAGTTGTTCGAGGCCGGCCAGGACCGTAGCCGTGAGGCCATGGAAAAGGCGCTGGAGCGGGCGCGCGAGCAGCTCGCCGCCGCGGGAGAGTTCACCGCCGAGCAGGGCGAGAAGTTCAAGCAGTACCTTGAACGCGATCTGGGGCAGGCCGCGGAGACCATGCGCAGGATGGGGCAGGATGCGTACCAGCGGATGGATCCGGACCGTCTGCGCATGGGCGCGCTGTCATCGCTCTCGAAGCTGCTCAGCGCTGCAGGGGATGCGATGCATGCTTGGTCGCGCAAGGCAGAGGAAGCTTCGATCTGCGAGGCGGGTCAGGTGACGAGTGCCGGGACACTGACTTGCGTCAAGTGCGGGCACGTGATCGAGCTGAAAAAGACGAGCTACATCCCGCCCTGCCCGAAGTGCTACGGCGCGACATTCCGCAAGAGTTACTGACGTCCGCGCGGGGCCGAGCGTCAGACGTTGAACCTGAAGTGCATGACATCGCCGTCCTGCACGACATACTCTTTGCCTTCCAGACGCATCTTGCCCGCCTCTCGAGCGCCGGCTTCGCCTCTGCAGGCGATGAAATCGTCATAGGCGATGACTTCCGCGCGGATGAATCCCTTCTCGAAATCGGTGTGGATCGTGCCGGCCGCCACGGGCGCGGTGTCACCCTTGTGGACCGTCCACGCCCGCACCTCCTTCGGCCCTGCGGTGAAGAACGTCTGGAGACGGAGCAGAGCGTAGGCCGCGCGGACAAGCCGGTTGAGCCCCGGCTCCTGCAGCCCCAGATCGGCTAGAAAAACCTGCTGGTCCTCTTCGGCGAGGTCCGCGATTTGCGCCTCGAGCGCAGCGCAGATGGCCACGACCGGCGCGTGCTCGGCGGAAGCATACTGCTCGACACGGGCGAGCAGCGGGTTGTCGGTGAAGCCATTCTCCGCTACGTTGGCCACATACATCGCCGGCTTCATGGTCAGCAGGAACAACGGTCGCAGCACTTCGTGCTCTTCAGGTGCAAGCTCTACCGAGCGCGCAGGCCTGGCCTGATCGAGCGCTACCTGCACCTTCTCTAGGACGGCTACCAAGCGCTGCGCCTCCTTGTCGCCGCCGGCCCTCGCCACTTTCTCGTACTTCGCGAGCTGCTTCCCGACGGCCGCAAGATCGGCCAGTGCCAGCTCGGTATTGATGGTCTCGATATCGGCTACCGGATCCACCTTCCCGGTGACATGAACCACGTTCGGGTCCTCGAAACAGCGGACGACATGCGCGATGGCGTCCGTCTCGCGGATGTTCGCCAGGAACTGGTTGCCGAGTCCCTCACCCTTCGAGGCGCCGCCCACGAGTCCGGCGATGTCGACGAACTCCACGATCGCCGGGATGACCTTCTGCGGCTTGGCGATCTGTGCCAGCTTCGCGAGTCGCGTATCGGGCACTTCGACGACGCCAACGTTGGGCTCGATGGTGCAGAAGGGATAATTCTCCGCCGCGATGCCGGCTTTGGTCAGCGCGTTGAAGAGGGTCGACTTGCCGACGTTCGGCAGGCCGACAATGCCGCATTTCAAGCTCATCTGGAAAGCCCGTAATTCGTGACTCGTGATTCGTGACTCGTTACTCGCAGCTTGCTGCTCGCTGCGAACGCGTCCACCCCTACTGCCTTTCCTCTAACGCCACGGCCGGGACGCGGATAGGGTTGCCGTTCACGAATCACGCGTCACGGGTTTGTGTGGAGCCGGTGCATCGCTTTCCCCATCTCGCCGGAGAAGAGCTCTGGCCAAACCTCGAGGCTGCGCTCGATGGCGCCGGAAATCAGCTCGGCTTCCTCTCGGCGCGGGGGATGCAAGACGTAGTCGATCACCTCCGCGCGTGCTCCAGGGTGTCCGATGCCAATGCGTAAGCGCCAGAAATCGGGACCGAGCTTCGCCGCGATGTCCTTGAGCCCGTTGTGCCCCGCGACGCCGCCGCCTTTCTTGAGCCGGACCGTGCCCGGTGGCAAGTCCAGCTCGTCGTGCACGACGAGGATCTCCTCGGGCGGGATCTTGTAGAAGTCGGCGAAGGCCTGTACTGCGCGGCCGCTCGCATTCATGAACGTCTGCGGCAGCAGCAGCCAGCAATGCTCCGCCCCATGGACCAGGCGCCCAACGCGGCCGAAGAACTTGGACTCGTTGCGCAGTCGGACCCGCTGCGCTTCGGCCAGATTCTCCACCCACCAGAACCCGGCATTGTGGCGCGTCGCGTCGTGCTCGCGTCCGGGGTTGCCCAGCCCGACTACCAATCTCATTCGGCCCCCTCAGACCGTACGACGCCCGGCCAAAATGACAAGGCCCGCCCGGTCCCGACGCGGGATCGAGCGGGCCCCCTGGCCCCGAACCGCCTGGGCGATCCAATGCAGCTGGCGATTACCGCCGGTCGACCCGTTCGCTCTTGCGCTCTTTCTCTTCCTTTTCGGGCGCCTTCTGCTCGGGTGCAGGCGCCGCACCCGGTGCGGCTGCAGCGCCCTCGACGGGAGCCGCGGCAGCGGCCGCTTCGACCTCCGCTTCGACCTCGGCGCGTGGCACGGGAATGGTCGCAACCACCGCGTCGTCGCCGCTGCGTAACTGCACCGACTCTACCCCCTTGGGCAGCGTCAGCTCGGAGAGGTGGATGGAGTGCCCCATCTCCAAGTGGGCAAGGTCCACTTCGATGAACTCGGGCAGGTCGCCCGGAAGGCAGGTGATGTCGATCTCCGTCATCACGTGATTGACGGAGCCGCCCCCGGTCTTCACCCCCGGCGCAATCTCGGCGTGGACGAAATGCAGCGGCACCTTGATGCGGATCTTCTTGTCCTTGGCCACGCGCTGGAAGTCCACATGCATCACCTGGGTGCGCCACGGATGCATCTGGATATCGCGCAGCAGCACCTGCTGTTTCTCGCCGGCGAGGTTCAGGGTGAGGATCGAGGCGTGAAACGCCTCGTGCTTGAGGTTGAGCGCCAGTTCCTGATGTTCGAGCTCGATGTGCTCAGCGCCCTTGTCCGCCCCGTACAACACGCCGGGAACCTTGCCGGCATGGCGCAGGCGGCGTGCCGCACCTTTGCCTTGCGTGCCGCGTGGCGTCGCATTCACTTCAATTGCCATGACTGCCTCCACAGATATGCCATCCGCAAGGGGATAGCGGGAACACTACCGTGACCCGTGAATCGTGAATAGTGAATGGCCGCATCAACACTCCGAGTCACGATTCACCATTCACGATTCACCGCCGTCCTCATTCCATGAACAGCGAGCTCACCGACTCTTCGTTGCTGATGCGCAGCATGGTTTCGGCCAGCAGCTCCGCCACCGACAGCTGGCGGATCTTCTTGCAGGTGCCGGCCGTGCCTCTGAGGGGAATGGTATCCGTCACCACCAGCTCGTCGATCACCGAGTTCTCGATGCGCTGCACGGCGGATCCGGACAGGACCGGGTGCGTGCAATACGCGAGCACTTGTTCGGCGCCCTTCTCCTTGAGCGCGGCAGCCGCCTCGCACATCGTGTTGGCCGTGTCTACCATGTCGTCCATGATGATGCAGGTGCGTCCCTTGACCTCGCCGATGATGTTCATCACCGTGGCGACGTTGGGTCTGGGCCGACGCTTGTCGATGATCGCGAGGTCCGAGTCCAGTCGCTTGGCGACTGCCCTGGCGCGTACCACCCCACCCACGTCGGGCGAGACGACGACCAAGTTCTGATAGCCGTGCTTCCACACATCGCCGAGCAGGATGGGCGTGGCATAGACATTGTCGACCGGGATGTCGAAGAAGCCCTGGATCTGGTCCGAGTGCAGATCCATCGTGAGCAGGCGATCGACCCCTACCGCCGCGAGCATGTTGGCCACGACCTTGGCGCTGATCGCCACCCGTGCCGAACGCGGCCGCCGGTCCTGCCGGGAATACCCGAAATAGGGGATGGCTGCAGTCACGCGGTCCGCGGAGGAGCGCTTGAGTGCATCGACCATCAGCAGGATCTCCATCAGGTTGTCGCTGGTCGGCATGCAGGTCGACTGCAGCACGAACACATCCTTGCCGCGCACGTTCTCCAACAGCTCGACCATCACCTCGCCGTCGCTGTAGCGTCCCACGCTGGCGCGCCCGACGTGGATATTGAGGTGTTTGACCACATTCTCGGCCAGCTTGGGGTTGGCCGTGCCGGTGAACACCATCAGGTTGTTGTAGGCCATACTCGCAGCTAGACGCTACAAACGGGGCACATGAAACCGGGCGGCGCGCGGCGGATCCGCTGTTTGGCGTTTAGCCTCCAGCGTGGCTGGGGAGGTAGGGATCGAACCTACGAATGCCGGAATCAAAATCCGGTGCCTTACCACTTGGCGACTCCCCAGAAGTGTCCCGGATCCAAACCCCCCCGCGACGGGCCGCCTATTCCACCCAGCTGCACAGCGGGTGCTGTGACAGGCCTTC
>Ga0335082_10001735_pt1 | contig 23307 bp, 16 predicted proteins | sample Lox_Sample_41_FD_206718 | JGI IMG/M metagenome (GOLD analysis project Ga0335082, IMG submission 206718) | Soil microbial communities from Loxahatchee National Wildlife Refuge, Florida, United States - Lox_Sample_4.1 | ecosystem: Environmental > Terrestrial > Soil > Wetlands | place: USA...
CGGGAGAGGCTTCGTGCGATGGATCTTGTCGGGTCGTGGTGGGGTCTTCCGCTTGTGTTGGCCGGTTTAGGGCTTTATTTCATCGGAGAGCTTTCCACTCTTTATGTATTTCTCCATTTCTCCTTACTTCTGGTTTTGGTCGGTTTGTTGGTTTCGGCGATCGGGGGACGCGGCGTGAAGGAGATCGCCTTTCCCCTTTTTTTCCTCCTGACCATGATCCCCCTTCCCGAATTTCTGTACCAGGGTTTTTCAGCCTGGCTGCAACTGGTCTCCTCCGAACTCGGGGTGGGTTTCCTGCAAGGGGTGGGGGTGACCGCCTTCCGGGAAGGAAACGTCATCGACCTCGGGCCGATTCAGCTTCAGGTCGCGGAGGCCTGCAGCGGGCTGAGATACCTCTTTCCATTATCAACGCTGGCCTTGATCTGCGCCTATCTTTACCGTGAGGACCTTTGGAAGCGCGTGGTCCTGTTCTTATCGAGCTTTCCGATCGCGATTTTTCTCAACGGATTTCGCATCGGCGTGACCGGTCTCCTGGTGGATCGTTTTGGCCGAGGGCCCGCGGAGGGTTTTTTCCACGGTTTTTCGGGATGGCTTCTCTTTGTTTGCAGTCTCCTGATCTTGTTGGGCGAAATGATTCTCCTCAGTCGAATGGGGGCACGGGGAAAATCCCGGCCTCTGATTGAAAAGTTCGGCCCGCCACCGGCCCCGCCGGCGATGGAGGGGGCGGAGAGTTCAGGTTTCAGGAAATCGGGATCGGTATTATCCTCTTCGGCCTATCTCGTTTCCCTGGCCCTTTTCGTTCCGGTGATCATCGCCTCGACCCAAATCGTTTCCGGGGAAGAGATCCCTCCCTCCCGCCTGACGTTCGCCGCTTTCCCGATGAACGTGGGGACCTGGGCGGGGAGAAGCTATCCGATGGAGGAAGAGTACGTGAAAGCGCTCCGGTTTGACGACTACCTCTTGGCGGACTACCGCGGACCGGGCGACGCCCCGATCAATTTCTACGTCGCTTACTACCAGTCCCAGAGGAAGGGTCAATCGGCCCATTCCCCCCGAACCTGTATTCCGGGCGGGGGTTGGGAGATCACCTCGTTTGAGGAGAAAAAGGTCGGTCAGGTGACGGGAGATCCTTTGACGGTCAACCGGGCCGTGATCCAGAAAGGGACCGACAAACAGGTGGTCTATTACTGGTTCCAGCAACGTGGACGAATCCTGACCAACGAGTATCTGGTCAAGTTTTATCTTTTCTGGGATGCCTTGATCAAAAACAGAACCGATGGGGCCTTGGTCCGCTTGACGGCCCCCGTGCCCAAAGGGGGGAGCGATGCCGACGTGGACGGTCGGCTCGTAGACTTTGCCAATGAGGTCAATCCCCTTTTGGCCCGGTACATTCCGGATTGAAGATGGAAATGACACTCTTTTACGCGTTTGTGAGCTCCTTGCTGATCTGCATCGCCTTGATTCCTCCGCTCATGCGATGGGCAGGTCCTTTCCATCTTTTGGATATGCCCGGCGATCGAAAGATGCACGCCGTCCCGATCGTCCGGGTGGGGGGTATCGCGCTGGCCGCCGGAGCACTGGCCTCCATTCTGATATTTTCCCCGATGGACCGGGAGGTTTTTTCCTACCTGATCGGTGCGGGGATTATTCTGTTTTTCGGGGTCTGGGACGACCGGGCCAGCCTCGATTTCAAGTCAAAATTTCTGGTGCAATTGTTTGCGATTCTGATCGTGGTGGGATACGGAGGGATTCGTTTCAAGAGCCTTCCGTTTTTGGACGGGACGGATTTCGGACAGTGGCTGTCGACTCCGCTGACGATCTTGGTGCTGCTCGGAATTACGAACGCCATCAATTTATCGGACGGCCTGGATGGATTGGCCGGCGGGCTTTGTCTCCTCAGCTTTGCGGGGCTGGCCTATCTGGCCATGCTTTCGGGAGATCCCGTTGTGATGATCTTTTCGTTCTCGGTTTTGGGGAGTGTTTTGGGATTTTTGCGATTTAACACCTATCCGGCAAAAGTTTTCATGGGGGACAGCGGGAGTCAATTTCTCGGATTTTCCGCGGCCGTTTCGGCCATGATGTTAAGCGATCCCGCCCGATCGCCGTTCAGCCCGGTCCTGGCCCTTCTCGTGATCGGCCTGCCGGTCCTGGATACGCTCGTGGTGATGGGCCAGCGCCTCTTAGAGCATCGTTCCCCTTTTCTCGCGGACAAAAATCATCTCCATCACAAGCTGCTGTCGGTGGGTTTTTTTCATCACGAAGCCGTGGTCATTATTTACCTGATTCAAGCGGCCATGATCGGCCTGGCTTATACGATGCGATGGCAGGAGGACGCCGAGCTGTTGGCCGTCTGGGGTCTGTTTGCGGCGGCGGTTCTCATTTTTTCCGTACTGGTCGTCTGGGGTCGCTTGCGCTGGCGGCGGCCGGACCGTGAGCATTCGATTTCGGTGATCCTGATGCGACGCATCAAGGAATCGCGGCGTCTCTCGGAGCTTCCCTTCTGGATTTTGGGAATGGGGATGCTTTTATTTTTGGGATTGGGTGCCTTCATTCCCCATCAGATCCCGGCCGATTTCGGGATCCTGGCCGCCCTGTTGTTCGGTGTTCTGGTCGTCGGCTTCTTGATCTTCCGGCCGGCCTTCCCTCTCCTGGTCCGGGTGGGCCTGTATGTGGTGGGTGCGTTTTTAATCTATTTGAGCGAGCGGGGCTTGCTCGCCACGGGGCAGCCCCTCCACACGATGGTGAATCTTTTTTTCGTCTTGATGGCGGTGTTGGTCTTGATCGCGATCCAACTGAATCGTGAGAATTCCTTCCGAATCACTCCGCTCGATTTTCTTGTCTTGTTGGTTGCGATAATCGTCCCGAGCCTCTCCGAGCTGCGCCTGGGAGAAATCCCGCTGGGCCTGCTCGTGATGAAACTGGTCGTGCTGTTCTTTGCATACGAGCTGGTTCTCGTCAAGCTCTCGAATCGCTTGGTCCCGTTGGGGATGGTGGTGCTCTGGGCCTTGATGATACTTGGGGTCCGTGCTTGGGTGGTCTAAGGGGTATTTTGGAAAAACGAGGAGACGCGATGGAACGGAAAAAATTCTGCAGAGTGATCCCCTTGATAATCCTGATGCTTGTCATGGGGTGCAGCAGCCCGGAGGTTCGGAAAGCCGAATACACGACGCGGGCGAAGCAGTACATGCAGGAAGGGAACTGGCCGAAAGCCCGCGTGGCTTTGCGCAACGTCTTAAAAATCGATCCCAAAGATCCCGAGGCCTATTTCATGTATGCCCAGGTGGAAGAAAAGGAAAAGAACTGGCGGGAGGCGTTCGGCCACTACCTGAAGGTCGTCGAAATCAATCCGGATCACCGTGAGGCCTTGATTCAGTTGGGACGCTACTACCTGGACGCCGGAATGACGGACAAGGTTGGAGAGATGGCGGACCAGGTATTGAAAAACTTTCCCGGCGATGCAAAGGCCGAGGTTCTGAAAGCCGCTGTTTTGGTCCGGGACGGTAAAGTACAGGAAGCGATCAAAATGACCGAAGGCGTTTTACAGCGTCATCCGGAGGAACCGGACGCGGCCAGTCTTTTGGCGGCGCTCTACGTCCGTGAACGGCGGACGGAGGAGGCCGAGAAAATATTACGACGGGGGGTGGAAGCGAATCCTGACAATATTGTATTGCTCAACAACCTGGCCAATATCTTGGTTCATCTGGATAAAAAAGACGAGGCGGAGCCTTTCTATCAAAAAATAATCGAGTTGGAGCCGCATATCTACGAGCACCGCCTAAGGCTAGCGGGTTTCTATGAGCATTACGGTCAACTGGACAAGGCCGAGGCCGTCCTGAGGGAAGCCATTCGACTGGAACCGGAGAACGATCAGGGCTGGCTGGGTCTGGCCGAGTTTGTGACCGCTCACAAAGGGATCCAGGAAGGGGAGGCGGTTCTGTCGGAAGCGATCAAGAAATCAGACGATCCCGTCAAATTTCAGTTTGTCCTGGGACAACTTTATCAACAAGCGCAGAAACCGGAGGAGGCCCGGAAGGTTTACGAAAAGATAGTACGGGATGAAAAGGACCAACCTCAGGGTCTGAACGCCCAGGTGAAATTGGCCGAAATGGATTTCCTCGAAGGGAAACGGGAATCGGCTGAAAACCGTTTGCAAGAAGTATTGAAGAAGAATCCCAGATCTTCGGATGCGCAGCTCGTCCAGGGCAAGATCTCGCTTCTGGACGGGGAAGGCCGGGACGCCGTACAGTCCTTTCGGACCGTTCTAAAAGACCAGCCTGAACGGGCGGACGTCCACTCCCTGTTGGGTCAGGCTTATCTGGCGACGGGCGACGGGAACCTGGCCCGCGAGAGTTTGGAGAAAGCCATTGCCTTGAATCCTCGTCAATTCGATGCCCGTCGAGCGCTGGCCCGGCTGGATGCCGCGGAGGGCAAAAAAGAGACCGCACGCGTCCGCCTGGAGGCCATCCTGAGGGAGGCCCCGAACGATTTGGAATCGCTCGGCCTGCTGTTGAGCTTGCAAGTGGCGGAACAGGAATGGCGCGGCGCCGAGGCGACGCTCGCCCGCATTCAGTCGGTCGAGACCGATCCCTATTCGGAAGCCATGGTCGAGGGAAATCTCGCCCAGGCTCGCAAACAATGGGAAAGGGCGACCCGGGCCTACGAACGCGCGATGACCTTTCGACCGGACGCGCCCGAGCCGCTTTACGCCCGGATGCAGATTGAGATGGCGCAAGGAAAAAAAGTCGCGGCCGGCGATCGACTTCGTCAGTTGATTGCCGCTCACCCCGAACAACCTTACGCCCATGGGATGTTGGGCGAAATTTTGGTGGAACAGGGGGATCGGACCGGAGGGGAGCATGAGTTTTTGGAAGCGGTCCGGATCAAGCCGGATTGGATTACGCCCTGGATCGATCTGTCCAATTTGAAGCTCCTTCAAGGCAGTCCGTCCGATGCGGCTCAGGTTCTGGAAAGGGGATTGCAGGCGAATCCTAAATCGGAAGATATCCAAATCCTTCTGGCTTCGGCCCAGACACAGATCGGGCAAACCGATCGGGCGATCCAGCTCTACGAAAAAGTCCTTGATAAAAACCCGAAGGCCCTGGTGGCCGCCAATAACCTGGCCGCCTTGTTGACGGAACATCCCGGAGATCCCCAGAGTCTGGAGCGGGCGCTCGCATTAAGCCGGGACTTTGAGAGGACGGCGCCTAATCCAATATTCCTGGATACTCTGGGATGGGTTTACGTAAAAATGGGCCGGTATGAGGACGGCGTGCGGGTATTCCAAAAAATCGAACCGAAGGTGCCCGATCGTCCCATTCTTTACTACCACCTCGGGATTGCGTACTACAAGGCCGGAGATGAAAACAAAGCCAAGCATTATCTGGCTCGGGCGGTTCAGGCTCCCCAGCCGTTCCCCGGCATCGAGGACGCCCGGACGACGCTGGCTCAGATCAAAGGATGATGAAGAGGAAGGAACGCGTTGCATGAAAGGGTTGAATATAACATTGGTGATGATTGCAGCGGCGGCCTTTGGCCTTCTTCCGCTCTCGGTCCGTGCGTCAACGGATGGGGCTTCCACAAATCTCGGATACCGACTGGGACCGGAGGACGTCTTGCAGATTTCGGTCTGGAAGGATGAAAGCCTGACCCGCGAGGTGCTGGTCCGTCCCGATGGAATGATCTCCTTTCCCCTCGTGGGAGAGGTTCAGGCCGAGGGGAAGACGGCCGAAGAACTCCAGAAGGATATCCGGGAACGCCTCGCCCCGTTCATTCCCGACCCGACTGTAACGGTCGCGGTGACGAAGGTGAACAGTTATAAAATCTACGTGGTCGGGAAGGTGAATCGTCCCGGGGAATACCTCGTCGGTCATTACTCCAATGTCATGCAGGCGCTGAGCCTGGCCGGCGGGATGACGCCGTACGCCTCCGAGAACGGGATCAAGGTGCTGCGCTGGGAACAGGGAAATCAGCGGACTTATTCGTTTCGCTACGGCGACGTAAAAAAGGGGAACCACTTGGAACAGAACATCCTCCTTCAGCGGGGGGATGTGATCGTGGTTCCATGAAGGGTTCGACGCGAAGATCGGACAGAATAACGGCCGGTACCTGATTCAAGATGCGGCCGTTCTGGAGAAGAACCGGGGGATGGACCGTTGGGATTCTTCTTGTTTGTTCTCAAGGCGCGGCTGCAACCGAATGGTCGCTGGAACCGTCGATGAGTCTGAAGGTCCAATACGATGATAACCCGACCTTCATCGCCGAGCATCATCCGGCGGCCGGGGGTACCCTTTCCCCCGCGTTGAAGTTCGAAGCGCAGACGGAGCGATTGGACCTTCAAGGGAGTCTTTCGGTGAATGTCACCCGCTATCCTACGGAGCAGAGTTTGGACCGAACGGATCAGTATTACACCGTCTCGGGCCTTTACACCGTGGAGCGAAACAGCTGGGGATTGCAGAGTTCGTACATACAGGATCAGACGTTGACGACCGAACTGAGCCAAACGGGCAAGGCGCTCGCTTGGTCGCGGCGGGATTTTTACACACTCAATCCCAAATGGATCCATACGCTGACGGAGAGGGTCACGCTTCAGGCCGACTATATCTTTTCGGCCGCACACTATTCCGATCCGACCTTGATCAACTACCAGAACCGGGAGGGGACGGTTCAGATGGAAACCAAGCTCTCCGAGCGGGATCAAACCACGTTGAGCACTTACTATACCAGCTTCCAGGCACTCACGGTGGTCTCCCGGTCCTTCGAATACGGCGCCCGGATCGGTCTGACGCATCATTTCAGCGAGACGTTTCAAGCGGCCGCGAATGTGGGAACACGCAACACGACCTCCAAAATTGAGACGGCCCTTTATGATTTTCATGATCGAGGGCGGGGATGGGTGGGAGACCTAACCATGGAGAAGGAGTTCGAGACCGTCCTGGTCCACGGCGGCTTCACAAGGGAAACCGAACCGAGTGGTTCCGGGTATGTCATACTGGTCAATCATCCTTATTTCGTCATTAGAAAAACGATGACGACGACCCTGTCCGCCTCTTTGGCCCTCGACCTCTACTTCGACCATCCGGTTCTGACGGGTGGAATCATCCCCGACAGCCGCTATTTTCGCATCGAACAGAGTTGGAATTGGCAGTGGACCGAACGCTGGTCGCTGGGGGCTTCCTATATTTATCAGGAACAGAAGCAATATAACACTTCAATTAAACCGTTCTCCAACACTGTCTATTTGGTCACGACGTATACCGGACAAAAATTGGCCATTTCCCGGTGAGGCTGCGCTTGTGAGACGGCCCGGAGAAAGTCTGGCGAAAGGTTTGGGTTCGATGGACGATAATAAAAAAGACTTCAAGGAATATCTGGATCTCTTTCGGAGGAGAAAGGCCCAGATTTTGGTGCCCATGGCGGTGATCCTTATCGTTGGCATCCTGGTGGCCTTCCTCCTTCCGCCCGTCTATCGCTCGACGGCCACCATCCTGATCGAGGAGCAGGAGGTTCCTCCGGATCTGGTGCGTTCCACGGTCACCAGTTATGCCGATCAGCGGATCGAAACCATAAAACACCAGGTCATGACGCGCTCCAACCTATGGAAGATCGTGGAGCAATACGGGCTTTATATCGGCGAGCGTCGCCGAAAAACGACGGAAGAGGTTCTGGGGCGCTTTGTGGACGACATCAAAATCCAAGTGATCAGCGCGGAGGTCGTGGATCGCCGTACGGGCCAGCAGACCCACGCCACCATCGCCTTCACACTGGCCTACGACGGGGAAACCCCTCAATTGGCCCAAAAAGTTGCCAATGAGCTGACCAGTCTTTTCTTATCCGAGAATCTGAAAACGCGTTCACGCGAATCGCAGGAAACCACGGTGTTTCTTAAAAGTCAGGCCCAACGACTCTACGGACATATCCAGGATCTGGAAAAAAAGATTTCGGCGTTCAAGGAGAACGCCAAAGGGGCCTTGCCCGAATTGACCCAGTTGAATATGCAGTTGTTGAACCAGGTCGACCAGGAGCTGATCAATGTGGATTCGCAGGTCCGCGCGCTCGAAGAAAAAAAGATTTCTCTCGAAGGACAGCTGGCGACCTTGAAGCCCAACACGCCGATCATCACCACCTCCGGGGAACGGATCCTGGACGAGGAGGAACGGCTCAAAGCCCTTCGGGCCCAGTACGCCAGCAGCGCCTCCTATTTATCGCCGCAGCATCCGGATCTGATCAAGATGAAGCGGGAACTCGACGCGCTCGAGAAGGAGGTCGGGGAGGCGGGCGGCACGGATGAACTTACGAAACAGCTTACCGATGCCCGCGCGAACCTCTTGGCTCTTTTGGAACGGGACGGAGAGGAGCATCCCGATGTCATCCGGACCCGAAAAGTGATCGCATCCCTCGAAAAAGAAATCGCTCAGGCCAAGCCGGCTTCGAAAGAGGCGGGGTCGGTGAAGCCGGAAAATCCGGCCTATATCATGACCCAATCCCAACTCTCGTCGACCGTCCACGATCTGGAGGCGTTGAAGACCACGCAAGCGAAAATGAAGGCCCGTACCGAGGATCTCGCGCAGCGGCTTGAGAAAACTCCGATGATCGAGCAGGAGTACCTGGACCTGGTCCGCGACCGGGATAACTCCGCTGAAAAGTACCGCGAGATCCGGTCCAAATTGGTGGAGGCCCAGGTTTCGGAGGTTTTGGAGAATCAGCAAAAAGGGGAGCGCTTTTCCCTGATCGATCCGCCGGCCCTTCCCGAAAAACCGGAAAAGCCAAACCGCTCCGTTATCGGTGTCCTCAGTCTCGTGCTGGCCGCCGCAGGCGGTATCGGTTACGGAGCGGCCGCGGAAAATCTCGATCATTCCGTCCATACCGCTCAAGCCCTCGGCGTGATCAGCCAAGCGCCCCCGCTTTCGGTCATTCCGTATATGCCCAACTCGGATGATCGAAGACGATCCGTCCGGATCAAAAGAAGGCTCATCGGGGGAAGCGTCGGTCTCCTCATTGTTTCCGTGATCGCGATCCATTTCTTCTGGCTTCCGCTGGATGTCCTTTGGTTCGTGGTATTGAGAAAGCTCGGAGCAGGGTGAATGAAAATGGAGTGGATGAAAAATGGATAAACTTCGAATCGCGCTCGATCGGGCGAAAGGAAAACGGGAAAGTCCGGAACCCTCGACCCTTTCCCACCGTCCGGACCCGCGGCAAGACCTGGCGGACAGCATCGTTTACAAACAGACCCGTTCGGTGGAGGCGCCGCTTTCCCATATGCGGGAAAATCGGGTCATCGCGGCCTATGAAGAAAACGAGGTTGTCCACTCGTATAAAATCCTTCGGACCCAGGTCCTACACCGAATGCGGGAAAACGGATGGAATATGCTCGGCGTGACGAGCCCCGGTGAAAAGGAGGGGAAGACCGTGACCGCGGTGAACCTGGCGATCAGCCTGGCGATGGAGGAGGGGCAGACGGTCCTCCTGGTCGACGCGGATCTGTCGAACCCGGGAGTCCATCGCGCCCTTGGGATCGGGACGGGTCAAGGTTTGGCCGAATATCTGCTCGAGGATATCCCCCTTCGGTCTCTCCTGGTCCATCCGGGCCTCGGACGTCTTGTCCTGCTTCCGGGGGGGAGACGCATGAGCCGTTCCGCCGAACGTCTCACGTCGCCGAAGATGGTCGCCTTAACCGTTGAGCTGAAGCACCGTTATCCGGCCCGGATGGTGCTCTTCGATCTCCCCCCGCTGCTTCATTCGGCCGATGTCCTGGCCTTTTCTCCCCATCTGGACGCTCTTTTGTTGGTGGTGGAGGCGGGACGGACCAAACGGGAAAAGATCGAAAAGGCCCTGCATCTCCTCCGGGGAGTCCCGATTATCGGGACGGTCCTGAACAAAGGACGGGAAAGCGGAGCCGATTCTCACCCCGGCCCTTCCACCTAGGGGAAAGTCGATGTACGAATCCTATTATGGCTTTCGGGAGAAACCGTTTTCACTGGTTCCGGATCCCGACTTTTTTTACAAGAGCACAAAACACGGGGCGGCGCTCAATGTTCTGGAATACGGTCTGTTCAATCGATCCGGTTTCATGGTCATCACTGGAGAGATCGGGACGGGGAAAAGCCTGTTGTTGCGTAAAATGATGGAAGAGGCCGGAAAGGACCTCACCATCGGCATCGTCTCAAATACCCACGGTCACTTTCAGAATTTGATGCTATGGATCCCGGCCGTCTTCAAACTTCGTACGAAGAGCAAGGATCCGGTGTCGGCCTACCGTAACTTTACGGAATTCCTGCGGCGGGAACAGGCCCAAAACCGCCGCGTAGTTCTGGTCGTGGATGAGGCCCAGAATCTTGCGCCCGAAATGCTGGAGGAGTTGAGACTCCTGTCGAACTTGAACACCGGCAAGGACCCGATTCTGCAGATCGTGCTTTCCGGTCAGCCCGGTCTGAGAAATCTCTTGCGTCGGTCCGACATGGTCCAGTTTGCACAGCGGATTGACGCGGAATATCACCTGGAGCCGATGGACGCGGCGGAGACGAATCAGTACATCGGGCACCGCGTGAAAACGGCCGGGAGGGACCTACCACTGTTTGAGGAAGCGGCCTTTCCATTGATTTATCGCCTTACGGGCGGTGTTCCACGACTGATCAATCAGGTCTGCGAACGATCCCTCGTTTATGGATTCGCGGAATCAGCCGAAATGATTTCGGCCCGGCTGGTGGCTGAGGCGGCGTCGGACCGGGTCGCGGGGAGGATTATTCCTTTTGACGCGAATGTCGACCTGACCCCTTACCTTCGGGAAACGGAAACGAAAATTGCGGCCCGCGCTGGAAACGGGAACGGCTCGTCCCACCGGGAGGAACCGCCGCCTCCGTTCGAGGCTTCGCAAAAGGTCTGGGACTCGGCCTACCAGAAAGGGATGGATTTGCGGCAGACCGGCCAGTACGACGAAGCGATCCGATTCTTCGAGAAGGCCGCTCAGGATCCGGGGTATTGGCTGAAGGCCCATTTCCAGGTCGGTCTCTGCCACCGGGACGCGGGCCGAATCGCAGAGGGATTGAAGTCATTCCGGACGGCTTTGTCGGACCATTCCGCTCCGGATCGGGAGACGATCAGTGTTCGTTACGAAATGGCGCGTGTCCTGGAAACTCAGGGGGAATTCCGTGAAGCGGCGGATGTCTATCGGAGGATCCAGCTCATGGACCCCGACTTCGGGGATGTCGATGATCGCCTCAGACGGATCATTAATCCCTTCGCTCCTCCCCCATCCTGGATCGTCCGGGTCGGCTGGCGCTTTCTGCGGATGGGGAAAACCCGGTTCGGGCGGTCTTTAAAGGGAGTTTACATAAAATTAATAGGTTCTTGATATTCCGATAATCTGAAAAGGGCACGATTCCACAGATTGATTCCGCATCACGCCGCAATCCCCAACGGCAAGGCCGGGGCTCTTCAATCGGGCGTGAATTTAGAACACGGAGGACAGAGATGTTGTTTATGCGGGTGCGGCGGCCGTGGGACACGGCGGGTCGTTTTTCCGGCAAAACATTCCGGGGCGCTTTTCAGTCGGCCGCCTTTTTTGCGTTCGTCGTTGGTTTCCTGAGTTGCGGCCCGGATGAACAGTTTCCATCCAATTCCGGAGCCTCTCAGAATTCCAGCGCGGAGGTCAAAAGCCTGGTCAGGACAGTTCCGGATCATAACGCACCGCCCCCTCCCTCTCCAGAAGTTCAACGGATTCTTTCGCGTCACGGCTTGTATCTTTCGAATCTGGAACATCCACGGAGCGACCTCGATCTGCAGGAACAAGAAGATCGATCCCAACGGCAGGAGGTCTTGAATCAAATATTAAACGAACCCGATCCGGAGATGCGACGGATTTTAATCACTTGGTCAAAAACCACGCTGGAAAACGATCCCGAGGCGATCCAGATTCTCAACGAACTCAAAATATTCGATGGAGACAACACGGACTCGGACGCATTTCCATCTAAAAAATCGTTGGATTCCCCCGAATTGAATACGACCGCGGGAGAGACCGGGGGTTGAGAGGTCTCCTGCCGATTATTCTGTTTCTTTATTTTTTATTCCCCGGATCGAACCCGGCGTTGTGCGCGGAGGTCGGGACGGGGGAAAGGGGAGAGGCTCCACCGCAAACGCCCCAACCGCCGCAGGAGCCGCAAGAACAGGCGCCCAAAGAACCGACGGCCCCTGCGCCCCCGGTCCAAAATCCGGCAGAGATCACCTTTGCGATAAACGACTATCAGGTCGAGGGGAATTCGGTTCTGCCTTCAGAGAAAGTCAAAGAGATCGTTTCGAGTTATTTGGGCCCGCAACAGCATATGAAGGATGTAGAGCAGGCCCGCTCCGCACTGGAGAAAGCCTATCGGGTAGCCGGCTACCCCACCGTTCTGGTAATCGTTCCGCAGCAGACGATCGAAAACGGGATCGTGCGCCTCTCGGTGGTTGAAAGCAAGTTGGGCGAGATTCGAATTATGGGAAACCGATTTTTTTCAAATAGGGATATTTTGGAGAGGTTGCCTTCATTGAAAACGGATCTTTTGATCTATGAACCGGCTTTTCTTCAGGAACTCAACCAGGCCAACTCCAATCCGGACCTGGAAATCACCCCGGTTCTCGCACTGGGCCAAAGGCCCGGGACGGTGGATCTTGAACTGAAGATTAAGGATCGCCTACCGCTCCATGCAACCTTGGAATTGAACGATCGGGGCGCCCCCCAAACACCCCGCGAACAACTCAACGCCTCGATCCAGTACACAAACCTCTTTAACCGGGATCAGCTACTGACGTTTCAGACCGTTCAAACGCCGCAGGATTGGGGAACGGTTCAGGTCTACGGATTAAGCTATGTCGCCCCGGTCAAAACGTCCGGTCGGATCTTCGCCTTGTACGGTGCCTATTCGCACAGCAAATCGTCCCTGAATGCCGGCACCCTTGCGGTCTCCCAGAGTTCGATCGGCATTCCCGGGAATTCCATCATCGCGGGGGGCCGGTATATTTTTCCGGTCGATACCGATCCAAAATTATCGCAGCAGATTTCATTGGGAATCGATTATAAGCAGTTGAATGAAAGCAAGGCCTCTTTTCCCGGAGAGATAGGAGGGTCGCCGGTGGGACAGGCGATTGTAACCAGTCAGGTCAATTATGCGCCGCTCTCATTCAACGATACTCTGGTCTATCCTGACAGCGTGGGAACGATGAAAATATCCGCAACGGCCAAAGGATATGTGGCCGGGATGGTACCGGGGGGAAGCAAAGAAGATTTCGGAGGCGATCCGTCCGACCCCATAAACAAGCCCGGCAACCGCGCGGGCTCGACCGGGACGTTCCTCATCCTACAGGGGGACGTGGAGCGGCTGCAGGATCTTCCAATGGGATCGTCTCTGTCCGTAAAGGCCGACGGGCAGTGGGCCAGCCAACCCCTAATCTCGGCCGAAGAGTATTTCGCGGGCGGGATTGATTCAGTGCGGGGATATTTGGAGAGCGAGGCGTTGGGAGACGACGCCTTCCATTGGACGGTGGAATTTCTTTCTCCGACATTCCCCACGATCCATCCCAATCCATATAAAGAGAGCGTCCAGTTTACGGCGTTCTACGATGCGGCCTACCTTCGGACCCTCCAGCCCCCTGCAGGTCAGCTCGAGCGTCAACAGCTCGCCGGCACGGGCTTTGGGATTCGACTGAAAGCGACGGACTATTTTCAGGGACGGGTGGATATCGCCCGGGCATTAAAGGATGCCACGTTCACCCGGGCGGGGGATTATTTTGTCCATTTCTCTCTTAAGGTGTTGTTTTGAAGACCGGTGTTCAACGATTTGTGTTTAAAGGAAGCCGGTTCTATCGCATCCTGTTTATGATCTTTGCCTTGGAGGCGGGAGTCCCGTTTCCGGCCGATGCGCAGCAACCCTCGGGACCGCCGGACCTTCAAGCGGCGCGGGAGGTTTCGGATTTTTGTGTTCCGAGATGCGACAAGTTGCGGAGTCGGGTTAAACAGAGCGGTTCTCTACGAATCATCCTCGCGTTGAGTTTGGAGCCGACCTTCCGGCCCGAGGGAGAGTTGGATCCGCAGGACCGCACCGCACAGCGGCAAGCGATCTCAAGAAAGCAGGACGGAATCCTTCAAACAATGACAACACAGGGGATCACGAATTTTAGAAAATTTGAATCGATTCCCTCCCTGATGATGGAGGTCAACGAAGCAGCCTTGAAGGACCTTCTTTCGAATCCGGAGATCGCCCATATCGAGGAGGACGTCGCCGTTCCCCCGGTACTCCCCCAAAGCGTTCCATTGATCGGCGGTAACAACGCCTGGGCCCTCGGCTATTCGGGTTCGGGACAGACAATTGCCATCCTGGACACGGGGATTGACAAAAGCCATCCCTTCCTGACGGGCAAGGTGGTCTCGGAGGCCTGTTATTCAACGACGAGCGCGAGCTATGGCTCCACGACGCTTTGCCCCGACGGCTCGCAGGGCCAGGTCGGGGCCGGGGCCGGGGTCAACTGCTCGACGACCATCGTCGGTTGCGACCACGGCACACACGTCGCCGGCATCGCGGCCGGAAATGGGGCGGGCGCGGGAGTCGCCTTTTCGGGGGTGGCCAAGGACGCCGGTCTGATCCCCATCCAGGTCTTTTCCCAGTTCAACGGATCCAACTGCAATCCGTTGCCGTCCCCCTGCATCCTCTCCTTCACGTCCGATCAGATCCGGGGACTGGAGCAGGTTTACACACTGTCGAGCCAATATGCGATTGCCTCGGCGAACATGAGTCTTGGGGGAGGAAAGTACACCACGCCGTGTGACGGCGACTCGAGAAAAGCGATCGTCGACAACCTCCGCTCCATCGGGATCGCGACCGTGATCGCCGCCGGCAATGACGGCGCCCTGGACGGGCTTGCGGCGCCTGCATGCATTTCCAGCGCGATCAGCGTGGGCGCGACAACGAAGTCGGATGCGCCGGCCGCGTATTCCGACAGCGCCCCCTTCCTCAGCCTTCTTGCGCCGGGGGGAAACGCGAGCGGCGGGAGCGGCGATATCTACAGTTCCGTCCCCGGAGGAGGGTTTGCCTACAAGGCCGGAACCTCGATGGCGGCGCCCCATGTATCCGGGACCTGGGCCGTGCTCAAGTCAAAGACACCGACCGCGACCGTGGGGCAGATCCTTGGAGTGCTGACGGCGACGGGCGTTTCGATCCCGAATGCGTTGAACGGCGTCGCCAAACCGCGCATCCGGATCGATCTGGCGGTGTCCACCGCCCTCGATGTCACCCCTCCCGGTCCGCCGGGCGGCCTCAACGCGACGGCGGTGAGTGCCGTCCAGATCAATCTTTCGTGGGCATCGGCTTCCGATAATGTGGCGGTGTCGGGGTATAGTCTGGAGCGTTGTCAGGGAGCCGGATGCGGGGGCTTCAGCCCGATCGCGACCCCCGTTGGGACGAGCTACATCGACTCGAATCGAAGCCCCGACACCTCCTACACCTACCGGGTAAGGGCGATCGACACATCGGGGAATTTCAGCGGGTATTCGGGTGCGGTTCAGGTCTTGACTCCACCCGCTTCCGCAAACCCAATGAACGAACAATGTCCGACCTCCTCCGGTTGCATCGATTTGAACGTCGGGGGGGCGGTTTCGGGAAGCGATTTGATCCATCAGGTGGCGCTTGATCTTCTCGATTCGACACCCTATCTTCCGATCCATTATTCCAACGGCACCACCGGGAATCTCCAGGTTTGGACGGGAACCCGCAACGGGCTTCCGACCGTGATTCGGTTTGCCGAGACCAACCCCGCCGACGGCATCGTGCGTCTGCAGGAGGCGGTCGTCAACCCGTCATCCGACATGACCTACTTGGACCATACGTCTCTGCCCGGTTGCGGACCGGCCGCCCTGAAGACTCGCGCCTCCGACGGCCGGCAATATTATGAAATATCCGGCTGCACTGCGACCGTTTCCAGGCCGGTACTCGTGGGGGCCACGGAGGTAGCCGGGAGCTCCCTGCACCAGGTGGGGCCGATCGGCACGACGGTTAAGCCGTTGGATCAGAGCATGCTCAACAGCACAGTGGTGGCGATCCTGCCGTGGAAATTCGTGGTGGCGAGCCATGTCAAGAAAGTCGACCCGAGGACCGGCAATTTAATCAGCGTGGCGGGATTAAGCCGCACGGAGGTTGAAGGGATTCTCGACCGCAACGTCACCGACTGGCGACAGATCGGTCTGGTGACCGACGTGACGGTCCCCGGGATTCCCGACTCTGCGTCACCCATCACCCTTTGTCTGAGAACGGCGGGAGCGGGTTCAAAGGCGGCGTTGGACGAGACGGTTATGAAAGATGCCGCCGAGTTTCCGTTGGGGTCGACCGACTTAAAAAACCCCGCCTCCGGGGTTTATTTTGGCCAGTCCGCACAGGACATCCTCGATTGCATCGGAGGGAACGCGGGGGCGGGGCGGCCGCCTCATCCGACGGCGATCGGCTACGTGGCCGCCGACGTAAACGTTCCCAACGGGTACGAAATAAAGCTGAACGGGCTCTACTCGAACGATCCCTCTCTGTCCGATCCAAAACGGAATGTGAAATGCGGCAAGTATCTTTATTGGGCCGGCCAGCGATTGAACGTCCGGGCAGCGGCCGATCCGGACATATCTCCCGATCAGAGCGCGGCGGCCCAGGTGTTCATCGCAGATGCCTCGAACCCCGCCACAATTGCGATGATGTCGGGAGGGAATACCTGGGTGGCGACTACGGAGATGTACGTTTCTAAAAATACCGACACGGGGCCAGTGACGTTTTACCCGGGTGCTCACCCCTGCGCCTCATAAAAAACGAGGAGTATCCTCCATGAAAGGGATTCAAGGAAACAACCCCATGGGTATCGCGGCGCTGGGATGCCGGATCCCGATTTTCATCCTCACCGCATGCTTGATTTTCCCCGAAACGATTTTTGGGAATCCCCTGGGGCCGACGGTGGTGAGTGGCGGGGCCACGGTTTCGGGCGTCGGCAGTTCGGTCGTGACCATCAACCAGACGACTCCCAAAGCCATACTGAGTTGGCAGCAGTTTAACATCGCCCCGAACGAGGTGACCCGGTTTATCCAGCCCAGCACCCGGTCCATCGCCTTGAACCGGATTTTGGATTCCAACCCGAGCCAGATTTTCGGGTCGCTTCAGGCCAACGGGACGGTCATCCTCCTCAACCCAAACGGTGTGATGTTCGGCCCGAAGGCCCAGGTCAACGTCAACGGGCTCGTCGCATCCTCGCTCAATCTGACCGATGCCAATTTTCTGAGAGGGCAGTATCTCTTCGAGGGGATGGCGATGGCCGGATCGGTCAAGAATGCCGGGACGATCCAAACCGGCCCGGGCGGGTTTGTCTACCTCCTGGCGCCCAACGTTGAAAACAGCGGACTGATCAAAAGCCCGGAGGGACAGATCGGCTTGGCGGCCGGGACGACCGCCTACCTGTCGGAACGCCCGGACGGCCAGGGCTTTCTCGTCGAGGTTAATAATCCGACCGGCGAAGCGATAAACCTCAAAGACCTGATCGCCGATGGAGGAAACATCAACATCTATGCACGGGTCATCAATCAGGCGGGGTTCATCCAGGCCAACAGTGTACGTGAGAAGGACGGGCGGATCGAGCTTTTCGCGACCCAGGAGTTGAACCTGATCGAGGGGAGCGTCCTGTCCGCGAAGGGATCCGACGGTGGAATCTCCAACGGGGGGACGATCGTTGCGACGTCGGACAAGGCGCAAGGGACAACGCGGTTCGATCCGGGCGCGGTCATCGATATCTCCGGCGGTGCGCAAGGCGGCAACGGCGGCTCGGTCGAGCTGAGCGGTCATACCGTGACGTTGGGAGGGAGTGTTCGCGGCGGGGCGACGCCGGGATACCAAGGGGGCCGGTTTGTTCTGGACCCTTATGATCTCACGGTGACACAAAATGACTTGGACCCCTTCAGCGGACTATCGGAGTTCGATTTCCAGGCCGATCATGATCTCACGGTGTCGGGAGTTTTCGCGGACCTGAGCGGTTGGTCTGTATTTCCCGCCTCGCGTGGAAGAATCACCTTCACCGCCGGAAACGACCTCTTTATTAATAATTCGTTCATTGTCAATGATCCTTCCGGGCTGAACGGCGGGGCGCCTTGGGACATTGTGGCCACCGCGGGAAGGGATATCACCCTTTCCAATTCCACTCTGGGAACGGGGAACGGTGGCAACATGACCCTCCAAGCCGGACGGAACATCATTGCTCCGACCATGTTCGACAACTTCTATCAGCTGTATACCGGTTTGCGTTTGGATACCAACGTTCCCGGTACGCTGACGATCAATGCCGGGGGGGATTTCCTGGGAGGCTTTCTTGTCACGAACGGTCAGGCCCATGTCAATGTAGGAGGAAACTTCGGTTCGGCCGATAACTATGTGAACCTGACGCTCGGGAAGGGAGGAGTGGATGTGACCGCATCCGGCTCCGTGTATCTTGGACTCATCCAAGACAAGGGACTGGCCGAACCCGTCAATGCGAATTTGGCGTTAACGGCAGATCCAAGCAATGAGGTGAACCTCACCGCGACGTTTGGGGATGTCCACCTACGTCCAATCGTCCCCGATGGAGAAAATAGTCCTGAACTGGCTCAGTTAAGGCAATTTTATCCCGCCTCCTTCAGTGCGAACGCGCCCCAAGGCACCATCTTTGTCGAGGCCAATCTCACCTTCTGGCCTTCTCCGACAGGCCGGCTCGACTTTTTCGCACAGGATGCGATTGAGGGGACTTCCTTCAACGGCATTCCTCCCTTCCTGAAACTCATTCCGGCCGATCCGAATTCCTTGGTCGGCGTGCCGGTCGGTGAGTTGACACGACTGTTGAATACGCCGTCCGGGACGATCTCAAACGATGTGATTCCGGTCAACCTTAGGACGGGAACGGGAGAGATCACCAATCTGACACTCGATTTTTACAGCCCGACCCTGCGAAAACAGGTGACCGTCCAGTCCGCATCCGACATTACCGATTTTGTCGCGACGATCTCTGTTCCCGACGGGGTTCAGGGAACGGTCAGCGCCACGGGAAATATTGATATGACCCCGACCGGGGGGACGGTCAGCGGACTGCATTTCATCGGGACGGGCGATGCCCTTGTCTCCGCGGGGGGCGACATCAACCTGGCGACCAGTCAGGGTATCGACCAGAGGTATCTCAACGTCCCGACCAACGACTATGTCCCCGAGGGTCTGCTGGAGATCGAAGCGGGAGGAAATCTGGAGATGACACAGTCGACCATCGTGACCTACAACGGGGCCGCGATCCATATTCACGGGCTCGACGGGCCGGACAGTCCCGTGGGCGGGAGCGTCAACATCGGAACCAACCATTCGACCGGGTTTTCTCCGTTTGGCACCTATTTAGGGGTGTTGACGCTCCGGGGCGGAGAGATTGATATTAAGGCGACGGGAGACGTCAACGTGAACAAATCGAGGGTGGCGACGTTGGGCGGAGGAGACATTCAGATTCTTTCAACCAACGGAGACATCAACGCCGGCAGCGGCGGGAAAAATGAGAAGGTGGAGTTCATCGTCGAGGAAGTGGCCAAGGATAGTCAAGGAAATATCATCGGGAAATCTTACCTTGAGGCCAAGGTCCCCGGGAGCGGCATCTTCACCTTCCACCCCAGCGATCCGAACCCCTTGCCCGATTATCCGACGGTTTTTGATTTCCCGCTGCCGCCGGATTTGGCCGGACTGAACCAGCAACGAATCACGGTCTACAAGCAGGCGTTGCTCGGGCATCATCTCCTGCCGTGGGAGCAACAGTTGATAACCGTGCTGGGGCCTCCATACACACAGTATGTGGCCATATTCAACAAGGATTGGAAGCTGGGCAGCATCGATCTTAAGGCGCCTTTGGGAACCGTAGTCGTTCCGTCCGCCGGCATCCGGGGTAAAAATATTTCGATCGAAGCCAAAAACCTGGATCTTCAGGGCGGAAACATCTCCGGAAACCTGTCCCTCAATGTCGGGCAAATCACCGGAGGGTTGGGCACAATATTAGGGCCGGTTTCCGGGAACGTTGGAGGTACGACTGTGAATACCTCCAGCGGAGGGGGTTTGGGCGGTTTGAGCGGCGCCACCGGATCGATCTCGACGACCGCGACCGCCACCAACGCGTCGGCGGTGTCCACGTCTCAAGACGATTCGACGAAAAAGGCGGCCCAAGACGCGGAGGGAAGGAGCGAATCGGAGGACGTTTCTACGGCCGATAACACGAAGGGAAAACGGAACCGAAAAACGGTCCAGAGCATGAGTTTCAAGAAGGGTGTGACGATTGAAGTGGACGTGACCGACAATCCGGGTTGATGTCCAAGCGACCGAAACCTTTAACGTGCAATGAGGAGAGAGAAGTATGGGACAGTTGGGAGGCCTTGCATATTCGTTAAGACATTCGACACTCGAGGGGCAGATCATCATGGTCGCCCTTCTAATTTTCTCGTTGGTCAGTTGGACGGTGATCATTACGAAGTTCCGCCAACTGAGAAAGGCGCGAAAACAGAACGGGAAGTTTCTATCCCTCTACTCGTCCGGAAATTCGCCCATGGATCTTTTCAAACAAGGGACCTCGCTCGAAGGGTCCTCTCTTTTCCAGGTTTATGAGGATGCCTGCCAGGAGCTCAAACAACAGATGGCCAAATACGGGAAGCAGATTTCCCGTCACGGGATGAGCGCGGTTCGCATTGCGATCGAACGGGGCATGGGGGAAAGCACCGTCAGTCTCGAATCGGGCATGATCATCCTGGCCACCGCGATCAGCGGGGGGCCCTTCGTCGGACTGCTCGGAACGGTCTGGGGGGTCATGGACACTTTTTCGGGCATCGCCCGAAGCCAACAAGCCAGCCTGACCGCCATGGCCCCGGGCGTGGCGGCCGCACTGATCAACACGGTGGTCGGCCTGTCGGTCGCGATCCCCTCGCTCTTCTGCTACAACTACCTGATCACCAAGATCCGTGAAATCACGATCGAGATGGAAAATTTTGCCGCGCATCTGGACAACGTGTTTGCCGCTGAGTACCTCAAAGAGGGAGGCGCGAACGGATCGTCCAAATCGGACGCCGAGCCGGGTGAGGGTTCGGAGATGGGCTTGAGGGAATCCTATCCCTTGACCGAATCGGCGCAACCCGGAACGTAACGCCCCTGCTGTGAAACGAGGAGGAAGGACACGATGAGACGATTGTCAAGATCCGCACATGGCGCGGTGGCCTCATTAAACATCACGCCGCTGCTCGACCTGGCCTGGGTGTTGCTCGTGGTTTTCATTCTGACCACCACGGCCGCGCTTCAGGGGATCGAGGTCCAGCTTCCGGAGTCTTCGCCGAACGAAACCACGATAGACGAACACAAGGTGCGTGCTATCTCGATCAAAAAATCGGGAGACGTTTATCTCGACGACCAGAAAGTGGAAGTCCGGGAGCTCGAAGGCCTTTTGCGGGACCTCAAAAAGGCCAAGGGAGCGGAATTCCCCGTGATCATCCGCGGGGACGAGCATGTCGAGTACAAGTACGTCGTGGCCGTTCTGGATGCCTTGCAAAAGGTTCCCATCGAAGACGTGGGGCTGGCCACAAAACTCCTGAGCGACGAGGGAAGTTAACTCCCATGCCGGGATACGTCGGCTTCCAGAAGAAAAAAAGCAAGGTGGGGACCACTCTGATGATCGTGGCCGGTCTTCACCTGGCCTTGGCGGGCGGTCTCGTCTGGCTGGCCACCACCTCGATCGGCCAGGAGCTCCTCGCCTATTACAAGATCAACATCCGGAATATAAAGGAACCGGAGCCGCCGAAGCCCAAGCCGCCGGAGGCCGAGCCGCCGAAGCCTGAACCGCCGCCCCCTGAGCCTGAGGCCCCGCCTCCGCCGCCGGTGGAAGAAGCGAAAAGCGCCCCGCCTCCTACCGTGGAATCCGCTCCGCAGGCGGTGCAACTTCCCGAGTTTGGGAATCCCTTCGCCGGCGGGAGCGGGAAAGGGAAAAAATTTTCGGGCTATATCGACCTCGTGACGAGCGAGATCCAGCGACTGTATAAGCAGCCGCCGGATCTTCCGGAGAGTCTCTCCCTCTCGGTGGTCTTCCAGCTTCAGGTGGATGATGAAGGAAAATTGCTCGCCTATCGGCTCGTGAATTCCTCCGGCAATCCAAAATTCGATCAGTCCGCGCTTCAGGCCATCTCCGAGCTCAAGAAACTTCGCCCTCCCCCTTCGGGCATGTCCAGGCAGATCGTCGTCAAATTTATCCCTCCGTCGTAAATTGAGGAGAGGTTCACCCCAGCCGATTGTGCCGTAATTGTGTCAAGACCTTGCTTTCTGTCAAGGATTTCCATCCCATCCCGAAGACTTTCCGCATCGTGGTGTATATACCGCTGTATGGTATTCCGCCAGGCATGGATAAACCGTCCCAAAAACCTGGGGACAGATTTCCCATTTTTCGGGTAGTGAAACCCGAACCGTTGAAGGATTCGGGCACTACCTTGGTTGTTTTCCGTTCCGTTGAAGTGGAATGATTTGTGCAAAAGATACTCAATGAGAAGGAAGAACCGCCGTCGACATCGTCGACAATTGGGACAGGGCATAGGGGAAAGAGATCCCGTATGCATTCCTGAAATGAACTCTAACAAGAACAGGAGGTATTGCCATGTGGAATGGAAAAAGTATCTTGGGGGGAATGGTCATCGCCGTTGTCTTGCTAAGCGGGACGGTCGCAATGGCCGCAACGGAAAAGATGCATCTGATCTACGGGCAGGTGAAGAAGGTGGACGCGGCCGCCGATACCGTCGCAGTCTTGGCCGATGTGAAGAACAAGCAAAAGGAGTTTACATTTCACCTCGCCCCGCAAGCCAGCCTGACCGACCAAGGCAAAAAGATCATGTTGGGGGATCTCAAGGAAGGATCGCCTGTGGCGTTGCATTATACTCATGACAAGGGAGAGCTCCTGGCTCATTCCATCTCCCTCCGAGATCAGGCCCCCGAGCCATCGGTCGGGAAAAAACCATAAGCCTAGATTTGTTGATGGGAGATATCGTCCGACCTATCCGATGTTCTTGAATCTTGTCCGTACTGTGAGAAACGGAGGGACAGCCGACGGATAATGTTCTTGCGAGTGATACAAGCACTTCGGTAGGACGGATCAAGGTTTGATATAGTCAGCCATTTGCTTCAGGTTTTCTACGCGTGCCTCGGCTGGGGCAGTTGTGGATCATCGGAACGCCGTAACGGATGGGGGAACCCCCATGACGGCCAACGAACGGGTCAACAAATTCGGCGACTCCTCAACTAG